>Ga0233437_1000143_pt1 | contig 179990 bp, 221 predicted proteins | sample SI_122_August201_FD_182714 | JGI IMG/M metagenome (GOLD analysis project Ga0233437, IMG submission 182714) | Seawater microbial communities from Saanich Inlet, British Columbia, Canada - SI_122_August2016_200_MG | ecosystem: Environmental > Aquatic > Marine > Inlet | place: Canada: British...
GTGGGGCGGTTAGAGCTAAAAGAATTGAAGGGATGAGGGCAGAGATCTTGTTGAAAGGAATAGCACATAATTTAGAGTTGAGGGTTTAGGAGATTTTCAACAGAGCCTGTTCCATCATAAGATTTATAAACAATTTATACTATAAGTTAATATTAAGAGGATGAAGATGAATAAAAAAGCACAAGGGATGAGCACTAGTACTATTGTTATTTTAATTCTTGCAGTAGTTGTTTTGGTAGTTTTAATTTTAGGATTTACAATGGGGTGGGATAAATTAGCTCCTTGGTTATCTTCGGAAAATGTTGATGATGTTAAAAACCAGTGTACTGCTGCGAGATCTACTGATGCGGAATTTACTTTCTGTTCTAAATTAAGAACACTTAATACTGGAGATGAAAAGTTTGAAACGACTTGTGCGGTGCTGGCAAATGCGGGGCAATTTGATATTTATGGAATAGATAATGGAGCAATGAATTGTAATCTTCCTTGTGAAACTATTGAGGTTAATGGGCTTAAGGGAATTAAAGGCTCTTCTGCAGGATATGATGTTGGTGCTGTTGCAGATATTGATGTGTTGAATGGCGAGACTTGTTTTGTTCCTTTTGAATAATTTTATTTTAATTAGTGAAGTTTAAATATTGTTTTTTGTTTTAGTTGTTATGGATTATGCTTGTGGCGGAAAAAGAAATAAGAGAAAGGACAAGAAGAAAGATAATAAGAAGTATCCTTACAAATCTGGTGGGTCTCAGCGTAGTTCTGGGATAACTTTGAAGAGTAAGAAGAAACTGGAGAGTAAATAATGTTTGAGGTGATTTTTTTATTTGTTTTAGCTTTAGTGTTTATTGCTTTTGCAGTTTTGCAGGATTTGAAATCTCGAGAGATTGCCAATTGGTTAAACTGGAGTTTGATTATTTTTGCTTTGGGGTTTAGATTTTTTTGGGGGTTGTTTGAGGGGGAAGCAATTAATTTAGCTTTTGGCAAAAGTTTGATTTTTTCTTTAGTCTTTTTAGGAATTCCTTTGTTGCTGTTTTATCTTTTTGAGAAAGCTTCTTCTTCTGAAATTAAGATTTTTAAGAGAAAGTTTTCCAATGCTGCGATTTATGATCTTTTAGTTAGTTTATTCTTTATTGTAGTCTTATTGTTGTCTTTACTTGGAGGGGTTTCTTCTTGGTTTTCTAGCGGAGGTTTGATGTTCTTTTATCAAGGGTTAATTGGTTTTGGAATATTTTTTGTCTTGGGCAATTTATTTTATTATTCTAAGATGTTTGCTGGAGGGGATGCTAAGTTAATGATTGCTTTAGGCGCGGTGTTGCCTTTTAGTCTGGATTTCTTTTTCAACTTGAAAATTTTTGTTTTGTTTATTTTATGTTTCTTAGTTGTTGGCGCGATTTATGGTTTGGTTGCTACAATGTTTTTGAGTTTTAGGAGATGGAAGGAATTTAGGAAAGAATTTTCTGTTCAGTTTAGGAAAAATATTTGGTTAATTTGTGGAATTTTGATTTTAGCAATTGTTGTTTTATTTTTAGGTAGAATAGATTCTATGCTTCAGTGGTTGGGTGTTGTTTTGTTTATCTTGCCTTATTTGTATGTTTATGCTAAAGCGGTTGACGAGGTTTGTATGGTGCGTAATGTTGCTGTTTCTAAGCTTACTGAAGGAGATTGGTTGTATAAAGATGTGAGGGTTCAAGGGAAGGTGATTAAAGCTAACTGGGACGGTTTAGAGAAGAAAGATATTGAATTGTTGAAGAGTAAGAAGAAAGTATGGATTCGTTATGGTATTCAGTTTGCGCCTGTATTTTTGATTAGCTTTTTGCTATTAGGGATTGGGTTGTTATTTGGTTTGATTGAGAGGGTTTGGGGTTTGTTTTTCTAGGGCTTGGAATAGGTTCACGTTGTTCACAAAAGATAGAATAAATTTCACGAAGTAGTTCGGAAATTTAGATAAAATAATTAAGTTGTACTTTCAAATAAGGAGCGGGTTATATTCTAGACAATTTGGGAAATAAAAAATTAGACTAAGGCTTCCTCTCTGGCAACCACATATCTTTGTCTGTAAGAACTTTCATTTCTGGTGCTTTTTCCTTAATCTCTTCTGTTTTTGCTTCTTCAATTTGTTCGGGTTGATCTTCTATTTTCTTCTTTTGTTCTGCTAATTCTTCTGGAGTTTTTTGATGTCTTTCGGAATTAATTGTTTCTTGAGTATAAACCGGCAAAACATTAATTGCTTGATGGCCCATAGTTTCTGAATTGATTAGATCTACTCTTGCTGGATTAAAGGTCTCTTGCAATTGTTTTTTTACTTTTTCTGCTAGTTCTTTTGCTTCTTCGGGTACGAGTGCTGGGTCTGAAATGTGTTCCTTTGGGAGAATTATCGAGTGTCCTTCTGATACTTGATTTAATTCTAAGAGTGCAATTGCTTTTTCATTTTCTGCTATTTTTGTCGAAGGTAAATCTCCGAAAATAAGAGAACAGAAAATACATTGTTGATTTGGACTTTCTCCTTGTTTTATTAGATTATTTTGTTTTAAGAATTCTATTAATTGCTCGTCATTCATTCCATTTATTTGGTCTATTGTAGATGCTTTCTTTTCTTCTGGAAAAGTTGTGTTAATTTGTTCTATTAATTGTTCCTTAACTTTCACTAGTTGTTCTTTAGTTAGTTCCATGGTTTATAGAAAGAAAATAGGTTAATAAGATTTATGCAACTTTTCGCATGTCAATTAGTGTTGCAGATTGCACATTCTCTATTGATTGTAATTTATCTTCCATATCTTCTACGCTTTTGTCATCAGGATAGAAGAAGAAAACTATAACCGCTTTTAATCCGAATGCTACTGGTTCTTCAGAATATTCTTTGTTTGTTCCTCCAAGTTCTTCCACAATCTTTTTTGCTGATTCTTTAATTGCTTCCAAATCTACACTTGGAGATTCAGGCATTAGTTTGTATTTTGCTCCGTTTATTCCTACCATGTTTTGATTAATTTTGTTGAGTTTATAAAGTTTTTTGGAAAGTAGTTTTCTTAGTGACAAAATCCTTATAAAAGAAGATGATTTCTTTTCCCCATGGACGAGAGTTATAATAAAATATTGGAGAGGTTGATGAAGGTTTCCGGGGTTGAAAGAGATGAAATTGCTAGACGTGTTGAGGCTAAACGTGCTAAACTTTCGGGGTTGATTAGTCGGGAAGGAGCTTTACAGGTTATTGCTGCGGAGTTAGGAGTCAGTTTTGATGATGAAAAGTTAAAGATTGATGAATTGTTAGGTGGAATGAGGAAGGTTAATTTTTCTGGGAAAGTGATTAAACTTTTTCCAATTAGAACGTTTACTCAAAAGAATGGGGACCAGGGTAAGGTTGCCAACATGATTGTTGCTGATGATACTTCAAATATCAAGGTTGTTTTATGGGATACTAATCATATTGAGTTGTTAGAGAAAGAGGAGATTAAAGAAGGGAGTTCTATTGAGATTGCTGCTGGAAGTATGAGGCAGAATGAGGTTCATATGGGGAGTTTTTCTGAGTTTAAGGCTAGCTCTGAAGTTTTTGAAGATGTTAAAACTGAAAAGGTTGTAAAAAATAAAAAAATTGCTGAGTTTGTAGTGGGAGATAGTATTAAGGTTAGGGCATTTGTTGTTAGTAGTTTTGAGCCTAGATTTTATGATGCTAATCCTGAGACTGGAAGAAAAGTTACGGAGGAGGAATTAGCTAGTGGTTCTCCGGTTGAGAAGAGGGCTATCTGGAATGTTGTTATTGATGATGGAACTGAAAATATTAGGGCGGTTATGTTTCATGAAAATGTTCAGAAGATTGGCTTGACTGAATTTGAGGATGCTGCTGTAATGGGTCAACAGAGATTGAATTTGATGGGTGCTGAAAGAGTGTTTCATGGGAATGTTAAGATGAATTCTTATTTTCAAACTCCTGAATTAATTGTTGATTCTGTTGTTGAACCTGATTTGGATGTGTTAATTGCTGATTTGGAGAAATAGTTTTATTTCTAAAAGTATACATTTTATTGCTATAAAGCTTATAAATAGGAATGGGTTTGAGAGGATATATGGGAACTAAAGATATGACAGATAAATTGGGGAGTTTTGAGAATCCTGTTGGAATCGATAGTTGGGATGATTTAACAAAAGCAGAGTGCAAAATTTTTTATCGGGTTGGAAATGAGACTATTTTGATTGATCCAGTAAATAGTATTGGAACTCATTTTGATAAACCTTCTGAGAAGACAAAAGTTTCTACTTTTTTTAAAGAAGAAGGGTGGATGATTAGAAACCATTATTCTAAAGGGTTTTTTCCTTCAATTAATTATAAGGAATCTTTTTGCATTAAATGTGAGGGTAAAAGAGCAAATTTTTATTTGGAACAATGGGAAGGCGTTAAAGATTTTTATGAAAAAGGTGGGGAAATTAAAAATGACAACTAAAGAAGTAGAAGAAATTAAGGAAGCTATTGAAGGCGAGGAAGTTTCTAAGAAAACTAAAGTTAAGGTAGAGAAGGAACCGGAATTAATTGATCTTCCTGGAATTGGGCCTGCTGTTGCGGCTAAGCTTGAGAATGCGGGGGTGTTTGACATGATGAGTCTTGCTGTGATGAGTCCTGCTGCTCTTTCTGATGCTGCTGGTGTGAGTTCGGCTGTTGCACGAAAGGCAATTCAGGCTGCTCGTACAATGTTAGATTTGGGCTTTTCTGATGGGATTGCTTTTGCAAAGAAGAGGGCTAATGTTCATTATATTACGACTGGAAGTGAAAATTTAAATAATCTTTTGGGTGGAAAGGGAATTGAGTCCCGATCTATTACTGAGGCCTTTGGGGCTTTTGGTTCGGGTAAGACTCAGCTGAGTTTAACTCTGGCGGTTAATGTTCAGTTACCTTTGGAAAGAGGGGGGGCTGGAGGTAAGGCTGTTTTTATCGATACTGAAGGAACTTTTAGGCCTGAAAGAGTTAAACAAATTGCGGAGGGTGTTGGGGCTAATCCGGAGAAAGTGTTGAAGAATATTCTTGTTGCTAGAGCTTTTAATTCCGATCATCAGATGTTATTGTTAGAAAAAATTAGTGAAATGGTAAAGGCGGGTGAGCCAATTAAGATTTTGATTATTGATTCTTTGACTGCACATTTTAGGGCAGAGTATGCGGGTAGAGGGCAATTGGCAGATAGGCAACAGAAGTTGAATCGTTATATGCATGAGTTAATGCGTTTGGCTGAGACTCATAATTTAGCTGTTTATGTAACTAACCAAGTTATGGCTAATCCTGCTCAGATGTTTGGAGATCCTACTACTGCGATTGGAGGAAATATTGTTGGGCATGCTTCAACTTATAGATTATATTTACGAAGAGCCAAACAGGGTTCTCGTGTTGCTAAATTAATTGATAGCCCTAATTTACCTGATGGTGAAGCTATTTATTATGTTACTAGTCACGGGTTGAGGGATAAGGCTTAAGATGGTTACTCCTGAAGAAATTTATCCGGGAAGATTTTTTAAGATTCCTTATGGGAAAGAAACCATCGAATCTGCAGTTTATGTTACAGCACATAAAAATAATCGAGTTTGGTTTAAGGTGGATGATGCTGTGAGAGAAATTCCTTTAGAAGAGATTAAACCCATTAAATTAGATGATTGGTGGTTAGATTATTTGCCTTTGGATTTATCAACTAATGAACATGCAAAATCTGTTCATCAAGCTCAGATGATTTATGCTTCTTTGAATTTAGGTAAGGGGTTAGATGTTTCTAAAGTTCCTGTCAAAAACGGTAGAGTTTGTAATCGAACATTAGAGTTTAATTTTTAACTAAAGAAATCTTGGATCGTTTTGTAAGAGTGTAATTCTTCATCTTTGAACCATAATGGAACTTCGCTTTTTGCATCTTTTTCGTCTCCTGAAGCATGTATAAGATTTTTTATTGGTAAGTTGTTAGTATCTGCGTGGGCGAAGCTTACGTGGGCAAAGTCTCCCCGTATTGTTCCTGGAGGTGATGATTTTGGTTCGGTTCCCCCAACAATTTTTCTTACATTTTCAATAGCATTAATCCCTTCTAAACATATTGCAATAACTGGGCCTTCGGTGATATATTCTATTGCCATATCTCTAACTCTTTGTCCTCTTCTTTCTGCAATGTCTGCAGTGTAATGTTTACTTGCAAATTCTTTGTCTACCCAAACTTGTTTCATTCCAATTATTTTAATCCCTGCATCTTCAAATCTTGTTAGAATTTTTCCTACTAGGTGTCTTTGCACGCCTTCGGGCTTTACTAAAACTAATGTTTTTTCCATGGGAATTACTATGCAATTGGTTTTATAAATTTTGTTGTGGTTCAAAAGATTTATATATTTTAATTACTCTACTTTTTTAATAAAGATGCGTGATAGAAAGTCAATTTACTTACTTCTTTTTTCGGTTCTCTTCTTAACAGCGTTCATTTCGTTTGGTTCGGCAGATTTTAATGACTGCTGGAATATTGAGGGGAACACTCAGGCACTATGTGAGGCAGTTGGTGGAGGGGATGTTTGTCAATGGAAAACTTCTTTGGACGATCCTTGGTGTACTAGTGAGATTGGATGTTGTATGGATATCGGGTGTTGGGATTATGATGGTACAGATCAATCTATGTGTGAAGAGAATAATGGAGAAATGAATTGCACATGGGACCCTTATTTTACTATGTGGCTTCCTGATGGTTCTGCTGGTGCTCAAGGAGGTTGTATGCAAGATTGGTCTGGAGTGGATATGGTTTGGGGTGGAATGAGTGAAGGTTGTTGGAATTATGATGGAGATAAATCTGCTTGTGGTTTGAATTCTTGTAATTGGAAAGCTAATGATATCAATCAAAATTCTTGGTGTGGGGTAAAATCTTTATCTGATGCTCAGATGAAAAACTCTTTAGCTACTTTGACAGATGTGGGTTGTTGTGAACAAACGGGGTGTTGGAGTTACGATGGTAATGAATCAACTTGCATGGCCGTTTTTGATGGGATGTGTTTTTATGAAAATTCTAGTTATGGTTCTGGGTGGTGCATGGCCAAGGGGTGTAGTGATGCCGGAGATAATGAAACATTGTGTACTACTTTGACAAATGATTTGTATATGCCTTGCGCTTTTGATGGGACATGTCAGGATTCATATGGGAGCGGGGGTTTTGGGGCCTATGATGACACCGATTCCTGTTTTGATCAGGGAGGGTGGTATAATTCTACAGGAAGTTGCGTGATGCCTACTGGAGGAACTGATTTTGGTGGCGGGGGAGGAGGTTTCATGTTTGCAGGGGAGGCGCATTGTTGGTTTGCAGATAATCAACCAAATGTCTGTAATAATATAACTGGATGTGCTTATTGTGTTGAGGGCAGTGGGCCCTTCGGAGTAGATAATTCTTCTAATAATATATGTAGTAGAAAATCGTTGAATTATTGTGAAGGTCATGATCCGTGGGATACTGGAACTTATGATAATGCTAACAATACTGCCAATTTAGCTTGTGCAGATATTTTGTTAAAATCTGCTTGTAAGTATGGTCCGTTACCAAATTGTAAATGGGTTAATTCTTCTTCGGTTACTGGAGATTATTGTGAGATGGGAACCACTTCTGATAAGAAAGCCTTACCCCCCGTTGGTTTTTGTGAACATCCTGATTCAAAAAATAATTATACTATTTGTATGCAGTTGATTGAAGAATTTATGATGCCTTGTACGTGGGACAATGCTTCTTCTGTTGTTAAAAATTGTACTTTTAATTCTGGTGCAGTATTTGGATCTGGAGAGATAGATGTTGGTTTAGTGGGAAGTGAAATGGCATGTACAGCTTCGGGGGGAACATGGCAGACAGAATATTATATCGATGGTGCAATTTTAAAACAAGATTCTTGGTGTGAAATGACAGGTTTTTTTGATGTGGATGATGGGGGTCAGGAAGCAAATAAGGCAAATTGTGATACCTCTTGTTGGGCTTGTGAATTTCAAGGAAATGGGACTGCTTGGTCAAATGTTGCTACTGCCGAAGCTGCATGTGTTGGTTCGGCATTAGGATATTGTGATTGGACAAATGATACTGCCGGAACTTCTGCATTTAATGGGTTGGGCTGGTGTGATTATCCTCAAGAGATGGCGACAGCAGGTTCGGGGGATTGTAATGCTAATTGCGAAGATTGTGACTTTATGAATGAGCCCTATTCTGCATGTGTGGGTAGTGTTGCGAATGATGGTGCTGGATGTAAATGGGTTAATGAGAGTACGAATGGTTCTCAGACGGCTGATGGGTATTGTGTAGATATATCTAAGAAAGTTTGTGATAGTGATTGTTTTTCATGTTATGATACCACTGATTGCCAGGCGAGTTCTATTGATTGTTCATGGGATACGGAATCTAATTTATGTAGTCCTGATGGATATTCTGGGGAGATTTGTTTTGATGGCATAGATAATGATAATGACCAAATGGTTGATTGTTCAGATCCTGATTGTGGTTTTGATAATTTCTGTGGGGGAAGTGCGATTGGAGGAGATTGCTTTGCACAAATAACCGCTGTAACATGTAATAATACTCTTGCATTTAATGATTTGAATTGTACTTGGTTAAATGACACTTGGAATTCTGAGGGTTGGTGTGATATGCCGGGTGCCAATTGTTGGAAGTTTGATAATGATTTAGCTACTTGCGGGGAGACTTCAGGATGTACTAATTCTTCTGTTGGTATGATGGGGTTGGCTGAGATGTGTGATATTAATGGGTCTAAAATGGATGATTCTACTTGTTGGGATTATTCTGATGAATCTACTTGTGCAGGAGCTGAAGGTGATTGTCAGTGGAAGAATGATACTTGGTGTGCTTCTGCTGATGGTGCGAACGATCCATGGTGCGCAAGTAATTTGAATTCTGGATGGTGTGATTACAAACCGTTTGCGGATTGTATGGGCTTAGAGGAAGAGGCTTGCGGGATTGCTGGTAATTGTACTTGGAAAAGTGATGATTATTCTACTCAGGGAGGCTGGTGTGATGTTGCTTGCTTTGATTGGACCTTGGATAGTGGTGCCTGTGGTGATATAGGGGGCGCTGGTTCTGGTTTGTGTGAGTGGAGAAATATGAGTGCAACTTGTCAACCGGAAATGTTTATGATGATGGGAATGGCGGGGACGGGAGGACAGGTTGGATGCTGGCAATATGATGGAAATGAAACTGGATGTCTTCTGTCTAATGTAACATGCACTTACAAGAATGATACTTATTCTAACAATAATCTTTCTGCCACAGAACCTTCTGGATGGTGCATGGATAAGGGAGAATATCAACAGTTTGGAGAAATGGATGGGGGAGATATTCACCATCTTGCTGAAGATGCAGGAAATTTTGGAGCCTGGGGCCCTGAAGCGGAAGAAGGGGTAAGTGATGAAGTAGATATTATGGGAATGGGGATGAGGATTGGAGAGGAAGGATTAAATTTTGGTGCAGGAATTTTTAATATAAGCGATTCTATTATCTGTAATGGTCGTAAAGTTGGTGCAGGAATGAATGAAGATGGAACAATCGCCCTTGGAACTTTGGGATCTGGAAATAGTTCGGGGGAATTTTATTGGTATTTAGATACGGACGGTAGTGAAATTGGAGGGTGTGATGCGATAGGAGACATCACTTATGCTGGTTACGAGTTTAGAATTAGTTATGTTGCTAGAAATGATAGTGATACAGGTATTACTGAAACGAAGCAGCTGATGAGGTGTAATGACGATACCAGAACTTGGACAGCTACAAATGCTCTTGTTACAACAAATAAACAAATGAGTTGTGGAGAAATTTCTGGGGTTATGGTTGCGGTGAATTCTCAAGATTTAGAATCTTTTTCAGAATATAGTAAAACTGCAAATATGAGGGTTTACATGTCTAGTGCAGATAGTGCTGGTTCTAGAACTTCGCCTTCAGATTATGTTGGGCCGGGATATTATACTCCGGGAAGTATCGATTTTGGATTTATTGATTGTTCTGATCCTAGTACAAAAGATCCAAAATGTAAGAATGCGCAGAAGTTTGGATTTAATGTTTTTGAAGAGTGTATGAATGGGGTTGATGACAATGAAGATGGTTTGGCAGATTGTGCAGATCCTACTTGTGCTTTTACTCCTAAGTGTTCAAGTGGAACAGCATTTTCGTTTTTAGCTAATGCTAGTGATAAAGTAGCACCGACGGTAGTGTATAATGAAGTGGATGAGTTATCTGATGGTGCGTTTATGAAGATTGATACTAATGAGCCGTCTAATATGAGTGTTAGGTTTTATTATAATGATTCTACTTGTAAAATATTGAATACTACTATTAATGATATTGGTGTTGAGACATATCAGCAGAATGCTAATTTCAAACCTTTCCATGCTATGGATCTAATAGGTGAGACAAATAGTTTAGGATTTAATTTGGCTAATGGTACTTCCTATTATTATAAAATTAAAACTTGTGACCCTTCGGGGAATTGTGCTCTTTCGGCTTGTTCTAATTTTACGACTAAGAAGAGCCAGGTTGATAAGGCGTTTATTTTCAAGCTTGATTTGCCTGCTGGGTATACTGTTGATATTCCTGCTTTGAATAAAACAGGATATAATTTTACAGAGACTTTTGATATTAATGGGGTTGCCACAACCTTTGATGTTGGAATAAAGACAAATACTTCTGTTACTAAAAACATGAATTTTACAGTGCATAGTGCTTGTGATGATGATTTGAGTATTGGATTTTATGGGATAAATGTTTATGAGCCAGTTAAGATTGATATGACTAATGCGTTTGTTTGTGACGCCGATACTAATATGATGGGAATGAATTCTAGTTTGAAGAAGTGGAATAAATTAATTGATGAGATGCATCTTGGTGGTGCTAATGATTATATTCAAATGAATCTTCCGGTGACCTATTCTTCTGCGAATACTTTTAATTTTGTGGATGATAGTGGGGCTGGAGCCCAGGATATTGATGATTATGTAAATTGTGAATCGGGAGGAACGGGAATAACTGCTTGTCAGGTTCCGGTATCGTTAGGATTTTAAGATGTTAATTAAAAACAATGTTTTGGGTTTTGTAGGAATTTTAGCGATTAGTTTAATGTTAAGTTTAGTTGCGGGCGCGGGTTATAATCTTGTTGTTCCTGCCGCTGATGTAGACGGGGGATCTCCTGGAGGAGGAGGCGGTGGAGGAGGAGGCGGTGGAGGTGCTGGAGGGGCATTGTCGTATACTTTAACAGAAGCGCAATTTTTGAATGGATATGAAAAAGAAATTTCAGTTAATGATAGTTTTAAGATGATGGTAAATTCTTCTTATCACACAGTTAGTTTAATGGAATTAACTAATAGCACCATAAAAATAAATGTTTCAAGTGAACCCCAAATAGCAATAGTAACTGTTGGAGATTTTAGAAGATTTGAAGTTTCAGGAGATAATTTTTATGATGTTTTAGTAACTTTAAATTCAATAAATGCAACTTCGCTTAAGGCAAACGTGAGTGTTATTTCTATCGCTGAGGAAATTACGGAAGAGACGATTGCTGAGGAAGAGGAGAAAGAAGGTGCTTCTGCTGGACTTTATGAAGAAGAATCTGTGGAAGAAGATATGCAAGAAGCTAGGGGCTTTAATATGAAATGGTGGTATTGGATTATTGTAGGCGTGATAGTTTTGGTGATTGCAGGGTTAATTTTCTTAGGAAGAAAAAAATAGTTTTTTAAGTTGAAAGTTGTTCTTTTTAACATATGGAACTGGAACATGTCAGATTAGTAAAAGAGACGGAACTTTTTAAGAATTGTACAAATATCGTTATTGGAAAGGGAAATGTAAATGCAGATATTTTATTTGTTGGTGAGGCTCCCGGAAGGAAAGAGGATTTGGAGGGGGTGCCTTTTGTTGGAGCTGCGGGAAAGAATTTAGATAAACTTTTAGAGAAAGTTGGTTTGACTTTGGAAGATATTTACGTTGCTAATATTTTGAAGTGCCGGCCTCCAGAAAATAGGGATCCCTTGCCTGAAGAGATAAAGGCTCATACTCCTTGGTTGATCCATCAAATAAAAGAGATGAAACCTAAAGTTGTTTGTTCTTTGGGGAATTATGCAACAAAGTTTTTTTTGGCTTTAGGAAATGTTGGAGAGATGAAAAACCAGCCAGGAATTACTTCTGTTCATGGTGTTGTGAGAGATATTGAAATTTCCGGGGTTAAGATAAAGTTGATTCCTCTTTTTCATCCTGCAGCTTTAATTTATAATCGGTCTTTGGGTCCTTTGTGGGAGAAAGACATGGAGATTGTTAAAGAAGAGATTGAGGAAATTAATTGAGGTTATTTCCTAAAGTGTTCTGCAGTGGATTTAGGAGCGTCTCTAACTTTTACGAATTTATAGTGTGCTGCTTTTACGTCTGAATCGCATTTTGGGCAAGCTTGTTTTAGAGTATATCTAAAACACTTTTTACATCTTTTTAGTTTCATGAATTTGGGAAGAAGAAGCGTTATTTAATATTATTGTTAGTTTACTAAAATCTAAAGGTTTTAGAATTGATGGGATAAACTTCACGAATGTGGTTCGGAAATTTAATTGGAAAGATCGTTAAGGTTTATTTTTAAATTGGGATTTAGATTAATATAATTTTGTAGTTTAGAATTCTATTCGCAGTCACAATCGCCATCTTCACATTCGCAGTGATTCCCGCAAGTGGTTCCTTGCAAATTACCTAGTGTGTCTTGTAATCTTGTTGGAAGTTCAACACCAATTTTTTCTTCTACATCTTTTGGTTGGACCCAGATTAGTTCTTCAACATTTTCTCCTGGAGTTAGTTCTCCATCTGCAATCTCACATAAGAAATGAACCTTTAATTTTGTGTTATCTTGGAGTTTATTTTCAACATAAATTGCACCTAGATTATGGCATTTGTAACCAGTTTTTTTTGTAATTGTGGTTTTCAGTACGTTATCTAATTCTTGATCTTGATTCAAATCTCCTTCTAGGAGCGAGTATTTTTCTTCTCCTTTATTTTTTCCTAAAAGTATTTTTCTTGTTTTTGTGTCAAAAATCCAACCAACCAACTTAACATAAAACAGTTCTTTTTCCATAAATTTCTATATTTATTGAGTTTTTAAGGATTTAGGTTCTCTCTAGAATTGTAAATTTCACTGGCTTTCTTTTAGCTCAAAATCCCCTTTTTTGGCATTTTTTTCTAATTCTGTTATTATTTCTTTTATTTTATTTCCTGCTGTTTTCATATCTTCTGCTTCTACTTTTATGGAGTATTTTCCAGCAGAAATATATTTTATCTCGGCATCTTTTATTTTTTCTAAATTCTCTTTAATTAGACTTAATCCTTCGGGATGTGTTGTGGTGAAAGATATTTCTTTTTTCAGTATTGAGATTTTAGGCTTTTGTGCACCTAAAATATCTTGGATTTTCTTTGCTTCTTCTTTGTTGAAAAATTTGTCTAGTGTTTCTGGATTTTCTCTAGCATCTTCTATAAAATTGTACAATGTGTCTATTTCTTTTATTTTTTCTATTATTTCTGAAGTTTTTTCTCCTGCAACACTTTTGATTATGCTTCTATAACTTTTTTCTATTTTGTGTTTTGCAAGGACTTCTTTTCTTTCTTTTGGAGTAACTCTTCTGAGAGATAAATCTATTTTGTCTCCTGAAATTCTTAGGATTTTGCACACTATTGTTTTTTTAGGAACAACATAATCTCTTAGATTTCTAATTCTTCCTGGAGCGATTTCGCTCATGATTATTTTTCCTTCTCCGTAATTTTCTATGTTTACAAAAACTGTTGTTCCGACAATTCTATCTACATTGCAAAGTACTACGTCTCCTTGTTCTAAGTTTGTCATAAAATATTGAGAATTGAAGGGGTTTTAAAGTTTTGGTTAGAGTATAATAATTCTTATAAAGTTCGGAAAGTTAATTTTTTTATGGTAGAAGACATACTTCATTTAAATCCACTTTTTTGGAAGAAACAATATAATCAAAAGGTCCTTGAAGAAAATTTCCTTAGGTTAGATAAAAAAAGTTTAACTTTTATTCTCTCTAGTGTTGAACCTTCTAAAGAAAATTTTCAAGAAAGATATGATTTATTTTTAATAAATACTTTTAAGGATTATACATTGTGTTCAGCTTTTTCCAGAACTATTAGAGTTAGAGGAAAAGCTTATTTGGATAGTCAGAATTTTTTAAAGGTTGATTAAATCTTAACGACTTCTAGATCTAGATTTTTCTTTAGAGAGGTTATGGATTCTTGTTCGTGAGTTTTATCTATTGTTGCTCCTGCTGCGAATTCGTGACCTCCGACTTCACAATCAAATTGAACAAGTGAATTTGATAAAACTTCTCTTAGGTTTCTACCTTTTCTTCCTACGCTTCTTGCGGATATTTTTAATTTTTCTTTGTCGTATGCCATTCCAATAATTATTGTCTCTTGGTCATAGATTGGGGAGTGTGAAAGGATGCTAGTTATTGTTCCAATTATTGTATCTTTAATTTGATCTTTTGCATTTAGAATCATGTAGCCTTTACCTTCAATTTTCTCTGCTTCTTCTTGAGCGTATTTTATTCCTGAAAGTAGTTGTTGTCTATATTTTACATGTATTGCTTCTGCTTCTTTTTTTGCTTTAGAATCTTCTAGGCAAAATCTTAGAGCAACGTCTGAATTTCCGTTTCTTGAACAGGCATTAATCTTTGCACTTATTTCTCTTGCGTCTTCTAGTTTGTTAAATATTTTAATTAAGTAGAGGTCTCCTAGAAGTTCTTTATTTTTTATTTCTGGGTTTCTTAACATAATCGCAGTGATTAATTTCCTAGATTCTTCTTCGGTAAGTTCCATTAAACTTTTGTATTTCCCGTTTTCTGGAGATAGTTCTGCGTCTCGTAATAGTTCTATGATTCCTGCAGAATTTCCGGTAACGCCTGGGATGAATGGATCTGAAGAGTATTCTAAAACTCTATTTATTGGTCTTGTTGCGGGATAGATCATTAAACCTTTTTTTCTTTTTATTTCTCCTTCGGTTAGAATTCCGTGATTAACAGCATCTAAATCTTTTTCTAGGCAGTCACCTATTGTTCCTAGAACGGCAAGTTTTGCGGAATCTTTATTTTTTTCGTCAATCTCTCTACAGAATAAATAAGTCATTCCTGAACCACTAATTTTTTCTTTGTCCCATAATTCTGGATTAACAATTCTAATGTTTGAAGGAATTTCTTTTTGAACCTCATGATGATCCACAATGAACACTTTTTCTATTTCTGAATTTTTTATTTCTTCTAAACTTCCTGATGCTAAATCTAGAAATAATGTTACTTTATTTTTTGGAAGTTCTTGAATGATTTCTTTTGTTAGATTTTTCACGATCCTTAAATCAAAAGATTTATCCAATCTTCTTAATGCCTTGGTGATTATTGCTGCAGAAGTTATACCGTCGGTGTCAAAATGGCTAATGACTTGTAACGGTTTGTTTTCAATTTCTTTTAGAAAATCCTTTGCGATGTTTCTTACTTCTGTTGTTAACCTCTTTTCTTCTAACATTTTATAAAATTAAAATAATTATTTCTTTATGATTCCTAAGTACAATTTGATCTTTCTTAATTGTGAAAAAACTCTGTCTTTTTCTCTTTTAGCTCTTTTATCTTGTTTGTTGCTTTCGTAGTGAGTTTTTATTCTCTCTAGTTTTGCTTCAATATTTTTTAAATCTGGGCTTTGATATTTATCACCTAGAATCTTTGAGATCTTTTTATCGTATTCTTTTGGATGAATGTCTTTTTGTCTTAATGCTTCTCCGATCTTTTCTGTTGTTAGACCTTCTTCAGCTAGCTTTAAAACTTCTTTTTCATATTGTGTTTGAGTTAGTTTTTTTGTTTCTTTCTTTGAAGTTTTTTCTTCTACTTTTGTTTTTGTTTCTTTTACTTTTACCATGTTTATTAGTTGTAATTTGGTTTTTTAAGGCTTGCGGTGATTGTGTTTTAGATTGGGAGTTATCACCTCTTTTTGGGGGATCTTTTAGCACACATATTTTTTTAAATGGAAGATTGGTTTGGATTTTATGATTGATAGGATAAACTTTTTGGGATATTCTGCGGAAATGAAAGCAGGGCATGAATCTGAATTCTATGCATATAAGCAAAACTTGTTTAAGAATTTAGGAGATTCAGTTGAGCTGAAGAAAGGAGTTAATGTTTTGTTTGGAAATAATGGTTGTGGAAAGTCAACTCTTTTGAGGATGATCGGAAAAGAAACCTTTGCTATTGGACAGGAAAAGCATAATCGGGAAGGTTGGACAAAATATGAGCCTTCAAATAGATCTGGGGATTCTAGTGAGTTTGTTAGGGATGAAGATTACATTTTTAATGAAGGAAGAATTGGTTTGGGTTGGAATGGGGCTTTTACTTTTTATAAGGATGGAACTAAATTTTCCCAAACTTTGGCCAGTGAAGATGGTCGTGTTCTTAGCGCTGTTTTTAGTAATTTGGATGGATTAGCTAGAACTTCAAGTGGAGAATCTACTTTTAATCATGGGAGTGAAATATCTCGTGCTTTAATTAAGCCCCTTGTTTTGGAAGATTATAAATTTATTTTTAGAGATGTCCTTAGTGGAAGAGAAATTACTACGGGTAAAAAGTATGATTGGGTGCAGAAGAATTTAACTTCTTGGAAAAATAAGTTTAGAGAAATGGGAGATATGACTACTCCTACATTTTTACTTGATGAGCCTGATGCGCATTTGAGTTTTGCTAGTCAGCTTGGAATTTGGGATATGCTCATTTCCGAATCCCAAAAAAAGGACGTTCAATTGGTTGTTGCTTCTCATTGCCCTATCCCTTTATTTTACAGAGAAGCAAATATAATTTCTTTTGAGAAGGGATATGATAAGAAGATAAGAACCTTGTTTGAGGGGTTGGTCAATGGCGGAAACTTTTCTTGATTAAAGAGAAGTTTTTTAAATTAATTTATATTCTGAATCACATGGGAAAGGTGATTGGAGTTATTTCTCTAAAAGGTGGTGTAGGCAAGACTTCTTCGGTTGTTTCTCTTGGCTCTGCTCTTGCTGAGAGGGGAAAGAAGATTTTACTGGTGGATGCTAACTTTTCTTGTCCTAATTTGGGGATGCATCTCAATTTAATTGATCCTGAAGTTTCTATGCACCATGTTTTATCTGGAGATATGCACATTGAAAATGCGATTCATGAGGTGGAGAATTTTCATGTTTTACCTTCTTCTATTTTTCCTAGAAAGAAAATTGATAGTTTAAAATTAAAAGAGAAATTAGCGGGTTTGAAAAGAAAGTATGATGTTATTATTTTGGATTCTTCCCCTGCTTTGAATGAAGAGACTTTGGCAGTGTTATTGGCTTCGGAGGAGTTATATGTTGTTTCTACTCCAGATGCTCCGACTTTGGGAATGACTATGAAAGCGATTAAATTGGCTAAGAGTAGAGGGACACCTATTTCTGGCATTATTTTGAATAAGGTTCATGGTAAGAAATTTGAATTAAGTTTGAAAGATATTGAGAGGACTAGCGAGGTTCCAGTTATGGCTGTTGTGCCGCATGATATTCGTGTTTTGAAGTCATTGAGTGCTAGTGTTCCTTTTGTTAGACATCATCCTGAATCTAAAGGGGGAGTTGAGTATCGTAAATTAGCTGCCTTAATTGTTGGAGAGAGATTTGAGAATAAAAGAAAAAATTTGTTTAGGAGGTTTGATCCTCCCAAACAAGAAATAAATCGTGAAATTTTTTACGAAACTATTTTTCACTAATAGCTGAGAGAGATTAGGCTGCTAGAGACATAACATCAACTGTTATTGTTCTTTCTAACCCAACTTCTGGAGGTAATAATATTAATACCTTACCATCGTCTTCCCCTATGATTTCAACTTCCAGACCTTTTTCACTAAAAGGTATCTGGTTGTCACGGGGTGTGTTGATCACACCGTTTATTGAGACTATTTGTAAATAGTCTCCTTCGGAAGATTTTCCCTCATATACTTCGCATTCGAGGTAGTTCTTTTCCATGACTTCTTGAGTTAGAAAATCTTTATATTAATTCTCGAGTATTTTTTAGAGGTGATGTGTTACTCTTACTTTAGAATGCTAGTTGCATGGTGTTACTTTTTGGTTGTTAGTGAGGTATACAAGATGGAGTAGGTTGGTTAAGAACCAAGAGTAAAATTTTGAAAATAGCCCCACCAGGATTCGAACCTGGGTCACCGGCTTCAAAGGCCGGTATACTTGACCGCTGTACTATGGGGCTATATGAAAGAAATATCTGAAGAATTTATAAGGGTTTTGCTAATGCCTATATCTTCCTCTTTTCTCAATGGATTTCAATCTATCAAAAACTTTCTCTGCTTCTTTGGATTGGATTGATCTGTATCCTACTTCGAATTCCTTGAATAGGGTTTCCCAGGCTTTGAAATGTTTAGCTTCTAGGGCTTGTTTTAGTAAATGAATGTCGACTCCCTTGTCTTCGTATTTTCCATTTTGGAATCCTAATCCGAAATCAATTATGTAAATTTGGTTTTCTTTATCTTTAGATGAAGAATGATGTGAGGAAAGGAGAATATTTGATGTTGTTAGATCTCCGTGGATTAAATCTTCTTTGTGGAGTTTTGCAATTGTCTGTCCTAGTTGAAACATTGTTTCTTCTTGTTTCTTTTTTGGGTAATCGTCTAGAGTTAGTGAGAGTTTGTCTCCGTCAATAAAAGGCATAGTTATTTTATCTAGGTCTTTTTGTTCTTCAGGTTTTGGGACAGGAATTATTTCTGAGGCTTTGATCATTATTTTTGTTTCTGCCTTTGTTCGTCTTTTGATTATTCTTTTGTCAAGAGTTGGGTGTCTGTAAGATTTTGAAATTCTATGTTTGATTACTTTGTCTTTATCTTGGTAGATTGTTGCTTCTGCACCTGAGGATATTTTTTTCATTTTATTTTTCCTTTAATTCCGAAGAAAACTATCAAGCTTATTATTGTTGCAATGTCTGCGGTTAGGCAGTAGAAGCATGTTGCATGTAATACGAAGAATTGAATTATCATGAAGTATATCGCGTATGCAGACCCTAAAATTAATCCCATTCCAATTAATTGTTTTTTTGTTTTTGTTGGTTTCTTAATTTGTGAAGCTGTTAATATGAATAGAATTAAGAAAGCAGTTAATCCTAGGTGGCTGTTTTTTATTCCGAATGTACTTTCGTATTGAGAAGTATTTACTATTTCGCATGATCCTTGTTTTTGTTTGCATGCCTTATCAATCGGGACGAATGAAAGTATTGATGAAACAATAATTATTATTGCAAAGAGTAGGAGGAGGATTTTGTATTTCATTTTATTAGGTAGTTGAAAGGCGTTTTAAGTTTTTTGGAAGCAAATTATATAAATGGTTTTTTCTTTTGTATTTTATGTCAGGTAAAAACTCTGGAATGGCGATTGCATCTTTTGTGCTAAGTTTATGTGGTTTACTTTTTATTTGGGTTCCGGGTTTGGGCACAGTTCTTTTAATTTTAGCAATAATTTTTGGTTTTATAGGTTTGAATAAGATTAAACATAACCCTGGACTTGGAGGAAAAACCTTTGCAATAATTGGGCTTGTTTTAGGATTTTTGTTATTTGTGTTTTCTATTGTTTTATTAGTTGTAACTTTTTCTTGGATTTTGATTGGAAATAATTTAGATGATGTTTCTTCTGACATAGGGTTGAATGTTAAGTGTATGGATCTTGGAGTAAATTTAATTGATTTTAAAGAATTGGATTCTGGATCTTATGAAGTAACTTTGAAAAGAACCTATACTGGAGATACTTTTGATGGAATAAATTTGTTTTTTTCTAAGGGGCAAATAAATCTTGGAGGAGGTAGTTTTGGTTCTCTTAATCCTGGAGAAGAGAGATCCGAAATTGTTTTTGTGGGTATTGAAGATGCGAAACTTGAAGGATATACTATTTTTAATGTGGATGAATTTGGTGTAGAAATTTCTTGTTCAGAACAGGTTGTGAAATTTTAATATCTAAAGCCTCATCTTCTTCACTTTTCCAAACTTCTTCATCATCTTTTGCATTTGTTTAGGATTCATGCCTTGCGACATGTCCATTCCGGCAGAGTCTTTTACCATACTCTGTAGCATATCGTATTGTTTTAATAAAGATCTTACGTCGCTACCGTTAACTCCTGCTCCGGTTGCAACTCTTTTAATTCTAGAGGTGTCTTTTTTTAGTATTTCTGGATTTTCTTTTTCCTCTGGAGTCATTGATTTAATGATGTGTTCCCATTTCTTTATTTTCTCTTCTTGAGCTCCTAAAGCTTCGTCAGGAATATTGGCATTACTCATTCCGGGAATCATTGACTTTAATTTTCCAAATCCTCCGAGTTGATTCATTGATTTAACCTGTTCAATAACATCTTCAAGAGATAGTTTTCCTTCTTCTATATTTTTTTGAATTTTCTTTTGTTTCTTTTCATCTGTTACGGATTGAACTTTTGCAAGTAGTGCATCTAGATCTCCCATTCCAAGCATTCTTGATAAAAAGGTTTCAGGATTGAATTCTTCAATGTCGTTAACTTTTTCTCCAGTAGTTATGAAATAAACTGGGGCCTTAGTTTCGGCACAAGCGGTTAGTGCTCCTCCAGCTTTTGCTGTAGAATCCATCCTTGTTACAATTACCCCGGTAACTTCAACAGCATCTTTGAATTCTTGAGCTTGAACTTTTGCAGTTTGACCGATATCTGCTTGCATTACTAGAATTGTTTCGGTTGGTTTGATTGCTTTTCCTAGAATTGTAATTTCTTTTACTAAATCTTTGTCTAGATTGTGTCTTCCTGCAGTATCAATTAAAACTAAATCATATTTTGCTAATTCTTTTTTATATTTCTTCCAAGTCTTAACTGGATCTGATTCTTCTAGATCTACAAATATTGTTAAGTTGTTTTCTTTACCTAATTGTAATAGTTGTTCTTTAGCCGCTGGTCTGTGGACATCTAAACCAATAATTGCTGTTTTCTTTCCTCTCTTTTGATAATAGTTTGCTAGTTTAGAAATCGTTGTTGTTTTACCTGCCGCGTAAAGTCCTAGAAGCATAATTCTATTTTGTTTATCTAAAAGAGTTAGTTCTTTCTTTTCTCCTAGAATTGCGGTTAGTTCTGTGTGCAATAATTTGATTAGGTGTTCTTTTTTCTCAATTCCCTTAATTTTTTCATCAAAAGCGGCTTTCTTTATTTTGTCTGAGATTTGTTTTACTAGTTGAATATTTACATCTGCTTCAATTAGCGCTCTTTGTAGTTCTCTTACTATTCCGTCTACTAGAGACTTGTCTAGGAATATCGCGTTTGAGATTTTATCTGTTGCTTTTTTTATTGCATTTCCTAGTTTTTCTAGCATAGAATTAGTAGTTTAATGTGAGTTATTAAGTTTTTGGGTTAGGGATTTCTATCTTGTAATCTGTTCCCTCATAGTAGAAAGTCATTATTCTAATATGTTCTTTTTCAATATATTCTGGGGGGTTAATCCTGTTGGAAAGTTGATTGTTCTTGTGGGATGAGTGGGAGAAGGGTAACTTATTTTTATGAATGTTCCTTCTTTACATGCGAAAAGTTTTTCTTTAGGTTTTTTGTGTTGGGTAAATGTTTGTTCTGGAAGATTCGCTAAAGCTTTCCTTACAATATTCCGTTCATTTATACTGCTCCCCGAAATGTTTGTAATGGTTCTTGTTAAATCTATCATGTTTTTTTAAGAGAATTGATCTTTTTAAGAATTATTGTGATTCTAGCAATAGTTAATTTTAAATAAAGGTAATACTAGTATTACTTATGGAAGTTAGAACTATTAAGAATGTTGATGCTGAGACGTGGAAGAAGTTTAAGGTTTTGGCTGTAAGGGAAGGAGTTAGCATGTCTGTTTTGTTAAGGGGCTTGGTTAATAGTTATGATAGAAAAAAATCTAGTGTTTGGGGGAAGGTATTTGATAAGGACAATAAATTGAAATATGGTGAGGCAGAGGATTTGGAAAAGATTTCTAAAAAGTTGAGAAAGGAGAGAGGGTTTAGAGTATGAGTTTGGCTTTCGATACTTCTGTTTTAATTGCGATTGAAAGAGGCGATGAAAATATTTTGAATAAATTAAAAGAGTTATATGAGAGGTATCCATTATCTCCTCATTTGCCTTTTATGGTACATTTTGAATTTAGTTATGGGTTGAAAAAACGTAAGCCCAAGAGAGTTGAGGATCTTTTTGATTTTTTGAATTCATTTCCTTTGTTGGATTTGGGTTTTAAGACTTCTGATATTCTGAGTGATTTGAAATTGAAGTATGAGAAGAAGGGTTTAAGTTTTTCTCTTTCTGATTTATTGATTGCTGCTCAGGTTATTGAGAATGATTTGATTTTAGTTACAAGGGATAGGGATTTTGAAGGAATTAGGGAATTGAAGAAGATTATTTTGTGATTACGGTTAGTTTTTTGGGTTCTTGTTTAGAGAGGTTTCTTTAAAACTTTTTTAAGAGGCTTCCAAGAATCTTGCTCTAAATTTTTCTGAACTTGTTATTTCGAAATGATTCAAATATTTAACTAGTGTTTGTCCAGGGATAATCGTTTCTGTTTTTGAATTCATGCTTGTGGGATCTGGGTCATAAACTATTGTTGAGCCGAAGAAGAAAAGATTTCTTTGTCTAATATTTAGATTTATTAGTTCGGGAAAATTTCTTGCTATTCCTTCAAGACTTTGTCCGTCCCATTCTGCAAAATATAATGGAAAATTTTTTCCTTGAGGTGTTTTAACTTCTAGTTTTCCATAACTCATGATTATCTTAGGAATAGTTTTTATTTAAAGATTCTTGTTGTTAATTGTTATAATCTTCTTATTCTTGAGGAAACTTAAAATGAGGGATATCTGAATTTGCTAATGCATTTTCAATTTTTCCAACTGTGGCGTCTGCTGCGCCTACGAAGAAGAGCAATGCGGAAACATCCCTTCCCCATTTGTTGTTTCCAAAAGGCACAGAGATTTTTGAAAGATAAGGTCCTGGACTTTCTCCATATCTTATCACACAGCCTCCCATGACGGCATCTATATTGTAAGCATAAATATTTGCATCATTGTGTGGGCCTTCATTTATCGGAATTCCTGTTGTTCCTGCGTACCCCAATGCTTCTTCAATTTTAGCTTTTGTTTTTTCAAAGGATAAAGGTTCTTTTAAGTGGTCTATAGGATATAATCCGATTCCTTTTGGCATATAATTTAAAATTGGTTTTATTTTATAATTATTATTGCTGTAGAAAATATATCTTATAAGCCCAACTTCTCAATAAACTTTTCTTTATCAAATAAAAGAAACCAGCTGGTTTCTTTTGAACTTCCTCAAAACTCTGAACTATGATTTCTAATTGCCTTTTGAGAAATCATTGTTTGATAAAAGTCATTATAACCCTAGTTTTTGTATGAATTTATTTTTATCAAATGGTTCTAGATCGTTGTATTCTTGTCCGGTTCCTAGATAGATGATTGGTTTAGAAGTGGTGTAGCCTACGGATAGTGCGGTTCCGCCTTTTTCATCAATATCTGCTTTACTTAGGATGATTGCATCTATTCCTATGGCTTCGTGGAATGCTTTGATTTGTTCCGTAGCATCGTTTCCTGTGATTGATTCTCCAGTGAAAATTGTGATTGAGGGTTTTGCAACTTTCTTTATCTTTTCCATTTCTTTTAGAAGATTAGATGCCGTGTGCATTCTTCCTGCTGTGTCGATTATTGCACAATCTAGTTTATTTTTTTCTGCGTATTTTACTGTGTCAAATGCTACAGCTGCTGGATCGCTTCCGTAATCTTGTGAGATCACTTTGATGTCTAGATTTTCTCCGTGTTTTTTTAATTGTTCAACTGCTGCAGCTCTAAAAGTGTCTGCTGCCCCCATTACGCAAGAAATTCCTTTCTTTTTCAGAGCGTTTGCAAATTTAGCAACAGTAGTTGTTTTACCTGAGCCGTTAACTCCGCAGAAAAGGATTACGTATGGTTTTTCTTTGTGTTCTTTTACTTCTTCTATTAAGTTGAAAGGTTCTATTAGAATTTCATTAATTATTTCTTTTAGGGTTTTATTTATTTCTTCTTCTATATCTTTTTTTGAGAATTCTTTTTCTAATAATTTAGATTTTAATTCTTTGATTATCTTTTCTACCACTTCTATTGCAACATTATTTTCTAAAAGTAGCATCTCTAATTCTTCTTCATATTCTTCAAATTGTTTGTCTAGAATTTTAACTTTTTTTGATTCTTTTTTAGATGGTTTGTCTATGGGTTTTTCTATATCTTGTTGTTTAGGTTCTTGTGGAGATGATTCTTCAATTGGAGTTTCTTTGGTTTTTTTCTTTTCTTGTTTTTCTAATTTCTTTTCTTCACGCTTTTGCTTTTTCAGTTCTTTCTTTTCTGCTTTTTGGATTTGCTTTTCTTCTGGTTTAGAAGGTTTATTTTCTCCACCATCCTTTTTTGTTGAATTTTTCCCCCGGCCACCCACCCCTGAAGATGTAATGGGAGAAATAGTTGGAGATTCTTCTTCTTTAGTTTTCTCTACAACTTCAGCTTCTTCTGAGATCTTCTTAGTCCAGAGTTTTAGCTTGTCTTTTAGTTTTTTGAACATCTTAATTTTAGTAGTTTCTCAGGATTTATAGGGTTTTGGATAAGTAAATTTTTATAAAGATGATTTGACTATAGAGTTTATGAAAAGAAAGGTGAAAATGAAGGGAGTTTTTGTGATAATTGATGGTTTAGGTGATTTACCGAATAAACAGTTAGGAGGAGATACCCCTCTGGAATCTGCTAATACTCCTTATATGGATTTTTTAGCTACTAGAGGAAAGATGGGAATGCAATATCCTGTGAAGCCGGGTTATTCTCCGGGATCTGACGAAGCAATCGTTTCTCTTTTTGGAAATAAGTTAGGTGACTCTTCAAGAGGGCAATTGGAAGGAAAAGGTGCAGGATTAAAAATTGAAAAAGGAGATTTGGTTTTGAGGGTTAATTTTTCTACTATTAAAAAAAATGGAGATGTTGTGGATAGAAGGGTTGGGAGAACGCTAACTGATGCAGAAGCTAAGGAGTTGGCTAGGGCAATAAATAAAATAAATTTTCCTTATAATTTTGAATTTGTTTCAACAGTTCAACATAGGGCGGCTCTAGTAATAAAAGGAGATTTTTCTGAGAAGATTGCGGGAGATGATATTACATATACTAAGGGGAAGTCCAAAGAAATAACTAAAATAATAAAATGTAAACCTTTGATTAGAGGGGAGAAAGCAAAAAATACGGCGGATGTTCTTAATGAATTTTTGAGTGCTGTTTGGAAAGTTTTAGAGTATCATCCAGTTAATGTTAAGAGAAAAAAAAGGGGTTTGCTTCCTGCTAATTATCTTTTGGTTCGTGGACCGGGAGTGAACATACCTAAGTTAAAACAGTATCCGAATTGGATCTCTACGAATACAATGCCTTTGGAGAAAGGTTTTGCTAATTTATCTGGCATGAGAAATTTTAGTTTTAACTATCCTTCTTTGAAAGGAATAGATTCTTATAAGAATTTATGGAAGGGATTAAGGAAGAAAATTAGATTTTCTATTCGTGTTTTGAAAAAGCAGAGAAATAAGGCAGAATATTGTTACATTCATTTGAAAGAAACTGATCTTCCTGGGCACGATAATAAGCCTCTTGAAAAAAAAGAAATGATTGAATATATTGATAAAACTTTGATGAAGTATCTTGCTAAAGTTGCTCCTCAAAGAGAGATTAAGGTTTTAGTTACGGGAGATCACTCTACACCTTGTATTCTAAAGACACACTCTGCAGATCCAGTACCATTTCTTATTTATGATGGGTCTCAGTTGGATAAAAAAAGTTTTGGAGAGAGTTTTGCTAAGAGGGGTAAAGTTGGAGTTGTTTTGGGTAAAGAATTATTTAGAAAAACGGGTTTTTTGAAGTGAAGTTATCACCTCTTTTTGGATATAAATTTTTATAAATAGTAAGCTGGTTTAATTTTTATGATTGGTTGTATGGCTGGAACAAATGATTTGTATTTCTTTTTAGAAGAAGGAGAAGTTGAAAAGATAAGGAAAGGCTTAGTTAAGGGAGATTTCATTAATGGCAAACCAGAAATTAAAGGAAATCTGATCTGTATGGTTTCAACTCAAACAACAGAATTAATTGATGCAAAACTTGTTAAGGAAGAACCAGATGTAATTTCTTTGGCAGAAGTGTTTGTTAGTGAGAAGGCATATTTACATTTGGTGCATTCCGGAAGATATGGAGATCATCAAGGAAATAGGGAGGTCAACCTTTTTGATGTTACAAAAGACTTGCCTTTTCTGGAAGGAAATATGTATAATCAATTGGTGCATTATAGAGATGTATGAAATAATCCCAAGGTAGTACAATAATCTATTAAAAGAGTGGATGTTTTTTCTTTGTATGATTACCTATCAAGACATTTATGAGGCGGCGAAGAAAGAGAGATATTCTGAGAGTTTACAACCGATTCCAAAAGCATTTGTTAAAGAGGTTGCAAAATATTTAAAAGAAAAAAGGGAGCTTGCTGTCCGTGAAGAGGATAGTTTTTCAGATGTTTTATTAAAGACAAAGAAACAATTAGAAAATGCGATCACTTTATTTCAGGAACTTTTGCGTCGACGTAGAAAAAAGATTTTGAATTTAGTTTTAATTGCTTCAGAGACGGGAATTTCTAAACAGGATTTTGATAATATGTTTTTGGTCGAAAAAGAATTATTTGAAGATTTAATGAAATGTATTGATCGGTCGGATAAATTGTTGAACGGATTGTTGAACGGAGATAAATCTGAGGAAGAGCAGAAAAATAGTTTGATTGTTTTTTTAGAAGAGTTATCTGCTTTTACTGAACCTAGCGGGGAAACTTTGGGACCTTATTCTCAGGGACAGATTGCGAATATTTCTAAAATTGTTGCTAATATTTTGGTTGAAGAGGGTAAAGCCGAGTTTGTTGAATGACTGATTTTCTTGTTTAAATTTTTCAGTTATCGAATATGTTTATAAAGTACTGCGATTATTTAGCAGTAATTAAATTAGGAGAATAAAAAATGTTACATATAACGATTGAAAATTTTGATAAAGAAGTTACCGGGGCTGAAATTCCTGTTATTTTGGATTTTTATGCGGATTGGTGTGGGCCTTGTCAGATGATTGCGCCTGTTTTTGAATCTTTGAGTAAAGGGTATGAGGGTAAATTAAAATTTGCAAAAGTCGATACTGCTGAACACGAGATGTTAGCTATGCGTTTTGGGGTACAAGGAATTCCTAACCTGGTTGTTTTGAATAAGGGCGAGATTATTGGAAGAATTGTTGGTTTTGCTGGTGAAGAGGCTCTTAAGCAGAAAATTGATGAGATTTTAGAAAAAAATTCTTTCTGATTTTTATTGAAAATGGGAATAAGTTTTGCTTGCAAAAAATTTGAAATAGAAGAAGTAGTTAAGTGTAGTCTTGCTTTAAGCAAATCGGATTTTATTATTTTGAAATTTTTAATGAAATTGGATGGTGATCTTTCGACAGAAGAACTTTCTGAGAAATTGGGTTTTGAAAAATCTACGGTTCAGAGAGCAGTTAAGAAACTCCATGGGAAGGGTTTACTTTTTAGAAGTCAAAAGAATCAAACTAGGGGAGGTTATTTATTTTTTTATAGAATAAAAAATAAGATTGAATTGAGAAAAAAGATTTTAAAAATTGTGGGGAGTTGGTATGAACGGTTTGAGACAGAATTGAAGAAGTGGTAAGGTTTATTAATTCTTTAAACATATTTTTAATATGAAAACTCGAGAGATTGTTGGTTTGTTAATTGCAATTGCTGGATTGATTATTTTACTAATTGGAAGTATTTTTGGCCTTATTGGATTTGTATATTCTTTGATTTATGGGGTTCCTGCGATTATTATTGGGATTCTTATTGCTTTGAATAAAAAAGAAGATAAGATTGAACAAGTTAATTATAAGGGGGTAAGAAAAAATGTCAGAAAATAATTTTCTTGTTTTGACAACTGATGATGCCCCAGGGTATAAGATTTCACACACTCTTGGATTAGTTAAGGGAAGCACTGTTCGTTCGAGAAATATTGCCAGGGATTTTGGTGCTGGATTAAGAAGTATTGTTGGAGGAGAGGTTAAGACTTATACTTCAATGGCGAATAATGCTCGTGATGAGGCTTTGAATAGAATGATTAATGATGCGATTGCTTTGGGAGCTAATGCTGTTGTTGGGATGAGGTTTTCAACTTCGATGATAATGCAAGGAGCTTCAGAAATGGTTGCGTTTGGAACTGCGGTTGTTTTGAAATAACTAATTTTTTAGAAGCCCATAGATGTAGAACATTCCTTTAGTAAATTCTAATTTTCTACAGGTAAGTTTTTTATAATTTTTTCTTCTTGGTCTGAGATCTATTGGAATGGGAATATATTTTGTTGTGTTTTTGTTTCCTCTTTCTTTGATACATTCTTTTGTGGAACATAATTTTTTTGAGAAGAGATGAATTTTTTTCATTTCTCCTTTTAGATGAAGAAGTTCATTTTTGGTTAGTTCAATCTGGCAGATTACAGTGTTTTTCTTGGTCTTTTTAGAACTAATTATTTTGCCCATTCTTGGATTTCCCAAGATTTCATTCTTTATAGAGTTTATTCCTTTTTTGTTAGCATTAAATCACAATATTCTTTTTAAATTAAATCTTCCTTAGTGCCATTACATGGGAGAAATTCGTTGTATTCGGAAAGGGAAATCAGGGAACTTTATTGTGGAGATTGAGATGGAATCTTCTGAGATTACTAAATTAAAAGGTTTTCTTACAAATGTTCATTTGTTTTCTGAAGATTCTCCAGATATTCTTACTCGTCTTTCTCAAAGAGGAATTCGTGAAGCAACAAAATATTTTTTAGTTCCAAAAGAACTTAGGAAGAATTTTAATCTGGAAGGAGATGTTCATTGTCAGAGATTAGAGTTTGGAGATAATATCTTTTTTATTTATTGTGTTAGGAAAGAAGATTGAGAAACAAAGCCTCTGGAGGGAGTCGAAGCAACTATCAATCCATGAAATATTCCTTAAACTCATAAATTCGTTTATTTGAAATTTCAGAATTGTTCGCCCAACCTAACGGTCGTTGGTTCGAAGATTAAGCCTGTGGAGGGAGTCGAAGCAACTATCAATCCATGAAATATTCCTTAAACTCATAAATTCGTTTATTTGAAATTTCAGAATTGTTCGCCCAACCTAACGGTCGTTGGTTCGAAGATTAAGCCTGGACTGAAAATCAAAGATTTTCGTCTCAGTCTTTGTTTCTAATATTTGAAGAGAAACAAAGCCTGTGGAGGGAGTCGAACCCCCGACCTACGCATTACAAGTGCGTCGCTCTGAGCCACTGAGCTACACAGGCATGATTTGGTCAAGAATTAATTGTTTAAAAGGTTTATTCTTCTGAATTAATTAAATTTCGTTACTTCAAGCATTCTAATTTCGCAAACAGAAAGAGGATAAATCTTTTTTAGTTTAAGACTTAATTCTTTTTGGAACTTATTTTTTAGAATTTCTTCGAATAATGTTTGAGAGTTTTTATTTTCAGCCCAGGTGGTAATTTCTTCTTTTGTTTTTTCTCTTAAAGCTTTTTTTACTGCTCTTGAGACTTTTCTTCTTGTAACTAAAAGGGGTTTAATTCTAATTTCTCCGTCTTCACATTTTGCAGTAAAAGATTCTTCTACATAATCTGTACCTTTTCTAACAACTCTTTTCATGTAATAAGGCATTAGTCTAAATTGGTTTGCTTTAACTGTTCCTTTGTCGTCTTCAACTTTCAGTTTAAATCTAATGATTGCTCCCTTACCTTTTAGCATTCTTGTTAAATCGTATAAAATGCTCTTTCCATCAAGATCTTTTGGTTCATATCCAATTAGTTGAGTTGTCTTTCTAATTAAAGGAAGATCAATATTAAACATTCTTTTTTTTCTTTTTGCTTGTGCCATTTTATTCTTGTATTACCTTTCCTGCCCTTTGTCCTTTTTTTTGATATTTTGATTTTCCACACTCTTTACATGTGTACATCAAGTTTGTTTTTTTAGTTGTTTTAGATTTTCTTTTGTGTTTAGCTTGTGCTGGTTTTGAACCCCATTTTCCTAGGTTTCCTATCCCTCTTGCAAGGCCTCTTAATCTTGCTCTGTTTCTTCCTCCTCCTCTAGTCATGGTTCCTCTTGAGAATCCGGTACCTACGGATTTAATCTTTTGACTAGTCCTTTTTTTACATTTAGGGCAGTATCTGTTAGTTGTTTTCGGGATTTTCATACTTTGATGATTAATTTTAGTTTTATAAAGGTTTTTATAGTTTATTTTCTGTGTTTTTTTATGAAAGGTGTGCAGTTCTTATGGTTTGTTTTGTATTTTTTGGTTGGAGTCTATTTATTGAATATTAATTTTAGTTTTTTTGCAATTTCTGAAACAATTTCTGCTTTTGATAATTGGGTTATTCTTGCAGGAGGAATACTTTGTATTTTTGGAGGAATAAATCATTTTAGATTAGCAAAAATAAAGAGAATAAATCGAAGAGTTTCTTATCCCTAGACAAATATTTATATACACTTTTTTCGTCTTTAAATCATGTTAATTAAGGGTGATAAAAAAGGGCAGGTTACGATTTTTATTATTATTGCAATTCTTTTGGTTGCGATTGCTGGAAGTTATTTTATTTTTAGAGATAATTTGAAAAAGAATTCAATTCCAGATGATTTTGAACAGGTGCATCAATCTTATTTATCTTGTTTAGAAGAGCAAACACTTTTAGGAATTTCTTTATTAGAATCTCAGGGAGGATATATTGATTTACCTGATTTCGAGGCTGGTTCTAGATATATGCCTTTTTCTTCTTATTTAACTTTCATGGGTTTTGAGATTCCTTATTGGTATTATATTTCTGGGAATAACATTCCTAAGCAACAGGTGCCAACTTTATTTGAAATGGAGGACTCTTTAGGGAATTTTTTAATAGAGGTCGCTGGGAGTTGCAGGGGTGAAGAATCTTATTTGGCAGAGTATTCCATTTCAACTGAACAACCTTCTGTTGTGAATATTAATATTGAAAATAATAATGTTAAAGTGAATTTACTTTCTAATTTTTTAGTTTCCCGAGGGGAACAGAGTTATTCTTTTGGGGAGCATTCGTTAAGTGTGAATTCTAAATTGGGAGAATTATACACTTCTGCAATTGAATTATATGAACAAGAGATGGAGGAAATGTTTTTAGAAAACTATACTTTTGATTCATTGGTTCTTTATGCCCCTGTTGATGGGGTTGAATTAAGTTGTAAACCTCTGGTTTGGGACGCGGGAGAGGTTATTGAAAATTTAAGTGAGGCTGTTTCTGCTAATGTTATGGCTTTGAAGACAGAAGGAAAAGCTAAGGATTATTTTGTTGTTGAGACTGGAATAAAGAATTCCGCTAGATTTATTAGTTCTCCAGATTGGCCAAGTGCTTATGAAATTGCTCCTGCGGAAGGTGGGCTTTTAGTTGCTGATCCTATTGGTAATCAGCAAGGAATGGGAATTTTAGGATTTTGTTATGTTCCGTATCATTTTGTTTATGATGTTCGATATCCTGTTTTAATCCAAGTTTATGAGGGAGATGAAATTTTCCAGTTTCCTTTCGCAGTTATTTTAGATAATAATCGTCCTCGTAAAGGGTTGAAACCTGTTGAACCCTTGTTTGAAGAGCAGGAAAGTATTTGTGACGGTCCAACTTTTGAGGCTACTGTTGCATTATATGACTCTGATTTGAAAGCAATTGATGGAAGAGTTTTCTATGAGTGTTTTAGTTCTAGGTGTGATTTGGGAGAGACAGAAAATGGGGAGTTAACTGCCTCGTTTCCTCGGTGTTTTAATGGAAACTTGGTTATCAATGCAGAAGGGTTTGCAGAATTTTCAATGATTAAAGAAGGAGTTGTTCTTGAAGGGGAACAGATAATCACTATCTTAGATAGAGAGTTTAGTTTAGATGTTGGTCTAATTTCTTCGGGTGAAGGAATTTTCGATCAAGCAATTATTAGTTTCTCCTCTGAAGAAGGAAAATATTCTACAATTATTTATCCTGATCAAAAAGAGGTTTTCTTGAGTGAAGGAGAATATGATATTTCTGTTGAGGCTTATGGGGAATCTTCAATTGTTTTGGGGAACACAACTTATGAACAGTGTGTTGATGGTTTCTTTTTGGGAATCGGAAAGAAGTGCTATGATGTTGAAGTTCCAGCTGAGAGTTTTGATAGGGCTTTGATTGGTGGGGGAAAAACTAATATTTTATTTAGTGAGAGAAATTTAGAAAGTTCTAGCAAGGTAGTTTTAGATGTAGGGGAATTAAATGTTCCTGAAGATATAAATGAATTACAGGATAATTATATTTTGGTTGAATCTAGAAAATTGGGGGTTGAGCTTAGATGATAAATAAAAAGTATTTTCTTTTGTTATTGGGGGTTTTGTTGTTAGGTTCTGTTTTTGCAATATCTACCTCGATGAATACAAGAGGTAATACCTATTCGCTATCTAATTATAAATTAACTCATGGGGGAGAATATAATGATGGGGATACAGGGTTTGATCAGAACATGTGTCAGGAAGGAACAGATTTTTTAATCCAGGTGGATCCTTTAAGTTGTACGCCATCTGTGGTGAGAAGCGATTTATTAGAAGAACAAGACGTTCCTGTTTTTTGTAAGATTACCGGTCTTAAAATTAATCCAATTATTGATATTGAATATATTCGGGAGATGGATTTTGCTCAAAGTGATTTATCTTTGGGAATAAGGTCTGTTAGTTTTTATCCTAATTTTAATGCAATTTTTGGAGAAACGGATATCATGAATTCTATGCGTTATCAAGATTTAGGTTATATTCTTGTTCATTTGAAGAGAAATCCTGATGAGAGTTCAATGCCAGAGTATGTTTCTGGAAATTTAACTGCAAAATTAACCTATGATTTGGATGATGCTTTTGGAATTAGGGATAGGGTTTTTTATCTTCCTGAAATGGGAGATTTAGAATGGTCTTATCGTAACGATCAATATAGTTTTTGGGATAAAAAAGGTTTTCTTCGAGCAGAAGGAATAACTGAAAATAGTGCAATGGTTTCTGTTTATTTGGGTAATTATGAATCTGCTTTTGCAAAAGTTGCAGATAGGGATTTGCAAAAATATGCCGGCCGTAATTTGAGGGTGGGAGAGAGTTTTACTTTGAATATCCCGGGTTATGAATGTTTAGCTCAATTGGATGTTCGTTTGGATGCTTTAGAAAATCCTGAAACGTATGCTGTTTTGAAAGTTAATGGTGAGCCTATTCAAGTTAAACAAGGAGAGAGTTTTTTAGATGGAGCTTGTGATGTTGTGGGGATTGAAAGAAAAGGTTTGAATCAAGAAGTTTCTTTAAGATGTACAACAGATGAAGGACCCAGAAATCCTCCTTTGAGAATTAATCCTGAAGTTAGTATTAGGTATTCCTATAAAATTCCTGGAGGAGAAGAGAAGAAATCTGGGGAAAAGGGGGAAATTTTTGAAGTGGGAGATAAGATTGCAGAGTCTTATGATGATAAAGATAAATTTTTGGGCTCTCTTTATCTAGGTTATTTGGGAACTGGCCCAACAGGAAGTTGGAAAGCAGAAGATTTAGAAGCTTATTTTATTTTTCTTCCAAATAGTAGGGAAGAAAGAATTCCAGATAAGTTTTTAAGTTATTCTGAGGTTCTCTATGATGGTGTAACTTCTGATCAAAGGTTTGAGCGTTGGACAAAAACCATTTCTGGATCTTTATTTTCTTTTGCACAAGCAAAACTTTCTGGAAATAAATATGAATTTTCTAAGATAGGAGATAAAAAGGAATTTTGGAATAATGTTGAAGTAGAGGTTGTTGGATTTGCAGGACCAGAAGATAAGACGCTTATTGAAATAGTTGAGGCAAATTATAGTTTTGCTAAAAAAGATTTCTCTATTGTTTATCAAGATTTTTTAGGGAGCATTTTTCCTTTAATGGAAGAAGACAAAGAGAGGGTAGAGACGTTATCTGAAGAAGCATTTATTCAAAAAGTTAAATTGGCTAGGAAACTTGGCCAAGATTTAGAGGCTCGAACTTTTTGTGATGAATACGGTACTTATTATTCTGAATCTGAAAATTATTTTGATTTATGTTATTCTTTTAATGAGTTTAATGGAGGAGATTCTTATACTGAACTTCTTGTAAATGGAAAATTAAAAGAGGTGTTTCTTGTTAGGGTTTATGAACCTAATTTTAATGATTATGGGATAAAATTAGAAATAGAGAATAATACTGGTTATTCTAGAGAAATTAGTTTGGTTAAAGGGGTTAAATATTTTCTTAATGATTTTGGAGGGGGAGGAGAAGAATATCTTTTATTAGAAGATGGATTAAAATTAGATAGTGCAAAAATAAGTGGGGTTCTTTATAGTTCTGGAAATAATGAAGAAAAGGCAAAAGAGGGAAAGAATTTGAATAGGTTTTCTAAAACTTTGGAACTAAATGGAGAATGGGTTGAAGAAGATTTTACTTTTACTTTAAGAAAAATTAATCTCAATAAAGTTGCAAGAGTTAGTTTGAATCCTAATCTTAAGGGGGCTAAGAGTCAATCCAATTTTAGTTTTAGTATTGGAATTGAAAAAAGAGCAATTCAATTGTCTCCTGAAAAAACTGAAGAGAGAATAGAGACTGTCAATAAAACAATTTCTGCATTTGAAAAGATCAATGCTGGTTTGGGTAAAACTGTTGAGACTATGAAGGCAGCTTGTATTGCAACGGGTCTGGGATTAACAGTTAAAAATTTAATTGAGAATAGTGATGGAAAAGCTCTTGCTAGAAATTTGGCAATGAATAATGCTGGCGGTTGGTATGAACGTTGTACAGATTGGAACGATTTAAACAAGAAATTAGGTTCTAATTATGTTTCGAAAGAAGATTGTTTGATCGAAAATTCTGAAAATGTTGAGAAGTCTGTAGATAAATATCATGAGATTATGGAAAATCAGCAAGAAGAATTTAGGGGCTTGGCAGAAGACGAGAAAAATATTTTAAATAGCGATGCAGGTTTTTTGGAAACTAAACAGCTTAATACTTCTGCAATTGCAAGTGATTATTCTGAAATTGTCAAAAATAGAATTTTTGATTGCGTTAAGGATCCTTGGACAAAGCTTGGAGAAGAAGAGAAAGAAATTTGTTCTTCTAATTTGGATATTTCTTTTGAGGCATATGAAAGGGGGGATTATACTTTGACTGAGTTGAAAGAAATTGATCTTTATTCTCAGATTTTAAATGATGGTTCTTCTGATGAAGTTTCTAGAGAGATGGCTCAAAAAGAATTGTATGGTCTTTTGAAGGGTGTTGAAAAAAATAAAGAAGAAGCAGAAGATCGGGTTAAGTATTCTGGAAGTTTTTCTTTAGATAATGTTTTCTTTAAACATGGAGAGGGATTTACCCAATTCAATGTCACAACTCTTCAAACTTTTGGAGAATTGGGTTTGAATGGAGAAGATAATAAATTAACTAAAGATACTCGTGTTGTTAAAATTCTTGAAGGAAACGAGGTAGGATATAAAGAATATCTTATTTCATATGAAGAGGGGGGGGCAATTATAAATACTTATGGGATTGTAGGAAATTCTGTTAAAAAAGTTAATGAGGATAAAACGAATCCCTTGAAGATTCGTCTTAAAATAAATTATTTGGAATTAGGAGATGGAAAAAGCACTGAATATAAAAATCCTGAAGTTCGTTATTTTGAAGAAGGGATTTATGCGGGTTTGCCTTCAATTGTTCCTCTTGATGTGAAGAATGGTTGGTATGCTTATATGGAATCTGGTTCTTATAAGCCTGATTTTAGAGAGACTTATTTGGATTCTGGAGTTATTAATTCTTTTTATATTTGCAATGTTGGGAATAATGGATTAGAAGAGAAGGGTCCAGATAATGAAAATGATGCAGATGATATTTGTACTATGGTAAATAAATTTGCAGAGCCAATTAAAGGTTATCAAATTTCTGGAGCTAGGTCTTTATCTGAATCTTCTAAATTGGTTGAAAAGGCAACTAAGAATATTTTGGCAGCATCTAGAGCTCATGAGGAAAATGTGAAATTTGTTCCATTGGAAATTTATGAAGCGGGTTCAAGTTCAAAGAATATTAAAGTGGGTATGCCCGAAGTTAATCTTCCAGATATTCAATGTATGGATTTGATGTCTCCAAAAGATTGTCAAATTTTGTTTAATGTTTGTGATCCAGTAACTTGTCATAGTTCTCGTTGTGATTATGGGGGAAAATATCCAGTTAAAGATGTTATTCAATCAGGTGTTATTGGGAGTGTATTATTGTGTGCTCCTAATTTGGATGAAGGAATTTATGTTCCTGTTTGTTTAAGTGGCTTGCATGCTGGTTTAGATAATTGGATTGTTACCATGAAAGGTTATCAAAATTGTTTGCAAGAAAGTTTAGATAGTGGAAGAACTGTGGGAATTTGTGATCAAACTCAAAGTATTTATTTATGTGAATTGTTTTGGAGAGAGTTAGCCCCTTTTGCTAAGATTACCGTGCCTAAATTAATTTCTAAGATTGGAAGTTCTGGTGCCCATGGGGGAGGAGAATATTTAACTTTTGCGTCTTCTTGGAAAAAGGCTCAAGAAAGTGTTAAATTTTTCACAGATTTTTATGCTGCGGATTCTTACAAGGCCTTTAAATTGAGAAGTACAAATGAAGTGGGAGGATTATTTTGTAAGAGTTACGCTTCCGTTGTTTATCCTTCTGGAGCAAATTTGTTAGAGGCTTTAATCGCTCCAGATTCTCCTGAACATTTTACTGGTTATTTCGACGAGATTCCATTTACCACGGTGACCAATCCTCCCATTTCTCATTATAAGGTTTTTTACCAAATTTATGCAGGTAATGATCAGGGAGCTTATTATCGGGTTTATTTGAGGCAAGGGGGCTCTGGATCTTATTACCAAGATGGTACTGCTGGTAAATTAGTTGATTCCGATTATTTGGCTCCTGGAGAATTTATTCAAGAGAGTAAGGATTTTACCTCTCCTTCAGGATATAAGGAATTATGTATTAGTGTGAATGGTCAAGAAGATTGTAATTTTGGTAAAGTTTCTACGAGTTTTGCGGTTGATTTGTTATCGGATGAATATGTTAAAAAGCAAGTAAATACTACTAGTGTAACCACAACGGAAGAATGTGTCTCTGGAAGTTTTAACTTATTAAATTTATTAAACTTAAATGTTCAAGAAGGAATTGATAATTTGATCGATCCACAAATTTATCAAAACGGAATTATTCGAATTTGTGCAAATGAAAATCCCGGGGTTGGAACAGATAATGGTGTTGGGACTTCAAGAGAGAGATGGCAAGATGTAGGTTATTGTGGAAATCCAGATATGCGTTGTTGGATTGATAAATCTAATTTAGAAAATATTTTTGAATTTGAGTATACAAAAAATCAAACTATGGAGGCGCTTTTGAATAAGAGTCGGGAGAAGGCGATGACCGATGGGAATTATATGGATGTCTCACAATTTAAAAATTTTGTTGATGACTTGGAAGGGAAAGAGGTTTTGGAGACAATTAGAATTATTAATGAGAATATGGGTCGAGTATTTTTAGGAAATCAGAAAGGTTATTTGTATTTGTTGAGAGGGAAGGCTTATGGGAAGTTGGCTAAGGAGAATTATTATTATTGGCAGCTTAAAGAGAAATTAAGAAAGATGATTGAAGCAGGAATTAATGTAGAGGAAATGAGTGAAGATGATATCTTTAATTATGAACTTGATCCCGAAGATTTTAGTGCTTCTGAAGAGGAATATATTTTTTCCTCACCTAAATTTGAACTTAATATTGGAGGCAAGAAAGATCTTTGTTTGAAATATGTATTTGGTTCTTGGCAATGGTCTCCAAATCCTTGTAGAAATGCAGGAGATATCGTGATAAGTAAAACAAGATCTGGTCCGGGATTTGGAACCACTTCTGAATATAATTATACTGATGGGAGTCGAGATTGGTTTGGTTGTGAGGATGAAACTACTTATCTAGAGAGAAGATCAGAGGATCAATTTTTAATTAAAAATCTTTGTAAATCTTCTAATTTTAGGAAAGGTTTTGAGCTTTTGCTTCTTAGGGCGCTTAAAGAAAATGGGCTTTCTTCTTTTTCAGGGAAAACAAGATTAACTACAATGGATGATAAGGGGGTTTTTAGTTTTAAACAAGAAGATTCTGAAAATTTGAAGCTTAAATATTCTGAAGATCTTTCTTCTTGGATGTGGACTCATTATGTTTCTCCTTCTTTAGATGGAGCCTGGGTTGATTTGGATTCATTTACACATCCTGTAACAAATGTTATTCTAACTTTAAAGCAAAGATCTTTTCTAGAAGGTCTAGGGGTTTTGAATTTTGTTGGGGGGTCTAAAACTCTTTTTTGGAAAGGTTCTTCGGAAGAACTTTTTATATTTGAGTCAGATAAAATTGGTTTTGAAGAAGAGGAATCTTATTCTCAAGAATCTTCTTTTGGAGAAAAAATCTTCTTTGCGGCTAAGCAACTTTCTGAAGAGGGATATAAGACAGATAAGGATTTGGAAGGATCTCCTGGAGTTTTTTATTTACAGAGCGTTTTTAGGGAAGCAAAAAATATTGATCCCTATGATTTTCCTTTAATAATGACCGAGACAATGGGAAAAATTAAAGAAAGTCCTCAATTTAGAGAAATAGATCTGGGGGATCTTCAAGAAGGAGATTTGGTTTTCTTTGAAAGAGGATCTTCTAAAGTTTTTAGTGTGGGAATATTTTCTAAATTTCAAAAGGATTCAGAAAAGATTTTGGCTTACTCTGTTTTAGATAGAAATGATCGTGCAAAAGTTAGAGAATTCAAATCTTATTCTGGAGGAATTTCAACTAAAGCTCATTTTTATTCGGCATATAGGTATTTTGGTGAAACCGGAATGGAGGAAACAAATTATGGAGAAAAGATTTATCAAACAGCAAAAGAGTTAGTTGATTCGGGACATAATCAGGAAAGATTAGAAGAAGGAAATACTTTTTTGGATAATCCTTGTGCGGCTTTTGTAACTCATGTTCTTGCTGAATCTGGTTTACCTATGCCTGAAGTGATTGAAAAGGAAAGCGGATTTTGTTCGGGAATAGATTATTTGAACAATCTTTTTGGTGAAAGCTTTTTATTTGAAAAAGTTGCAGATTATAATTCTCCTGAGGGTTTTACTAATTTGAAGAAAGGAGATGTTTTAATTTTTGGATATAGGCCTAATGATCCTGATAAAACTCAGCACTCCAGTATTTTTTCTCATTATAGTCTTGGTGGGTCTCAGGCTTTTGTGTTTAGTGATGCCGGAGAAGATGATAAGACTGACTTGGACAATTATCCTCTTGACGGGGTTAAATGGTATGGTTCTTATGCTTGGAGATATGTTGGGGGAGGGTCTTTAGGCAAATCCACAAATTTTGAGAATTTTCAGACTAGTTATGATTCTTTAATTCTTTCTTATTCTAAAAAATATAATTTGGATCCTAGTCTAGTTCGAGCAGTAATAAAACAGGAATCAAATTTTAACCCTTATGCTGTTTCTTCTACAGGTTGTGTGGGTTTAATGCAATTTTGTGATTCTACTGCTGAAGATTTTAAATATATTTTGAGGTTGTAGAAGATTGTTCTTGTGAGGGAGTTTGTACGGCCTCTTGTACTAAAGAGGACATTGAAGATAAATGTTCTTGTGATATTCGTGATGGAAGGTTTGATGCAGAGAAAAGTATTGAAGCTGGATCCAAATATCTTTCTTCTTTGATTAGTAGATATCGTAATTATGATCAAGGATATTCTATTCAACCAACACTTGAAGACTATATCCTCTTTGCTATTGCAGCTTATAATGGGGGGATGGGATTAATAGATGAGGCAATTATTCAAACAGAGTTGGCAGAGGAAGAAATAACTTGGGATAATGTTAAAAATCATTTAAATGAAGAGACATTTAGACAATTTCGGGTTTATTCAAGTTGGTCTGATATTCAGGTAGAAAATAAGAGAAAAGAAATTATTAGATATGTAGATCAAATACAATTGTTTTATGGGTCTTTAGGGAACTCCGAAGATATTTTTAATCTTGGAGATTCTGAAAATGATTTCACTTCTTCTGGGGGTTTAGCAGGAAAATATCAAGTAATTTCTTCAGATTATCCTGAAGAAATTCATATCTCAAACGATTATGGGGATACTTGGACAGTGGAAGATGTGAATAAGGCTTGGGGAGGTATTTCAATTTCAAGTGATGGAAAATACCAAACTGTTATTATTTGGAATGGCAAAATATACATCTCAAACGATTATGGAAATACCTGGATAGAAAAAGAATCTGATAGATATTGGAGTGATATCTCAATTTCAAGTGATGGAAAATACCAAACCGCTGTTGTTTCTGGAAATGGAGGCAAAATATACATCTCAAACGATTATGGAAATACCTGGATAGAAAAAGAATCCAATCGAGAATGGAAGGGAATTTCAATTTCAAGTGATGGAAAATACCAAACTGCTGTTTCTTATGGTGGAAAAATATACATCTCAAACGATTATGGAAATACCTGGATAGAAAAAGAATCTGATAGATATTGGAGGGATATCTCAATTTCAAGTGATGGAAAATACCAAACTGCTGTTGTTTATGAGGGAAAAATATACGTCTCAAACGATTATGGAAATACTTGGACAGAAAAAGAATCCGATGGAACCTGGCAAGGAATTTCAATTTCAAGTGATGGAAAATATCAAACGGCAATTACCTTAGGCAAAATATACATTTCAAGTGATTATGGAAATACTTGGATAGCAAAAGGAGAATCTTCGGGGGCTTTTAGGAGTGTTTCAATTTCTTCTGGAGCATCTGCTTCTAGCGGATTTTCATCTTCTTCTAGTGGAGCCTCTTCTGTTTCTTTAACTCCTGATTTTGGAAGCGCTTTAAATATTCTTAATGGATTAAAAACTGAGTTTGGGAATGCAAATTATGGTGAAGAAGAAGAGGTAGATTCTTTTATTGATTCCTTGTGGGAGAAGGGTGAAGGAATTTATTTTAGTGAAGAGGAATATAAGGATATAATTGGTAAAGGTTTGAGATCTAAAAAAGATTTGAGTTTTGTTGTTAGTTTTTTGTTAAAAAAGCAAGTAGAATTAGGAAATTATGGGAATTTGGAGTTAGGCTTGGAAGAAAAAAAATCTTTTTTAGGAAGTGAGATAAGAAACTGGAATCCTTCTTTAGATGCGAAAGAATATTCTGAGGCCTTACTTTTTTTAGATAGGTTGATTTCTTTATTTGGTGAAGATGCAACCCATAAAGATGATGATGCGATTAAGGATTTTGTTGAAAAATTATTTGATTCTGGGTTGATTAGTAGTAAAGAAACAAAAGATGTTCTTGGTAGTGATGGTTTTTTGAATCTTGCAGGAGGCCCTTTGACCTTGAAAGAAATTGAAGAATTATTGGATGAAAAATATGATTCTTTACCTTTATTTTCAGGAGACGCTTTAGGAAGCGAAATAAGTGATTGGAATCCTTCAGAAGAGACAAGACTTAAAGCACATAACTCCGCAATTATTTTTTCTGAGAGATTAATGGAAAATTTTGGGGCGGAAGCAAATTATAAAGATGCCAATTTGATTAAAGATTTTGTTGAAAAATTATTTGATTATGAGCTTATTAGTAGTAAAGAGACAAAAGATATTTTAGGAAAAGATGGGTTTCTTGGCCTTTTGCAAAATCCTTGGAATTTGTTAGAAATAAGAAATCTTTTGGATGAAAAGTATGAACTTTTGGGGTATTCTGAACCAATTGGGGGCAAATATTTTCAAGTTGTTAGTTCTTCAGGAGATAGTTTGAATAATCAAAAATTAATTGTTTCAACCAGTTTGGCTAAACAAAGATCTGAAGTTCTTTATGAACTTAATTTAGAGAGTTATTTGTTTAAATTGGATTCTTTAACTCAAGCTACTATTGATTCTTGTGATGATTCTTGTGAACCTTTGGAAGAAATAACTTTTAATGAGTTTTTTTATTTTGAGCCCAGTGAAAATGATTTTTTAGAAGTTGAAGTTCTTGAAAATCCTTCTGAAAATGATCTAGAAATTTCTTTTGAAGAGAGCGTTTTTTTGGATAGCACGGGGATTGTTTCAACTGAAAATTTAATTATGAAAGAGCTTGTAGTGGTGGAGCATATTTTAAAAAAACCAGTGGAAGGAGTGAAATTAGAGATCAATGGTCTTGAAATGGTGACGAATCCAGAAGGGATTGCAGAATTTTCTCCGTGGGTTTTTGGAGATTTTAATCCAAATTTTAATACAGTTGTTGTTTTAGATCCGGGCCATGGAGGAAATGATCCTGGGGCAATTGCTGCAGACGGAACTTATGAAAAAGATTGGACTTTAAATTTTGCATTAGAGTTGAAAGAAGCTTTGGAGAAGAAAGGATATCCTGTTCTTTTAACAAGAAATTCAGATAGGGAAGTCAATTATAGGGAAATAAATTATGATGATAATCCTGGAATAGATTCTAGTGACGAATTACTTGCAAGAGTAAATTTTGCACAGGTTGTAGATGCAGATTATTTTTTGAGCATCCATTTTAATTCAAATAAAGATAGTAATTCTTTGGAGGGAATAGAGGTCTATATTGATGCTTTAGCCAAGGTTGATTCAATCAATAATGGTAAGTTAGATTCTTGTGAATTGTCTTCTTGTTATTCTTATTCTAAAGAAGATTTGCCTTTTGCAGAGAGGATGAAAAATGAACTTTCTAGTGTCTCTTCTACTAAAATCTTTGGGGCGGATATGAGGGTGCTAACGGAGAAACCTGCTAAGAATTCAGTTCTTTTAGAAGTTAATTATCTTAATAATCCTGAAGTTGTTAAGATCTTGAAAGATCCGGCAATTTTTAGTAGATATGTAGAATCTGTTGCTAACTCTTTTGAATAAAATTTCAGAAATACTCGGGATTCGAGTTCGAATCTAATTAGGAAAAGTAATGTGAGTGCAAGGATTCGAACCTTGGTAAGCATGAGCTAACAGGTCCTAAACCTGTCCCGTTTGACCACTCCGGCACACCCACATATCTAAATGTGAGATTTTTTGGATATAAAAAGGTTTAGAATTATTCTTTCAAGGCTTTTTTCTTTTCCTTAGATTCAATTTCTTTTTGCTTTATTTTATCTTCTAAGTTTAATTTATCTATCAATTCTTTGTATCTGTTTCTAATTGTAACTTCTGTTATTCCTGCGATATCTGCAACTTCTCTTTGGGTCTTCTTCTCATCGTTCATCAAGGCTGCAACATAGAGCGCTGCTGCTGCGATTCCTGCTGGACCTCTACCGGAAGTCAATTCAACCTCTTTCGCTCGGTCTAGTATAGTCAAAGCGTCATTTTGGGTGGCTGGTGAAAGACCTAAGACTGAAGAGAATCTTGAAATATAATCTTTGGGAGAGGATTGTTTAACTTTGATACCTAATTTTCTTATGATGAATCTGTATGTTCTTCCAATCTCTTTTCTCTCAACATCTGAAGCGGTAGCCATTTCATCTAGTGTTCTTGGTATGTTATAGGACCTACATGCAGCGTATAGGCAAGCAGCGATAACAGATTCCATTGATCTTCCCCTAACCAATCCTCTTTGTAGAACGTAATTGTATATTCTTGAGGCTTCATCTCTTACAACATTTGGTAAGTTTAGATAGGAAGCAATAACTCTTAGTTCGGCCATAGCAAGTCTTAGATTTCTTTCAATAGAGGTTGAAACTCTTTCTTGCCATCTCTTTAATCTTAAATATTTTCTAGTTTGTTTCGGTTCTAGTCTATAAATATCAGAAATTTCCCCTACATTTGTTGTCAAACCTTTATCGAATTTTTGTAAAGAAATTGGGGCTCCTCCTCGTCCTTTTTTTTCCCCTTTATCGAATTTTCCTTGAAGATCGATTCCTGTATCGACCATTTTATCTTCTACAACAAGGCCGCAGTCGTTACAAATAACTTCTCCTAAATGGGAGTCGTAAGTTAGATTTATACTGTCACATTCGGGGCATCTTTTGATATTGCTCATGTTTGAATAGGTTACCAGATTTTATCGTAAAGTTTATAAAAGATTTTATTTTATAAAGCTTTTGGTTGTGATTTTTATCGAGGAGAAATTAATTTATTATTTCTTATTCTAAGAGAATTCCATTAATCATTGATTCTTGGGTTGGTCTATTTGTTATCTTAACTTTTCCTAAATCTGTTTCAACGATTGTGCCTTTTGTTAGAATATTTTGTCTTGCAAGGAATCTATTTGAAGGAGTTTCTAATACGTTTTTTATTTCAACTTTTTTTTTCTTTCCATCTTTTTCAACATTGATGAACTTTCCTTTTAGTAAAACTGTTTTTCTATTGCCACCCATAATCTTTGTTGTCTTTCTTTTTTCCTCTCCAAGTTTTACTACTCTTTTCTGTCCTGTTCTTTCGAATTTCTTTTTCTTCCTTCTTTTGATGTATTTTCCACCAGTAAGTTTTCTTCCGAGTTTCATGTTAATTGAATTCAAATTTCTTTTATAAATCTTTTTATGAGGGCAGTTAATACAAATGTTTATAAAACTCGATGATGAGATTAGAATATGCTGGATTAATTTTACCAGCTCTAAAATAAAAAATGGTAAACGGTATTGAGAGACCTTTGGATTTGTTAAATAATTCTAAGGGTAAAGAAGTGTTAGTGCAATTGAAGGGCGACAAACAGTTTGTTGGAACTTTGCTTGCTTTCGACATCCATATCAATTTGGTAATGGATAATGTGAAAGAAATGCAAGATAACGAAGTGAAGAAGAGCTTGGGTTTGACCTTCCTTAGAGGAGATACGATAATTAATATCTCCCCTGCTTCAACTGCATTAAAGTAATTGCGTTATTTCCTTATTTCGCAAGGAGTAATTCTATGAGTTATTTCTAGCGTGAGCTTTAGTTAATTTATTAAAGAATTTTTCCTTTGTTTTCTAATGGTGGAGCCATTACGTATAGGCTTTGCGAGACACTGAAAATGACAGAAAGAATAAAATTAACCCTTTTGGGAACTAGTGCACAGATTCCTACTGCTAAGCGGAATCATTTTGCAGCTTTGCTGACCTATAATGAAGAGAATATTTTAATTGATTGTGGGGAAGGAACTCAAAGACAGTTTCGAAAAGCTCGTTTGAATCCTTGCAAGGTTACTAGAATTCTTTTAACTCACCATCATGGAGATCATGTTTTTGGTTTGCCGGGATTGATATCTACCTTAAATGCTAGCGAATATAATAAAGAGCTTTTTATTTATGGTCCTAGAGGAATTAAGAAATTTCTAGATGTTTTTCTGGATCTTGATTTTAAAAGAAATTTTAAGATTATTGTGGAGGAAGTTTCTGGTAAGTTTTTTGAAAATGATAAATTTTATTTGGAGGCTGAAAAAATGGAACATGGAACTCCCACGAATGCTTACTCTTTTGTTTTGAAAGATAAACTGAGAATTGATAAGAAAAAGTTGGTTAAGTCTGGTTTAAAGCAAGGGTCTTTTTTGAATAAAATTTTGAATGGAAAAGATGTTGTTGTCGAGGGTAAAAAGATAAAGTCTAAGAGTTTAACTTATTTGGAGAAAGGTAAAAAGGTTTCTTTTGTTTTGGATACTTTAGACAATTCTAGAATTGTGCCTTTTGTTAAAGATTCTGATTTCCTTGTTTGTGAAAGTAGCTTTGGTAAGGATTTGATTAAAGAAGCTAAAGAGAAAAAGCATCTAACTTCAGAGCAGGCAGGGAAGATTGCTAAGAAAGCAAAGGTTGGAAAATTAATCCTAACCCATATTAGTCAGAGATATGAAAAGGATTTGAAAGGTTTGTTGTCTGAAGCTAAAAAGAGTTTTTCTAGTGTTACAATTTCTAAAGATTTGGATGAGTTTGAGGTTTAGAAAAGTTTTTAATAGTGTTTTTAGGTTATTTTAGTGTGGCCTGGTAACTCAGTCTGGATAGAGTGTCAGCCTTCTAGCCATTACGCATAGGCTTCGCGATGTGCGGAATAGGAAGTGAGCTGAAAGTCGCCGGTTCGAATCCGGTCCGGGCCGTTTATATTCAATGAAAGAAAAAAAAAGAGGAAAATTTCCATTAAAGGGAAAATATGTTGCAATGGTTGCTCCTAGTTTTGTTGTTGATTTTTCTTACCCTGAAATAATCTCTTATCTTAAAAAATTAGGTTTTGATAAAGTTGTTGAAGTTACTTTTGGGGCTAAAATGGTTAATCGAGAGTATCATGATTTTTTAAAAGATTCAAAAGAATTGAAAATTTCAACCGCTTGTCCGGGAATAGTTGATTTAGTAAAGAGGAAATATCCTGAAAGAGTAAAAGATTTAATTCCTGTTGTAAGTCCAATGATTGCAATGGGAAAAATTTGTAGAAAAATTTATCCGGGATATAAAATAATTTTTATCTCTCCTTGTAATTATAAAAAGATTGAAGCTAAGAATTCAAAATTTATTGATGGAGTTATTGATTTTAGGGAATTAAAAGGATTAGTTAGTGAAATTGAAATTGGTGGAAATGGGGGGCATTTTGATAAGTTTTATAACGATTATACTAAAGTTTATCCTCTTGCAGGAGGGTTGTCTAAAACTGCACATTTGAAAGGGATCTTGAAAAAGAAAGAAGTGAAAATTATTGATGGTGTTACAAAAGTTAGGAAATTTTTGGATAAACCTTCGAAGGAAATTAAATTTTTAGATTGTAATTTTTGTGTTGGAGGGTGTGTTGGAGGGCCATGTGTTGAGAGTAAAAAAACTTTGAGATCAAGAAGAAAAAAAGTTTTAGATTATTTGAAATTTTCTTTAAAGGAGGATATTCCTGAGGCTAAAAAGGGTCTTATTGGAAAAGCAAAAGGTGTATCTTTTAGAAAAAACTTCTAAAAAGTTAATTTTATATATTGTACTTGTTCTCTATTTTTATGCGGAGGTGGCACAGCGGCTACTGCGTTCGGCTGCAACCCGGATTTTCGTGGGTTCGAGTCCCACCCTCCGCTTGTATTTTTTGTGTGGGACTCTTCGAAGTCCCTATTCGAACATTCAGTTTCTTTTATTTTCCTAAAGCAGGGGGGAAATTAAATGATTCTCACCCTCCGATGTTTGAGATTTTGTGGGGGAATTTTTTCTAATCCTTTTTCTAACGCCCAATTTCTTTTATTTTCCTAAAGCAGGAGGGAAATTAAATGATTCTCACCCTTTGGCGATTTGATATTCTTATCGACGCTGTTTTGGAAGTGGCTTCTTTTTTTATTTTGGGTGTTTTTTATTCAAAGAAAAAATATTTAAATGAGTTTATCGTCAATAAGTTGTAATTAGGTTAATTATTTTGATTAATCTGAAACTAAAAAGGAGGTGTTCAAACAAATTCATTTGTTTAATGTGTAAATGGCTGCAAAAAAAACAACAAAAAAGAAACCAACAGCTAAGAGAAAACCAGTTGCTAAAAAGAAACCGGTTAAGAAGAAAGTAGTTAAGAAAAAGGTTGTAAAGAGAAAACCTGCTACTAAGAAAAAGGTTGTAAAGAGAAAACCAGTTGCTAAAAAGAAACCGGTTAAGAAGAAAGTAGTTAAGAAAAAGGTTGTAAAGAGAAAACCTGCTACTAAGAAGAAACCTGTTAAGAAAAAAGCTGTAAAGAGAAAACCAGTTAAGAAGAAGAAACCGGTTAAGAAAAAGAGAAAGTAATTTCTAATATTTTTTTATTTTTATTTATTGAATTGAAGAAGAGGGAGGAGGACGGCACAATTCTATTTGTTAATAACTAATTTGTCATTTTATTTTTTATAAAAACAAAATGGCTCCAGTGAGATTCAAACTCTGATTCCTTCATTGAAAAGCTTTTATCAATCTAGAATTTTTGCACTTTCCAATAAACTCACGACCTCTTCGGTCGGAAAAATAAATGGCTCCAGTGAGATTCAAACTCTGATTCCTTCATTGAAAAGCTGTTATCAATCTAGAATTTTTGCACTTTCCAATAAACTCACGACCTCTTCGGTCGGAAAAATAAATGGCTCCAGTGAGATTCAAACTCACGACCTCTGCCTCATGAGAGCAGCGCTCTAATCAACTGAGCTACGGAGCCATAGAGATAAATCTATGAGATTAGATTAATTTAAAAGATTTTGGTTTAGACTTATTCTAGCTTTAGCTTTGCAGCTTCTGCTTGTTTTTGTCTTGAAAATCTAGCTAGATATCCTGCCATCTTGTTTCTCATTCTCTTTGAGGGCATTTCGCTCCCCAGGATTCTTTTGTTTTTTTCGAAATCTTCTGAAAATTCTACGCCTTCTTTCATTAGATCTTCTGAGGCTCTTTTAACTTGCTTTGATTTTATTTTTCCCATGTTGAATTGTGGCTTATTTGTTTTTTAAAGGTTTGGTTATTCTACTTTTTCCATATCTGATAGATTTTTTATTGCTTCAATGAAGTTTAGAGTTTTTTTTGCGGGGTCCCCCAGAGAGAGAATACTGAATTTTAGTTCTTTCTCTAAGGCTTTTTTATTGGCTTTGACAATGTCCTCTTCTGTTATCCTTTTTTTGTTGTAAGCCACTAACAATTCTTCTTGATTGCCCCTTTTTATTTTTAGGATTAGATGATCTTTACTAAATGATTCTATGTCTTCTATTTCTATTCCTTTTTTTGTTAGGTATTCTTTTATTGTGTTGAAAAATTTCTCGTTCTTTTTTTGGGAGGGTTTTCTTGGTGCTGCTTTCTTTTTTGGCGTGATAGTTTCTCTTGGTTTTTCTTTAATCGGTTCTAATTTTGGTTCTTCTTCTATTTTTTCTGGTTCTTGTAATTTTTCTTTTGTTTCTTGTAGAATTGATGCTGGAATATGTTCTGTTTTTGGTTCTTCTTTTACCTGGGCTTCTTTTTTCTCTTCAAAAATTTCAGTTAAGTATCTCCAAGAAATCTTTCCCTCGTCTTCTTTTGAAAAAGCAAAATCTTTTATTGCCCTCAAAGCAACTCTTATAGCAGGATCTTGTTCTTCGTCTTTAAGAAATTTCTTTTCTCTTAGCAATTCATAAGCTTCTCTTTCTTTTGATTTAAGATATTGGGCATATTTTTCTAACCCTGCTTCCTGTCCAGGAATGTAATAAATTGGAGAGCTACCTACTCTTAGATTGGTTATTCTTAATTTTTTATTAGAGAGCAATTCTGAGAGAAATGCTGAAGCGAAGAGCATGTTTGTGTTTATGTGTTTAGCAATGTGGACGGGTAGGCTAGGACCGTTTGATTCTAGGAACGCGATTATATTGTCTTTTATAGGGGTCGTGTCTTGAGTTGGCATAGGAAAGAAAGAGGGTTTCGGATTATAAATATTGTTATGGTTTAGTCCAACCCACTTCGTAATAGGTGATCCTTTCTTCGTTATCTACGATTGCTAAAAGAAGTTTCTTTTTTGTGGAATTTGCAACTCTGTTTTTTGCAGAGAATTCTTGCCAGGAGGTTTTGTTTGATTCGTGTTCAATGAAAACTAACCATTTTGCGTGAACTTGTTTTGGAGTTTTTCCTTTATCATAAACTCTGAAATCTGATCCAAACTTTAAACCCGTCTTTAGAGTGTAACCTTTCTTTCTTAAATCTTTGAATACAGGATATTTTAGTGAGAATTTTTTATCTATTTTTTGAATCTTTAATCTTGTCTCTTGTTTTGAAAGAGTTTTATTTTTTTGTATGAATTCAAGTTTGTTTTGTTCTAACAGATAGAATGCTTCTTCTGGTAAGTAGATTATCTTTTCTCCAACGTGTTCTCCAAAATGGCTTTTCTTTGTTAGAGTGTAAGCTTCTTTTGAATTTGAGGAGATTGTCTTTCCAGTTATGTGGGCTTGTATTTTTTCCATGATTGGGGGAGGAGATGAGAATATTTAAAAGTTGGGGCTTTCTTGTGTAAACATGGAAGGGATTAACTTTAAGAAAATTGAAGAGAAATGGCAAAAGGCTTGGGAGAAGGCTAAGGTTTTTGAGGTTGATGAGAAGTCTAAGAAACCAAAGTATTATTGTTTGGAAATGTTCCCTTATCCTTCTGGTAGTGGATTGCATATGGGTCATGCTTGGAATTATACTATTGGAGATATTCTTGCTCGTTTTAAAATTATGAATGGGTTTAATGTTTTGCATCCTATGGGTTATGATTCGTTGGGTTTGCCTGCTGAGAATGCTGCAATTAAAGTTGGAGAGCATCCAGAAAATTATACTAAAAATTCAATTAAGAATTATATTAAGCAACAAAAAGGTTTAGGGTTGAGTTATGATTGGTCGAGAATGGTTTCTAGTGCAGACACTTCTTACTATAAATGGGATCAGTGGATTTTTTTGAAGATGTTGGAGAAGGGTTTGGCGTATCAGAAAAAGTCCTCGGTTAATTGGTGTTCAAAGTGCGATACTGTTCTTGCTAATGAGCAGGTGCATGATGGAAAGTGTTGGAGACATGAAGATACTGAAGTTGAGACTAAACATTTGAAGCAATGGTTTTTGAAGATTACAGATTATGCTGATGAATTGTATGAGGGGCTAGATAAGTTAACTGAATGGCCAGAGAAAACTAGAGCTATGCAGAAGCACTGGATTGGAAAGAGTTATGGGACTGAGATTGATTTTGAGCTTGATGGAGAGAAGTGGCCGATATTTACAACTAGACCAGATACTTTATTTGGAGTTACATTCATGGTTGTTTCTGCTCAGCATCAAAGATTGATGGACTTGGTAACGGATGGACAAAAGAAAGATGTTGAAAAGTTTTTGCAAAAGTTGAAGAGTGTTAGTGAGAAAGATATTGCGGATATGGAGAAAGATGGTGTTTTTACTGGCTCGTATGCTATTAATCCAATTAATGGGGAGAAGATTCCGGTTTATGCGGGTAATTTTGTTGTTGCGGATTATGGTTCTGGAATGGTAATGGCTGTTCCTGCGCATGATAAAAGGGATTTTGAATTTGCTAAGAAGTACAAGATTGATATTAAGCAGGTAATTGAAGGGAATATGAAAGAGAGAGCTTATACTGGTTCTGGGAAGTTAATGAATTCTGGGAAATTTGATGAGATGGAAAATGAAAATGCTAAAGAAGAAATTGTTAAGTTGTTGATTAAGAAAAAAGTTGGTCGTAAGGTTGTGCAATTTAGATTAAGAGATTGGGGGATTTCTCGTCAGAGATATTGGGGAACTCCGATTCCAATTGTTCATTGTGAAAACTGTGAGGCTGTACCTGTTCCTGAGAAGGACTTACCTGTTGAGTTACCTAAGGATGTTAAGTTTGGAAAAGGTAATCCTCTTGAGACAAATGAGAAATGGTTGAAGGTTAAGTGCCCTAAGTGTGGAGGAAAGGGGAGGAGAGAGACAGAGACGATGGATACTTTTGTGAATTCTTCTTGGTATTTTTTGAGGTATTGTGATTCTAAAAATAATAAAGAGATTTTTGATAAAAAGAAAGTTGCTTATTGGTCTCCTGTTGATTCTTATATTGGAGGGGCAGAGCACGCTTGTATGCATTTGATTTATTCTAGATTTTATGTTAAATTTTTGGCTGATTTGGGTTTGATTAATTTTAGGGAACCAGCTAAAAGGTTGTTTCATCAGGGAATGCTTCATGCAGAGGGAGGAGGAAAGATGAGTAAGTCTAAAGGGACCGTTGTTCTTCCTGAAGAGGTTTCTGGTAAATATGGGATCGATACCGCTCGTTTTTTCTTGTGTAGTTTGGCTTCTCCAGATAAAGATATTGATTGGAATGAAAAAGGAATTGTTGGTTCATTGAGATTTATTAAAAAGATTTTTGAATTTTATGAAAATGTTAATCTAGGAAAAGATTCGGAAGAACTTGAGAGGAAATTAAACTTGGTTATCAAGAATGTTTCAGATTACTTTGAAAATTTTAATTATAGAAAAGCTACAATTGAATTAAGAGAATTATTCGACTTGATGGCTAGGGAAAAAGAAGTTAGTAAAGAATCTTTAGAGAAGTTTTTGAAGTTGTTGAATCCTATCTGTCCGCATATTACTGAAGAACTTTGGTCTAAACTAGGGCATAAAGATTTTATCTCGACATCTAGTTGGCCTGAGATTGGAAAGATTAAGGTTGTTAAGAAGAAGAAAGAGGATTTGAATGAAAAATATTCTGAGTATGTTTTGGACTTGATTAAGAAAGTTGAACTTAATGGGAAAGCGGTAAATAAGGTTTATTTGTATGTTGTGCCTTTTGAGACAGAGAAGTTGGATGGAGCTAAAATTAGGGGTAAGATTAATAAAGACTTGAAAGTGTTTTCTGTAAAGGATGCAAAAAAGATTGATCCTGAAAATAAATCAAAAAAGGCGAGGCCGGGATTACCTGGAGTTTATTTGGAATGAGCGTGGTAATTATTCATGGTAGTAATTCTAAGGAACAGGAAAAGTTAGCAAAGGGAGGGCTTCAACAAAATAAAAGAAATTGGATACCTTGGATTAAGGAAAAATTAGAAGAAAAAGAAATTGAATGTTTTACCCCTTTGATGCCTGAAAGTTGGGCTCCAAATTATTTGAAATGGAAAAAAGAATTTGAAAAAATTACTGTTGATGAAGAGAGCATTTTAGTTGGAACTTCTGCAGGAGGAGCATTTTTAGTTAAGTGGTTAGGTGAAACAGGAAGAAAAGTGGAGAAGCTTATTTTGGTTGCTCCTGCAATTTTGCACGGAGAGGTTGAAGATAATGTCTTAAGAGAATTTTATGGGTTTGATATAAATGGGGATATTTCAGAAAAGATTAGGCGAATTGTTATTATTTCTTCAAGCAATGATTCAGAAGGAATTAAGCAAGCAGAAAAAATTTATAGTAAGGCCTTAGGAATTAAGCCTCTTGTTTTAGAAAACAAGGGACATTTCACAGAGAGGGGAATGGGAACAAAAGAATTCCCTGAATTATTAGATGAAATTTTGAAAGAATAAATTTAAATAATCACTAATTTTACATTTCTTATGATAGATAAAAAGAAAATATTAAAAGAATTTGAAGATGCTTTTGAAGAGTATCAGAAGGAAGCGGGTTTTAGTGCTAGTTTAGAGGATCTTGAGAAAGAGTTTCATCTTAAGGATTATGTTCTTCAGGTAGGTTTTGTTGGAGTTGATGTTGGGACTCAAATAAGATCTCGTATAGTTGAATATTTTAGAGATTGGTTAGCGTATCTGAATAATTTACTTATTCCTAATCAGGGTTTTATGGCAGCTCAAACCGAAACTAAGCTATTTGGTTCTGAAGCAGATAAGAAAATGATTTGGGATTTGACAAAGATTGGAATGAAATTTTCTACAATGCATTCTTATGTGGGTTTGGAAGCGGATAAGAATCTTCAGGCAAAGTTTATTGATGATTGTTTAGATTCTTGGAAAAATAAGTTTAGGCCGGGTTTGGTTTCAATTATGAAACGAACTTATGAGGGTTGGGATAAAGATTAGGTTTTTATAGATTGTTGCTTATTTTATTGTATGCAGAGAAGTGATTTGAAAAAAGTTTTGGGGATGTTTGCATTATTTGTTATGGTTCTTTTAGCAATCCTTCTTATTTTGTTGTTTAATGGTTTTGTAAAATCTAATGGTTCTGTTGAGATGCTGACTTGTGGAGATGGAACTTTCTATGGAGGTTGTTCAATTTCAAAGCCATTATTTTGTTCTAATGGAGAATTAATTGAATTTGCTTCTTTTTGTGGCTGTTCTGGAGAAGGAATAAAGAGGGGAGATTCTTGTAATTTAGGTGTTTTCCAGGAAGAGGAACTTAGAACTTTTGAATATTTTTTTAGAGGGGAAAAGAAAGAATTGAGTTTTACTTTATATGGGGGAGTAAATGAATATGTTAAGACTTTGCCCAGATCTAAATTTTATTCTGGAGATGAGATTCCTAATCGAGGAGATTTTAAATTTTTAAAAATAGAAGATGAAACCCAAATTATTGCTCTTCAGGAATTAATTTCTCAAATCCAGAATTTGGCTCCTAATAATAAGGAAGATCAGGCGAGAATTGCAATTAGTTTAGTCCAAAATATTCAGTATGGAGAACCCTCAGAGATTAATAAGATGGCACCAGAAATAAGAATTTCTAAATTTCCATACCAGGTTCTTTATGAAAATGAGGGTTCTTGTGAGGGCAAATCTGAATTGTTAATTTTGTTATTGAGAGAGTTAGGTTATGGAACCGCTTTCTTTTATTATTCTTTTGAGAATCATGAATCTGTTGGAATAAAATGCCCTGTTAAAGATAGTTTATTTGGGAGTGGATATTGTTTTGTTGAGACAACTTCTCCATCTATTTTAGGAGATTATGGGGGAGAATATTTGGGTACTGGGAAATTATTTTCTAAACCTGAAGTGATTGTTATTAATGAAGGGATTAGTTTAGAGAAAGGTTTGAAGGAATATAAAGATGGAAAAAAGATGATGAATTTGAGGTTGGGTAAATCTCTTAGTATTTTATTTAAGGAAAAATGTTTGAAAAGATTGAGTGAGAGATATGGTTTGTGAAATTATTCTAAAACAGCTTTAATCCTTCGTATTCCAGAACTAGAGGAAGTTTCTTTTGTTATTTTAAATTTACCTAATTCTTTTGTGTTTTTTACATGTGGCCCGGTACAAATTTCTTTTGAAAATCCTTTTATTGTGTAAACTGAAATGTTGTCTCCGTATTTATGATCGAATACTCCGCATGCTCCTTTTTCTTTTGCCTCTTTTGGAGTCATGATTTCTCTTTTGATTGGAAGAGAATCTTTAATCTTTTTATTAACAGTGTTTTCAATTTCTGTTTTTTCTTCTTCTGTTAGTTTTCTGTTGAAAGAGAAATCGAATCTTAATCTTTCAGGATTTATGTTTGAACCTTTTTGGGTTATTGAAGTATCTTTTAGAACTACTTTTATTGCTTCGTGAAGTAGGTGTGCTGCGGTGTGGAGTTTAGTTGTAGCTTCACTGTCATCTGCTAAACCTGATTTGAATTTTCCTGCTGATGCAGTTTGTGAAAGTTCTTGGTGTTTTTTTAATTCTTTTTTGAAATCTTCTGGATTGAATTTAATCTTTTTTTCTTTAGATATTTCTTCGATCATCTCTAAGGGGAAACCGTATGATTGATAAAGTAGGAAAGATTCTTTTCCATCAATTCTTTTATCTTTTGACATCTTTTCAAATTCTTTTAATCCCTTATCTAACGTTTTTTGAAATTTGTCTTCTTCTTCTTTTAATTCTGTTAATATTAATTTTTCTTTTAAGTTATAATCTTTGTATATTTTGAAAACTTCTTTTGCTATTTCATCTGTAGCATTGATATTTAGTATATCTACTTCTAGTTTTCTTAAATTCCTAATTGCTCTTCTAATTAATCTTCTTAATACGTAACCTTGTTCTGTGTTTGAGGGAACAATTCCGTCGTGGATTATAAAACACGCCGCTTTAATATGGTCTGCAATTATTCTCATTTCTTTTTTGTTTTCAGAATATTTTTTATTTGATAGTTTTTCTATTTTTTTGATTAGGGGTTGCCAGATTTCTGTTAGGTAGTTATCTGTTAAACCTAAAGAGAGTGCAACGACTCTTTCAACCCCCATTCCTGTGTCGATGCTTTTTTCTTTTGCTTCCTCATAATTCCCTTTAGAATTTTTGTTATATTCCATTAGAACATTATTCCAAATTTCAATATTTTTCCAGAAAATTTCTGTGTCTGGTCCACATGGTCCAATCTTTCCTGCAGGCCCCCACCAATTATCTTCTTTACCTAAGAAATTTATTTTTTTTATTCCTAATTTTTCCCATTCTTCTTTCGATTCATTATCTTTTGGTGCATTTTTGTCTCCTTTGAAAACTGTCACAGATATTTGATCTAATGGGGCTTTTAGAATTTTTGTTAGAAATTCAAATGAAAAGTTAATCGCTTCTTTTTTAAAGTAATCTCCTAGGCTCCAGTTTCCCAACATTTCGAAAAAAGTATGATGTGTTGCGTCTCCTACTTCTTCTATGTCTCCAGTCCTGATGCATCTTTGAACATTAACTAATCTTTTTCCTTGAGGGTGCGATTGACCTAATAGGAAGGGAACTAATGGGTGCATGCCAGCAGTAGTGAATAATACTGTGGGGTCGTTTTCAGGAATTAGAGAAGAGTTTGGTATTTCTTTGTGGTCTTTAGACTTGAAGAATTCTATGTATTTTTTAATTAGCTCAGTTCTTTTCATGTTCTAAGAATAAGATAGGGGGTTTTAAATTTTTATGCTTTGGCTTCTAATTTGCCTAATTCTTTTTTTATCTTTTTTAGCTCATCTTCTAAAGGATGCGAGGAAATTTTTATTATTTTAGGAGTAAATTCTTTTTGAGTTTCTACGTTAAATTCTTCGGTTTTCTTAAGAATCTTTGGAATTTTTAATATTGGGAGTAATTTATTCAATTTGTTTATGTTTACTGTAATTGTCTTTAGTTTTTTTTGTATTTCCATTTTTTTATTCAATTCTGCTGCCCTTAGTTTGTGATATGCTCTTATTGTTGTAACTAATTGTAAGGTATTTATTTCTGCAGAAAGAACTTCTTTTCTATTCGAAATAGCTTCGCTATACTCTAATTTTAAATGTATTGCATTACCGGTCATTTTATTTTATCTTAGAAAAAAGATCATCATCCACTTTTCCAATCCGTGATTTCAATTCTTGCAGTTCTGTTTCCCATGAAGAGAGCTCTTGATCTTCTTTTGCTTTTAATTCTTTAGTTTCGTGTAACATGTGGCCCAATTCTTTTATTTGCTTCTTTGTTTCTTCAAATATTTTCAAGCTTTCTTCAAATTTATCTATTCTAATAAAAATTGGTTCTGCTTCCTTGGATCTTGGAGTTGTTAAAGGAAATTCTTTTGGTTCTTTTTGTAGAGGCATTTGTTTCATAGGAGTAAATTCTTCTTCCTCTACAAAAGTCTTTTCCTCTATATCACTCTCTTCTTGCCCAGAAACAGCATCTTTGATTGTGCCTTGTGAAAATTTTTCTGCGAAAGAATTTGAAGGATAACTAGGTAGTTGAGAAATTTCTTTTGATTTTGGAGGCTCATCTAGTGTTGGAAACTTTGGAGAATTAAATTCTTCGAATTCTGGGAGCCTTGGCAATTCTGGAAGTTTTGGTAGTGTCGGAACTTTTTCAGCTTCTCTTGTTTTCTTATGAAATAATCCCATTATATATATTGGAGTATATAGTTTAAAAATCTATTTCTTTTTTTCTTTTAAAGTTCTTTAACCGAAAGCTATTTAATCAAGACTGATATTTATTTATCATGTTAGATAAATTTCTTAAGGAGATAGTAACAATCACCGTTGGTAAACAGGCAGAAAATATTACTGAATTATTGAATGTAAATAAACATGTTAATGAATTTACTATTGCGAAAAAGATGGATTTGACTATAAATCAGACGAGGAATATTTTGTATAAACTTTCTGATTTTGGACTTGTGGCATCTATAAGAAAAAAGGATAAAAAGAAAGGTTGGTATACTTATTTTTGGAAATTTGAAATTTTAAAATGTCTTGAATTTTTGAAAGGACTTCTGACTAAGAGATTTAATGAGTTAGGTCAAGAGATTTCTGATAGGCAGAAAAAGATGTTTTATGAATGCGCTTCTTGTAATTTAGAGTATAACGAGGAAGCAGCATTGTTAATGGATTTTACTTGTGATGAATGTGGGCAGATATTTTCTACAAAGGATGATAAAAAATATGTTAAGGATCTTGGTAAGATGAAAGATAAAATTGAAGAGAAGCTTAAACATCTTGAGGTTGAAGTTGAAAAAGAATTAGTAATTATTGGTAAAAAAAGAGAGAAAGAATTTAAGAAAGAACAGAAAGAAAAAGATATTAAGAAAGCTGAGGCTGCTGCAAAGAGGAAAGCAACTCGTGAGGCTAAGTTGAAGGCTGAAGGTAAATTACCTAAAAAGAAAGTAGTAAAGAAGGTTGCTAAAAAGAAGGTAGCTAAAAAGAAAGTTGTGAAAAAGAAACCTGTAAAGAAAAAAGTAGTAAAGAAGAAAGTGGCTAAGAAACCAATTAAGAAGAAAATTGTTAAAAATAAACCCCTAAAGAAAAAAGTTGTGAAAAAGAAAGTTGTGAAAAAGAAGGCGGTTAAGAAAGCGGCAAAAAAGAAAAAGTAATTCTTAAAATGAACCCATTTTATCAAATAATGGCTCCAAAGAGGAAAAAGAGATTTTTTTTAGATTGGTCTTTGACTTGGCAATTGATTTTTATTAATGTTGTTTTGTTTGTTGTATTTGTTGTACTTGATTATGTAAATGTTTTATCTTTGGAGTTTATCGCATTAAATCCTTCCTTTGTTTTGGAACAGGGAACTTATTGGACTTTTCTGACGAGTATGTTTATGCATGGCGGAATATTCCATTTATTTGTAAATATGCTTTCGTTATTCTTTGTTGGAGGGTTATTGGAGAAGATATTGGGTAAAAGAAGATATTTCTGGAGTTATTTGATTTCAGGTTTATTTGCAGGAGTTCTTTTTGTCTTATTATCTTTTATATTCCCTGCGGATTATTCTAGTTTTGCAGTGGGGGCTAGCGGGGCAATCTTTGGATTGGTAGGGGTTTTATTATTTTTAACTCCTAATTTGAGAGTGTATATGATGTTTGTTCCGATACCAATCAAATTGAAATATGCTGCTCCAGGGTTATTGGTTTTATTATGGTTAATTTCTATAGCGGGAAATATTCCTATTGGAAATACCGCCCATCTTGGAGGATTACTTGCCGGTCTAGGTTATGGGTTATTCTTGAGATTGAAGTTTCCCAAGAAAGTTAAAATGATTGATAGGAAATTTAGTTAATGAAAAATAAAAAATCTTTGAACGAGGAAATTAAAGAAGAATATACGGATAGTTGGAAGTTTATTAAAAAATCCTCTTTTTTTATTTGGGGAAGTGTAGCCGTTTTCTTTATTTTTGCACTTATTGGATTTTTTGCAAAAGTTCCTGAAGAATTGTCTTTACAAATTTTAGATTATTTTAGGGAGCTTGTTAAGATGACAGAAGGCTATGGTTCGTTTAAGATGATTTTATTTTTATTTTTTAATAATTTGAAGGCTAGTTTCTTTGGAATGATTTTAGGAGTTGTATTTGGAATAATTCCTTTATTTTATCTTTTAGGGAATGGTTTTATTTTGGGATTTGCTTCTAGATTTGCTGTTGCTCAGGAAGGGTTGTTTTCTCTTTGGAGATTATTACCTCATGGTATTTTTGAATTACCTGCAATCTTTTTATCCTTAGGTTTGGGATTGAAAATTGGAAGTGGATTGTTTGAGAAGAAGAATAAATGGAAAGCTTTGAAAAATTATTTTATTGAATCTTTGAAAGTATTTGCTTTGATAATTTTACCTTTGTTAATTGTTGCTGCGGTTGTAGAGGGGTTGTTGATTACCCTAGTTTAATCTTTCAAATCGCTAATTCCAAGAATTATTAGTGCTATTCCTGCGATTGCTACAAGAATTGTAATTCCGCCTTTGATTAGTATCCAGGCTGCCGCTCCCCAAGATGCTAGAGGCATTCCGGGCGTTACTAACATTAGAACTAAGATTACTAATATTAATCCAAGTAAGATTTTTATCCATTTATTCATGTTTATTTTATGATTTTTTGTTTTAAAAAGATTTATGTGGTAAATTTTTTTGATTTTAGATTTTAGATTCCCTCTATACGCTCAATCAGAGATTGAGAACCCGCCCTTTTGGCAATTGAATTTCCTTAAAATTAGTAAAACCTAAAATCAAAACTTTTGTTATGGTAAATTTATATAATCTTTTAACTTGGTTTTTCTATGAAAATCTATAGTGTTCCGGGAATTAATGGTTTGAGTAAGACTTTTGGAGTGGAGAAGAATGCGGAGAGATTTTTTGAAGGTATTGATTTTGAAGAGGTTAAACTTAATCATGAAGATATTGAAAAACAATTAGATCAGATTTATTTTTCTGCAAAAGAATTTGTTAAGGAAGAGTTTTTTGTTCTAGGAGGGGATCATTCTATCAGTTTCCCAATTGCTAAAGCTTTTTTTGAAAAGTATGGTGTTGAAGCCAAGTTACTTATTTTTGATGCTCATCCGGATTTGATTGATCCTATGCCAGAGCCAGGTCATGAGGAATGGTTACGTGCTGTTGTTCAGTTAGGGTTTAAGCCGGAGAATATTCTTTTGGTTGGTATTAGAAGAGAGAGTGAGAATATTGATGAGAGAGAATTTAAGTATGCTAATGAAGAAGAAATTAAGATTATTTATCCTGATGAGTTTAAGGAGAGAAGAGAAGAGATTGTTGAGTTTGTTTCTAGTGGAAAAGTTTATTGTTCTTTTGATATCGATGCTTTTGACTCTTCTTTGGTTAGGGCTACAGGTTATGTAGAGGATGAGGGTTTGATGGAAGAAGAGGTTTTTGATTTGTTGGGGGAAGTGAGAGGGAATCTTTTTGGTTTCGATTTAGTTGAGATTAATTTGGAGAAGGGAAGTGAGGAAGATGGGGAAGAGACTTTGAGGGTTGGACGGAAGTTGATGAAGATTCTTGGAGATTAAAGATACTTTTATTAATAAATTTTACTCCTTTAGATAATGGGTTTGTTCAGAGAATTTAAAGAAATCTTGAAGGGTTTTGGAAGGGTAACAAAATTGCTTCATCGAAAAGAGAAAATAAGTTTATCTTTTGCAACATTAATTATGTTGGTAACTGGTTTTTTAATGAATTTACCAGCAGTTATCTTGGGGCGTTTTGTTGATGAGATAATCGGGTTAGAGAATGCAACATTTAGTATCGCAATTCCTTTTTTGATTTGGATAATAATTATTGTTCTCGCAAAGGAATTTTTTAATGTTTGGAGGAAATATCTGGTTGAAAATATAGCAACACAAACAGAGAAAAAACAAACAGTCTCAGTTATGGATAGACTACTTCGAGCAGATATAAATTCTTTTTTTAGCAAATATCAAATCGGAGCTTTGCATGGAAAAATCTTCCGATCTATTGGGGGATCAATAAAATTGTTGAAATTAGGTTTTCTTGACTTTCTTCCAATTTTATTTTCCGCGGTTGCTGCACTTGTGATTGCCTTTTATCAAAAGCCTTTATTGGCATCTTTTATGATTTTGGTAATTCCTACTGGATTGTATATTGTTATTAAACAGGTTGCATCCCAAAAAGGAATAAGAATCTCTTTATTGAGAGGTAAAGAAAAGATAGATGGCAAGGTTGTAGAAATGATGGGGGGTTTAGAAACAATAAGGGTTTCTAATACTACTGATTTGGAAGTCAGTAAAATTGAAAAAATTTCAGAATCTTTAAGAAAAATTGAGATAAAACATCATATCTCAATGGCTTTCTATGATGCTGCAAAATATTTGAATGAGGCTTTCTTTTATGTGTTGGTAGTGGGAATTTCTATTTATTTTGCAGTGCAAGGAATAATCACCAAAGGAGATATTTTAACTTATTCAATTTTATTCATGAGCATAATTGGCCCTTTGAGAGAAATCCATCGGGTTCTTGACGAGGCACACGAAAGTTCAATAAAAGTCCAGGATCTTCATAAATTAATGCATCAGCCTTTGGATGAATCTTTTAAACAAATAAAGCAAGATGAATTTAGAAAATCTAAACATATTCTTGAGGCTAAGAATATCTCATTTAAGTATGGAAGAAAGAAAGAATTGGTTTTAGATAAAATTAATCTTAAGATTTTGAAAGGAGAGAAGATTGGCGTTGCAGGGGTTTCTGGTTGTGGCAAATCCACTTTTATTAAAATTCTTTTGAGATTGGTACATAATTATACGGGTAAGTTATTTTTTCTTGGTAAGGATCTAAAACAATTAACGAGAGAAGAAATATCAAACAAGATTGCATATGTGCCTCAGAAGACATATATTTTTTCTGGAACGATTAAAGATAATTTGGTATATGGTTGTAGAAGAAAAATAAGTCAAAAAGAACTTGTCGCGGCTTCTAAACAAGCAAATATTTATGAAGAAATAATTAGGAAGTTAGGAGGGTTTGGAGGCATCATAACTGAAAATGGAAATAACCTTAGTGGAGGACAAAAACAAAGAATAGCTTTAGCTCGTTTAATTCTTAAATCTCCAGATATCTTAATTTTTGACGAAGCAACTTCCGCATTGGATAATCTGAATGAAAAAATAATTCAAAAAAATATTGAAAGAATTTTCCATGATAAAACTATGATAACTATTGCCCATAGGTTAACTACTTTAAAAAATTCTGACCGTATTTTGGTGTTTGATAAAGGGAAAATTGTCCAAGAAGGGAAGTTTCAAAACTTGGCTAATAGAAAAGGGAAGTTCAAAGATTTTCTAGAACAACACAATTCTCCATCAAAAACTTTAAAAACCATTCTCCCAAAATAATAATATGAGAAATGACTATTCTACTTTGGCGATCCCGATTCCTAAGTATTAATAGTTGTGACTTTTTCTGGAGTTATAATGAAAGTTAAAGATTTTTTATGGACTAAAAATATGCAAGTATCTGATTTTGTCAGTGAGTTAGGTCAGGTTGGATTCCAGAGTGTTGAGTTGGCTAAGGCTTCGGATGTTATTGTTAAGATGAAGAAGGATAATGCTAAGGTTTTCTTGACTTTTACTTCAAATATGGTTACTTCGGGGCTTCGTGGTTTTTTTGCTCAATTAGTTAATTTAGGAATTCCAAATTTTTTAGTTACGACTGCTGGTGCGATCGAGGAAGATATTATGAAGGCTTTGGGGGAAGCTTTTGAAATTGGTTCATTTAATTCTGATGATGTTGAGTTGCATGAAAAGGGAGTTAATCGTGTAGGAAATTTGATGATTAAGAACGAAAGTTATGCTAAGTTTGAGGATTGGATTACTAAAATTTTGGAAGAATGTTATGTTAAGAAGAAAAGATGGGCTGTTTCTGAGTTATTGAAAGAGATTGGGTTGAAGTTAGATGATGAGGATTCTATCTTGTATCAGGCGGCTAAGAAAGATGTGCCTATCTTCTGCCCGGCTATTACTGATGCGGGAATTGGATTTCATTTGTATTTGTTTCAACAGAAGCATAAAGATTTTATTGTGGATGTTGTAGGAGACTTTGGAAATATCTTATTATCTATTTCTTTTGATGATAAGAAAGGTGTGATTTCTTTAGGGGGATCTATTTCAAAACATCATGCTATTTTAGCTACGTTATTGAATGGGGGGGCAGAGTATGCGGTTTATATGACGACTGCTCAGAAGAGCTCTGGTTCGATGAGCGGGGCTACGACTCAGGAGGCTAAGAGTTGGGGGAAGGTTAAGGATGAGAGCGATATTGCTACTGTTATCGGGGATGTTACTATTAATTTTCCGTTGGTCATGGTTTCTGCTTTGGAGAAACTTGAGAAGGAGGGTTTGTTGGTTGATTAAATCAGGTATTCCCTCTATAAGCTCGGTCGGTGACCGAGAACCCGCCCTGCATTTTAGGGAATGACCAGATCAATTAGCTGATTCAATCAACAGAATAAATATGAAACCTAAATTTGTTTTATCTAAATCTAGAGTCTTAGAACAGTATGAAAAAGTCAAAGCTGTTTCGGATATTGTTTCTTATAGTTCAAAGACGAATCCTTTGGTTAGTGGAATTTTGGAAGAGAGAACGGATTCAATGTTTAGTGTTCATTCTGTCCATGAATTAAAGAATATTGAAGATAAGTCAAGAGTTATTTTTTTAGTGCAAGGATGGGGTAAAGAAGAATTGAAAGATTTAATTTTTGAAGGGGTTAGGTTTTTTGTTGTTGATAATGTTCAGGATTTAGAAATTTTGAAGAGTCATTTAGGTAGAAATTTTATTCCGGGAATTAGTGTTTTTTTGAGGTTGAAATTAAAAGAGCACACTTTAAAGACAGAAAAATATTTTGTTTTTGGTTTTGGTTCTGATTTTATTCGTTCAGAGATTTTAGAATTGAAAAAGTTAGATTGTGTTGATAAAGTTGGAATTCATTTTCATAGAAAAACTCAAAATGTTTCTGAATGGGAATTGCGAAGAGAGATTGAAGGAAGTTTTGATGAATCTTTTTTGAAGGAGTTGGATTATATTGTTATTGGAGGAGGATTGCCTTCAGCATATGCGAATACTAATGTTAAAATTTTCAATGGGATTTTTGAGAAGATTAAAAACTTTAGAAAGTGGGTGAATGGTTTTGGAGTTAAAGTTATAATTGAGCCGGGAAGATATATTGCTGCACCTGCTGTGAAGTTAGTTTCTCATGTTAAAGCTATTTATGATAAGAACATTGTTGTTGATGCTTCGGTTTACAATACAGATATGGATGCTTTGATTGTTCCGGTTAAGTTGTTGGTGGAAGGAGAAATTTCTAGAGAAGATGGCAAATCTTATGTGATTAAAGGAATTACTCCTTGTTCTATGGATTTATTTAGATATCGGGTTTATTTGAAAGAAGAGCCTAGCGTTGGAGATGAAATTGTTTTCTTGAATGCTGGGGCGTATAACTTTGCCAGTGATTTTTGTGATTTACCTAGGTTGGAGACTGAGATTGTTGATTGAAGATAGATAGGTTTTTAATTGGTTTTGGAGTTTTATTTTTATGTTAACAGAAAAACAAACGAAAGAAATAAGGGAAGAATTACAAAGTTGTACGAATCCTCTGTTTTATTTTGATAATGATCAGGATGGTTTGATTAGTTTCATTCTTCTTAGAAGGTTTATTGAAAAGGGTGCAGGAATTCCGGTAAAAAATTCTCCGATGGATGATAGTTATTTTAGAAGAGTTAAGGAGTTTGAACCAGATAAAATATTCGTTCTTGATGTGCCAGAGGTTTCAAAAGAGATGTTTGCAAAGTTAGAAGAGTATGGTGCTCCGGTTGTCTGGATTGATCATCATGATATTGAATTTTCTAAAGTTCCTGAGTGGGTAAAATATTTTAATCCTGTTAAGAATGGAAAGGAGAATACTCCGACTTGTGTTTTAGCTCAAGAGGTTGTGGGGAAGAAAGATTTATGGTTGGGAGTTATCGGAGCTATCGCAGATCATTATGTTCCTTCTTTTTATGAACAATTTTTGAAAGATTATCCTGATCTAGGAATTAAGAGTGAAAAACCTTTTGAGATTTTTTATAATTCGGAGATAGGAAGAATTTCTCGTATGCTTGGTGCGGGCTTGAAGGATAGAACTAGTTCGGTTTTTAGAATGTTGAGGTTTTTGTATGAAGTTAAAAATCCGTATGATTTAATTGAGGAGAAAAAAGAGAATAAGGATTTACATAAACGTTTTGATAAGATTGACGAGAAGTTTAATTCTTTGATGGAAAAAGCTAAAGAAGGGGGGGATGAAAGTAAGATTTTATTTTTTAAATATTCTGGAGAGACGAGTATGAGTGCAGACCTTTCAAATAAATTATCTTATCTTTATCCTGAAAAAGTTGTGGTTGTTGCTTTTGTTAAGGGGGAGAGAGTCAATGTTTCTTTGAGGGGAATTAAAATTAGAGGCGTTGCATTGGATTTATTGAAAGAATTTGAGAATGCTAGAGGTGGAGGACATGAGAATGCCGTGGGGTGTCAATTGGATTTAGGTGATTTAGAGAGCTTTGTGGAAGAATTGGGGAAAAGGGTAAAATAAATCTCTCACTCAATTAAATTGTTAAACACAAATTTATTTTTCACTCGAGTTATACTGAATAATTAGTTATCTCTGCAATTAGTTCTAAATTAGATCATTATTTTATTTAGGTTAATGTTAATTATTTTCTTTGAATTCCCGAATCACATTCGTGGAATTTATTAAATTAGTATGAAATTTTTAGATTTAGCAAATCTTAAAAAGTCTGATTACCTTTGTTTATTATGAGCAATCAGCTAAGATCTTATGATTCGAATTGTATGACTTTAGCTAAAGCTTTAATTATTAAATTTAAGTGAGCTAATTCAGATCCTCTCGACCTGAATTAACTCAAAGTTTTCTTAGAGATATATCAGGATAAGGGTTTGATTTGTTTACTTTGCTGTAAAATGGCAAAAGGAAAAGAAATGGAAAAGAAAGAAATTGAAATAGAATTGGGCTTGTTGTTATCAAGAACAATAGCTTTGGAAGATGAACTTAATGCTTTATGTGTGGATAGCAATTAGCAATTTTTGTTTTGAATGAATCTTAGTTTTTACAGAAACTGGTTTGCAATTTAGGTTAATAGGACAATTTATTTTTGTACGGCTACATTTCTAAATCTTTCTTTATTGCTAGAATTTGTTTCTTTAGTTTTGGAAGATCTTTTGTAAGTATATCCCAAAGGACTGTTAGATCAACTCCAAAATATTGGTGAATCATTACATCTCTTGTTCCAATAATTTCTTTCCAAATGATTTGGTTTTGTTTCTTCCTAAACTCTGGAGTAAGGTTTTTTGAAGCCTCGCCTATTATTTCTATTTCTCTTACTATTGCACTTTTCTTTAGTCTATTTGTGTGTAATTCTTCTTGGGTAATGTTTTTGGAAAATTCTTCTATTGCTTCTATGCTGTCTAAAATATGTCCTATGAAAACTGAATCGTCTCTTTCGGTCATATTATTTTTACCTCTTGATTTAAAATCCTTTCTTTTATCCTGTGGTTAATGCTATTGTATGTTATTATATCAATTTTTGTTTTCAATTCTTTCTCTAGAGCGTCTTGTAGGCCAAAAAATGCGAATCCGGAGGTTTTTGCTGTAGGTTCAATCAACACATCAATATCTGAATTTTTTCTTTGTTCTCCTCTAGCATAGCTTCCAAATATTCCCGCTTTTTTTATTTTATGTTCTTTTAGAATTTTCACTATTTTCTTTTTTATTTTTTCAAATTCGTTTCCTTTTAGTTTTCTTTTTAGTTCGTATAGTTTTTTATCTGCCTCTAATTCCATTTTTTTTAACTTTTCGTTTGAAAGATTTTTACCTAGGTAGATTCTTTTTTTAAGAACTTTCTCTTTTTTTCTCATTGAGAGAACTCTATAGAAATATTTATTGTCGTTTCTTTGTTTAATTTCTGTGAATACCATATAATGTGTACGGCTACATTCTTTATAAATCCTTTTGTAGCCGTACAGATATTTAAGATAGTTAAATGTAATTTGTTTGAAATGAAACTATTTTTAATAGTTAGGTTTATTTTAAAATTTAGTAAGTCTTCCCAACGTATGCCCAGTAATCTGCTGGTTCGTCAGTAATAATACATTTCTTATTTTTTATCGATTCGTTTTCTGGATCTATAAATAAGACTTTTGCTCCTATTGTTTCAGTTTTTAATTTATCCTCTATTTCTTTTGAATTTCTTATTGGGACTTTAACAATTTTTTTATCTTTAATGAATTTGATTAATTCTTTTTTCTTTTCTGTTTTTTCTTTGTTATCTTCTAGTAGCTTTTTAGCATTTTCATAGAGTGTTTCTTGCATTTCTTTTAGGAGATTTGGAATTTCCTTTTTGATATTCTTTAGTTTTATTTCGATTTTTTCTTTTCCAATTCTTGTTTTTAGAATTGCTGCATTTTTTTCTAGATCTCTTGGTCCAATTTCTATTCTTAATGGAATCCCTTTTAGTTCGTATTCTGCAAATTTTCTTCCTGCAGAAATATCACTTCTTTCATCTAATATTGGATTGAAGATTTTAAGTTCTTTTTTTAGTTTGTTTGTTACATCTAAAACTTTCTTTTCTTTACCTTTGAATAATAGCGGAATTATTACTAGTTTATTTTCTGCCATTTTTGGAGGAATTACTAAACCATTATTATCTGAGTGCATTGCTAACATTCCTCCAAGCATTCTTGTTGAAATTGCGTGTGTGTTTTGATAAACATATTTTTCTTTGTCATCTTTATCTTTGAATTTGATATCATAACTCTCAGCAAATTTTTGTCCGTCATAATGGAAGCAGGTTCCTTCTAGAATTTTACCGTTTGGTAAATAGGTGTGAACTTTTTTAGTAAACTCTGCCCCTGCAAATTTCTCGCTTTCGGTTTTTTTACCGTATATTCCTGGGAGAGCCATAAAATCTTCGGTTATTTTATTGTAAGCTTTAATGGTTTTTTCTCCATGACTTATTGCTTCTTTCTTTGAAGCGAATGCGTTATGACACTCGTTCCATAAGAATTCTCGGGTTCTAAAAAATAAAACTGGGTTGTTGAATTCCCATCTAACTACACTGCACCACTGATTGAATAATTTTGGTAAATCGTTATGGCTTCTAATCCATTTTGAAAGAGAGGGATAGATGATTGCTTCTGAAGTTGGTCTAATCCCGAGTTTTTCTTTTAGTTTTTTATTTCCTGCATGAGTTACCCAGGCTACTTCGGGTGCGAATCCTTCAACATGTTCTCCCATTTTTGATAAAAGCTTTTCGGGAATAAACATTGGGAAGTAAACATTTGTCATTCCTATTTTTTTAAATTCTTTGTCTGTTTCTTGTTGGATCTTTTCCCAGAGTTGATAAGCTCCTGGACGGTAAGCCATTGCTCCTGAAACATCTGTGTAATCAACCAATTCAGATTTAGTTACTAATTGAATAAACCATTCGGTAAAATCTTCTTCTTTCTTTGCGGTCAAGCTTTTATTCTCTTTTATTACCATGTTTGAGAAAAGAATGTGTAGTTTATTAAATTAAGGTTTGGTTATATAATTCTTGACTAATATAATTTATTCCTTCTTTAAGATAGTTTGATTCAAGTGCAAATCCGAGACCTTCTGATTCAATTATCTTGAAGTTGTTCATTCCAATAACTTTTCCATTGCTGTTTATTAGTGGGCCTCCAGAGTTTCCGGGATTTAACTGTGCGTTTGTTTGAATGTATGCTTCTAGTCCGTTTGCGTTTGATCGGTGTAGTGCTGAAACAATTCCGTCTGTTGCTGAGAACTGGAACCCTTGAGGATTTCCTATCGCAATTACTCTTTCGCCAATTATCACTTCGTCAGAATCAGCAAGGGTTAAGGGTAAATGTTCTCCGGGAAGTTTTAGTAGTGCTAAATCTAAGTTAACTAATGAGGCAATATGTTTTGCGGGAAGAATTTGTTGATCTTCTGTTATAGCTTGAATAATTTTTGATAGTTCTCCTTGTTCGTTTTGTAAAACATGATGGTTTGTCACGACGTAGCCATCTTTTGTTATCACAAATCCTGTTCCTTGAGAAGAGAGTGTTCGAATTGTCATTACTGATTTTATTGAATTTTCTATTAGGTCTGAGAAGTCATTTTTTGTTTCTGCTTTTAGATAAGTTATTTCATCATTTACTGAAGAAAATCCGGTTTGAAGATCTTCTATATCTTGGTCTGTGCCAATTATTGAAATTGCTAGTTCATTTATTTTTTCTTGGGTTTCGCTATCCACCTGATCTATTTTTTCTAGCACTTGGTTATGATTAATTTGTTGTTTAACGATTAGCCCGTTTAGTAGGATTGCAGCTACTATCATAAAAATTAGAACTATTGTACTGAATCCGCCTAGTATTATTTTGTGATGTTTTCTCATTTTAATTGTTTTATTGAAGTGTATAAGTTAATTAAGACTGAAACTAATAATCCGCTTGTAGATATAAAGATGTTGGTTGTGTCAAAACAGCTTGTACTAAATGTAATTCTAATTAAGTAAATTAGTATTGAGAAATTTATTACATTCCCAAATCAAGATAAAAGGTTTGAAGTTTTCATTCTAGAACGTTTTAATTATTCCCCAACCTAATAGAATCAAAGCAATTATTCCTAGAATCCATAATACAGATTCCATTATTTTTTCTTTCACTTCTTTTTTCATGAAATAGGGATAAGCTTAAAATATATAAATGTAATCTTATATTCTTTTTAGGATAAGTTTTATCTATAAACTTTATTAAGCGTTTTTATTTTTATTTCATATGAAAAAGTTTTCTAAGGAATTAGCAGAGATTTGTGGAATTCATACAGGCGATGGTTATTTGAGATTGAGGAAGACGAAAGGAGAATTAGATATTAGTGGGAATATTGAAGAGAGAGATTATTACGATTTTCATGTTATACCTTTGGTTAATAGATATTTTGATTTAAATATTAAAGGAAGATATTTTTCGAGGGGAACTTATGGTTTTGTTTTATATAACAAACAGGTTGCTTTGTTTTTGAATAAATTAGGATTTCCTTTTGGAAAAAAATCTAAGGTGGTGGGGGTGCCGGAATTTATTTTAAAGAGTAATGATAAAGAATTATATTGTGGTTTTCTAAGGGGGTTATTTGATACAGATGGACATTTAGGATTTAAAAATAGAAGAACAGGAGGAAGTTATTGTGAATTTAAGAAAACTTATAATTATTATCCTGTTGTTCAGATAACTACAATCTCTGAGAGATTATCTAAGGGGGTTTATTTTATGCTCAGGGAATTAGGTTTAAAGTGTTTTATTGCAGGATATCAATCAAAGAATCCTTTTGAAAGTTATAGGTATGTTATTGTTCTTAGTGGGAAAGATAGGCTGTTAAAATGGATGGACTTAATTGGGATGAAAAATCCAGTCAAATTTTCTAGATTTCAAATTTGGAAAAAGTTTGGATTTTGCCCAACAAATCTTAATTTGTTTCAAAGGGAAAAGATTTTAACTGGTGAATTAGATATATATTCTGTAGGGGTCCATGGTGTAAGGGATAACACGGCAGGTTTCGGCCCTGCTAATCGAGGTTCGAATCCTCGTGGACTCGTAAAAAAAAGGTTATGATTCCAAGGGTTACAAGCAAGAATCTCTAGTGAGAATTCTTTGGGGCACGTAAAGGAATTTAAAAAAAAGAGATGATAAAATGAAATTAGGAACAAAGAAATACTTAACAGCGTCTTCGATATTGATTGGGACATGTATTGGAGCGGGAGTTTTAGGTATACCTTTCGTTGCTGCGCAGGCGGGGTTTGTTATAGCTTTGATGTATATCTTAATTATTGGAGCAATAATATTTTTTGTTAATTTATTTTTAGGGGAGATTGCATTGAGAACAAAAGGAGATCATCAGTTGATTGGTTATGCTAAGAAGTATCTTGGTAAGGAGTGGAAACACGTGATGGAGTTTGCAGTTATCTTTGGAGTTTATGCGGCTTTAGTGGCCTATATGCTTGGTGTTGGAAAGAGTTTGAGTTTTTTGATTTTTGGTAATTTTAATTATGAATTAATTATTGGAATCGGTTTTGGTTTGGTAATGGCAGGTTTACTTAAGAGGGGAATCAAGTCTTTGAAAAAATTTGAGAAGATTGGGGTGATGATTATTCTCACTTTATTGGTTGTGATTTTTATCTGGTTTGTTAATGATGTTTCTTTGTATAATTTATCTGGGATTACAATTAGTAATGCTTTGTTGCCGTTTGGGGTTGTGTTATTTGCTTTGATGAGTTTTCATGCTATTCCTGAGGTCAAATTAGTTTTGAAAAGACATGAACATTTGTTTAGAAAAGTTATGATTACTGGTACAGTTGTTTCTGTTTTATTTTATATTCTATTTACTTTTGTTGTGGTTGGGTTTATGGGGAGTGAAACTCCCGAAGTTGCTACTCTTGCTTTGGGTGGGGTGTTTATTGTGTTGGGTATTTTTACGATGTTTACTTCTTATTTGGCCAATGGAAATGCTCTTAGGGAGAATTTTCAGTTTGATGAAAGAATTCCTAAGTTTTGGTCTTGGGTTTTGGCTAGTATAGTTCCTATTGGGATTTTTGTTATAATTGAGTTGACCAACTTCTTTTCTTTTACTAGATTATTGTCTTTAGGAGGGGTTGTTTCTGGGGGAATTACTGCTTTATTGATTTTATGGATGGTTGGTAGGGCAAAGAAGAATGGAAATAGAAAACCCGAATATACTGTTAATGCTAGCTGGTGGGCTATTGGTCTTTTAGCTTTGGTGTTTATTTTTGGGGTTTTGAGAGAGTTGTTGTTTTAGTATCTAAATTCTTATAAATTTTGAAGAAGTTGTTTTTTTATGGATTATGATTGTGATCGTTGCATAAATGATTGTTATTTAGATAATCAGCAGGTTGATTTATCTATTCCTGAATGTATTTTATGTTTAGATAAGTTTCGTATTCAGTGTCAATTTGGGCCAGTAACCAAATCTGCGTATAAAGAAATAGTGTGGGAAGAATATATGGAGAAGAAGAAAATAGAGGATTCAAAATATAAAATTGGCGATTCAAATCCTACTTCCTAAAGACGTATTTCATTTTTCCTTCTATTGTTTCTAGGGAAAAATATTTTCCTTTGTTTTGTTTTTCTATTTTTTTGTGGAATTTTGGAAGGATAAAATATCCTAATCCGTATCCTACTAAGTTCAGCATTGGAATACTTTGATTTTCTAAAATTTTTATTGTTTCTTCTCCTAGTTTGGAATTTAGATCTTTTAGTGAGAGAGTTTTTAGAATTTCTTTGTGTTTTCCTTTTGAGATAATTAGTCTGTATCTTTTTTTGCTTTCTCTCCTGAAGATAGAGAAAAGAGTTGGAATTATGTGAATTAATTGATTTGTATCTTTTTTCTTTATTATTATCGGGGTGTATTTTATTCCTTTTGCTAGTTTGTTTATTTTTTTGATTTGTAGATGATTCATGGATTGAAAAGACTTTTATAGGTTTTAAGGTTTGTTTTTCTATGGAAGCAAAGGCTGGAGATCGTGTTGAAATTCACTTGGCTAAATCGGAGTATTCGGGAATCTTGCTTGAGAGTCCTGAGTCCGGAATTGTTCTTGTTAAATTAGATACGGGGTATAATGTGGGTTTGAATAAAAAGGATGTTTTGAAGATTGATGTTTTAGAAAAAAGTAAAGGTGTTGAGAAGAAAACTGAAATTCCTAATTCTAAGGATAAGAAAAATGTTGTTATGGTTGTTTTGGGGGGAACTATTGCTTCTCGTTTGAATCCGGGTAAAGGGGGAGTTGATTTTGTGGAAAGTCCAAAAGATTTGTTTAAGTATTATCCTGGTTTGTTTGATAAAGTTAATATCTCAAAAGTTGAAGTTCCGTTTATGAAGGGTTCAGAGAATATGGATTATAAGGATTGGCAGAAAGTTGCTAAGGTTTGTGAAAAATATTTAGAGGATGGTAGTATTGATGGAATTTTAATTACTCAAGGGACAGATACCTTGCATTACACTTCTGCTGCTTTGAGTTTCTTTTTGGGTGAAGTTAATAAGCCGGTTGTGTTGACTTTTTCTCAGAGATCAATTGATCGTGCTTCGTCTGATGCTGATTTGAATTTGCAGTGTGCGGCTTTGGCTTGCATTTCTGATGTTGCTGAAGTTATGGTGGTTGGGCATGCTTCTACGAATGATGATTTCTGTTATGCTTTTGCTGGGACTAAGGTTCGTAAGATGCATAGCTCTCGAAGAGATGCGTTTAAGGCTGTGAATAGGAAACCTTTTGCTAAGATTTATTCTGTGGCGCCGCTCGGCGTACCCCAAATTGCGGAATGCGGGGGCATCGAAATTTTATCTGAACATAGAGTTAGAAAGAAAGGGGCAAAGGTAGTTGTTGATACAAAGTTTGAGGAGAAGGTGGCTTTGGTTAAGTTTTATCCGGGGCAGGATACTGGAATTTTAGATTATTATGTTGAAAAAGGATACAAGGGAATTGTTATTGAGATGGTTGGGTTGGGGCATGTTGCAACTTCTGGTGCTAGATTAAGTTGGATTAAGAAATTGAAAGAGGTTCAGAGTAAAGGATTAGTTGTTTGTGCTGCTGCGCAAACTATTAATGGGAGATTGGATCCTTTGGTTTATGTTACCGGTCGTGAGTTGATTGATACAGGAATTATTTATTTGGAAGATATGTTAGCTGAAACTGCATATGTAAAGTTAGGGTTTGTGCTTGGGCATAAAGATTGGAATGTTAGGGAGAAAATGTTGGAGAATTTTAGTTGGGAATTGAATGATAGGTTGGGGGGGTAGTTATCCATTAATTTTTCTATCAATTCTTCTTACGATTTTTCTTATTTCTTGAATTTCTCTTTCGGCTTTTCTATTGACAGCGTAATCGTATTCTGCTCTTTGTCTATCTCTCTGACTTGATCTGTTCTGACTCATTAGAATTATTGGGGCTTGTAGTGCAGCTAGGCAAGATAGTGCTAAGTTTAGTAATATGAATGGATAGGGGTCCCATGCGTTTACCCATGCATAAATGTTTGCTAATATCCAGATAACTAGGAGTGCTATGAATGAAAGAATGAATGTCCAGGAACCTGCGCTTCTTGTTAGTTTATCTGCTGCTTTTTGTCCGAAGGTTTTAGGAAGTCTCAAAGGATGAGCAATTGTTTTTACTACTGCTTTTGTTAAAGATTGTTTTTCTTTTTTAGGGTTATCTTTAGATTTCTTTTTCACACTCTTTTTCATGCTAATAAATGGTGAGAGATTATTATAAATGTTTTGGGATTAGATAACTTTTTAATTTCCTTTATTTTATTTAGAGGAGGTGAAGAATGTCGTTATTATTGCAGTTAACAATCAATGGGCTTATTGCAGGAAGTATTTATGCACTAGTGGCTGCTGGTTTTTCTTTGATTTATAAAACAAATAAGTTTATGCATTTTGCTCATGGAGCAATAGTTGTCGTGTCAGCATATATTCTTTTTTTCCTTTTCTCAACTTTGGGAATTCCTTTTTTTGTTGGAGTGATTCTTACTTTGTTATTTTCCTGTTTAGTTGGGTTGATTGTTTATAGGGTAGTTTATTTGCCTTTACAAAAGAAGAAGGCATCTAATGTTATTTTATTAATTGCGTCTCTTGGTTTGTTGATTTTATTAGAGAATCTGGTTCAATTAATTTTTGGAGCAGATGTTAAAACTATTAATTATTTGGGAATTGTTAAGGGGTTGAGTATCTTTGGTGCTATTATAACCCCCTTGCAATTAGTGATTATCGGGGTTTCGATTGTTTTGTTTGTGGGGTTATTTTATTTTATGAAGAAAACTAAATTAGGAAAAGACATTCGTGCTGTTTCAGATAATCGGGAACTTGCTGAGGTTTTGGGAATTAATTATAAGCGAATAGCTAGTTGGTCTTTTGTTCTTGGTTCTTTGATTGCAGGTATTGCTGGGATTTTAATTGGACTTGAACAAAATTTGACACCTACAATGGGAACTATGCTTGGAATTAAAGGATTTACGGGTGCGATAATTGGAGGGGTTGCTTCGGTTCCGGGTTCGATTATTGGAAGTTATCTTTTAGGATTTGCTGAAAACTATGGTATTTGGTTTTTGCCCTCCGGATATAAGGATGCAATTGCGTTTGTTCTTTTGTTCTTGTTCTTGTTGTTTATGCCAAAGGGATTGTTTGGGAAAAAGAAGGAGGGTAGAGAATGATAGAAGCTTATTTAATTCATCTTTTGATTTTGATTGGAATCTATTCTCTATTGGCCGTTAGTTTGAATCTTGCATTGGGTTATACGGGTTTGATTAATTTTGGACATATTGCCTTTTTTGGAATTGGGGCTTATGTTTCCACACTTTTGGTTATGGCGGGTGTTCCGTTTTTGATTGGAATTTTAGTTGCAGGATTGTTTGCAGGATTGTTTGGTTATTTATTGGTTTTAGCTACAAGAAAATTGAAAGGGGATTATTTTGCTTTTGCTACATTGGGTTTTGCTTTTGTAGTTTATTCTTTGTTTTTAAATTTGCAAAGTGTTACTCGTGGACCTCTGGGAATTTCGGGAATTCCAAAGCCATCTATTTTTGGATTGGCGATTAATTCTAATTTTAGTTATTTGATTTTAGTTTTGGTTGTTGTAGCTATTTCGGTGTTTTTGATTTCTAAAATTGTTAAGTCTCCTTTTGGAAGATTATTGCAAGCTACAAGAGACGATGAATTAGCGTTGAGAGTTTTAGGTAAAAATACTAGCAGGATTAAGTATAAGGCAATGATTATTTCTGCATTTTTTGCAGGTATTGCAGGAAGTTTATTTGCCCATTATATTACTTATATCGATCCTAGTTCTTTTTATTTGGGGGATGTTATTTTGATTTTGACAATTGTTATTCTTGGGGGTTTGGCTACGATAAGGGGTTCAATTATTGCGACGTTTATTATTTTGTTAATCCCTGAATTGTTGAGGTTTTTAGCTTTGCCTAGCTCAATACTTGGTCCTTTGAGACAGATTATTTATGCGGTTATATTGTTGGGTGTTTTATTGTATCGGCCGAGAGGGTTATTTGGAGGGGTTGATCTGGAATGATAAAAATAAAAAATGTTTCAAAGCATTTTGGGGGTGTGAAAGCAGTGAATCATTGTGATTTTGAGATAAAGAAGGGAAAGATAAATGCTTTGATTGGTCCGAATGGAAGTGGTAAAACGACTTTGTTCAACGTTATCTCAAATCTTTTGAAAAGTGATTCTGGTGAGATTTATTTGGATGGAGAAAAGATTTCAGGGATTGGAGATTTTAAGGTTTCTCGTTTAGGTATTTCAAGGACTTTTCAGGAGGTTAGATTTTTTAGAAATTTGAGTATTAAGGATCATTTGGAGATTGCTTTAAGAGAGGACGATGAACAATTGTTTAAGGGTTTGTTTGAAAAGGAGATCGATTTTAAGGAGAGGATTCAAGAGGTTTTGGATTTGGTTGGTTTGAATAAGTCTTTGAATACTTTAGCTCAGGATTTAAGTTATGGTCAGAAGAAACTTTTGGATTTGGCGATGGCAATCATCAAGCCACATAAGATTTTAATGTTGGATGAACCGGTTGCAGGAGTCAACCCTAAATTAAGGAAAAAGATTCAAGAGATTTTTAAAACCTTGAATAAAAAAGGTGAAACTATCTTAATTATTGAGCATGATATGAATTTTATTATGGGGATTGCAGATCATGTTTTTGTAATTGATGAAGGAGCCATTATTGCACAGGGTAAGCCAAAGGCAATTCAGAATAATAAGAAGGTGTTAATGGCTTATTTGGGGGAATAAATTTATAAATATCTTTTCATTTAGTTTTGAATGAAAAAAGAGATGAAAAAGAATCTCCCTTATTTTATTCTGGGAGGAATTGTTATTGTTCTTTTAATTTTAAGTTTGGTTGGAGTTTTTGATTCTAATAAAGGGGAAAATACTATTAAGATTGGAAGTATTTTAATTTTAAGTGGGGAAGGTTCTTCTTGGGGAACTTCTGAACAGAATGGAATTGATATGGCTGTTGAAAAAATTAATCTTGATGGGGGATTAATGGAAAAACTTTATTAGTTAGTCCTCAGGATGATCAAAGTGATTCTGGAAAGGCGTTGAGTGCATTTAGTTATTTAACTGATGTTGAAGGGATAAATATTATTATTGGAACTACTTGGTCTCATACGGGAATACCTTTAATAGAATTGGCTAAGAAAAAAAATGTTTTGATGATTTCTCCTTCGCTTGGTAAGGCGGAATTTAATGAAGCTGGAGATTTATTTTTTAATACTTGGCCACATGATTTTATTTTATCTGCTAATCTGGCAGATTATGTTTATGAGAAAGGACATATGAGTGTTGCTTTGATTGGTTCAGAACAACTTTGGGTTAAAGAACAAACAAATGCTTTTATAGCTAGGTTTGAAGAGCTTGGAGGAACAGTTGAAGTTCTTCTTGAACCGCTACCAGATGCAACTGAAGTTGGTTCGGATGCATTGAAGATTAAAAATAGTGAAGATAAAATTGATGCAATAATTTCTACAACTGATGGAATTTTAGTTGGAGCTTTAGTCGCTAAGAAGATTAATGAATTAGGAGTGGATTTACCAATGTATTCAATCACAATTGGTAACGAAGATGTTGCTGCCGCTCAAGGCGCATATGAGGGAATGGAATTTTTAACTTTCTTGAGTTATACAGATTGGTTTAAAGAAGAATATGATTTGAAATATGGTTTAGAAAATCTAGATATTGGTGCACCTTCTGCTTACGATGCTGTTATGATGATTGCACAGGCAATGGAAGAAACTAACTCTGAAGATCCAATCATTTTAGCAGAGTATCTTAATTCAATTGAAAGTTATGATGGTGCTTCTTTAATACTAACTACTGATGGAACTGGTGGTTTTGTGAAAGATTATTCTGTAAAGAAAGTTGTTGATGGAAAAATAATTGATTTAGAATAAATTTATTAACTCTTTTTCTTTATGAATTCTATGGTTGATAAAAAAGGAGTTTCTGGAGTAAAAAAAAGATTTATTGAAAAATTTGGAGAAGATTATTTTTTATTCTCTAAAGCTTATCCCCATTTTAAAGAACTTCAAGAAAAGATTTCTAAAGAAATTTTTAAATTTTGTAATGGCAAAGAGGATTGTCTTGTTTTAGAAATTGGTTGTGGTTCTGGTGCTACGAGTTTGGAAATTTTAAAAAGGAATAAATGTATAAAATTAATGGCTGTTGATAATGAAATTGAGATGATTAAACAGGTGAAAAAAAATTTGAAAGATTATTCTGGAAGGGTAGAATTTTTTCATGAAGACGCATTATCCTTCTTAAAAAAAATTAAATCTTCTACATATGATGTTTTTGTATCCGCATGGGTTATACATAATTTTGAAGAGGTTTATAGAAATAAAGTTCTTAAAGAAATTTTTAGAATTTTAAAGAAAGGGGGTCTTTTTGTTAATGGAGATAAATATGCTTTAGATAATTTGAAGGCAAGACATAGAGCATTTAATTGGTCAATAAAACAGTATTTGAGCGTATATCCCTTGGAAAATAGAGACGACTATTGTTATGATTGGATAATTCATATGGCTGAAGATGAAAAATCAGGTGTTTTGATGCCAGAAAGAGAATCGATAAGATTAATGAGGGAACTTGGATTTGGAAATTTGAAGATTGTTTGGCGTAAAAAAATGGAAGCGATTGTTGTTGCAATAAAGAAATAATTTTATTAACTATCTTTCTTTTTATCTAATATGCTTAATGTAAAAAATCTTAATTCTGGTTATGGAAAAATGCAGGTTTTGAAAGATGTTGATATCGAGGTTAAGTCAGGAGAAATTGTTGCTCTGATTGGCCCTAATGGCTCAGGGAAGACAACTGTGATTAAGTCTATCTTTGGAATTGCTGATGTTTTTGAGGGGATGATTCATTTTAAGAAAGAGAATGTTAAGAAGTTGAAGACACACGATCTGATTCGTCGTGGGGTTAGTTATGTTCCGCAGGGAAGAATTGTTTTCGAGGATATGACAATTAAAGAGAATCTTGAAATGGGTGCAAGATTTATTGATGATAAGGAAGTTGTTGCTCAACAGTTGAAAGAGGTTTATGGGTTGTTTCCAATTCTTAAAGAAAGAGAGAATAAAAAGGCGTATCAATTAAGTGGGGGGCAAAGACAGATGCTTGCTCTTGGAAGAGCTTTGATTCAGAAACCAAATTTGTTGATGCTTGATGAACCTTCGATTGGTTTAAGTCCAAAATTACAAAAACAATTATTTGATATTTTATTAAAGTTAAGAGATAAAGGAATTGCACTTTTGATTGTGGAGCAGAATGCAAAGAAAGCAATTGAAATGGCGGATAGAACTTACCTATTAGAAAATGGAGAAATTGCTTTGACTGGGGGGAAGGATATTATTAAGCACAAAAAGATTAAGGAAGTTTATTTGGGTGGTTAAATTTATAAATTACTTTTCACTTAGTTTTGGATGAAGAAAAAAGAGATGAAGAAAAATATTCCTTATTTTGTTCTTGGAGGAATTGTTATTATTCTTTTAATTTTAAGTTTCGCAGGAATTTTTGATTCTGGAGGAGATGAAGAGACATATACTATTGGAGTTGTGACTTCTCTATCAGGCAATGGAGCAAATCTCGGAGTACCTTGGGTGCAAGGAATGCAATTAGCTGCAAAGGAAATAAATGAAGAGGGAGGAGTTAATGGAAAAATGATTAATGTTGTGGTTGAGGATGATAAATTTAGTCCAGCAGAAACAACAAAAGCTACGCAATTTTTAATTGCAACAAAGAATCCAGATGTGCTTACAACCCTTTTTGAAGTGGCGACTGAGGCTATGGGTCCTATTTCTGCAAATGAAAAAATTCCAATGTTAACAACTTCTTTTTCAAGAGAAGTTTTAGGAATAAATCCTTATGCATTTAAAATTAATTTTGATGCTTTATATGGTTGTGAACAAACAGTAAGTTACGCAAAAGAAAATAATCTTTATACAAAATTGGGAGTGCTTATGTCTCAAGTGGGATATAATCAGGATTGTATTAAGGGAGTAAAAAAAGCAGATTCCGAAGTTGTTGAAGAATGGTATACTTTTGGAGAAAAAGATTTTCGTACTCAATTACTTAAACTTCGAGAAGCAGGAGTGGATGGAATAATTACTGTTGGAATTGATTTTGAATACATTGCTATGTTTGATCAAATTGCGCAAATGGGTTATAATACTTCTTTCTTTTGTGCTACAGCTTCTGAATGCATTTTTAACGAGGGATTGAAATCTGCAGCTAGAGAAATGGAAGGAGAAGTCTATGGTATTGATTTCTTTAATCCTAATGAACTTCCAATTTCAGACTTTGCAAATGATTATGAAGTGGAATATGGAGAAGCAAATGGAATTGTTTTAACTTACTCTGCAATAGGATATGATCAAACATATATGTTAAAAGATATTTTTGAAAATTGTGAACCTAAGGATACGGAATGTATTTATCTGGGTATGAAAGAATATTCTGGCTCTGGAGGAGAGATAATTCAAGCTAATGGTTTTGAAGATAGAGTTTTAGGATATAATTACGATATCTATAAATTTGATAATGATAGTTGGGTTCAAGAATAAATTATTCTTAATTAAATAATTTTCTTTGAAAGATTTAATTGATATGAATAACTTCATTAATTTAAATCCTTTTAGTTAATATATAAAAAGACTTAAATAGGTTCTTCTTACATATCTTATTGTTGGAGGAATAAAATGGGATTAGAAATAAAACTGACGGATTTTGTAATTGAAAGAATTTTGGTTGTAGACGATACTTCAGAAAATCTTGATGCTGCAAGAGAATATTTCTCCCAATTGGAAGTTGAAGTAGATTATGCAAGTAGTGAAAAGGAAGCAAAAGAAATGATTGAAGCTTCTATTCTAGATCGTAAAAAATATAATTTAGTTATTTCTGACTTGGAAATGGAGTGTAAGGATAGCGGGAAAAAGGTTTTAGAATTAGCATACACAAATCAAATAATGGGATATATTGCAACTGGACTCAATTATGGGGCGTTAGATGATGCGATTCATGGGCCTCAAACAACAATCCTTCCATTAAAAGAAAAAATTCCTGGAAGAAAATCTAGTTCTTTTGTTTGGCAGCTTGCCCTTGATAAGATTTTATCGGATTTAGGACAGGGCAGTAAGGAGATTCTCAAATCTTTAGCTAGATATGAAAAATTTGTTGGAAAGCCTTCTCCTGAAACTGGAAAAATGGCCTTGAAGACTTTTGATTAATTTAATAAAGTAAAAGAGGTTCTTTTTTTTATGGTAGAAGTTAATTATGAAGAGTTAAAGTTTAAGGCAGGAATTGAGGTTCATCAGCAGCTCTCAACTCCTAAGTTGTTTTGTAATTGTCCTTCGGTTTTGAGAACGGATGATCCTGAGTTTGAAATTAGTCGTAGATTGCATGCTGTGGCTGGAGAGAGTGGCGAGGTGGATATTGCTGCTAAACATGAGGCTTCCTTAGATAAGGAATTTATTTATCAGGGCTATGATACGACTTGTTTGGTTGAATTGGATGAGGAGCCTCCGCATGAAATTAATTCTGAGGCTTTGAAGATTGGAATGCAGATTGGATTATTATTGAATTGTAAAATTATTCCTATAACTCAGATAATGAGAAAGACTGTAATTAATGGTTCTAATACTTCTGGTTTTCAGAGGACGGTTGCAATTGCCCAGAAAGGTTTTATTGAAACTTCTAAGGGAAGGGTTGGAATTGATTGGGTTTATTTGGAGGAAGATTCGGCACGAAAAGTTAATGGTTTGTCTACAGAAAAAAGAGTGGTGTATAAGTTGGATCGTTTAGGAATTCCTTTGGTTGAAATTGTTACCGCTCCGGATATTAAAGATGCTGAGCATGCTAAAGAAGTTGCTTTAAAGATTGGAGAGATTCTTCGTAGTGCTAAAGTTCGTCGAGGGATTGGGACAATTCGTCAGGATGTTAATATTTCTATTCGTGGAGAGAATCGTGTGGAGATTAAGGGGATGCAAGACATGGATGTTTTTTTGGATGCGGTTGATAAAGAAATTTTAAGACAGAAAGAATTGAGTGATTCTAAGAAACCTACAGAGATGGAAGTTAGAAATGTTAAGAAGGATGGGACTAGTGAGTTTCTTAGACCTTTGCCTGGTCACGCTCGTATGTATCCTGAGACTGATTTGCCTTTGTTGAGGATTTCTCGTTCTGAGATTGATGAAGTGAAGAAAGATTTACCTAAGTTAAGAAGTGAAGTTGAAGAAGAATTAAGGAAAAAGGGTTTGACTGAGGATATGATTAGAATTTTGTTTAAGAGAGATAAGTTAGATGAATTTAGGGAGCTTTATGATGCTCATGGGAATGCTTTACTGGTTGGGAAATTGTTGTTCATGATTCCTTTGGAGTTTGCATCTAAGAATAATAAAGAACTTTCTGAAGTTGAAAAGATTTTTAATGTGGATGTTTTGGGAATTATTTTAGACAAGGTTGCTAAAGAGAAATTGCATCCTGCTGATATTAAGTTGGTTTTGGAGAGGGTGTTTAATGGAGAGGGGATTAGAGATGCTATTAAAGTAAAGAAGGAAGACAATAAGAAAGTTGAGGAGAGGGTTATGAATATTATTAAGGAGAAGCCGGGATTGAATGCTAATGCTTATATGGGGTTAGTTATGAAGGAGTTTAAGGGGAAGGTTAGTGGTGGAGAGGCAATGGAAATGATTAAAAAGTTTGTAAAATAGGAAATAATATGCAAAGGAAATATATTGAAGAATTAAAATCCGGGAAGGTTATGATTAAAGGTTGGGTTCATGAAATGCGTGGGCTTGCTAAACTAAAGTTTCTTTTAATTAGAGATATGACTGGAATGATTCAGTGTGTTGTGAAAGGGGAAGAATTAATGAAGATTGTTGATGATTTAAGTTTAGAATCGGTTGTTGAAATTTCTGGAGAGATTAAAGAAGCGAAAGTTAAGGCGGAGAATGCTAGAAATGATGTTGAGTTAGTTGTTGAGAATATTGTTGTTTTGAATAAAGCGGAGAAATTACCAATTCATGTTAATGAGAAGACAACTAATACTGATTTGCCTAAAAGATTGGATAATCGATCTCTTGATGTTAGAAAATTTGAGGTTGCTGCTCGTTTTAGAATTCAATCTTGTATTGTAAATGGGTTTAGGGAGTTTTTTGTTAAAGAAAGATTTATGGAGATTCAACCCCCTGCGATAATTGCAACATCTACCGAGGGTGGAACGGATTTATTTAAAATTAAATATTTTGAAAAGGATGCTTATTTGGCTCAATCTCCCCAGTTGTATAAACAGTTAATGGCGATTTCTTTGGAGAAGGTTTTTTCTACTTCGGCTATTTGGAGAGCTGAGAAACATGATACTACTAGACACATTAATGAAATAAGGCAATTAGATATTGAAGTTGGTTTTGCTGACGATATGGAAGTTATGAAATATTTGGAAAAATCTGTTCAGTTTATTGTGAAGAAAGTTTTAGCTGAATGTAAGAAAGATTTGGAATTATTGAAATTAGAATTAAAAGTTCCTGAAGCTAAATATCTGAAATATTCTGAAGCTGTTGAGTTAATGAATAAGAATGGATTTAGTATGAAGGATGGAGATGATTTTGAACCTGAAATGGAGAGGAAGCTTTGTGAACTTTATCCTGGAGATATTGTTTTTGTTTACGAGTGGCCTGTTTCAATTAAGCCGTTTTACATTTGGCCTAAAGATGGAAAAACTTCTGCAGGATTTGATGCACTTTACGGAGGATTAGAGATTAGTTCTGGTGGGCAGAGAGTTCATGTTCCTGAAATTTTGATTAAGCAGTTGAAGTCTAAAGGTTTGAAGCCTAAAGATTTTGATTGGTATATTGATGCTTTTAGATATGGGGCGCCAATGCATTCTGGTTGGTCTATTGGTTTGGAGAGGTTAAGTATGGCTATGATGAAAGTTGATAATGTTCGAGAGGTTACTTTATTTCCTAGAGATAGGAAGAGGTTGACTCCTTAGTTTTTGAATATAAATTCTTATAAGTCTTGAGGTTGTGGTGAATTTATGGGCCCTAAGACTATTAAGAGAAGAAGAGATATAATTGACTGTAATATGTATAGTGGATATCGGTCTGAAGTTGTGGATAAACAAATAGGTTTGCTCACTGAAGTTTTAGGGAAGAAATGGGTGAAAACTTTGGGTGAGAAGAAGCTAGAAAATATTTTAATTAAAGGATTTGATCTGGAAAGTTCAGAAGAACTTTTGAAGATGGGAATAGATGCGAATTTTTTTAAAAATCAGGATAAACCTCCTGCTATTTCTTCCAAGGCAAAAGGATATTCTAATTGCAGAGGATATTTTGTAAGAATTACTGGTATTTTGAATCGGACTTATGGTAAAGGAAATTTAGGAAGTTTTAGTAATAGTCAATTAATGCAAATTTATCTTTTGGGAACGAGTGGAAGAAGTTTAAGAGGTTTTGGAGTGGGTTGTAAAGAAGTTATTAGAGAATATTTTCTTGAAAAAGGATTGGAGTCTTATCTTTCTGATAAGCAAACCAAATGATTAAAAACAATCTTTCTTATCTTAAAACATGACAAAGTATATATCAATTAAAGAAGCTATGAAAAAGGGTTCGGGAAAAGTAGCTGTGCGTGGTTGGGTTTATCGTGAGCGTGGTTCTAATAAGATGAAGTTTATTGTTCTTAGAGATTCTAGTGATATTATTCAGTGTGTTGTTAAGAGAGAAGAGTTTGATAAACAGTGGGGAGAGATTGATGGATTAAAGATTGAGAGTTCTGTGGAGTTGGAGGGAACTATTAAGAAAGATGAAAGAGCTCCGACGGGTTATGAGATTTCTGTTAGTAAGATAAATGTTGTTCAAATTGCTGAGGATTATCCTTTGAATAAAGATTCTACTGAAGAGGCATTGGCGGATAAAAGACATTTAGCTTTGAGATCTCGAAAAATGACTGCAATCATGAAGATTAGACATACTGTTTTAGCAGCGTTTAGAGAGTATTATTCAAAACAAGATTATTATGAATTTTCTCCTCCTATTTTACAACCGACCCAATGTGAAGGAGGATCCACTTTGTTTAGTGTTAATTATTATGATAAAAAGCTTTATCTTGCTCAAACTGGACAATTATACACTGAAGCATATATTTATGCTTTAGAAAAGACTTTTGTGGTTTCTCCAACATTTAGAGCAGAAAAATCTAATACCAGCCGTCATCTTTCAGAATTTTGGATGGCAGAGATGGAAGCAACTTGGATGCGATTTCCAGAGTTAGTTGAAGATGTGGAGAAGCTTGTTAAATTTATAATTGGGGATGTTTTGAAAAAAAATAAATCTGATTTGGAAATTTTAGAAAGAGATGTTTCTAAACTTGAACCGATTGTAAAAAAACCTTTTAATAGAATGACTTATACAGAAGTTCTTGAATTTCTTAAAAAAGAACATAAGATGGATGTTAAATGGGGTAAAGATTTGAGAACTGTGGAAGAGCAAAAACTTAGTCAACATTTTGATGTTCCAACAATTGTTACCCATTATCCTAAAGAGGTTATGGCTTTTTACAAACCAAAAGATCCTCAAGATTCTAAAGTGGCAGTTTGTTTAGATGTAATTGCGCCTGAAGGTTATTGTGAAATTATTGGGGGTTCTGAAAGAGATTTAGATATAGAAGAGTTAAAGAAAGTTTTATCTAAAGATGGAGAAGATTTGAGCGGTTATGAATTTTATTTTGATACTAGAAGATATGGTTCTGTACCTCATTGTGGTCATGGGATGGGGGTTGAGAGAGTTGTTTCTTGGATTTGCGGTTTAGATACGATTAAAGATGCGATACCTTTTCCAAGAACTATGAGGAGATTCAATCCTTAGAAAAATGATTAATATGCAAGAATACTATAGGAGAAGAGGTTTTTTTAAAAAATATTTAATAACAGATAAAAAAAGATTTGAACAAATTTCAAATCTTTATAATTCAAATAAAAAATACTTTGGAAAAACCATTCTGGATATTGCTTGTGGGGGAGGAGTTCTAGGATTTCTTGTTGAAAAGGATGAAAAAAATTACCTTGGAGTTGATATAAATAAAGATATGATAAATTCTGCTAAGAAATATGCGGAGAAAATAAATTCCAAAAATAAATTTTTGTTAAAAGATGTTACTATATCTAAGGTTCCTGGCAAATTTGATACTTTTACTTTTATTGGAAATGGATTATCCCATTTAACAACACATGATTTTCTAAAACTTTTATGTCTAATTAAAAATAATGCTAAAAAAAATTCTTATTTTGTAGTAGATTATAGAGATGTTGTAGATCTTTTTTATAAAAGAAAATGGAGAAATAAAGAGACAAAAGGAGTTGATTTGAAGAAAGGAGAGATTAATCTCACTTCTTTGGATTCAGATAAAAAGAAAATTAATTTTTCTCACTCTATTTGGTCTCCTTTTATTATAGAATCTTTAATGGAAAGTCAAGGTTGGAAACTCATTAAAAGAACTAATTCTATTGTTTGGCAAGGTTATTTTGAGATTTATCAAAAAAGAACATGAAATTTATTTTAACCTAAGAGGTAATTAAGAGGAATTTTGGATCTTTCATTTAGTTTGGGAATTGAGAGATTTGCTGCATGGATTTGTGGTTTTGATACAATAAAAGATTCGGTTCCTTTTCCTAGGACTCCTACTCGGTTCAATCCTTAGGAAGATTTATATACATGTACCCATACGTGTATTCATGGCAAGTATTAATATTTGTATTAAGCAAGAAGCGTATGATTTACTTAGTTCTTTGAAGGGTAAAGATAAAAGTTTTTCTGATGTGATTATTGAGGTGGTCAGCGAGAGAAAGAAAGGAAATAGTGAGGAGGTTATGAAACTTTGGGGTTGTTTAAAGGAGAAAGGAGATGATTATTGGGACGGTAGAAAAAAAGATTACAAGCGAATAAGAAAAGAATTGAATTATGAGTTAGATAATAGGGGTAGAAAATGATTGGGTTGGATACTTGTGCGATTATTGATCTTTTGAGAGGGGACGAAGCTTTAATTCGGTTAGTAGATAATTTGAATGATGAGCTTTGTTTGTCTCAGATTAGTTATTTTGAACTTTCTTTTGGTATTAATCCTAAGATTAAGTTTCATTTAGAGGAGGAAAAATATTATGATATTTTATTTAATACTTTGAATGTTGTGGGAATAGATAATATGTTATTTAAAATTTCTTCTAGATTATTTTGGAAAATGAAGTTTTTGGGAAAAGAAATTGGAAAAATTGATTCTATAATTGCAGGCAGTTTTATTTCTGCAGGGGTAGATAAGATTATTACTAAAGATAAGCATTTTGAGAAGATTAAGGGTTTAAAGATTTTGAATTATTGAGTGAAGATAGTTATTTAAGTTTAAAATATTTAGTTCTTTTATGGGATATCCTGATGATGAAATTCGTGGTGGAAGAGTAAGAGGGCAAGTGGCTAGATTAAGTCCTGATAAAGATCCTTTGCCAGGAGAATTAAATTATTTTCCTTTTGCGGAAGGTTATTATGGGGTTGGTACTCCTTTGAAATTCGAGGGGGGTTGGAAACCTCAAGAAGAGGTTGTTAATCCTATTAGAATTGTTGAGCCAGTTAAGCCGATTAAGTTTGATCCTCCAATTCTTATTAAGCCCATTTTTGATTTAACTAGGAAGTTTTGAGGAGATAGTTTTATAATTCTTAATTGGTTTTTGTTGGAATGGTGAAGATATTAGTTATTGGTGATCCTCATGGGAAGTTACCAAAGAATTTGGAAAAAGATTTGAAGGGGCAAAGAATAGATTATATCTTCTTAACTGGAGATATAGGGAAAGTTGATTTAGCAAGGGAGAGATTTTTTGAAAATATTAATAGAAAGAAAAAAGGCTTGGAAGAATTACCTCTAGATAAGAAGTTTGAAAAGGCAGTTCATATGGAGGTTTATAATTCTACTATGAGGTTATTGAAGAGATTAATTAAGGTTGCTCCAGTATATACTATTCTTGGAAATGTAGCAGATACTCCTGATTATCTTGCTAGAAGAGAAAATGAGCAAAAAGGATTGAAGTTACCTTTGATTAGAAAAGGAATGAATTCTATTAAAGGGGTTAATATTGTTAGAAATCAAATTAGAAATCTTGGGGGATTAAGAATTGGTTTTTTAGAATATTTTCTTGATGATTGTTGGGTTAAAGAATTTAAACCTTCAGATTATAAGGATGCTTTGAAAAATGCAATTAAGGAAACTGGAAAAAGTAAAAAAATTCTTAAATGGTTTGATAAGGTGGATATTCTTGTTTGTCATCAACCTCCTTACGGGATTTTAGATAAGGTTACTTGGAAAGCTGTACCTAAACATTGGTTAGGCAAACATGCCGGGAGTAAAATAATTTTAGATTATATTAAAAAGAAAAAACCTAGATGGGTTTTTTGTGGACATATTCATGAAGGAAAGGGAAAGAAGAAAATAGGGAAGACAGAAATTTATAATATGGGCTGTGAAGGAAACTATTCTATAATCGAGATTGATTAATCTTAAATAGTTCTTTAGCATTTATTTAATATGGAAAAACTTATTGCATCAATGCCGGTAATTGTTGAAGATGGTTACTTGCTTGTGACTAGAGATTGGAAGGATGAATTTTATAAGTTACCTGGAGGGAGGTTGCAAGAAGGAGAGGATTTGGAGAGTTGTGCTTTACGTAGATTTAGGGATGAAACGGGTTTTGATGCGGAAATTGTTGCAGAGTTATCTACAATGTATCTTGATAAGAAACCTGTGACGGGAGAGGATATAGAAATGGAGCTTCATCATTTTAGGGCCCAGTTAAAAGAAAGGCCGGAAAATTTAGAGGGTTTTGAACATGCAGATTATGAGGTTAAGTGGTTGAATATTAGAGATATTATTGAGGGGAAATTTAATGTTGCACCAAATATAACTTTTTTATTTGAGAAGGGAGAGATTGAGCCTTGGATTGATTATGTTTTTGGAACTAAGAAGAAATTCTTTGAATTTGTAAGTATGATTACTCCCGGAGATAAAGTTGCAATTGTTACCCATACTGATCCGGATGGTTTAATCTCGGGAGTTTTGTTAGAGCAATTATTTGAAGCTAAGAAGATTGATGTTGCAGAAATTGAGTTTATTGAAATGGAAATTGATATGGTGAAGAAGGTAAATGTTAAATTAAAAGAAAAAAATATTTCTAAAGTTTTCTTTTGTGATTTAGGGGTTGATTCTGAAGATTTGGAAGGCTTACAGGAATTAAGTAAAGATATGGATTTTTTTATCTTAGATCATCATCCTTCGGAGATAAATTCGGAATTTGAGGATAAAATGATTAAGTGTACTAGTGATGATTGTGCTGCAATGTTGGTTTATGATTTAGGGAAAGAATTGTTTGATTCCAAGGAATGGGAATGGTTGTTGGCTGCTGCAATGTTTGCGGATTATTCTTACCAGACTTCTAAGAATTTTGAAATTTTGCAGAGAATATATCCTAGTGCAACTAAAGAAAACTTGGGAGGTTCTATTCCTGGGATTAATGCTAGAAAAATTAATTCTGCTATGAGATATTATTTGGGTAATTTGAATCATGTTTATGAATTAGTTAAAAAAAGAGATTTGGGGAAATTATCTGAGGCTCATGATATTATTGAAGATGAGGTTAATAGATTGGTTGATGATGTGGTTGAAAATTCTGAATTTCTTCCTGAAAAAAACTTATATTTTTATGAGATAAAATCTAGTTTTAGATTGAGTTCAACAGTTTCTTCTATTAGTTCTAAGATGGGAAGGAAAGGGACTTTTATTGTTTATCAGAAATGGAGTGACGGAGTTCATTTAAGTGCTAGAAATCGGGATGCAATTAATTATGACATGGGAGTTTTATTGAGAGAATCTATAGAGGGATTAAAGGGTGCTAGTGGAGGGGGGCATAAGAAAGCGGCTGGTGCGGGATTTAGAGAATCAGATTTAGGAATTGTTTTGGATAGAATAAAGAATAGTTCTATGTTTGATATTGGTGGTGTTTACTAGATTTGGTTTTGAAAGATTTATAACCTCTTGATTCCCCTGAAATTTATGGATAAAAAAGCAATTTTATACGTGGGGGGAGGAGCTATGGCGGGAGTATTTGGAGCAGGCGTTGTTACCAGACTCCAAGAGGGCAATGTTTATTCTAAACTTAGTCATGTTTATGGTGCTTCTGCAGGAGCTTTTGATATAGCTTATTTTTTGGCTAAACAGACTAAAAAAGGTTCAACAATTTATTGGGAAGATTTAGTTCATGATTTTATTGATGTTTCTAATTTTCCTAAAATTTTGGCAAAGATTGTTTTGGGTAAGAAGGATTTCAAGAATGTTGTGGATATTGACTATTTGATTAAAGTTTCTAAAACTGCAAAGGATTTAGATTTAGGGGAGATAAAAAGAAGTGTAATTGAAGCTAAGGTTAAGGTTTATGATTTGGAAGAGAAGAAATTAAAATATTTAGATCTTAAGAAAAATCCTTTTCAGAGGTTAAAGGAGTCTTCTTCTGTTGCTCCTTATTTTTATTCAGAGGGGCAAAGAAATATTGATGGAGATATTTTGAATTCTTTAGATTATGATTATTTAAGGAAAAAGCATCCTGATCAAAAGTTAATTTTTGTTCTTAATCATCGGGTAAACAGATCTTTTTTTTCTAGGGCAAGAAAGTTTTTAGAAGGAAAATTAGTCGCAAGACTTTTTGAATCTCCAGATTTAAAACAGAGATTTAGAGATGAGGGAAAAAATATGAACGAAGATGTTAAAAAAATAAGTTCAGATGAAAATGCTTTACTGATAACTCCCTCTAGAATCAATCCTTCTAATAATTCTACAACTGATTCTGAAAAGTTAATTCAAACCCATAAGCTTGGGTTTATTGAAGCTCAGAAGATTTTGGATTTTCTGGAATAGAGTGTGTTTTACTAATTTTCAGTACAATAAACCTTAAAAACAAAATTTGTCTATTCTAGATACATGAAAATAGGGGACGTTGAGCTTAAATGGTTAGGCAATTCTGGATTTTTGATATTGAATTCCACACGCAAAGGTGTACCTCTTGAGGGAGGCAAAATAATTTATATTGATCCGTATCAAATTAAGGGTAATTTGCCTAAGGCAGATATCATCTTGTTAACCCATGATCATTATGACCATTGCAGTGTTGCTGATTTAGAAAAAATTATTGACTCTGGAACTACAATTTTGATGACTTCTGGATGTCAGAGCAAGGTTGCACGTTTTGATATTCCTTTGAGGATGGAGTTGGTTTCTCCGGGACAGGATTATGAGGTTGGGCAGATTAAGATTTCTACTTTTCCGGCGTATAATGTAAATAAGCATTTCCATAAGAAAGATGAAGAACTTGTTGGGTTTATTATTAAGATGAAGGATGTTATTATTTATCATGCAGGGGATACTGATTTGATTCCTGAGATGTCAAAGTTAACTGGGTATAACAAACATGATAAGACTTTCATTGCTTTGTTACCTGTTGGGGGAAGATTCACCATGAGTGCTGAGGAGGCTGCTGAGGCTGCTAAGAGGATTAGACCTTCGGTTGCTATTCCGATGCATTGGGGTTCTGTGATGGGAACTGAAGAGGATGCTGAAGAGTTTAAGGAGTTGGCGGAGAAGGAAGGGGTTAAGGTTAAGATATTGAGGAAAGAGTGAGAATAGGCATTATTGGTCCAAGTAAGTTGAGGGAGAAGGAATTAATTTTCAGTGTTGCAAAGATTATTGCTGATTCTGGACATGAAGTTATTCTAGTTTCAGATAAAGATTCGAGTTCTGAGTTTTTTGCTTTGGAGTATTTGAAAACTGGAGGAAAAAAAGTTTATTCCTTGATTCCTTTGGAGGATAAAGAGTTTGGGTTTAGTTGGGTTAATCAGGAGATAGGTGAAGTTATTAATTGTGGGACTTGGAGAAATCAACCTGAAAAATTGAATGAAGAATGTGATGTTTTGATTAGTTTGGGTTATTCTGCAGGAGGGTTGATTGAAATTTGTTATTCTAAATGGTTTGGGAAAAAACCTGTTTATATCTTAGATGAATTTATTGATTCTAAATTGCCTAAGGAATTGGAGAAGAGTTTAGATTTGCATTATATTGGTCTTGGTGAGTTGAAGGAGAAATTAGGGGAATAGAAAAGTTTAAATATGTGAACTCACATAGTACACATAGATTAAAATGCCAAATATAACCTTATCAATACCTAAAGAAGTGCACGAGATAATCAAAATGCACAGAGAGATTAGATGGAGTGAAGTGGCGAGAGCTGCAATTGTTAATCAAACAGAAAAATTAGAATTAATGGATGAAATTGCTTCTAAAAGTAAGTTAACTATGAAAGATATTGAGAAAATTAACAAAAAGATTAAAAAGAATCTCCATCGTAAGTTAACTAAATGAAAATAGTTATTGATACAAATATTCTAATTGCCGGGTTGTTAAAAGATTCTACAGTTAGAAGGATTTTATTTTCTAAAAAAATTGATTTTTTTATTCCAGAACAAGCTATTTTAGAAGTTAAAAAATATGAGAAATATCTTTGTAAAAAGGCAGGTTATAACGATGAAACTTTTTGGTTTATGTTTAATTCAATTTTAGATCACATTAATTTAATTTCTAATTTTAGTATTAAACCTTTTATGGAGCAAGCTAAGTTTATTATGAATGAAATTGATATTAATGATTCCTCTTTTATTGCAGCTTGTTTTTCTGTAGGGTCAGAAGGTATTTGGAGTTTTGATAGACATTTTAATAAACAAGAAGAAGTTAGAGTTTTTAACATAAATGAGATTTTAAGTTATTTAAAATGAAAGATAGATTTAATCAACGTAAAAAATCAGTTTTGAAAAAAGCAGATAAATCCTCTGTTGGGGGTTGGGATGAAAGAGTTATTAAGTTATGTGAGAAGATTAATTCTTTAGAAGAATATTATACGACTTCATCTTGTTCGGGGAGGGTTATGGTTTTAAAGGATCAGGATAAGAAGGGTAGAAATGTTTTTGTTTTTGTTAGTCATGATTTAGTTAGGGAGGATTTTTTGAAGAATGTTGAATTAAAAGGTAATTTAAAATTTAAACAGGAGCCGTTTATTTTTCATGTTGCTTGTAGAGATTTGGAGGGTGCTAGAAAGTTAATTGATAAGGCACATAGTGTTGGGTGGAAAAGAGCGGGAGTTATCTCTTTGGGTAAGAATATTATTGTTGAGATTAATGGGAATGAGAAGATTGATTTTCCGTTGGTGAAGAAAGGGAAATTATTAGTTTCTGAAGAGTTTATGAAAATATCCTTGGAGAGAGCTAATTTTAATCTTGAGAAGAATTGGGATAAGATCGAGAAGCTGGGGAAAGAGTTTTAATATTTGTCTGGAGTTATTGTCTCTGAGGGGTCGGGCATACAACAAAAAGGATCCGTTGAAGAATAATATTCTCTAGTTTTAATTATCTCTTTGCCCCAAAAATTTCTTGTGGTTTCTTCGTAGGTTCTTTGACATTCCATTAATTTTTCTTCGCATTGGCATTGAGAACCTATGCAAGAACATCCTCCTGTTTCACATAAAACTTGGCAGAATCCTTTTGAATCTTGACCCGAGCATAGAGAATTGGAGGGGGTAGATAGTTTAATTTCTTTTTCAAATAATTTTTTTTCTAAATCATTTTCCGGAGCAAGATTAAATTGATCTTCAGTTATTTCTTTTATGTTTTTTCCACTAATTGTTTTTGAATTTGCTCCTATGACCATTAAAGTAATAAGTATAAATGTTATTACTCCTGCGAGGATTAGAATTTTTTTCTTTTTCATTTTGTTTTTTCTCCTACCGTCCCACAATCACAAGTTGCACGATTATTCTCATCACATTTTGTACAAATGCAAGCTACTTTTTTAGCTTCTATGTCTCCTTTGTCTGTTTGAGCCGTAGATATGCAAGATGCAGAAGCAACAAATGAAGTTTCTTCTCCATTTTCATCTAGGTAGTCACAGGATTGCATACACCGCACCACTTTTTGGTCAAAATCTTTTGGAGATTCAAAAACTTTTTGAATTTCTTTGTAATTTGGATCAACTTGTTCCATAATGTTGGTTAACCTGTTTTCTTCTTCTTGGAGAGAATTTTCTTTTTGGGTTTCTGATTGAACTTGATGTTTTTTCTTGTTGCCTTGAAATAAATCGCCTAACCAGGAAGTTCTTGTTTGTTTTTGTTCTTTCTCTTGGTCTTGTTCTTCAGTTAAAGCATTTTCAGTTTTTATCTCATTTCCGCCAGCAGTATTTTCCGTATTAGCTAAAGCGTCTGTTCCAATTTTTTGTTTTCCGAAATTAAAAATTGGCTTTCCAGTAATGGTTTTATCAAACCAACCAGCAGAAACAATTGATAATGAAAGAATTAAAATAAATGAAACAACACAAATTGCCATAATCTTATTCCTCTTCATATTGTTTTCAATAAAATATCCTTTATATATTTTACTATGTTTGAGAACTTTTAAATAATCTTTTCTTGTTTATTTATTATGAAGAATAAGGGGCTATTTCTTGGATTAATTGTTTTTGCAGTAATTATTATTGCTGTTGTCGTTTCTATTTATCTTTTCAAGGATAGTGATTTAACTCAGAAATATGTTGGATCAGAAGGAGAATATGTTAATCTTTCTGGTGTTGATGAATGTTTTGAAAATTGGGAGTGTAGTGACTGGGGGCCTTGTATAAATTATTTTAGGAAAAGAGTTTGTGTGGATAAAAATGCTTGCACGGAAATTTTAAGTGAAATTGAAAGAGAAGTTTGTTCTTCTTCGGGAAAAAATGAATATAAATCTGAGGAATCTTTTAACTTTCCCTCTATTGAAGAAAATAGTTTCTTTGATTGCGGGTTTGGAGAAGAAATTTATGTTAATGATTGTTTTGTTAATGCTTCTATAAATTGTGATTATTCTAAATTTCTGAATGAGGTTTCTTTAGAAAGGTTTGGCGCTATTATTAAGACTAATAGTTTATTGAAATTAAAGAAAGAAGGAGAAAAATGTATTTTATATGAAGAGACACAAGGACTTGCTCTTGCCTATGGAGAGGATTTAATTGTTGAACTTTTGGATCAAGGGTATACTCAAGAGGAAATTCATGAAGAGATTCGTGTTTCAAATGAGGGGTTGCAAGATTATCTGGGCGTTTGGGTAGAATGTACTTTTGAAAAAGAAGATTTAACTAGTGTTTTGGAAGAATGGGCTATAGGAAATTTAGAAAGTAGTGCAGATTGCAATTTTAATGAACAGGGAGAATTTTTTTGTGAGTATGAAGGGAAGTTTGCGAATGCAGATTGTGGTGAGGGCTTTAACTGAAACTTTTAAATAATTCTTTTTCTTGAGTTTCTTATGGCAGAAATGAGTGCAGGTAAAACTATGTTTTGGGTTGCAATCATTCTTGGAGTGATAATCGCAGGAGGGATAATTTTTATTCAAAAATTTCATGATTCTGGGGTGCTTGTAACAGATATTTCTAGAGATGCTTTGATTGTTGGTACTGAGCTTAGTATGGAGGCGGGAGATATTTTTGTTGTTAATTTTGTTGATGGAGAGCATGAATTTATTATTGAGGAAATTTTGAAAACAAAGATTAGATTGCGTGAAGGATTAGTATTTTATGATTTATTTGATGGGAAAACTTTAGAGTTTGATTTTGATGGCGATGAAGGGGTAGATGTTGTTGTTTCATTAGATGAGATTGATGAAGAAGTTATTAGTTTGAAGGTTGAATCTCCTATTGTGGAGAATTGTACTGAATCTTGGGAATGCAGTGATTGGGGAGAGTGTATTGAGGGTTTGAAAGGAAGGGTTTGTGTTGATCAGAGTATTTGTGGAACTGAATTGAGTAAACCTGCCTTTAGCGAGAGTTGTTAGGAAATAAATAAAAAGGGGTTTTCTTTTATTCTCTTATGAATTGGAAAGCTCTTTTTTTGGTATTTTTTATTTTATTGATAGTTATTGGGTCTTTCATATTATTTGTTCATTTGTTTAAAGAGAGTGATTTGACTACTAAGTATGTTGAATCTGAAGGAGAGTATGTCAATTTGTCTAATGTTGAAGAGTGTTCTGAAAATTGGGAGTGTTCTGATTTTGGGCCTTGTATAAACTATGTGAAGAAAAGAGTTTGTGTTGATCAAAATGCTTGTTCCGAGGAGTTAAGTAAAATTGAGATTGAAGTTTGTAGTTCTTCTGGAAGTGTTAGTTATGATTTGAATTCTAGTAATGACACCTTTTTTATTCCAGAAACCGAACAAAATTCTTTTGTTGAAGATTCTTTTGGGGAAGAAGGATCTTTTATTGATTGTGGTTTTGAAAAGGATACATATATTAACGAATGTTTTGTTGAAGCTTCTCTTGAGTGTAATAAGTCTATTTTAGAGAATGAATATTCTGTTGAATCTTATGGAGTTATCATAACCAGTAAAACTCTTTTTAAGTTGGTGGAATATGAAGGGAAATGTATGTTTTCTGAAGAATTAATCCAGATTTCTCTTATTTATGGTCCTGAATTGACGCAAGAGTTTTTAGATGCAGGATACTCTCAAGAATATATTGATGGAGAGGTTGCTTTGGAAAACTTGGTGTTAGAAAAATTTGTTGGAACTTGGGTCGAATGCCTTTTTGAATCTGAAGATTTATCTGGAATTCTTAATGAATGGATTAATGGCAATTTAGATAGTAGAGCAGAATGTTTTTTTGATGGAGAAGATAATTTTCTTTGTGAGTATGTTGAAGATTATTTAAAGGGTTCTTGTAGAAATGGAATTTAGTATAAAGTAGAATAGAAATTCTTATAAATTGTATTCATTTTATTAGTTTAGGAATTATTTTCCTGAAATAACTACAAGGAGGTATAAAAATGAATAAAAAAATAAATCTGTTTTTAATTTTTGGAATTTGTTTTGTCTTGGCCGTTTCTTTTGTTTCTGCCGGATGGTTTGGTGATTTTTTTGGGAAAAATAAAATTACTGGTAAATATCTTATAGAGCCAGAGGATAATCCTGATGATGCTTTGTATGATGATGGTGGGGAAAGAGATACTCCTTTTTGTGGAGATGGAGTTTGTTTAGGGGAAGAAACATGTTATTCTTGTTCTTCTGATTGTGGATCTTGTTGTGGAGATGGGATTTGTAATTATGGGGAGAATGATTTAACTTGCTCTTCGGATTGTCAAGCAACGGATTATGAATTTAAGACAGGTTATGGAGCTTCTAATTGTAATTTAACTAGTGAAAATTCTTACGTTTGTGATATCTATAATGTTGGGGATAGTAATGAAGAAGATGTATCTAGACAATCTAATGCTGTTACTATTTTTGGACAAATTTTGGTTTCTAAAGATGGGATTCCTGCTTTGTACAACTTAGATCATAGCAAGGTTGGTTCTTTTTCTTATGTTAATGGGTCTTATGTTTATCCCATGTCTGTAGAAACTTCTGTTCTTGAATATACCGTAAATATTTTGGATCAGTATTATGCAGTTGCTCTTGAAGATAGAGGACTTAAAGTTAAGGTTGAAATTGTTGGTAAGGATCCTTGTGTGGATACCGATTTTGGATTAAAGCCTTTAGAGGTCGGAAGTGTTTCTTCAGCTTTTTTTAAAAAGGAACTTGGATCTGATTTTTGTATAGATGCTAATACTTTGCAAGAGTTTTATTGTTATAATGGAGATGCATTATCTTTTAATGGAACTTGCGTTCCTGGAAGTTGTGTCAATTCTGCTTGTACACCTACTGGTGATTGGAACAGTGGAATTGGAGAAGGCGCTTCTTGTACAGATTCAGATGGAGACAATCCTTTTATTAAAAATAAAGGCGAAGATAAAATAACTAGTGGAGAGGATTTTTGTTTTGATGAAAATACTCTGATAGAATATAGTTGTTTTGATGGAAACCTTACAAATAGGACATATTCTTGTACTTTTGGTTGTGATAAGGGGGTTTGTTTAGAAAAGAACAAGGCTCTTTGTGTTAATTCTGTAAGCGAATATAATAGTTTAATTCAAGCGGAATTTGTTGATGCAATTGGAGAATCTACAATTTGGGATAGTAGGTGTTCTATAGATAAGGCGGATAATGAGGATGTAATCTTGCTTTATTCTTGTTTGGTAGAAGGAAAGTTAGATGCTTTGCCTTCGGATAAAAGTTACTATGTGGAAAATTTTGTGAAAGTAGAATCTCAATCTTGTGGAGGACAAAAATGTAATTTTGAAGCTAGTAGATGTAATACTGCTGCTGATTTTCAAAAAATGTCTTATTGTGAAGATGCTGCTTCGGGTGTAAGAGAGTGTTTTCTTTTTCAAGATCATAATGGGGTTGATGAAGAAGTCAGTGTTTTTGGCCATTTAGTTCAATTATCTGAACAAGGAATTCTTGTAGATAATAAAGAATATACGAAAAGTTACTTTTATCTTGATTGGAATTCTTTTGATAACGGAGTCTTTGTTGAACGTCTTGGAAATACGGTTAAGTTAGGTAAAAGAGCGGTACATTTTCAATTTACTCGTAAAGATGCAATTGTGAATCCTTATTGTTTTGTTGAAAATGCCTGGAAAAGCAAAAATGAGTTTGTGGACAAAGTTCAAGTAACTTATCTTAAAAAAACTTCAACAAGTTCTCACGAAATAGTTTATCCTAGTTGTGGATTGGGTGATAAGATAAGTTTGAATGATTGTTACTCTAAGGAAGATGGCACTTTTTCAACAACAACTGCTATTAAAGATTGTAAAGGCTCTTGTTTAGAAAGTGATGGAAAAGCTGTGTGTTCTGAAGGTAATAGTAGATGGCGTGATTCTTGTTCAATAGATGCTCAGTGTAATAGTGGTCATTGTTGTCAAGGAACTTGTAGATCTAGGATTTTTGCCTTTTTTAATAGAAAACAGTGTAGCTAATTTTGATATTTAACCTTGGAAACAGGGTTTTTCTTTTTTTTATTTTTTGCTTTGGAAACAAGGCATTTGAATTTTTTGTCTTAGTGAAACTTTTATATAATTGGTTTTCTTGGAGGAATTATGAAAAGAAAGGTTTGGTTTTTTGTTGGAGGAGGGTTGTTGTTGATTTTGTTAGCTTCTTTTTTGTTTTCTGGTTTTTTCTTGAAAATAACCGGTCAGCCTTTTTTAGATTTTAATAGAGATGGAGATGGTATTTTTGGGAATAGAGGTGGGGGAGAGAGTACGGGATTTTCTGGGGATTTTATTACGGATAGAACTTATGTTTCTTGGACAGATGACTCGGGAAATGAAATCTCTGAATATATTTATCTTGGAGAGGAAGGTTCAGTTATAGCGAAAGTTGGAGGGTTAAATAGTGAGGTTAATGGAGAAAAGGCGATTTTTAATTTCTACTCTATTTCTGGAGTGTATGTGGGAACTTCTGAAGACGGATTTATTTCTTCTGGAACCGCAAGTGCATGGTTTGATATAAATGAAGAGGTAATGGAGAAAGTTGGAGATGGGAGAAGTGTTAAAATTGAAATAATAATTAATGAAAAATCTGAAGTTTTTGAACCAAAAAAGGATCAATTGATCTTAAGATATTGGCAAGAAGATACGACTTCTTTTCTTGCAGGAGTTGACGCATATTGGTCTAAGGATTATGGTATAGAGAGAATAACCAATATTACTTATGTGGGAAAAAATGAGGTTATTTTTGCATTTATTGATGGAGCTAATTCTGATTTGATTGGAAAAACAGCTTATTTTTATTTTTATAAAAATATTGGGGATAGTTATGAAAAAGAATCTTTTGGAAAGATGAGTGTACAAATCAGTAATACCAAGGTTGGAGTAACTTTTTCAATAAGTGGAGATATGATGGATAGAATTGGTGATGAATCTATTTATTTTGAGGTTGTAATTGATGGGCAATCAAAGATTTTTGATTCTGCAGAGGATAAAGTGTATATAAAAAATGAGGGTCCAGATTCTTGTGCAATTCTTCCAACTTCTGTAAAAAAATGTACTTTGGGCGAAGGACAGTATGCTCAAAGTATTGGAATAAAGGAATTATCTGGTAATAAAGTTAAATTGATTTCTGGAAATGAAGAGAGTGGTTTTTTGAGTGTTGGCAATTCATATGTTTTTCCTCATTATTATGGAGGATATGTTGAAATTACTTCTATTTCTTCTACAAGTGTTTCTTTTCTTTTTCTTCGTAAATTCTCTTCCAATTCTAATTGTCGTAAATTAAATGTGAGTTCAGTATCTAAGGATATTGAAAGTTGTTATCTTTTTGCTAAATCCGATGATTTGAAATATTCTCTTGAAGATTTTAATTATATACCAAAATTATCATCTTTTGATGGAGAAGATTATTCTTTTAAAATTAAAAATGGAGATGAACTTAGTGATTCTTTAAACACTTCAACTCTCTATATGTTTGGCAATGGCGAAGTAATTTATGTGAAGGAAGTTACTCTTTATCTTCGTGAAGATTCTGGGAATTTTGAAATTCTTCCTAGAGTTTATTTTGATAAAACAGTGTTTGAATCACCTAGTGGTTCTAATTTTAACTTCCGTTCTTTTTTTGCTAGGGGATTTTGGGGATTTTGGGCCCACGGTTTTGAAAAAAGAAGTAATTTTGCAGAATATAATACTTATTTTAGTGATGGAAATATTCCTGACAATTTGAACCCTGAAACTGTTTTTTTCTCAAGTATTGGGTCAATTCGTAATAAATATGAAGAAGGAATTGATTCATATGCCGGAGATCTTTTTTGGAATTTTTTTGCTAAGGATTATTCAAATTTTAATGAAGCTTATTTTATTGTTGATGAAGCTCCTTGGCTTGGGACGTCTTATTCTAGTGTTGAAGCAAAATATGATTTTTTTGATAAATATGTTCCTGATGCTCCTACCTGGATTAATTTTGCTTTTGTAGAAAATTGTAGTGAGGATAATTGTCCGGGAGAAGAAAAGAAATCGGGGGATCTGAAGAGATATAAGAAAAAACTTAAGCTATTTGGTGATCGGGCGGATATTGTTGGGTTTGATTATTATGGTTCTTTTGATTGGGTAGAAAAGAGTAGTTGGGGTAGTGAATATTTTGTTATAGATAACCACGGGATTGATGCAACAGGAGAGTATATGGAGATTTTTAATGATGTGTTTCCAAATAAACCGATTTGGTTTATTGCACAGGGTTATCAAGAATTAGAAAGAAGTGAAAGTATTGTAAAAAGGGATATTAGGTTTATGCCTTATCAAGCACTTATTCATGGTGCCGATGGAATTATTTTCTTTGGACTTCATTTGAATCCTGATGTGAGAATCAAAGGAGAGGAATCTGATAAGAAGGTTTCAAGGGGAGAGTTTGTTTATCCTATTCTCAAGGAACTTGAAGAGATTGAGAGATATTTAACTAATGGTCCGATAAAGAAAGTTGTTGCTCCTCTGGATTCTAAATATAATCTTGTTGAACCCTTTGATGGAATCGAATATGCTGTTTTTGGAGGGGGAAGTGATTTTGTTGTAATAATTGCTAATAGGAAACAAAGTAGTGTTTCAAAAACCTTTGATGCTGAAGATTTGGGAATTGATTTGAATGTCATGGAAAAATTTTATGATTTTAATTATCAATTTTCTGACGGAGTATATTATTTAGAGTCTAATGGGTTAGAGAGGGAAGAAAGAGAAATTCTTGTTCAAAATGGTGAACTTAAATTGGACTTTAATCCATACCAGGTTTATGTTTTAAGAAGTCAGGCTGGAAGTGATAATTCTGGTAGAGGAGGAGAAGATTATACCCCTAATACAGATATTGTTAATAGAATAAAAAAGTTTTTTGGAGTTCGGAACATTTAGAATTAGCAATATTTCTTCCAAATAATATAAATCTATATAAATAGAAATGAGTTCTTTTTAGCAGATAGGAAGATTTCACATAGTGAAACTAAAATAGTCCTATTAACAAAACTACAAAGGAGGAATAAAAAAAGAGAAAAAATGGTACTTGATTTCGCTAAAGAAGCAATCCAAAATGCAGATACTCACAGTATTAATTTTGATGAGTTAAGGGCTGGTAAAGCTAACATTAAAGTTATTGGTGTAGGTGGATGCGGATGTAATATGACTACTTGGCTATTCAATAAAGGTATTAACGGCGCTAGTGTCTATGGTGCTAATACTGACGCTTTGCACTTAAGTGTAACTAAGGCAGATGAGAAGATTCTAATTGGTAAAGAATTAACTAGAGGTCTTGGAGCGGGAGGTAAACCTATGAAAGGTCGAGAAGCAGCAAAAGAATCATTAGTTGATTTAAAGAAAGCGGTTGGTGGTGCTGACATGGTTTTTGTCCTTGCCGGAATGGGTGGGGGAACTGGAACTGGAGCAGCGGCAGTAATTGCACAATTAGCTAAAGAAACTGGAGCGGTAGTTATTGGTGTTGTGACTATGCCTTTTGAATCGGAGAAAGCTAGAGTGGATAAAGCTGAATTTGGTTTGGCAGAGTTAAGAGAGAGCACAGATACATGCATTGTTTTGGATAACAATAGGTTAGTAGATATTGCTGGGCAATTACCTTTAGAACAAGCGTTTGCAGTTGCGAACGAATTAGTTTCTACTATGGTTAAAGGAATTGTTGAGACAATTACATTACCTTCGTTAATTAATCTAGACTATGCTGATGTTTCATCAATCATGAAGAATGGTGGAGTGGCAGTTATTGGTATAGGTGAATCAGATGCTCAAGATCGTGTACATGAAGCTGTACGGCAGGCCCTTACTCATCCTCTACTTGATGTGGATTACAAAGGTGCTACTGGAGCTTTGATACATATTACTTGTGGACCTGATTTGAAATTAGAAGAATTTGATGTTATTGGTAGAGCTGTATCCGAGAATCTAAGTAATGACGCGCAGGTTATAATTGGTGCGAGAATCTCTAAGGACTTCATGGGGAAGGTTAGAGTGATTACAATTATGACTGGAGTTAAATCTCCTTATGTGTTAGGTAAAGACTTAGATGACCTTAGTATGCCTGGCTCAAGAGAAATGTCTGATTTAGGCATTGACGTCTTGGGTTAAGTTAATAAATGATTGAATTTTTATTATATTAAATTATTCGGGGTGTGTAGGGGCATGCCCTGAATCTATTTTTATTTTTTTAGTATCTTTTTGGGTTATGCTTTTTTGATAAGGGGGAATCTTTTGTTTTAACTTATTGATTAACCTATATGTTTTTAATTTGAATTTGTTTAAATATTTTATGAAGGATAAGATAATTATTTTTGAAGGTAGTAAGATTCGTAGGGTTTGGAATGAAGAACTTGAAGAATGGTATTTTTCTATTGTGGATGTTGTGGGGGTTTTGAGTGGAAGTATTGATCCTGCATCTTATTGGAGAAAATTAAAACAACGTTTAATTGAAGAAGGAAATGAAACCGTGACAAACTGTCACGGGTTGAAAATGCGTGCAGTAGATGGTAAATTCCGTCTAACAGATACATTAACTAAACAAGGAATTTTTAGAATCATCCAATCTATTCCTTCAAAAAAAGCAGAACCATTTAAGTTATGGCTTGCTAAGATTGGAAGTGAGAGGATTGATGAAATTGAAAACCCTGAATTATCTATTGATCGGGCAATGAAAAATTATCTTGCTAAAGGATATTCTGAGAAGTGGATCAATCAAAGATTAAAAACTATCGAAGTTAGAAAAGAGTTAACAGATGAGTGGAGAAAATCTGGAGTTCAAGAGGGGCAAGAGTTTGCTATCTTGACTAATGAAATGACTTTGGCTTGGTCTGGAAAATCAATTAGGGAGTATAAAATGTTAAAGAGTTTGAAAAGAGAGAATTTAAGAGATAATATGACTAATTTAGAGCTTGCTTTGAATACCTTGGCTGAAGCTACTACCACAGAAATTTCCAAAAAAGAGGGTCCAGAGGGTTTTGATGAAAGTTTGGATGTGACAATTGCTGGAGGGAATATTGCTGGGAATGCAAGAAGAGATATCGAGAAAAGATTGAGTAAAGAAGTTATTAGTGATAAAAATGCAGAGGATATTTTAGATGAAGAGGAAATTGAGGAAGAAGAAATTGTTGTTGAGGAAGCTCTTAATTAGTTTTAGGTAGGGGAAAAATATTTACTAACCTTCTAGTCTTGTGTTTCCTCTGATGTCTTTCATACGTCTGTTTCCCCATTTGTCGAAGTATAGAAGTTCGTATAGATCGCCTTTTGCTTGTTTAGGTTTTTGTTTTTCATTTGAGTATCCTATTGGAAAGAAAGCTTCTACTTCATTATCTTCTGGAACTTTTAGAAGTTTTTTTACTTCGTCGTCTCTGAAGTGTCCAATCCAGCAAGTTGATAGTCCAATCTCCTGAAGTTTTAGTAGGAATGTTTGTATTGCTGCTCCTGCTTGTTGAGGGAGATATTTCTTTGCTCTGTTTTTGAAACTTAATTTTGTTTTTTTTGTTTTTGAAATAAATGCTACAACGTATTTTGCTCTTTCTACGAAATCTTGAGAAGATAGTTCTGCTAATTTTTTTATTACTTTTTCGTCTTTAATTACTATAAATTGTAGGGAGAAAATGTTTCCTACCATTGGTGCCTGTCTTGTGGCGTCGATACATTCTAGAATATCTCTCCAGTCAGGTTTTCTCGGCTTGTAAGATCTAGTGCTTTGTCTAGAATTAATTGCTCTGTCTAGTTCCATGTTTGTATAAGTTGGAGGGAGTATTTAAGTTTTTAGAATATTTTTTAAAACTTCTTTTGGTAATTTATTTATGGTTAAATTAAATGTCACGAATTCTCCGAAGTATGCTGATTGTAAATGTTTTTTGGTAGATGTTTCTTTGGATAGTGTTAAGTTTAACGAAATTTTTGAGTTTGATGGGGCGAAGTTGTATTTGAAAAAAGAGTTTCATATTACCTTGGTTGGGAATGAGGATGCTTTGTTGTTAAGAAAGAAGTTTATTGAGCTTTTTGGAGAGTCTAGGTTAGAAGAAATTTATGGAGAATTGGCGAGGGATGTAGAGGGGTTGATTGAGAATGTTGTTATTGAATTTTTATCTGAATTTTATGTATTGAGAAAGAAGTATTCTGAAGAGGATATTAGGACCTCTGTTGTTCAGATTATTGAAACTGATTTATTGGATCAGTTTCGAGAGTTACTTAAGAAGAGATATAATCTCTTGTTGTCTAAGGATGTTCCTAGGCCGCATATCACATTGTATAATGAATTGAATAATAATGGAATTGGTTTATATCGGAAAGGGGATCTAGATAGGTGGGCAGTTAAGAAATTGGAGAGGGTTTAGAAATCAATAACAGCTCCGCCTAAGCATTTTGTTTTCTTGTAGATAACAACTGCTTGGCCTTGTGAAATTCCTGTGATTGGTTTGTCAAGAATTATTTTGTTGTTCTTTATTGTTGCAGGTATTAGTTCTCCGACTTGCCTTATTCTTACTGTTACTCTTTTTGGTAGTTCAGATTTTTTAATATCAATTAGGTGTAGTTCAGTCATTTTGATTTCTTTTCTGAAGTTTAGTGGGTGGCCTTCTGGTGCGGCTACGATTGTGTTTGTTTTTGGATCTTTTTTTGCAACATACCACTTAATCATTCTTTTTGTTTTTGGGTCTTGTCTTTTTAGATCAAAACCGTATCTTGGACCTAGTCTTTGTCCGATTGTGTAGTAGTAGATACCGTCGTGGATTCCTATTTCTTTTCCTTTTGGATCTAAGATCTTTCCTTTCTTTGGTTTTATTTTTTTGCTTAGAAATTCCTTTAGGTTTACTTTTCCGATAAAACAAATCCCCACTGTTCCTTTTTTGTCATGGTTTTGAAACTTGTGTTTTTTAGCTATTTTTCTTACTCTTTTTTTTGTTAAATTTCCAATTGGAAATAAGGTGTGTTTTAGATCGTTTTGTGATTGAGCGTATAGGAAATATGATTGGTCTTTCGTTTCGTCTTTTGCTCTGTGAAGTTCGAATGAGGTTTCTCCACCCGCCTTCCCCCACATAGCACTGAACCTCCCGCCCACCCAGGAGAAGTTAAAGAGAGAGGAGGGGGTTTTCTTTTTTATTTTTGCATAATGTCCTGTTGCTACTAAATCTATTCCTCTTTTCTTTGCTTCTTTAATTAGCATTGGAAACTTTATTTGTTTGTTACAATCTATATCTGGATTTGGAGTTATTCCTTTTTTGTATTTCTTGAACATTTTATCTACAACTAATTTTTTGTATTCTTTTTCAAAGTCTAGAGTTATGATTGGAATTTCTAGTTTAGAAGCAATTTTGATTGCGTGGTCTCTCTCTTCCATCCAAGCACATTCTCCCGTGATTTTATTTTTTGTGTCTGACCAGTTTTTCATGAAAGCAGCATGAACATCGTATCCTTTTTTCTTTAGAAGTAATGCTGCAACGCTTGAATCTACTCCTCCTGAGAGGGCTAGTAGGACTTTTGGTTTTTGTTTCATAGAAATAGGAGAGTTGGAGTAATTTTAAGAGTTTTGTTTATGGTTTTTTTGGGATAAATATTTTGAATTAAAGTTAAAAGGAGATTTTGTTTTGTTGAGAGATGTATGAAATAAGATTTGTAAATTCTAAAATTCAGAAGAGGATTGATGAATGTATTAGATTGAGGGGTGATGTGGAAGATAAATTAAAGAGATTGAGCATTAACCCATTTAAAGAGATTGGTGCTCATCCCTTGAGGGGGAGATTGAAAGGTAAGTGGTCTTGTTGGTTAGGGTCCAATATAAGGATGATTTATAGTATTAATGTTGAGAAGAAATTAATTATTGTTCAATTAGTTGGAAATCATAAAATTTACTAGTATTTTAGTTTCCAGCTTATTCCTTTTTTCATATTCTTTTCGCTTTCTCTTAATTGGGCCATCATGTCTGGGTTATTTAGAATTTCTTGTTCTTCTAGTCTTGCCATTTTGTCTCTTAATGCTGCTCTGATAAATTCGGTTTTTGTAGAGTAGTTATGGGCTTTCATGGCCCTTTTTATCGAGGCTAGGAAGTTTTTTTCTAGTTTTAGGCTTATGTTTTCCATACTACTATGTAGTATTATGTAGTATATAAGTTTTTTGGATTTTAGTGCTAATTTTCAAGGTAAGCTTGTTTTTAGTCAATGGAAATCTTTAAATAAGAAAATTAGCTAGAAATCTTATTAGACCCGGTGGCTCAGTTGGTTAGAGCGGACGGCTGTTAACCGTCAGGTCGCAGGTTCGAGTCCTGCCCGGGTCGTCTAATCTTTTTCTTTCAAACCTAAATCATGGATTGGTCTAGGTTGAGATTTCTCAAGTAAATTGTAGACGTGGCCGTGTTTTGCACCCTGGGCTATCTGAGCTATGGCTTCTGTTGCACCCTCTATGTTTTCTGGATCTCCAATGATTCCTACTTCGTTATCCTTTAATTCCATGTTGCATCCAGATAGATCGGATAGAGATTTAATCGCTTTTCCTGCTTTTCCTATTATCCTTGCTCTAACTTCAGAAAGGTTTTTCTTTGAGGTGTAATCTTTAATGTTTAGTTTTGCAAATATTTTTTCTTCTTCTTTTATTGAAAGAACCGCTGTGAATGGAAACCCAAAATCTAGTGCGTCAATCATCTGGATTGCTAGTTCTTCATTTTCGGGGGAACCGTGAACAGTTATTTCTTTTCCTCTGTAATTTATCTTAACGTTTAGTAATTCTTCTAATTTTATTCTGTTCTTAGTTACTCTTTTGAATTTCTCAGAAATTATTGTTCTCATTTTAGTTTATTTTGATATTTAATTATCTCCTCTTTACGCTCTGAAGGAGTCTTGCAATCTTTTAATAATTTTGCCCATTCAAGGGCTGAAGAACGAGTTTGGTTCCATTCTTCATTTTTAGAAATTTTTGCAGCATTTTCTTTAATTTTTTTATGGTAATTTTTTGGATATAAAACATATTCTGTCAAGTAGTAAACTAAACCTTCATTAACATTAGTTGATATTGGTCTTATATTGTTTGTGTCTATTAGTTCGTGGAGTAACTCATGAACTATTATTTCTTTATCTTTTTCAGAACTTAGAGATAGGTTATTTCCAACCATATTTGATTTTAGTTTTGCATATATCTTGGATAATTCTGTTTTTAATTTTTTATTGGTTATCTTTTTTATTAATTCTAATTCTTTTTCTAGCTCTTCTCTTGAAATCTTTCTTCCTTGAGAATTTTTAATTTCCCCTTTAAATTCTTTTGATTTAATGAACTTTTCAAGAGTATCAAATTGATTGTATGGTTTGAAAGGACAACCCCCTAAGAAGTTTGTTAAAACTATTTGTTTTTTTGTTAAAAGAATGAATTTGAATTCTCCTTTTGAATAATCTAGATTAAAATCTTTTGAGATTTTTTTTATTTTTCTAAGCATTTTAGAATTCTTCGTCTTCTGTTTCCAAATGGCCGTTTTGTTTAAGCCATTTTATTTGTGCGGGTTTATACTTTAGAAGGATGTCTCCTTTAGTGTTATCCAGTTCCCAGGGTTCAATAATAATTACATCGTTTGGTCTTAACCATAAATATCTTTTTAGTCTTCCTGGAACTCTTCCCACTCTGTCTTGACCGTCAAGGCAGTTAATCTTCATTTTATTTCCTCCATGCCTTTGTTCAACGATACCAATCATCTGGTTTTCTTTTGGTAGCGGAGCTCTCTGAATTGTTGGCTCGTTTCCAGGTACAAAAGCTTTGTTTTTTTTATTCTTGTCTTTATAGTATGCCATGTTAATAGACTTGAGAAGGGATTTATAAGATTATTGTTAGGACAATAATAAGTATAAACTCGAGATAAATAAGAATTTTAGGAGAAAAAGAATATGGTTTATGTTGGAGGCCCTGATTTAATGGGTTCGGGAGTTTTTGGAGGAAATAGTTCTAGTGTGAGCCCCCCAATTAGAGAAAATACTTCTCCCACTTTTTACTCTAAAAAAGAACCTTTTTCTGAGAAGACATCAAGAAGGTTTAGAAAAACCCTCGCAGTCATGTTAATTACTTTTGGGACATTTATGGTAGGAAATTCGTTTTATAATGCATATGAAACACATGTTAAGAATAAACCTGTTTCTGAGAAGGGGGCTTTATCTAAAAATTCTACATATGTTGGAGCTTTATCCTATCTTTTAGCAATGAGTGTTACTCCTAAGAAGAAGACCAACTAATTATAAAAGAACTAGTGCAAAAGGAATTCCGTCTATCTTGCTAATATTTTCTTGAACTATAATTCCTGCTTCTAGTGCAGCTTCGATTGTTTTATTTCCGACTAGATTAAATGTTGCGTCTTCTTTTTTCATATCTTGAAAAAGATTAATTGATTCTTCTTTTGATTTTTCTTCGCCTTTATAGAAAGTTTCTTTCACGTCTAACTGGAAAGTATTTTCTTCAAACTTTTTCCCCATTAAATCTTTGTCGCAAGCTGCAACTATTAACCTAGAGGATTCTATTACATTTATGAACATTTTCTTTTTTCTTTTCGTTTTACACCCCAGGGTGTACCCCGAATAAATCAGAATGATTTCTTACTAAGGGCAAAATAAAAAAATAATTTTAATTAAATTTATGCTTTAGTCGCTTCGCCGTCTGCGATCGCTTTGTCTGCATTAACTTTGGACATCATAGCGCACATAGTAGTACCACAATCAGGGCACTTACCTTTAGCCATTGAACCGCCTTTAGCAGTTATATGGATTACTGGGTCTTTCATTGCTTGTCCTTTCTTTTTACATTTTACACAATAAGCTGTTACCATTGGAAACCTCCTTGTTTATTTATTTTAATAGGCATTTTTGTTTTTTAAGGCTTTTGAATTAGATTTTTTCCCTAATAGGATGCTTTTACTCTCAAGCTCACTCCCGCGTCTTCGACATTGGGGTTCGTGAACATTGCTCGGCTCCACAGCTCCGCAAAACATATTCTAAATTTTCTCTCTAATAGGGTGTTTTGCTCCACAAGCCAGGCAGTGAAGCATTGTTTGTTTACCCTCTTTGATTATTTCTGTGTCGGGTTTATTGCAGGTTTTACATAGGACGAATTCGTTAACGTATCTTTCAATTTTAGGGTTTATCTTTTTACTTGAAACTTTATTATTTAAAATTAACCTGTCCCCTTCTTTTTGTCCTGATGTTGCTAGTTCTCTTAGTAAAAACTTTTGGAAATGTTCTGGGTTTCTTCTTAGATGTGAAGTTATCTGAAAGAAGTTTGTTAGTATTGTTTTTTTACCTTCGAATCTGCCTTCTATCTTTGGCATGTCGAATCTTTCTCCAGAATCGTCTACTACTTTTACTTTTTCATAAGCTTCGTCCAGCAATTTTTCATAATCTGTCATATATCCCTGAGAATAGATGTCTTTATAAGTTTTTAGAGCTTGGATTTTTTATGGGTTTAAGGGCATCTATGGGTAGAAGTAAACTTATTCGAAAAGTTAAAAAGAGAATAAAGAATAAATCTAAACAGGTTAGTGGTTTGACTAGAATTGTTGTTGGAAAAGGAAAATTAATTTTAACTAATGAAGGAAGTCTTTATGTTAGGAAATTTCCTTATGTTAGAAATCAAGATCTTGTTTTAGGAATTGATTATATTAATCATAGGTTAGAAGTTTTTGATGCTAGTTTTGGAAAGAGGGGTTATATAGATAAATTATATGAACAGCAATTTGGATATCATTTAACCTAAATATCTTAACCTACCCGGTCTTGGTTCAAATACGATTCCTTCTTCTAGAAGTTTTTTGATTTCTTGATTGATTATTTCTGGAGAGGTCTCTCTTAAGTCCATGATTATCTTATCTTGGTCTATTCCACCTTGTTCTTCGGCGTCTCTTATTTTATCTAGAATTTGATCTTTAATTGCTTTGATTTCTTGTTTGTCTTCTATTTTTGGTGCTGAATCTTTTCTTTCTTTTTCTAGTTCTAGTTTTCTAATTAGTAAATATTTTGGATCTTGTTCTTTTATGATTTCGGGTTGAACGTATGTTTCATTATTCCAGTTTCTTACAGTTCCAATTATTGTAACCGTTTGTCCTTGCATAACCCCTTTGAATTTTATTAGTTCTTCTTCTCCAAATGCTTTTAATTTTATTTGTCCTGAACCGTCGTCTAGTGTTAAGAAAAGATATTTTCTCTCTCCATCGCTTTCGTATTTGTCAACTATATTTCCGATAACATTAACTCTTGAGATTTTTTTGTCTCCTAGTTCCATGTAGAGATATTTATCATTATCGAAAATTGGTTTTCCTACTAGAATGTCTCCTATTCTTAGTTTGTAGGCTGTGTTTCTTTTGAATTTTTGGTCTGCCATGGGGAGTGAAAGAAAAAGGGTTTTTTAAAGATTTATGTGGGTGGAGGAGTGGTAAATGAAAATTATTGGTGAAATTGGGTTTACGCGGAAAATCTAATCGGGCTTGCAAAAGGATTCTTTGTCTCCGCAGATTTAGTTAATTCTTTTTCTAGTTTAGTATATAATTCTGGATTTTCTTTTTTTACTGTTTTTAGATAATCAATTAGGGGCAAGGTTATTTCTGGATTTGATGCAAACATGTTTCTATCTTCTTTGTCTAATCTTAAGTAAGTGTTCATTACTTTATTTGGGTCATATTCGCAATAGTATTCTAGCATAGAGTGAAAGACTTTTTTTGGCATGTTGTTTTGAGTTTGTTTTATTATTTAAGGATTATTGTGGTAAGGCAGATACTATGTCTTCTGCACAATACCTCTCCTCGGTCTAAAGATTGTCCCTTCTTTTGCTAGCTTATCTAAAGCATCATCGATTTCGTCTAGAGTCATTTTTCCTTCAAGTGTTTTTTCTATTTCTTCTACTGGTACTTGTTCTCCTACGGTTTCTCTTACTTTATTTATTGCATCTCTAACCATAAAAATCTTGTTTCTTTGTGAAGATCTTATTTTACCCGAAATCTTGTCCATATCTATTTCTCCGGTTTCTTCGTCATATCCTGCTTGCATCAGATAGTATTTCATTAGGTTAATTGCAATGTCTGCATCTTTCCCGTCTACGGTTTCTCCTAATCTTAGTCTTGATGCGGCTTCTGCCATTCTAATTAGAGAGGTCAATTGTCTTGCTGAAATTGGAATTGTTCTCATTTCTTGACCTTCTAACATTGGCCTATTTCTTAAGCCTATATAGAACTCTTTCATTTTTTGAACAGCTTCGTTTGAGAGTTTAGGGTTGCATCTTTGTTTTGCGTAAGCTACATATTTTCTAAATAAATCTCTTTCTACTATCATAACTTTTGCCTCTTTTTGATGTTCCTCCAAAATATGTGTCGCAACTTTTTCATCATTTGATTTGCTTGGAATGTCTCTCATTGTGAAGATAACATCGAAACGGTTAATTAATGCTGGAGGTAAATCTATCTGTTGGGGAATTCCTTGTGAGGGATCGAATCTTCCGAATTTAGGATTTGCTGCGGCTAGAACCGAAGTCTGTGCTTTTAATGTATTTCCTTGTATTGCAATCTTTCCATTTCTTCTTGTTACAAAAAATCCTGTTTTTGTTGAGAAACAATATACTTTTCCTTTGTAGGAAATTTGTTTTATGAATTTCTTTTCAATTGTGGGTTCTGTTTTATTTGAAATAACAATTCTGTGAGCATCTTTTCTATTTCCTCTATTTTTTCCAATGTAGTGGAGATTTTTTGAAGCGGACTTTCCAATTAAATGGGCTATTGCTTGCATTTCATCTGCTAATTTTTCTGAAGTAACGCTAAAGGATTTGTCTAGATGTCCGTCTCCTAGCATTAGGGAATCATATAATATTTTTAATTGTTTTTTTGAATATTTTGAGAAATTTAGATTCAATTGTTTTTTATATGAATGAGTTCCTAAATTCTTTAGATATTCATATAGCTGGGTTTGTGTTATTTTAAATCTTATATATTTTTCGCAATCTATTTCTGATAAAGAACAACCTAAAAGTTTTGTTAATTTTTTCATACAGTTTTTTATTTTTTCAGCTTGTTCACCTTTTTTCTGCACAATTCCTATTGTGGGGATTGTTTCAATGCCCCCTTCTGTAACATAGTATCCTAAGAATTCTAACCATAGATTCATAGGAATTTTTTTATCTTTATGTTGATGGGTGTATTTTGGATGCTTTCTATTTTGTTTGTGTTTAATTGCAGGAAGAATAAATTCTTTTGTTTCTTTTGCTTCAAATTCAGCAGAATTTCTAAATTGTGATCTTTTATATTTTATATTTTCGGCAGGCATTTCTTGATATTCTTTCCCCCCATATTCTTTTACAAGCATTTTGTGATTCGGTGTAACTAAAATATCATTTCTTTTGTTTTTGAAGTGATGTAGTTTGCCTTTACTATTATAAACGTATAGTCCTCTGTGAGGAGAAAATTGAAGGGCATTGGTTTTTGGGTTATATTGGGCTATTTTTAGATTTTTTACTTCATTATATTTTTTCCAGCCTTTTTCTGTTAAAGTTTCTGTGTCATCTGAATAACAAGCCTGAACATTAGCTTTTGAAACTGTTACGGTGTTGTGTAAGACTAATCCTTGAATATTGAATGTTTTTGTTGGGGGAACTGTGACATCATAAACCCACTTCTGGTTTTTATCTTTAATTTTTTCTACGCTTTTAATTTTGATAAATTTAATCTCGCTAGTTAAAAATTGTTCGAATTCTTTTGATAATTTAATTAGATATGACTCTTTAGTTATTTTTAATTTGTTTTTAGCTTTTTCTAGATATTTTAGACAAACTTTTCTATGGGAGTTTTGTTTTCTTTGTATTAAAGTGGTGATTGTTCCGTCGCTAACATGAACTTTTTTTAGGAAATCATTAAAGGGTATTAGGAACTCATAAGGAATTGTATCTCTTGCATTTGCTCTTTGTTGACTTCTTGTTAAAAAAGATTGAATTCTTTCCTTTCTTCGGTCCTTTACTAATCTTATGAATTCTTTTAGGCTTTCCTCCCCGCTAACAACCACCTTATAATATTTTTTTAATCCTCTTTTTTCTGTAGCAATGTATGATTGGATGTTTAAATTAAGTAATAAGTCTTGTAAATCTTCTGCTAGTTTAATTGATGAAGTTGAGAATCCACATCTTTCACTATCTATAAAACCATCTCCAGCAAAGAAACCTTCTAAGAAGGCTTTTTTCTCTATTGTTGTTGATTTCTTTATTATTTGAGGGATTCTTTTTTTTGGAGCTTTTAGGAGTAGTTCTGGAAAGTTAGTTTCAAAAAATTTGTAAAGTGGTATTGAGGAGCATCTTGTTGTGGAAAGATCTTTTGTTGCATTTTTTCTTTTTTGGAATTTGCTGATATTAACATTTATGTGAGTTTTGAAAATATTTTTAAATAATCTTAAAATTTCAGAGTTGAGTTCTTTATCTGTGTTGCTAATTCCAATTTCCGCATAACGATTTTTTGGATTATAATAACTATGTCCTTCACTTGCATGCAAACCTAATAGTTTTGCAAAAGAAGAATCTAAAACTTTTGGGAAATTTATTTTCTTGTTATTTGGATGCGTCATTTTTATGGGAATTAATTTTTGTTTTTGCCCTTTTACTTTGGTTTTTCTTGGGGCCGGAATAAGCATACCCTTTTTTACTATGCTTGCAGAAATTTCTTTTATTTGGTTATTCTTGTATATGAATATTGGGTGTTCTGGAGTTACGATAATTTTTCTCCCGTTAGAGTAGGTTATTTTATAATACCCTTTTGGAGCCAAATGTCTGCTAATTTTTTGAGGAGTAATTGTTTTAATTTTATTAAAGTCTGTTGTAAGCAATTCTTTAGATTTTATGTCTAGAATTTCGCAATCAATTCCTTGGATTATTTTATTTTTGTTTTTTTGAAATATTTTTTCTACATAATCCCCAATCTTTTTTGAAGATCCGTCTGCGAATTGTAGTTCTGTGTTGTAGTGATAGCATTGCTGTTCCATCGCCTCATGCATTGCGGATCTATCTGTTGGATCCATTTTTTCTAATTCATCTATACAAACTAGGCCTTTATTTGCTAAGACCATTGCTCCTGCTTCTAGAGACCAACCTTTTAGATATTCGTCTTTAACTACTGTTGCTGTTAGTCCTGCACCCGAAGTTGATTTACCTACAACGTATCTTCCTTTTGGAGAGATGTTTGCCATGAATCCTAGGATAACGGATTTTGCTACACCGGGATCCCCAATCATTAGAATGTGCATATCTCCTCTTGTTTTCTGACCTTCGGTTTGTTTTTTTTGCACCCCCCCAAAAAGTTGTAGCAATAAAGATTCTTTGATTTCTTTGTAACCCCATACGCTTGGAGCTATGCTGTCTCTTAGTTTATGAAACGCTTCGGGATCTGCTGCTAATTCTTGAATCTGTTTTTCGTCTTCTTCTGAAATATCTAGTTCTTCAAAAGTTTCTTCTAGAGGGATTATATTATTTACTTCAACCGCTAATTCGAATCTGGTTGATAGTCCTCCGGTTGATAGTGGAACCGGAACCTCTTTTAGAATACCTATTGCTTTTATTCTTGCTCCAGGAGTTGTTTTTTCTTCCATTTTTGGTTCAACTAAATCTTCTTTTACAAAAACATTAATTCTTTTTGGTTGCTCTCCTCCTGAAAGCATGTCTGGTGCTTCTTCTACAATTAGCCTTTGGGTGTCTACCATTTCTTTTGATATTAGTTTGAATCCTCCCCTTCTTCCACAAGAGCATCTTGTTGGTTCTCTGAATTTCTTTTCCATTTGAAGGACTGAAATAACTGTTCCACAAGAAGGGCATTCGAATTTTGCGTTTACTACTTGGGGTCTCACATCTGATGCTTGTCTGATTATTCCTTCTATGACTATTAGTTCGTTTAGATGTCTTGATCTGATGTTTCTAACCTTTATTTCTTGAGAAGCTGAAAGATTGTATAGTCTAACTCTAACGTCTTTTGCTAGGCCCATTTCTTCTATTGCTAGTTCAATGTATCTTAGAGTTTCTTCTGGATTTACTAGGATTTCATCTGAAAGAACATTTGAGAACTCTGCTAGGTCTTGGAAGTTTATGTAGAATACGCTGTTTTCGTCTCTTAGGGCTTCAGCTAGGTTTTTCTTATAGAAATCGATGAATCCCTTTGCTTCAATGATTAGTTCCTCTTGTTTTGAGGTTTGTTCTTCCTTTGGTTCCTCTACTTTTGGTTCGTCCTCTTGATCATTTGGCAAGTTTTCAGTAAAATCTATTTCATCCATGTAGAATGATGTTGGGTATTATTTATAAAAATATATGAGGATTTAGAAGTGGTTTTGAGAGGAGGGGTTATTTTAGGACTTTTATTTCTTCTGATTTCCACTGGCCTTTTTTTGTACCAAACATTTCTCCCCTTTGCCGGGTGATATGTAGAAATCCTAACCGCGATTTTTCAACTTGTTTCTTTTTGAATAGGATTTTATCTCCTGCATTGAATTTCTTTAGAATTGAATCTACTTTAGAAGAATCTTCTTCAACAAGTTTTATTTGGTATGTCTCTTCTCCAACTTTTGTTAGATATGTTGCGATAGTTAATCCTTTTATTTCATTGGTCTTTGAATCTGGGTTTAGAAGATATTTTGTTGTGGGAATTCAAATTCATATTCTATTGATCCTTCTAGATATTTATTTATGTTGCAAGAAAGTGTTGTTAAGAATATTAGTGGCAATAGTAATTTTGTTAAGTTTTTCATGGAGAAGATAGGTTGATTTAGTTTTTAAAAATTGTTGTTATATAAATTCACTTTTAATTTGTTTTAATGAGTTCAAACTTTTGGTTTTCATGATACCTTTCTTTGAAAAGACTTTTTTTATAAAGTTATAATATTCTTCCATGCTTTTTGTTCTAACTTTTATTATAAGTTCCCATTCTCCCGTACAGATGTCAACGCTTTCTACTTCGTCGTATTTTGCAAATTCTTTTGCTTCTTTTTCTGGATCTCCATAATTATCTGGGACTAAACTTATTAGAACAAAGGTACAGAATTCGTCTCCTGCTTTTTTATGGTCGAGTACAGCAGAATATTTTTTTATTATTCCTTCTTTTTCTAGTCTTTTTATGTTATAGTGAAGAGTTGTTGAGGGAATTTTTAGGGCTTTTGCTAAGCTAGAGATTTGAGGAGTGCAGTATCCCTTTTTTAGTAGTTTTATTAGTTGGATTCTTATATCTTTCATAATTGGGATAATATGCAACTTTTTATAAATATTTCGGTTAATATTGGGATGTTCTGCAACTAAACCTATTAAGGAAGAAAATTATAGATTTATATGAAAATTGCAGAAAAAATGTTTCAGATGATGAGTGGAGAAGGTTGTAGACAAGTCACTTTCTATTTAGATCCTAAGATAAATATGAAAGCAATCTTAGTAGTGGATAGTTTACCTAGGGGGAATTGCTCTAATGTATCTGGTGGAACTCGTTTTGCTCATAAAGATGCAGATTTTGCCCTTAACGATGCTTTGAAATTATCTAAGTCAATGACGAGAAAGTCAAAAGTTTTAGGAGTTAAGGAAGGAGGGGCAAAAGCGGTTGTAATTGCAGATCAAGTTAAAGATAGATTGTTATTAGAATCTGTAGGAAAATTTATTGAAACGCAAAAGGGATTTTTTAAAACTGCAATTGATATGGGTTTTGATTTAGAAGACGCTAAAATAATTTCTACTAAAACAAAGTTTATTGATAGCTTATCTCATCTTGAAAAAGGATTGGGAAGTACGGGAGAGAATACTGCGGAAGGGATGGTTAATGGACTTGAAGTGGTTTGTTCTAGGTTGTTGAATAAAAAATTATTTGATTGTTCTTTTTCTATTCAAGGTTTAGGAGCTGTTGGTGGAGCACTTGCGAAAAAATTGTTGAAAAAAGGTTGCAAAGTAATTGGGGCAGATGTTAATACCTCATTATGTTCTGATTTTGAAAAACTTGGGGTTGAAATTGTTCAACCAGAAAATATTTTTGAACAAAAAGTTGATATTTTTTCTCCTTGTGCTTTCGGAGGAGTTTTGAATGAGGAGAATATTTCTAATTTGAATTGCAAGATTGTAGCTGGAGGGGCAAATAATATTTTGCTGGAAGAAAGAGCAGGGGAAAAACTTTTGCTAGAAAAGGGAATGGTTTTTGTTCCAGATTTTGTTATTAATGCTGCAGGATTTTTACAGGCTTTAGTGGAGAGAAAAGGAGGTTCTGTTGAAGATGCTAGAGCGGAATCTAAAATTGTGGGACAGAGATTAAACGAAATTATAGATTATTCTGAAAAAAATAAATTGACTCTTTTGGAATCTTCTTTGGAGTTGTTCGGAGAAGAATAGGATGAGGTATGAAAAACATTATTTGGAGGGAATAGATAGAGAAAACTTAGAAGATAAGATATTGTCTTATTTTAAAGAAGAATCATTTGCAATGAAAATACTTGATAATCCTTTAGAAATATTTTTCTTTGTTCCAGCAGCACATAATCTTTTTATGATTAATCCCAAGGAATTTGTTAATTTTTATTCAGAGAGATTTAGAAAAGACGCAAAGGGATTAAGTGAACTTTCGGATAGAGAGAAATATGGTGTGCTTCTTGTTAAGGCGAAGCAACTGTATAATTTGTATCAAAATGAAAGTTTCTTGTCGGGAGAGTTTAGAAATCTTCAAGCTATAAAATTTCCTGTAAGAGAAAAGGGAAGTAGGAGTGTTCATTGGGGTAAATTTTCTTTAGATTAAATTTTTAAACTATCTTTGAGAGAAATTAATATGAAAACACATTATGAAATACTTGGAATTGAGGAGAGTTTATCTCCAGGAGAAATAAAGAAAGCTTATAGGAATCTTGCTGTGAAATATCATCCAGATAAACCAGATGGGGACGAAGATAAATTTAAGGAAGTTAATGAATCTTATGAGTTTCTTAAAGTTGCGAGTAAGAGAGTAAAGTATGATTGTGAGTTGGAGAGTCAAAGGGCAGCTGAAAAAGCAAAGACTGTTAAGAAGTCTGGTAATCTTGAGAGATGTGTTCAAAAAACAATTGTTAATCGAGTAGCCACTAAAGTTAAAGAATCTAAGATAGAAGTTAAATTTGCTAAAACAGAAGTTAGAATTACTAAAATTAATCAGACACAAGCAAAAATTGTTTATAAAAAAAGTTAATTATTTTTCTGCTATTTTCCAAGTTTGCTTCCAGAAAATCTTATAAGAATCTGCAGCTACTTGATTATGGATCAATATTCCTAGGGGTTCTTCTGTCCAAATGATTATTCCTACTTTTTTGCCAAAGATTATTGTTTCTGTTAGAGGTTCAAACCCTTTTTCTGTGAATTTAGATTCTGTGTTTAAACCTTTTATTTCTTCAAGTTTTTCTCTAAGAGATTCGTTGTAAATCATTTTTGCTTTTACCTTTTTTTCTTTTAATTTTTGCCCGTAATTTTGCCAAAAAGTTTTTCCCATTATTTCTGTAGATTCTATTGGGCTTCCTTGAGAAACAAATTCTTTTTCATCTGATTCTAATAAATTGTAAAATAATTCTTTTATTCCTTTTTTCCCCTTGAAGGCTTTTATGTCTGGTTTTTCTTTCTTTTTCTCTTGTTTTTTTAGTAATTCTGGAAGTATTTTTTCGTATTGCTTTTTCTTTTCATCAATGTATTCTGAAATATTCCTTGGATTTGAAGACTGATAGTATTTTCTTTGGCCTTTTTGAATAAAGGAGGCAAATCCTTTTTCTATCAATTTGTTTAGTGTTGAGTGGACAACTGAACTTTGCAATTGAGTTTTATCTATTATTTGTCCTGCAGGAGCTGAACCTAGTTCTAAGAGTGCAAGATATATCTTTATTTCTGCATTGGTGAACCCTAAATCTGAAAGTATTTGTGTGTCCATTGAGAAATGAGGGAAAAAGGATTTTTAATTGTTTGCTTTTCTCCTCCTTTTTTGGAGAGTGAATGTTTAATTATTTAATTATTTGAAATTAATTATGAAAGAACACACGTTAGAACAAATAACTGGAATGGAGACATATCTTAAGAATGAAAATGCTCCTTTAATTAAGACAGAGTTAGCTGGAAGATCGCTTGAATATCACCTTCTTCCTCAGGAGCTTAATGAAGATATTCCAAATTTTATTCATAGAGTTTCAAATAAAATTTTGGATAAATATGTTATCTCTGTTTGTGAAGATGTTCCAGAAAAGTTGAAATCTTATTTTGCTTTGGGAGAGACTATTGAATTTAGAGAACATAATCTTGATGAAGTTGATAGGGTCATAGATTCTGAAAAAGAAGTTGTAAAAATTCTTCCTGAAAACCTGAAAGCGGATTATTTCAAACTTAAGGCTCAGTTGTATAGAGACGATATTAAATTCTATAATAAATATGATCTTCAACGAGAAGATTTTACTTTGGAAGATGAATGTGAATTCAATAAAGCAATTAAATATCTTGAAATGGAGCTAGATAATTTTTCTTCTTAAAATGAAAATTCAAAATAATTTATTAGATTTTGATGAGAAAACATTCAATCAGTTAGAAGCTTCTCTAAAACAGGATGTGGATAATTTTTCAAAAAATGGAGATATCATTTTAGGGGTTGCGGTAAAGGAGCATTTGAAGAAAAATATCCCTTTTTTGGATAAGATTTTGTCTTTGGATAAACAAGATGTGTTATATGTTCGAACTTTGGAATTGGTAAAAGGGGTTTTGAACTATTCTCTTTTTAAGGAAAGAGGGCAACCTTCTTTAATTAAGTCATTTTCTTCTGAAGGAAATGTTAAACCTTCTCTTGATTTTTATGATGGGCTTAGAGATGCTGGCGGACAATATAAATTAAAATATGGTTTATTTGAGGAGAAATAAAATGGACATTAAACAAAAAAAAAGTTTTAGATATTCTGAAAAAAGGCAAAATAATATTAAGGATTTTTTTAGTGTTGGGGCTAAATCTCTTCCAAAAGAATTTAGTGAAGATTTTTTAAATACTAAATTGAATATTCATTATGAAGATTTAGGAAATTTTTTAGATCATTCTGGAGGATTAAACCGATTTGTCGAGCTTTCTGTAATTTTAAATCGATTAGAAAAAGATATTTCTAAGGTGGAATTATTCGAAGCTGGAGCTAATACTAAACCTCGGGATAAGTATTTTTTTAATCAAAATATACCTTATTTTATGGCCAATAGTCCAGAAAAATATAATTATTTTGGGTTTGAACCAGAAAATACTTTTACAGAAAGTGACCTAGATGAAGTTTTTTCTGAGAAGGAGGAAGAGATGAAATATGATGATACTATGGAGATTATAGATAAAAAATCTTTTAAGAGTAATTTGGAAAGAAATTTAACTAATGATTATGAAACTTTTAAAAATAAAATTTCGCAATCTCAAAAACCAGTTATTTTTTCTAATTTTGTTCTGGGTTGTCCAAATATTCAATATGATTCTGATTTTTGGAATTTACCTGGATTGCATGTAGATCAATTTCTAGAAGGGGATTTAGTATCTTATAGGGAAGGAGAATCTTTAGAAGAAAAAAATAATCGTATTAAGAAAGTGCTGAACGGAGTTTATGATTTTTCAACAAATGAAATCAATTTTGTTGATGGGTTTGAGAATAAGATTATTTATTATGAAGTCTAATTCATGTGGTTAATTAGAATTAACTCAAATCTTTTGATTTCTTATAGCCTTTCAAAGCTTGTTTAACATTCTTTAGAAGTTGTTTCATTGACTCTTCCAATTGATCTTTATTCTTTGTTCCTGTGCAAACAAGTTTTCCATTTGAGAACAAAAGGAACGTTGCATTTGGATCACCTAACTTGTAAACTAGTCCTGGAAATTGTTCTGGTTCATATTCTGTGTTTTCCATTTCTAGTGCGAGATAATTTAAATTAAGTTTTAGATTAATTGTCCCTGAAGCAACAATATTTTGAACGGTGATTTTTGGTTTAATTGTAACATTAACGTTGATTTTTTTTAGTTGTTTAATTACTTCATCAATTACTTTTCTAACTTGTGCAACAGATTTTGTTCCGGTACATACTAAATTTCCTGAAGAAAAAACTAAAACAGCTGATTTTGGTTCTTTAATTCTTAAAACCAATCCGGGGAATGTTTCGGGATTATATTCTGTATTTGGTTGAGTTCTTGCTAATTTTGTTAGGGGTACTGGTTTTTCCAAAGAGGTCGTAGCGACGATGTTTTGTATTTTATACTCAGAATCTTTCTTTGGCTTAGCCTTTTTTGCTGCTGGTTTTTTTGCTGCTGCCATTTTTAGTGTTTTTTAAAGGATTAGGGGGTTTATAAAAGTTTTTTATCACGATAATTTTTAAAAAGGTTTGAATGATTGGGGATTTATGTTAAGAAAAATTTTAGTTGTGGATGATGATCCTGCAGATATTTGGGGGGTTGGGAGAGAAGGTATTAGGGAGAGAGGATATTCTATTAAACATTTCAGTGTTCCTCGTAAAGCACATAAGTATATGGAAGAAAATGCAGATTATGATGGGGCTATTTTTGATGTTAAATTTGAAGGTTGTAACTCCCTTAATTATTCAGTTTTTGATTTAGTTAATTTTTCAAAAGCATATAATCCTCAAGCACCGATAATTGTTTTTACGGGTTATAATAATAAAAATTCTTCTTCTGGGAAAGGCTTGACTCCGGGAGTTCTAAGTTGGATTACTCGTTCTGACGGAATCTTAGAAGTTTTGAAAACTTTTGATAACTATTTTTCTCTTCATCCATAAGTATTATAAAATATGATTTGTTTTAGATTGTAATGGAATTGATAAGCATTTTACTTATTATTGTTTTAGTCTTGTTATCTGGTTTATTCTCCGGGTTAACTCTTGGTTTATTGGGTTTAGATAAGACAGATTTAGAGAGGAAAATTAAGACAGGGGGGAAAGATGCTAAAGCGGCCAAGAAGGTTTATTCTGTTCGTAAGAAAGGAAATTTATTGTTGTGTACTTTGCTTTTAGGAAATGTGTTGGTTAATTCTATTTTGGCAGTATTCTTAGGTCAGTTATCTACCGGAGTTATGGCGGTTGTTTTTTCTACAGCATTGATTGTTATTTTTGGTGAGATATTGCCTCAGGCTACGATTTCTCGTTATGCTTTAGTAGTGGGGGCCAAAACTGTTTGGTTAGTTAAAATATTTAGGATAATTTTATTTCCTATCTGTTTCCCAATTGCTTTTTTCTTAGATTGGATGTTGGGGAATGAAATGCCCACTATTTGGTCTAGACGGGAGTTAGAAGAAATTGTAAAATCTCATGGAGGTTCAAAAGATTCGGATATTGATGCAGATGAAGAGAGAATTATTTCTGGAGCTTTGAATTTTTCTAATAAAAAAGTTGATGAAGTTATGACTCCTAGATCTGTTGCATTCATGTTGGAAGAAAAAGAGGTTTTGGATCAGAAACTTTTGAATAAGATTAAGAAGAATGGGTTTACGAGAGTGCCTGTTTATAGGGGGGAAAAGGATAAAGTCGTAGGCATTTTATTTGTTAGGGATTTAATTGGATTGAAACTTGAGAAAAAAGTTAAGGCTGTTTGTAAAAAAAATAACTTTCTGAAAGTTTCGGTGGAGGATAATTTGGATTATGTTTTGAATAGATTTTTAACTAAGAAGATTCATTTGGCTTCAGTGTTTGATAAGTTTAATGTTCTCCAGGGAATTATTAGTTTGGAGGATGTTCTTGAGGAGATAATTAAAAAAGAGATTGTTGATGAATCAGATGTTGCTGTTGATCTGAGAAGGGTTGCTAGGAAGAAGAGATAACTATTTCTCAAATCTTCTTTTCACGTAATTGATTAATTCACTTCCGGTTAGAGATGTTGTTGCAGGTCCTGTTCTAATGTAGAATTCTTCTATCTGATTTTGTTTTAGGAAGATTGGTTTCTTTGAGGGTTTGCAATTCACAAGAGTTATAACTTTTTCTTTTACTTTTAAATTTTCTATTGAAATTAAATTTAATTTATCTTTTCCTAGTTTTTGTTTTATTAGATTTGTTAAATGTAAATTAAATTTATCTTTGTTTGGAAAATTATCTTTTTGTATTCCTGTTACTTCTCCTTGGTCTGTTAAACCAATTAATAATTCTCCTCCTTTTGAATTTAGAAATGCGGAAATAGTTTTTATTATTGAATGTTCTATATTTTTGTCTGGTTGATTTGTGTGAAGATTTGTTCTTAGTGTTGATTTGAATTCTAGTATTTCATTTTCTCCTTTCTTTAGGTATTCTTTTAGATCTTCTTCGTTAGTTGATTTTTTGAATACTTCTGGATTCTTTAATTTGAATTTTTTTACAAGTTTTTTTAATGGCTTGTAATTTGTCTTCATATAAATATATCCTAGTAGGGAAGAGATTAAGGCTCCTATTAAAACATAAGTTAGGGTGGACATTGAGAAGGCGTATGTGCTTGCGGAAATTGTTTGGCCAATTATTAATTTTAGATAGTACTTTGCTAATTCTAGAGCTGTTCCGAATGCGATTGCTAGATTAAATGAGAAAAATGAAATTAAAAGATAGTTTTGCTTTATTCTGTTTGTTGAATAGAGAATCATTGAGAAAATAAATCCTATGAATGCTATTCCTATTCCAAACATTATTGGGGCGACGATTCCGCCTATCTTTCCTAGGAAGAGCGTTACGATTACAAATATTAAAAGAATCCATTCAAATTGTTTAGGAAATTTTATTTTTACTCTTTTGAATATCTGAGGGATGTAAACTAGAATTAATAGAAAGATATTTGTTGACATGATGTGCCATAGTTGAAGATTGATTGAATTTAAGATTGAAATTAATAGAATTACTTTTATTGCTAAGGATAGATAGTTGGTTGATTTTTTCATTAATTTTAGAGGTTAGAGAAGTTTATAGATTTTGTTGGAGGGTTAATTATAAAGATTTATAAAGTATTATAATATTATTATAATATGGAACCCATAGTGAAAATAGCCAGAGAGGTTGGAACTTCTGCAGGAGTTCTTTTACCTAGAAGTCTTTTGGGAGCAAAAGTGAAGGTAACTGTTATAGAGGAAGCTCCAAATCCTTTAATGGATTCTTTGAAGATTTTAGAAGAGAATGGTTTAAATTCTTCTGTTTTAGGAATTTATTTAACTGGAAGTTATGCTAGGAAGGAAGCAACTTTGGAGAGTGATGTCGATATTTTGGTTATTACGGGAAATATTACTAAAAATATTTCAGAGGGAAGATATAGTTTGACTTTGGTTTCTCTAAAAGATTTGGAAAAGGGTCTAGAAGACAATTCTATTTCTTATTATCCGATGATTTTTGAAGCTGAGGTTTTGATTAATGGCGCTTTGATTGAGAAATATAAAAAAATTAATTTGTCTAAAAGTAATTTGGGTGGTTATTTGAAAAGTACTCGGGAGATGATTGAGAAAATCGAGAAGATGATTGATTTAGATAATAAGTTAGGAAATAAAAATACTAATGATCATGTTGCTTATTCTTTAGTTTTAAGATTGAAAGGATTTTATATTCTTAAGAAAATTCTTCAAGGAAAGAAATGGTCGAATAGAGAGTTTTTGAAAAAGATTGATGGCTTGATTTATGATCGTTATTTAAATGTTAAAAGAAATGATAAATATTTGAATAAAACTCCTATTGTTGATGCAGAGAAGATGTTAAATGTTTTAAAAAAAGAGGTGAAAGAATGGTGAAGAGAAAAAAGAGATTAGAGAAACAAATTAAGGGTTTGGAAAAGCAGAAAGATATCCATAAGGGAAAAATTAAATTTGAGAAAAGAATGTCTGAGGGGATAATGGACTATTGGGAGAAAGAAGTTGTTGGTTTTGATGAGCAGATTAAGAAGAAGGAAGAGTTGTTAAAGAAGATTGGGAAGAAATAATCACCCATAAACATAGCTTTCCTTTTTCTGGAACTTGAATTCTTTTTCTATTTCTTCTAGTGTTGTTATCTCACTTAGGGGTTTATCTTTATCTCTTAGTGCAACGAATCTAGGGAATCTTAGTGCTAAACCGGCTTTGTAGTTTGGAGATTTTTGAATCTCCTGATATGTTACAGCCACTATAATTTTTGGTTTAAGTTTTACTCCTCTTTGGGTGTCGGAAATAATTAAGGGTTTTAGCATTTCTGTTAGTTGTTCGTATGAAATTCCCTGTTCTTTTTTTTCCTTTAGTCCTGTCGAGGTTTTTCCTATTTCAATATATTTTGTTCCTTTTTTACATGAGAGGATGAAAGATGAAAGCCATCCTGCTCTTTTCCCAGTTCCCCATTCAGCACCAGTTATTACTAAATCTAAATCTCTTGTTTCGGGTTTTAGTTTCAGCATATGTCCTACTCTTCTTCCGGGTTTGTATTCTGCGTTTAGGTTTTTTAACATAACTCCTTCTTGTTTATCTTTCAAAGCTTGTTTATAGAATTCTTCAATTTCTTTTTTATCCGAGGTAATTATTTTCTTGGAGGTGATTAGTTTGTAGGGGTGATCTTTTATGATTTTTCTAATTAGGTCAGCTCTTTTAGTAAATGGTTTTTCTAGTTGGGATTTTCCGTTGTAGAATAAGATATCAAAAACGTTAACTTCTACAGGGAGTTTTTCTTGCATTTGTTTTATGTTATGTTTTCTTCTGATTCTTTGAGAGATTGCTTGGAAGTCTGTGTATTTTTTTGTTTTTTTGTCAAAACCTACCGCTTCGGAATCTAAAATAAATGAATCTCCTTTTATGTGTGTTTTTATATAATCTACTACTTCTGGAAATTGTTTTGTTACGTTTTCTAATCTTCTTGTAAAAAGAATTACTTTGTCTTTCTTTTTGTGAATTAATAATCTAAACCCATCGTATTTGTATTCTACTGCTAGGGGTTTTCCTAATTTTTCAAAAGCCTGTTCAATTGAATCTGCTTTTTGCGCAAGCATGGCTTTGATGGGTTTTCCTATTTCTAATTTTATTTTTTCAAATCCTTTTAATTTTTTATCTTTTGCAATTTCAAAAACTTCTGCTAAATCGTTTGATCTGTCTATTGCTTTTTGAATTATTGGTTCTGCTATTTCTTTATTTTTGAAGTAGGCCTTAACTATTGAATTTTTTATTGTTGATTCTTGAACCCCTATTCTTAGGTCGGATAGTAAAGTTCTCATTAGATATTTTGCTTCTATTGAATTTGCAGAAGTTAGTAGTTCTGTTACTAGGGAGAGTTTTCTATTTACGGTTCCGTGACCTTCTAATTCTGGGAGTTTTCTTAGATTTTCTAAAACTTTTTGGGTTGTTAATGTTTTGGAGTGTAATGTGGTTTGAGTTTTTGATTTTGTTAGTTTTTGAGCTACCTCTCCTAGGTCTCCTATTTTTTTCCATTCATCATCTATTTTTTTTATTGGAATTCCTGTGGCTTTTGCTAATGCTTTGATTGCTAATTGATTTGAGATTCCTATTTTTCTATCGTCGTAATCTGGATAAATATTTCCTTCTAGAAGGTAGAGAATATATGCTTCATCTTTCTCTAATGTCTTTAAGAATTTTGAAAGAATGTCTATTTTTTTTAGACGTTTAGTTGTTGAAGATAGTTCTTCGTATAGGTTTGCTAGGGTTTGGTATAACATTTTATTTTTTGTGTTTTATCCTATGATTTATTTTAATTAGTCCGTAAATTGCGGAGAAGATAAATGCTATTTGTAAAATGGTAAAAAGTATGTCGTCTATTAGGATTGAGTAAATTGCCATACAGATTCCTCCTGCGATTAGTAGCGGGTAGGTATATTTTTTCCTTATTTTTTTAGGTTTGTAGATTGTGATGTTTCCTAGAATTATTAATATTAAACCTATTATCCCTATTGCCTCTTTTAACATATTTAGATAATGTAGAAGGAGTTTTTAAGATTGTTGGAGAGTTATCACCTCTTTTTGATACGATAATTTTATTAATTGAGTTTTACTATTTTAGTTATGCCAAAACCAGATATGACTAATCAATTTTTTGATATTAAACCTTTGAAAGATTGGGGAATTTTATGGTTTCCAATTTCTATGTCAAATATTAGTACTAAACAATCTGTTAGGAATTGTATGGATGCTATAAATTTTTTTGGGGATAGAAAGGTGGGGGATCCAAAGATAGGTCTAAATTTAGTTTATACAGATTTTCTTTATCTTAATTCAAATGAAAAATCCAGTGAATTAAAAGAAAAGTTTATGTTTCAAATGATTAAGCATAAGAATGGCCTTAAAAATGCAATTCATAAAAAACGTAAACTTCATCAGATACAGCAAGCTTTTAGTTTTGAAACTTGGAGTAATTTGTATCTTGGAGTTGAAGGAGATTTTACAGTTCAATTTAAAAGATTGAAAGAAATTTATAAAAAAGATAAATTATATCAAAAATATTTAAAAGAAGATACTAAATTTTATGGGCGTAAATTAGATAAAAATCAATTAAACTTTTTTCTAGAAGAGCATCTTATTATTTATTTAATGTTGAATAAAAAATTTAAATTTAAAAATGAATATGTTCAAGGAAGAGAAAAATGGATTCTTCTTTGTTATCCTGGAATCCCTCCTAAAGCTCAGGTTTATTTATTTCAAAAGAATCCCTTTAAATTTAAATCTGAAAATAAGTTTATTGGCCAGTATAATCTTTTGAATAAGAAGTTTTATGATTATTCTAATATTGATCTAGAAACTTGGAATTATGAGTAATTATTCACTCTTCCATAAGCCGTGAAGATTACAGTAAGCTCTTGCAAATTTAACAGGAAAAGGAAATTTTACTTCTGGTGAATCTTCGGGGTTTAAAAATTTCTTGCAGGGTTCCATACCAGAATCACTACTAGCTTCAATCCATTCAATGTAATGATCTTCTGTCATTGGATGTTCTGTTGAACCGACAATTACTTTGTTTCCTTCAATAATAGGGATGTGTTTTTCAGTTGCAGCGTCAACAGTGTTTTCTGTTTGAAGTTTCATGGGCTCGTTGCAACAAACTAATTGTCCAACTCCTTCATGTAGAATTTCTACGATATTTCCGCAGACGTCACATTTGTATATTTCTTTTAGATTAGTCATTTTAATATTCTTCAGACTTTAATTGATAATAAGCTTGGGGATGATCGCATGAGGGGCATAACTCTGGTGCTTCTGGATCTTCGTGAGTGTAACCGCATTCTCGGCAAATCCAGGTAACTTTGTCTTCTTTTTTGAATATTGTTTCTGCTTCTAGTTGATCTAATAGTTTTTGATATCTTTCTCTGTGATGTTCTTCTGCCTTTGCAATTGATTTTAATCTTGTTGCGATCTTTGGAAGGTTTTCTTCTTGAGCTTTTTGTGCAAATTCAGGATACATTGTTTTTGTTTCGTAAGTCTCTCCTTCGATTGCGGCTTTAAGGTTTTCAGCAGTTGTCCCGTAAGTTGTTGGAGCTTCTGCTTCAATTTTTATTGGTTCGTTGTTTCCTAATTCTTTTTTTAGTTCTTGGATATGTTCGAATAGTCTTTTTGCATGAACTTTCTCTTGTTCAGCTGTTTCTGAGAATATTGCTGCGATTTGTTCATAGCCTTCTTTTTTTGCAACCTTTGCATAGAATGTGTAACGGTTTCTTGCTTGCGATTCACCAACAAAAGCTTTTGTTAAATTTTGTAATGTCTCTTTCATAAATGGGATAAGAACTAGTTAGTTAAAAGGTTTTTGGAGTGTGGGAGAATTAAGTTTAATTTGTTATAATTTCTCTAAGAATAATTCTCCTAATTTTGCAGAGTAATTTTCTGTTTTTGGAGGTTGAGAAGGTTTGAACACAACTAAGTTTATCAAGTCTTTACCATTAATTTGGTAATCTCTTTTAGAACCTTCTTTGTCTAAAAGGGGATGATAAAATCTGAATAATTCTATATGGTTTTGACCGCCTTTTGATAAATCTCCAGAGAATCCTTCAATTAACACTATTCCTTTGTCAAAAAATTGTTTAGGGAAATCTTTTGTTTGTAAACGAATGAATTCAGGTACTCTAATTTTACAACCTAATTTTTCTAAAGTTTTTACTGCCTTTTTTCCATAGTGTCCTTTTAGAATCTCTATTACTTCAAGAGGAGGGGGATTTACTCGAGATCCATCTGCATTCATTGCATAATAAGCGGTCTCAAAAAATAAATCGGGAATATTCTTTTTTGCAATTTTTGCTGCATTTACCATCTCTTCAGGAGTTAGGCTTGCATGATAAAGAGTCTTACCTTTTTCTAATAATGTAACCATCTTTTAATATGCCAATTTTTCTTTATAAGAATTATTGCAGTAGAAAAGAACTTTTAGAAAACTTATAACTTATGTTTCTTTCTAACACCTTCGTTTCTAGATTTCTTTCTCTTTCCAGCTCCAACACTTGGTCTTGAGATGTTTGTTGGACTCTTATCTCTTAATCCTCTAGATTTTTTACCTGCGCTTGTTAATCCTCTTTCGGGTCTGTTTTGATTAACTGGCTTAGTTAAGAATTTTAGATTTTTGTCGTTTGCAATTTCTGGCCTTGTTGGGTCTACACAGATAACTTCGAAAAAATAGTGTTGTCCGTCTTTTCCAACCATGTAGGAATTTAATACTTCTAAGTTTGTGAATTTTTTAGAAACTCTGTTTTCTGCAATCCATTTGTAAGACATTGTTAGGTTTTTTCTTGTGTGAAGTCTCTTAGATCTTCTACCTTTGTTAGGTCTTGGTTTTTTGTGACCTCCTCTGTTTACTCTAATTCTAATCATAACAAATCCTTTCTTATCTTTGTAACCTAGATTTCTTGCTCTATCTAATCTTAGTGGTTTCTCAACTCTTGTAAAAACTGGATCTTTTCTCCATGCAGTCATTCTATCCCTAAGAGTCTTTTTATCTGGTTTTTTCCAGGCTTGTTTGATGTAATGATACATACCTTTAGTACCCTTTACAGATTCTTTAGTTTCTTTTTTCTCTACCATAGAATATTGATATAAATTTGGTTTTTAAAGTTTAGGGTTTGTAGAAATGTAAATTAATATGATCCTGCACTCTAAACTCGTGAAGTCTAAAAACAATAGTATTGATGACGTCAGAATTTTTCGGGATTTGAACAAATCCTCGCTAAATATGATCCTGCTCGGATTTGAACCGAGGACCTCTGCCTTATCAGAGCAGCGCTCTAACCAGACTGAGCTACAGGATCAAGTTAGATAAAATTTTTAGTAAGAATCGCTTTATAAAATTTGTGAATCACTCATTTGCTTCTAATTCAAGAGTGAGAATGTTATTGATTAGGGAGTATTTTGAAAGAGGCATATCTATTGCGATTCTCTTTTGATATGCTATTTTTTTTGCTATTGCTCTAACTTCTAATCCTTTTTCTAATCTTAAAATTGAAACGTCTTTAATTGAGCTAACTCCCGGAATTTCCAATTCGTAATTTATTTGATCTCCAAATCTTTTTAGGTTTGTTTTAGGTTCTGTTTTTTTTAGTTTTTGGAATTTATTTTGGTTTTCTTTTGAAAATTCTATTGGCATTATTTTTATTGGTTTCTTTTCTTTTCTTTGAATTTGTTTGAAATTTTTAGGATTTACTTCTTTTCCGTTAATCATTAATTTAAATTTTGTTTTTTGATTTGAATTTTCTTGTACACCTTTAGATAATTCTTTTTCTAGCATTTTCATTGCTCCGTTTAGCATTTTTCCAAGATTTCCAGTATTTAAATTTCCTAAAAGTGAAGAGATATTATTTTCTGGAGCAACTGTGTCATTTCTTCCTAACATGCCCCATTCCTCTTGAGAATTATATTTTAATCTTATTCCGCAATTTGGACAAAATTCATAAGAATTTTTTACTTTATCCTTGCATTTTTTACATTTGGGTGTCATTGTTTTAGTAGGGGGTAAAGTTAGTTTAAAAGTTTTTAGTCTGGTTCTTCTAAATAACCTTTAATAGCTTTTATCTCATGGAATTCTTCTGTGAGAATTGCTCTTGATTCGTGAAGGAGGATGTTTTCAATATCTTTCATTCCCTTGAATTTTTGGGTTTTTCTTATTTCGTGAATTTTTGGAAGCCAAATGAATACTGCGATCATTCTTGCTAAGGCCCCGATTAAGAAAATTAGAATTATTGGTTCTATTATTTTTATTGTTAATACCTTGATTAAGATTGCTCCAACTCCTGCCCCTAGGAATATTCCAATTCCTGAAAGCATGTTGTAATAGGATATTGCTTTCCCTCTTTTTTGACGATCTACGCTGTCGTAAATAAATGCTTTTTCTGCCAAATTAAACCCGGCCCATCCAATTCCCCCAACTATTGATGGAACTAGTAGCAGGTATATTTTTGAAGGAAATAAAATCCATAAAATTGGAATTAGGGGAATTAAAATTGTGGTGATTATAAAGATTTTATAGTTTCCAAATTTGTCTGAGAATTTTCCCCACATATTTAGAATTAAAACCATGAATACTGCTCCGGCGAGAGTTATTGCCATATATGATGTGTAGTCAAATCCTAAAATTCTTAGTAAATATACTGCTAGTAGTGGACTTGAGATTGATGTTGCGAATGCTAAAGAGGTTCTGAATAGTGCGAATTTCCCGAAATTTGTTTTAGGGGATTCCTTTAGAAATTCTTTAAATGAAAAGCTTTTTTGTTCTTTTATTTTTATCTTTGGATAATATTGTTTTTTGAATATTCTGTAACATTTTAATCTTCCAAATAAGGCTAGTATAAATAATACAATAAATCCTATGATTGCAAATTCATTTTCTTTGAAAAGATCTAGAAATATTGCTGCAGAAACAGCGAAGATGATTGTTACAAAGTGAAATATTAAGGTTCTTTTTGAAAACCATCTTCCCCTAAACTTTTTATCTACTAGATCTCCGGTCCAGGAAAAATAAGCGGGATATCCTAGGTTAGCTAAAATAGTGTAGAGGGCGAAGAATGTTATTAAAAAAATTGGAAGAAAATTTGTTAAGGCTCCTTTGTAGAATAGGGCGGCTATAATTATTAGTGGAATCCAGATTAGAGATTCTAGGAAAACTGAAGTTGTAATTATCTTTTTCCTGGGATGTTTGTTCATTAATTTAGATCCAAAGAGTTGACTTATTGGACCTAGTAATCCTGTTATTGATCCAAGCATTGCAACTAGTGAACTGCTTGAATTAATTGCTATTGCGAAAGGGGCTAGATATCTTTCTCCGAATGAACTTCTTGCAGAAGCATAAATAACTTCTTTTATTGATCTTCTTCTTGCGTGAAGTTTTTTATCTTTGATAGATTGAGGGGGTTTTTTCATATTTTGAGGAAGAGGGTTAGGTTTTTATAGATTAGGTTTTTTAGTTGTTGATGACAGAGAAATTTTATGTTACGACAACAATCCCCTATGCGAATGCCCCGCCTCATATTGGATTTGCATTAGAGATTGTTCAGGCAGATGTTTTGGCTAGATGGAAGACTATTTTAGGTCGTGATGTTTTTTTCTTAACTGGAACCGATGAGCATGGCTATAAGAATTATAAGACTGCTAAAGATTTAGGGAAGTCTCCTCAAGAGTTTGTGGATGTGAATTCAGGCTATTTTAAGGAACTGACAAAAGCTTTGAATATCTTTAATGATGCTTTTATTAGAACTACAGATAAAGAAGCTCATTGGCCCGGAGTAGAAGATATGTGGAAAAGGTTGGAGGAGAAAGGAGACATCTATAAGAAAAAATATGATGGGAGTTATTGTGTTGGGTGTGAAAGATTTGTTACAGAAAAGGATTTAGTTGAGGGGCATTGTCCTAATCATTCTAACTTAGATATTGAGAGAATTTCAGAAGAGAATTATTTTTTTAGATTGTCTAAATACTCGGAAGAGATCACAAGGCTCATTAAGGGAGGGAGATTAAAAATTTCTCCAGATAAATGGAAAAATGATTTTTTGAGTTTGATTAAGGACGGATTAAAAGATGTTAGCTTTTCTCGAAGTAAAACAAATCTTCCTTGGGGGATTTCTGTTCCAGGAGATGATTCGCAAGTTATGTATGTTTGGTGTGATGCTCTTACAAATTATTTAACAGGTATTGGTTTCCCGGAAAAGAAATTTGAAAAATACTGGCCTGCAGATGTTCATGTTGTCGGAAAAGATATGTTGAGGTTTCATGCGGGGATATGGCCCGGAATGTTGTTGAGTGCGGGATTGCCTTTGCCAAAAGAAATCGCGGTTCATGGTTTTTTAACCGTTGGGGGTAAAAAAATGTCTAAATCTCTTGGGAATGTGGTTGCACCATTAGAACTTGTTGAAAAGTATTCTGAAGATAGCATTAGATATGCTCTTATGAGGGCAACCCCTTTTGGAGATGATGGAGACTTTTCTGAAAAAGCTTTAGTTGATCGTCATAATAATGAATTGGCTAATAAGTTGGGTAACTTGGTTAGTCGTGTTTGTGGATTAGTTGAAAAGAATGGAATCTCTAAATGTGATAATGAATTAGCGGGGTATTTGCATTTGGAAGATATTAAGGAATTGATGGAAAAATTTGAATTAGATAAGGCTTTGAATGAAGTGTTTTCTTTTATTGATAGATGTAATGAATATGTTCAGGAGAAGAAGCCTTGGGAGAGTGGGGACAAGAAGGTTCTTTATGAGTTAGTTGATTCTTTGAAGAAGATTGCCATTTTACTTTGGCCTTTTATTCCTGCGACTTGTGAAAAGATTGCAGAGAAACTTGGAGGATTTGAATTTGAATTGAAAGAGTTGGGAGTTCCTATTAGTGAGGATGTTAAAGTTGTTAAAGGGGAGAATTTGTTTGAGAAGATGTAAAATGGGAATGAGATTTTTAAGATATTATGAGAGCAAAGCAAGACAGGAGCATTTTTGCACAGATTGTATGTTTCATATTTTACCGGGAGAGATTTATTCGGGACGTGTTTTTGCATACGATGATCATGGAATTATCGTTAATAAAAATCATCTTCAATGTCCGGAAAATCCCTGGAAAAAAGAAAATGAATCTGAAGGAATAAATTCGGGGGAGCTGGAAGGGATTGTAGGGGGCATGAATCTTTCTGGGATCGCAGCATAATTTTATAAATTCTAAAGCTTAATGTTTAATATGGAAGGAATAGTAGAATTTGGAGATTGGGAGAAGTTAGACTTGCGAGTAGCTGAAGTTAAGGATGTTGAGGCTATTGAGGGTGCAGATAAGTTATGGAAGATTAGTTTAGATGTTGGGGAGTTGGGTGAGAGAACTATTTGTGCGGGATTGAAAGAATTTTATTCTAAAGAAGAATTGATGGGAAAGAAGATTAGTTATTTTTCTAATTTGGCTCCTCGTAAAATGAGGGGAATTGAATCTCAGGGAATGTTGTTGGCAGCTTCTAGCAAGGATCATAGCGCACCCGAGGGTGTACCCGTAAAGGGCAAAGTTGTTTTGATTAGACCAAAGAATGAAGTTAGGACTGGAGAGATGATTGTTTTCCCAAAATGAGTAATTTATTTTTTGAGTTAGAGGATTTAATTTTTGGTTATGAAGAAATTTTATTTGATGAAGTTAAAATAGAAGGGTTTGTTTTTGATTATTTGAATAATAAATTAAAGAAATTTAATGGTTCAGAAAAAGGTTTTTATTTTGAAAAGATTGTCTTTGATTTTTTTGAGTATAAGGGAATTCCAATTAGGAAAACTAAAAAAACAAGAGATTTTGGAATTGATGGTTTTCTTAAGTTAAATTTAGGTTTTATTGGAGAAGTAGATGTTGGGCTAGAAATCAAATATCGAAAGATTGGTTCAAAAGATATTGATGCCTTTAGAAATTCTTTGGAAGATTTAGATATTAATTTGGGGATTATTTGTTGTAAAGATAGTAGAAGGCTGGATAAGTATACTCTGGATACAAAATTAAGAACTTTGCTTTTTTCAAAGGGAATTGAGATGAAAGAAAATTTAATAAATGAAAGAATTAGTACTAATCCTGTAATCGTTTTGAAATCTGAAGATTTTATTAAGATAGTTTCTTCAGATATTAGAGCTTTTGTTAGAGGAGTTTATAAAAAATGAAATCAGAAATAAAATTTGGAGATTGGCTGAAGTTTGAATTGTTAGTAGCAGAGGTTTTAGAAGTTGGAAATAAGATTAAACTAGATCTGGGAAATAAACAGGTTGAGGTTAAGGGAGATTATAATGTTGTTGTTGGAGATAAAATTGTAATTGGGCTTGAAAGAGATAAGATTATTGTGCCTTTAGCTGGAAATTCTGTAATTGTTCCTGAGGAGGAGATTGAAAATGGCTCAAGAATCGGCTAATGATTTTTGGAATTGGGTTAGAATTGGAATTTTAGTAGTTATGTTAATTCCGGTTAAGATTTATCGAGGGATTAAGTTTCTGTTTGAGTGAGAAGTTTAAATCTTACTATTCTTAGAGAGGTATTTGCATGTATTTTCTGAGAATAATATCTTGAATAAGTTTGATACATTTCTTCTTTGGAGGAGAACTTTTCATGTCCCTCTAAATCTTTTTCTGTTAATTCTTTGAAAGTAGTTTCTTTTATTGAATTTATTTTTGCTTTTGCAAATTCTTTTTTGGTTTTTGTATTAAGTAGTGAGAGAATATCTCCTTCAGAGAGATTTTTGTTATCAAATAATCTCCATGTTGAAGTTTTTTCTTTTGTTAGAATTAGCTTGATCAAATTTTCTTCAAATTTAAGAGTTTTCATCTTCTTCCAAAAAGTCTCTTAAAGAATCCAGGTCTATCTTTCCTAGAATCATAATGCATATCAACTAATTGTGCTGCAATTTCCTTGTATGCTCTTGCGGCAGGGCTTGAAGGATGTGTGTGTACCACGGCATCCTTAATGTTAAGGGATTCTTGAATTGAGATATCTTCTGGAATCATTCCTAAAATTTCTGTTTCTAGCATTTCTTTAACTGTCTCTGGTTGCATTTCTGATTTGTTTTTTCTAACTCTTGTAATAATAATTCCTTTTATTGGAGTGTTGTGTTCCTCTGCAACTTTTATTGTTTTCAGAGCATCTGTGATTGCTGGCATTTCGGGATTTGTTACAAGAATTAACTCATCTGCTGCTTGGATTGCTGAAGTTGCTTCATTTCCTAATCCTGCAGCACCGTCCATGATAATGTATTCTCCTAGATCTTTAAGTTGTTTAGAGAAATCTTTTAATCTTTCTGGTCTCAATTTTTTAAGTTCTTTAACAGATAGTGAGGAAGGAATGATCTTAACTCCCGATTCGTGTTCGTAAACTGCTTCGTAAGGTTCGGCTTTGTTTAGTAAAACATGATTTAGATTTATTGGAACTTCAGGAGAGTTCAGGTGAATTCCAACGTTTGGTGTAGAAAGGTTTCCGTCAATTACTACGACATCTTTTCCAAAGTGGTTTATGGCTGCACCTAGATTAATTGCAGTAGTTGTTTTTCCAACTCCTCCTTTACCTGATGTTATTAAGATAATTTTCTTTCTCATTTTTAAGATATTTCTCTTTTATGATAGAAGGAATTGTTTTGTAGTACTTATAAATTTTTCTAGCATGTCTGCATAAATCTTAAGTTGTTCCAAGTTGATTAAAACTTCTTGTCCTCTAAATATTACTTTAAGGGCAACGTTTTTTCTAAACTCTCCAATCCTCTCTTTTTTTAATTCCTCTATTTTTTTGAGCATCATAAGAAAATCAATTGTTTCTTGATAGTTCTTATCCTTTTTGAAAAATGTTTTAGCTTGGTTTAGTTTTCCAATTGGACTTGCTTCAACAGATTTTATTTTTCCTTTTTTTAGAGCGTGTTTTAGGGATTGGTTGATACTAGTTTCAATCATCTTTCGCCATCTAAGTAAAAGATTCAAAATGACGTCACATGTCTTAGTGTATTTTAAGCTCACATAGAGAAGGTGATCTGCGCTAATTTTTTCTTGTATAATTTCTTCCATTTTAGGGGTTTGGGAATTCAAGATAGAACGCTAAAAGGGTTTTTATACTTTGTTGAGAAAATGCATGTTAGAGAATTTCTTTATTTATCTATAATTGATTGAAAATAAGCTTTTACTAGCTCCTCGGGATTTAAATTCAGTTTGTTCATTCTTTTTTGTGCTGCTATAAGTTCGGCTTTTCCTTTTAGTTCGAGATAAGAACTTACTGATCCTCCTAAAACAAATGGTAATGGGTTTTGAGATATCAAACTTATTAACCCGGTTCCGAATATTAGGGGATAACCTACTAATGTTTTTATCATGCCGTGAGCATATTTTTTTGCCAAGAGTTTTTCATTTATTTCTTCTTTTATTTCTGCTCCCCACCAAAAATAATAAGCTCTTAGGAAGTTATTTATTCCTATCTTTTCTAGAGAAGAGTATTTTAACTCATCAAATTTTGTGAGGGCTTTATCTTTTTTATCTTTGAACTGTTCTATTAAACTTGTTTTTTCTAGGTTCATTCTATTTTTTCAGAATTAGGTTTCTGAGGCCCATCACCTCTGTTGATTTTAAGATAATTCTAGAATTGATTCTGCTAAATCTTGTGTTTTTTCTAGAGATTCTCTTGCTTGTTCTTCTGAACAGTTAGTTTTTTCAATAATTGTTTTAATATCTTCTTCTGAAATCCCTTGCTCTTCTTCGTGTTCTTCTCCCGAGATTTGGTAAGAAGTGTTTCCTTGCATTTTTATTTTCATTACTTCTGGGCTTTCAATGATTGTTTTTGTTCCGTCTGATTTTTCTATAATAATTCTTATTGCATCAACTTCTTCTTGAGCAATTCCCATTTTTTTCATCATTCCTTGCATCTGTCTTGGGTTCATGCCGCCTAACATTTTAGAAAATTAGTGGTAACGCTATTCTCACTAGAACTATGAAAACTATGAATCCTATTACGTGTGTAGGAGATAGGTTGAATTTACTTGAGTATTCTTCACTGAAACGCATTAGTCCACCGAATCCGGCGGGCATGCTCATTTTCTGGTCTGCCATGAATTATGAAGAGGGGGATAGTTTTTAAAAGTTGTTGTGAGTTATTTTTGTATGGCAAAATCTAAGTTAGATTTGAAGGAAATTGAGAATAAATGGAAGAAGTACTGGGAAGCAAATAGCATTTTTAAGTTTGATTCTAAGTCTAAAAAGAAGATTTATTCTGTAGATACTCCTCCCCCTTATATCTCGGGGAATATGCATATTGGTCACGCGTTTAGTTATTCTCAACAGGACTTTATAGTTCGTTTTATGAGAATGTCTGGAAAAAATATTTTTTATCCTTTTGGAACGGATGATAATGGTTTGCCTACCGAACGATATATTGAAAAAAAGAATAAAGTTAAGAGTAGGAAAATGGGTAGGACGGAGTTCATTAAACTTTGTTTAGAGACTCTGAAGAAGGTAACTCCAGAACATATTCAAGATTTCAAGGATTTAGGAATTTCTGCAGACTATGAAGTGCATTATTCTACTATTGATGATAACTCTAGAAAAATATCTCAACAATCTTTTATTGATTTGTACAAACAAGGAGATGCTTATCAGAAAAACTTTCCTACTATGTGGTGTTCTGAATGTCAGACTTCTATTGCTCAGGCAGAGTTAGAAGATAAGGAAGAGAATAGTTTATTTTCAACTTTGAAGTTTGATGTAGGGGGGAAGGATTTATTTATTGCTACAACTCGTCCCGAGATGTTAGAAGCGTGTGTTGCGGTTTTTGTTCATCCTGATGATAAAAGATATAAAAAATTAGTTGGGAAGAAAGCTAAAGTTCCTTTGTTTGATTTTGAGGTTCCAATTATTGCGGATGATTCTGCTGAAATTGAAAAGGGTACTGGGGTTTTGATGGTTTGTTCTTATGGAGATCGTTTTGATGTGGATGCGATTAATCGTCATAAATTAGAACCTAAAGTTATTATTAGTACGATTGGAAAAATAAATGATTTGAAAATTAGAGATTATAGAAAGAAAGTTCTTGATGATTTGAAGGCTAAAGATTTAATTGAGGAACAGAAAGATATTGTTCATGTTGTTAATTGCCATGATAAGTGTGGAACTGCGGTTGAGTTTATTCCAACACAGCAATGGTTTATTAAAATTTTAGATAAGAAGAAAAAATTTATCGAGCAAGGGAATAAAATTAATTGGTCTCCAGAGTTTATGCATAAGCGTTATGATAATTGGGTTAATGGTTTAGAGTGGGATTGGTCAATTTCTAGAAATAGACATTTTGGTGTTCCTATTCCTGTCTGGAAGTGTTTAGAATGCGACGAAATTATTTTGGCTGAAGAAAAAGAATTGCCGGTTGATCCTTTGCAAACCAAAAAGAAGTGTAAATGTGGGAAAGAAGCAGAGCCGGAGAGTATGGTTTTGGATACTTGGGCTACAAGTTCTTTGACTCCTCAGATTGCAGCTTCGTTAGTTAAGGGAGTTAAGATTCCTTTTTCTCTTCGTCCGCAAGGACACGACATTATTCGAACCTGGGCGTTTTATACAATTGTTAAATCTTATTTGCATGAGGGGAAAATTCCGTGGGAGGATATTGTTGTTTCGGGGAATGTTTCTTTAGGGGGAGAGAAGATGAGCAAGTCTAAAGGAAATGTTGTTGATCCGCATAAAATTATGGGGGAGCACGGATCTGATGCTTTGAGGTTCTGGGCTGCTGGTTCTAAGCTAGGAAATGATTTAGATTATCAGGAAAAGGATTTAATTGCGGGGAAGAAAATGATTAACAAATTGGTTAATGCTGCTAAGTTTGTATTTATGAATTTGGAAGGTTATGATGGGAATAGTAAGCCTGAGAAGTTGGAGAAGCTGGATGAGTTATTCTTAGAGAAATTACAAAGAGTAGTTAATATCTCCACAGAGTCTTTTGAAAAATATGAATACTCTCGTTCTAAGAAAGAAACTGAAGATTTCTTTTGGAAAGATTTTTGCGATAATTATTTGGAAATTGTAAAGAAGAGGGTTTATCAGGGAGAAGGTGATGCTAAACTATCTGCACAGTATACATTGTATCAAAGTCTGTTAACTCTTTTGAAAATGATTGCTCCAGTTATGCCTTTTATTTCTGAAGAGATTTATCAGGAACACTTTAAGAAATTTGAGAAAGATGAAAGCATTCATATTTGTGAATGGCCTAGTGTAAAGAAAATAAAAGAAGTTGATCCAATTGATGTTGCTGAAAAAGATCATTGTTGGGATATTTTTGGCAAATTTATAAAAATTCTTAAGCAAGTTAGACAAGAAAAAACAAAAGCAGGTAAAGCAATGAATTCAGAAATTATTTTGGGCTTGCATAAAAATGATTTGGCAGATTTAAAAGATGTTTTAGAAGATCTTAAGAATGTTACAAATGCTAAAGAGATTAAAGAAGGTAAAAAAATGGTGGAATTTTTAGATTAAAATGGCAATTAAACCAACACCCGAACAGTTAGGGGAATTGATTGAGGAATTGAAAGAACAACGTGGACGTGCTACGGAGTTGATAACAGTATATGTTCCTGCGGGGAATGATGTTAATACTGCGCAAAAGCAGCTTGAGGGGGAACGTTCGACGGCGAAGAATATTAAGTCTACATCTACGCGTAAGAATGTTATTGATTCTTTGGATAAAATTATTAGAACTTTGAAAGAATATAGGAAGACTCCTGAAAATGGTTTAGCTTTGTTTGCTGGAGATGCTAGTTCTGGTGAGGATCAGAGTGATATTCAGCTTTGGGAGATTGAACCTCCGCAACCTTTAGAGGTTAGATTGTATAGGTGTGATAAAGAATTTGTTTTAGATCCTTTGGAGGATATGTTGAAGATTGGAGAGATTTATGCTTTGGCCGTGATGGATAGGAAGGAAGCTACTATTGGTAGATTAATTGGTAAAAGAATTGAGATGTTTCAAAATATGACTTCTGGGATTCCGGGGAAGGTAAAAGCTGGTGGTCAGAGTGCTCAGAGATTTCATCGTATTACTGAAGGGTTGACTAAGGATTTCTATAAAAGAATTGCAGAGGAGATTAAGAAGAATTTTTATGATGAAGATAGATTGAAAGGGATTTTAATTGGCGGACCTATTCCTACAAAGGATGAATTTATTGATGGAGAGTTTTTGCCTACTAAGTTACAGGAGAAAATTATTGGGGTTAAAGATCAGGGAGATACTTCTGAATCAGGTTTGCAGGAATTAGTTAAATTGAGTCAAGATGTTTTGGCAGACCAGGAAATTATTTATGAGAAGAAGTTATTAGAGAAATTTTTTAATATGTTGGGTAAAGATTCTGTTATGGCTCCATATAAGTTAGATGAGATTAAGAAGGCTTTAGAAATGGGTGCGGTTGGAAATTTAATTTTTTCTAATAAATTAGATAAGGAAATAGTTAAGGAGATTAAACCTTTGGCAGTGAACATTGGTTCTACAATTGAATTTGTTTCTGATGAGACTGACGAGGGTAAGCAGTTTCTTAATTTGGGTGGGATTGCTGCATTGTTGAGATTTAGGGTTAGTTAGAAATATATTTTGAAGTACCTATTTTTTTAAAAAGAGGTTTTGAATTAGTTTTTTATGGATAGAACTTTGACTTTTGATGGCACTCTTGGAAAAGGAAAAAATGCAACTTTGACTATTGATAGGACAGGCTTATTGGATTTATCTTATTTTTTTAGAAATTATTTCAATAGAATTGATGAAGGAAGATACCATTCCTGGAATTCTGAAAGATGGTCACATTTAGATGAGAAAAAAGCAGTTATGAATTTTGATAATGATGAACTTTTTAATTTGTTTCTTGGAGTTTATGATCCAAAAGATTTTGCTAATTTTTTAGAAGATAATATGCTTGATCCTAGGGAGTTCCATAATAATTCTTTGTTGACTGTCTTGAGACAATTTGATCAATTTCATAGGAGAGTTTATTATCATGAAATCAGTAGGCATTTTGTTTTAGAACCTCTTGCGTCCAAAGAAAGATTCTTGCAAGAAATTTCTGAAATTGAAAAGATCGTGAAGCCAAATTTTACTGGAAAAGATTATGGGTCTGATGAAGTTATGTGCAGATACAATATTAATTGTAATACAAAAAACAAAGATTTAGGAGATGAATTAGGAAATATTACTACTCGTCCCTATAGAAAATCTACTAGCCTTACAGTATTATCTAAATTAAAATTGGAAACTAATAGGCCGATTTATATTGTTAGAGAAGGAGGTGGCTGGGATTTGTCTAATCCTTTTGAATTTTTGAGAATTTATAGTGATATGCCAACAGATCATCTTAAAGTTGTTAGAAAATAATTAAAATCGAATTCCAAGATTAAAACTTGTTGAACCAAGGTTAACTAATTCATTCTCTGTTTCTGTTTTGGCTTGATCGTATTCAGTTTCTAAGTAAAGTTTTGCTTTTGGGCCTAGGTTCCATTCTGTTCCGAATTTAATTGCGAATCCTAATCCATTGTAGGTGTCTGATTCTGAGTATTCTTCGCCTTTATAATTTATCTTTAGACTTTTGAATCTTAATCCTCCTCCAAAATAGATTCCATCTATGTCTCCGAATGTTGGAGACCAGATGACTGTTGGTCCTATGGAATGAATTCTTGAACTTAGTTTTCCTTTTTTTGACCAGCCCATACTTTCTGAAATCTCTGCGAATAGTTCGGGTTTAATTTCTTTTCCTAGAGAAAAGTTATATCCTGTTGGGGAGCCGTAATTTTCTCTTAGTGGTTCGTTAGAGGGGTAGCTAAAGCTTATTCCTACTTTTGTGTATATCGATTTTTTTGGTGCTTCTTGTGCTTGTGAGGTGAGGGGAAGAGTTAGAAATGCCAGAGGTAAAAGTAGTTTTGTTAATTTATTCATTTAGATAAAGGAATATTTTCTTTTATATTTGTTATTTGATTTTTCTATTCGTTTTTTGGGATAAGTTTTTTAGATAGGGTTAAAAAAGCTTAAATAGTATACATATGTATGCAAAAGTATATGGGAACAAGTATTAGATTAGAGGAAGGTACGAAATTTGAATTAGATAAATTTAGGCAGGTTAATGGGGAGAGTTATGATTCACTTATTAGAAAGTTAGTTTATATTGCTAAAATGTGTGAAAAGAAACCTGAACTTAGTCAAAAGACAATTTTGGAAATTAAGGAAGCAAGAGAGAGAATCAAGAAAGGACAATTTTATACTGAAGAGCAAGCAAAGAAGATTTTAGGATTATAATATGTATAAACTAATCTTTGATACAAGAGCTTTAAATTTTTTAAATAAACTTAATAAAAAAGATAAGAAAAGAATTTGGAATAAGCTTGAAGATTGCAAAAAGGATCCTTTTAGATTTTTGATACCCTTGGTAGGAATCGGAAGTTATAAATTAAGGGTTGGAAACTACAGAGTCTTGATTGATGTTGAAAATAAAATAAGAATTTTGAGTGTTGTTAAAATTGGGCGTAGGAAGAATATTTATTTTAGGGTTAATTAAAAAACATCATGAAATTCGTTTGATAAAACTCCGGTGTTGTTGCAATGGTAGACTTTGTGAGTTAGTTGATTGAAGAATCCGTTATGTTTTAGTTCATTGTATTTCAAGAGTTCTTTATTCTTTTCTGATATTGCTAATTGGGGGGGTTTGAATAGTTCGGGTTTAAATCCAAAACATTCTTCGAAGATCTTCATTCCTTCTTGTATTTGTTGTTGACTTAGGTTATCTTCAAATTCGTGGTAGGTGTGTCTTATTCCGTGCATACCAATTGTTTTGTTTAGGGCTTTAATTTCTTCACACCATTTTTTGTTTTCTGAGATTGGTTTTCCTTGGTATAATGGAATTGCCCATAAAATATCTGTTTTTTCCAGGTATTCTTTTTCGCAAGGGATTAGGGGATTGATGTCGTCTATTTCTCTTAGGGAATTAGCTCTTACTATGAAGAGTAAAATTATTATTATTCCTAAGAAGATTAGTATTGCTTTTATTGATTTTTTCATATATTTTTTAAACTCATTCTGCTTTTTTAAATTATGGCAATAACCAGTAAGACGGCAGATGATTTGGAGAAGTATCTGAAGTAAGATGGGAGAGAAAAGGGAGATTGAACTTTCTATTGTGATACCAACCTATAATGAAAAAGAGAATATTTTATGTTTGATTTCTAAAATTAAGAATGAGTTTAAGGAGAATAGAATTATTGGAGAAATAATTGTTGTGGATGATAATTCTCCAGATGGTACGGGAAAAATTGTTGATTCTTTAGTTTTGAATGAAAATAATTTGAAAATAGTTCATAGGTCTGGAAAATTAGGTTTGTCTTCTGCGGTTTTAGAAGGATGGAAGATTGCTAAAGGAAATATTTTAGGGGTTATGGATGCTGATTTGAGTCATCCTTCGGATAAAATCAAGGATTTGTTTTTTCCGATCAAATCTGGAAGGGTAGATTTAACTATTGGTAGTAGATATGTTCCAGGGGGTAAAATAAAAGGTTGGAATTTTAAGAGAAAATTAATGTCTAAATCTGCTACACTTTTGGCAAGGGTTTATACTGCAGTTAAGGATCCTATGACTGGTTTCTTTTTTATAAAAAAGAGTTGTTTGGAAGGTGTAAGCTTGAATCCAAAGGGGTTTAAAATTTTATTAGAAGTTATTTTGAAAGCTAAGTATGGAAAGATAAAAGAAGTTCCAATAACTTTTACTAATCGTATTGAAGGTAAAAGCAAGGCTGGATCCAAGGAGATTATTTATTATCTTCAAAATTTATTGGGTTATTTTCCCTATCTTCGAAAAGGAATAAAAGAAATCTTTAAGTTCGGAATTATTGGTTTTCTGGGAACAATTATAAATTTAGTATTTTTATATTTGTTTACAGATGTTGCGGGGATTTATTATTTGTTTTCTGCTATTTTTTCATTTTTGATTGCAATGAGTAGTAATTTTCTTTTGAATAAGGTTTGGACTTTTAGAGAAGATTTGAGGACGAAGGTAGTTAAGAAATATTTTCAATTTGGAATAGTTAGTATTTTAGCTTTAGTATTTAATTTAATTTTCTTGTTTCTATTTACAGATATTCTTGGAATTTATTATTTAATTTCTCAAGTTTTAGCAATTGTTCTTTCTTTTGGAGTTAATTTTTTAGGAAATAAACTCTGGACTTTTAGAAAATGAGAAAAGAATTTAGGAATTTAATTTTTTAATTTTTTATTCTTTAGCATTTAAAGATTACTACTGCATTATCTGAGTAATCATTTTCTATTTGGTAAATTTTTGTTAAGTTGCATTCTTCTAAGAGGAAGTTAGGGTCAATAATTTCTTCAAAGTAAAGAGGATTTTGATTTTTATCTAGAATTGTTTTCATCAGGACCAAAGTCACATTACCTCTTAATTCATTTGTCCTTTGGGTGGTGTTGTAGAGTCCACTTAGAAAAGTTTTCTCATTTGTATCTACATAATTTCCGGTAATTTTCCTATTTGCTTCTAAAGCAATTAAGGGAGTTATTTCAAAGTTTCCGTAAATTGTTTCTTGGGGTTGGGTGTTGTCTTTAACAAATTCTACGATTTCTTTATTAAATTCTACTTTAGCTGTTTGAGCTTGATTTTTTAGATAAAAAAATGTGGATGGAATCATTAGAAGAAGTAAAAGGAATAAAATTAAGAATATCTTCTTTTTCAAATTGATATTTTTAATAAAAGTATAAACTGTTTTGCTGCCTAAAATTGCTAGAAAGGGAATCAGGAGTCCTAGATATAGATAGTAGATATCTATGTAGATAAGATAAAATAAAGTTATTGTTGCAGCGGTGATTATTGGGAGCAATAATTTTTTTCTACTTTTGATAAATAGGGATATTGTGGCTAGTGTTACTAAGATAAAGTCCCATTTTATGAAAAATTTGAAGATATTAATTTTGGGTATTCCTGTTGATTTAAGAAAGTGATAAAGAAAGACAGAGTTTAGATAATTTTGTTTGAAGATTGAAAGTAGAATTAAATTTGCGGGGATAAAAATAATTGCTATTCCTGAAATGAATTTTAACAGAGCTTTTTTATTTTTTATTATAAGATAAATTAATAATCCTAAAATGGCGATTCCCGCGTATAATCTTGTTAAAAGTGCTAATGAAGCTATCATTCCTGCTAGGAGATATTTTTGTTTGTAAATAAAATAACAACTAATAATTATGAACATTGTGGTGAGGTGTATTCCAGTAAAATGGTCTGTTGTAGTTAACACCACAAATGAAAAGAGGTATAACGTTGAAGCTAAGAGACCAGATATTGAATTGAATTTTTTCTTTAGAATTAGGAATAAGAATATGCTTGTAATTATGCTCGCAATTATTGGGAGGAGTTTTAGTAGAATTATTTTTGATCCAAATATGCTTAAAAAAAGAGCAATAATTCCTATTTGAAGAGGGGGGCTTGCGAAGAAAAAATCTTGGTATGGTAGTTGACCCTGTAGAATTAAATTTCCCATATAAAAATAAATATTTTCATCACTAAATTTGAAACCCATTTGGGACACTTTAATTATGAAAAATAGTAGAATTGTTCCAAGGAACATTATAAAATATTTATCTTTTAGAAAAGAATAGTTGCATTTCATATTAAATCTATGAATAAATATATTAAATATTTATTGTCGAGGCTTTTAAATTTTAAACTCAATTTTTAAAAACTCTTCTTTCATTTGTTCTGTATGGCAATAACGAGTAAGACGGCAGATGAGTTGGATAGTGAAAAAGAGAAGGAAGCGGTTAGATTAATTGAGGCTGTGCTTTTTGTTTCGGGTCGTTTTCTTTCGATGCAAGATTTGATTTCTTATTCTGATTTGAATCCGATGGTTATTCGAGAGTGTTTGGATAAATTGAAAGAGCGTTATACTAAAGAGGATTCTGTTATTGAGATTGTTGAGAGGACCGAGATGTGGAAGATGGATGTTAAACCGGAGTATTCTAATGTTATTAGTCGTCTTGCGACAGGGAAGTCTGAGTTTACTAAGGCTGAGCAGGAGACTTTAGCTTTGATAGCTTACAAGCAACCGATTAAACAATCAGTTATTATTAAGATTCGAGGGAACAAGGCATATGAACATGTTTCTAAGTTTAGGTCTTTGAATTTAGTTAGGGCGAAGAAAGAGGGTCATACGAATATTCTAACGTTATCTGAAGAATTTTATGATTATTTTAATGTCTCTTCTAATTCTGAGAATCCTTTGAAGGAGGAAGTTGATGAACAGGAAGGTTTTGGTGTTGTGGCAGAATCTGGTTTAGCATAAAGGGAGTCCTATGTTTTTAGCAATACCTTGTTTTGTTTTTAATAGCCAATTTAATTTTCCTCCTGTTCCAGGATCTTTTTTTGAAGCATTTGATATCAACTGGTATGCTGCAAGAATTGCCTTGTTAGGAGATATTCCTTCTCTCAAATTTTTCTCCAAATTTATAACTTTTTCTTTTTCTATTTTTTCCGAACCACTCCCAAAGAGAACAAGTGATCTGTTGCCATAGAATTTATTATCAATAAAGGCTTTTAATTCTAAATCATTTGTTACAAAGGCATATTTGTTATCTTTTTTGAAGTGATTTATTTTATTGAGATAATATATTACTCTAGAATCGTTAATTTCTTTTGAAAGTAATAATTTTATTTCGCTATCTTGAAGTATTAAATCTTCAGTATATTTTCCTGGTTCAATGTGGTTTCCAGTATAGGTAAAATGGAGGGGGTTATCTTTATTTGAGTGGATTTTTCTTACATTTGTTGTTTTAATTATTTCTTTTTTCTCGTTGATTAAACTTGATCTGGTATCTGCTGCAAGAAGAACATAGGGTTCATTTGTTTTCGGATCTATTGATTTAAGGCCCATGGCTGTAGTCATTTTATTTTATTCTTAAGAGATTTTTTCTCTTTGCCTCTGATTAGAGAATAGGTTGAATCTTTTTCTAATCTCAAATAATTGTCTCCTATTTTTAGATATTCTTTTCCGTTTAATTCTATTCTTTTGGGATGATCTGGATTTCTACAATAATAGTAATCTGTAATTACTCCCCCCAAACCTAGTCCTACTGCAAAGAGCATTGCAGTGAATAATCCAGAGTATCTTCTTTCTTCCATAAAAATCCAAGAGATTAACTATACTTATCTTTTATAGCGAACATGTCCCCTATAGAATTAGTTGGATTTTGGAAAGATATTTGGCATTAACTTAGATTCTGCGACTTGCAAATGCTTAGAGTATGTTGATAGATTGGTTTTCATTAGTTTTGCTAGTTTTCTTAGAGATGTTTGTTTTGGAACTTTGTAGTATCCTTCTTTGATTGCTAAATCAATTGCTTGTTTTTGTCTGTCTGTTAGGTTTGGTAATATTTTTGGAAAGAAGATATTTTGTGCCAGGGTTTCTTTTATTGAAAGGATCTCTAATTCGTTACTTATTTTATTCATTGCATTTAGAAATTTATTGATTTCTTCTCTGTCAAAAGATCCTATTTCCCAGGATTCATATCCTTCCTTGTCTATTGTCACAGGCGAGGCTAAAAATATGTCTCTATTGTAATTTTTTACAGGGGTATTTGGTTTTTTATCTACTAGAAATAAATTATTGTTTTTGTATTCTAAGTGTAGAACCTCTTTATCTTTTTTCAAGTCTTTTATGAATTTTTGAATTTGTTTTTCTTCTCCAAATAATTGATGTACAGAATTAGTTATTTTTGTTTTGCCTTTTATGTTGCTTCCAAGTTCATATGCTGTTGCTTCAACTTGAAATTTTTTACAACGATTACCTAAAAGGCAATCATGCTTCATTTTTATTTTTGCTATCCACATGGCAATTTAAGGGATTAATTGTTTAAAGTCTTTATTATTTGTTTTTAGAAGGGGATTAGTTTCAATTGAAACTAACATTTAGTTACAATTGTAGCAAAAGGTTTAAATAGATTTAATTCTTATTTTTAGAATGAAGATTGAAGATCATTTGAGAAATATTAATGAAAGTTTGGAGATAATTCAAGAGAATATTCAAACTGGAATTCAGGATAGGCAGAGAAGCATAGGATTTAATACCTCTGTTGCTGGAGTTGAGATGTTTGAGGTTTTTTTGCATAAAGAGAATTTACTTCATCCAAGCTCAATCCTTAAACATAGTTGGTTTGGCTCTGAAAGAATTGCTAATGATAAATTGGGTTTTGATTTTTTAGATAAAGATAAAATCATAAGTTTATTATGTAATATCGAAGAGAGAAGAAATATTCTTTGTTATGGTAAGAAAAGACCTGTCTCTGAAATTAAATCTACTTTAGATTATTTTAATGAATTAAAAAATTTGTTTGAGTCAAAGGGATTAAGATGGAATTAGTTAGTTATGCTATGGATTTTGCATCTTTTTTGGTGCAAAATTTAAAAGAAAAGGATAGGGAAAAAATAAAATCTATTATCTTATTTGGAAGTGTGGCGAGAGGAGAGGAGAGTAAGAAAAGTGATGTGGATATTTTTGTTGATGTTTTTTCAGAGAGGGAGAGTTTTAAAAAAAGTATTTTAGAAATTAAGAATAAATTCTTAGATTCTGTAAAATTTAAAGATTACTGGAAGCTCCTTGGAATTGAAAATGAGATTAATCTTATTGTTGGTAAATTAGAGAATTGGAAACTTAGAGATTCTATGCTTGGAAGTTCAATTGTTCTTTATGAAAAATATTCTCCTAAATTGGAAGAGGGGAAGAATAGAGTTCTTTTATTTTGGGAGCCTGTAAAAAATAATTCTAAGAGAGTTATGTTAAATAAGAAATTATTAGGATATAATCATTATGGGAAAAAATATAAGGGATTTCTTGAGATTTATGGGGGTGTTAAGTTGGGTTCTAATGTTCTTTTGATTTCAACAGAGCAGTTGAATTTATTTTTGAAGGAGTTTAGAAAGTTTAAGGCAAAAGTTAGAATTAAGAGAGTTTTCGAGTATGAGGATTAATTGTTTAAAGTCTTTACCATAACAATCTTTAAAAGAAATATACCTCTTTGAATTTTGAACTAAAATGGATTTCCTAACTAAAGTATATTTGTTCTACTCCTTTGTAGCTTTGTATTTCTTATTCTTATTTGTATTAATCTATTTCCAGAATAGAAAAGAACTTTATTCTTATCCTACGACTAAAAAGAAGTATGGGGTTTCTATTGTTATCCCGTGTTATAATGAGGAATCAAGCATTGGGCAGACAATTCAAAATCTAGTTGATAATGGATATGAGCATCTAAAGAGAATTGTTGTGGTAAATGATAGGAGTACGGATAATTCTTATAAGATCATGAAGGGGTATGAAAAGAAATATCCTGGATTGGTTAAGGCGGTCCAAACTCCTAAGAATACCGGGAATGCTGCGGGAGCTAAGAATTATGGGGTTAGGTTTGTGAATACAGAATTGGTAGGATTTACAGATGCGGATAGTTTTCCTGTTAAGGGTTCTATAGGAAAGATGGTTGGATTTTTTGATGATTTGAAAGTAGGAGCGGTGACTTCTACCGTGTTAGTACATAATAGAAAAAAGTTTATTGAGAGATTACAGGCTATAGAGTATATTGTTATTAAATTTAGTAGAAAATTATTGGAATTTATTGATTCTATTTATGTTACGCCTGGGCCTTTAGCGGTTTATAGAAAGAAATATTTTGATGAGATAGGGGGATTTGATGAGTCTAATTTAACTGAAGATATTGAGATTACCTGGAATTTTTTAGCGAATAATTATTTGGTTAAAATGTGCGTTCCTTCTAAAGTGTATTCTATTGCGCCTTCTAAGCTTGGTGTCTGGTTTAAGCAGAGATTAAGGTGGAACATGGGGGGGATTCAGACGATGTTTAAGTATCGTAAGACTTTTTTTAGAAAAGGAATGTTGGGGAAATTTGTTTTGCCTTTTTTTATTTTTTCTTGGTTCTTGGGGGTTTTTGGAATTGCGGTTATTGGTTATAGGTTGGTTAGAAGTTTAATCTTAAAGTTTTTTGCTACCAGTTATTCTATTGAAACAAATGCGGCTTTGTTAAGGTTGAGAGATGTTAATTTGACTCCTAATGTTTTGATTTTCTTAGGGGTTTTATTGTTTGTTCTTGGGCTGACATACACTCTTGTAGCATATTTTAGTATAAGGGAATCTAAGGAGTTTAGGCGTCCGGGATTCATTGCGATGACTTTTTATATGTTCATTTATTTGTTGGCCTATCCGATAATTTTAATAGTGTCGGCTTACAAGTTAATACGAGGACAAGCGAAATGGTAAAACTAAAATACTGGGTATTCATGCAGGCGTTATTGTTAACTGTAGTTGTGTTTATTGTTGGGATGTATATTGGGGTTGTTTTTGAAGAGAATAAGTTTTCTGAGGCTAATGCTCAATTTGCTACATCACAGGTTTCTTTAATGGATGTTTTGGCTTTGAATGAATTGGTTGATTCTTCAGAGATTAAATGTGGTGCTTTGATTGATGCTAATTTTAATTTATTAGATCGGGTTTATCACGAGGCTATAGCTTTGGAACATTATGAGAGTTCGGGGAAGATTACCGAGAGCATTAAGACTGAACATAAGAAGTATGATATTTTGAGGACATTTATTTGGGTTAATTCAATTAGGATTCAGGAGAGATGCGATACAGATTATCATAATGTTATCTATTTGTATCAGTATAATCAGGATGATTTGACTAAGAAGGCTGAGCAGAATGTTTGGTCTAGGATTTTAGTTGAAGTTAAGGAAGATAAGGGAAGATCAATTGTTTTGATTCCTATTGCTGCTGATAATGAATTGGCTTCATTGAGTGCTTTATTATCGGAGTTTAATATTGCTGAATATCCGGTGGTTATTATTGATGAAAAATTGGTGTTTGAGGAATTAATTTCTGCTGAGGATTTGGAGAAGTATTTAAACTGAAAGTTCTTTTATGAATAATGAAACTTTCAATAGTTATTCCTGCCTATAATGAGGAAAAAAGAATACTTCCCACGTTAGAGGATTATTATACTTTCTTTAAAGAGAAATTGAAAGATTCTTTTGAAATTATTATAATTCCAAATAATTGTGATGATAAAACTCTTGAAGTTGTTGATAGTTTTTCTAATGATAAGAAAGAGATATCTATTTTTGAAATAAAGGGTTATTCTGGTAAAGGCGGAGCGGTTTTGAAAGGTTTTGAATTGGCTAAAGGGGATTTTATTGGTTTTAGTGATGCAGATGGTAGTACAAATGCAGAACAATTTTCTTTACTTTATGACAATCTTTTTTCTTCGGAAGGAATTATTGGCTCCCGTAGAATGAAGAATTCCCAGGTTGTTCCTAAAAGATCTTTAATGGATCGTTGTAATAGTTTTATTTTTAATTTTTTGGAGAAGATTTTTGTAGGGTTGAATTTCAAGGATACCCAATGCGGTGCAAAAATTTTCAATAAGAGTTTGATCAAGACTTTTTTGAATAAATCTAAGGAGAAAGGTTGGATTTTTGATTTAGATTTGTTATACTTATCTAAGATGAATGGGGGGAGAATTAAAGAATTTCCAATTTCTTGGACAGACAAAGAAGGAACAAAATTAAAATTTAAAGATAAGGTGCGTTCTTTTTTTGAAGTAATTAAATATGGATTAAATGGGCCAAGAAAATCCTGGAAACAATTTTTTACTTTTTCTGTTATCGGGGTAATTTCAACATTGATTCATTTAGGATTATTATATTTTTTAACGGATTTCATTAAAATTTATTATCTTCTTTCTTCTGTTTTTGGTTTTGTAGTTGCAAATATCTTTAGTTTTATTGCAAATAGCAGATTTACCTTTGAGAAAAAAATAGATCCTCGTAAAAGATATCATAAGTTTCTCATTATTAGTTTAATCTCTCTTGGAATAAATCTTTCTGCACTTTATCTATTTACAGAAATTTTTGGACTTTATTACCTTCTTTCTCAAATAGTTGCAACTCTTTTTTCTCTTTGGGTGAATTTTCTTGGGAATAAATTTTGGACTTTTAGAAGATGAAAAAACGATTGATTATTTTTATTATTTTAGGTTTGATGTTTTCAGGTTTGATGTTTTCTTTTTTTGTTAATTTTTTAGAGGATAAAAATGAAGGAATTATTACTTTGACTTTTGATGATGGATATGCTACTCATTATGATTTTGTTTTTAAGGAAATGCAAAAATATAATTTTCCTGGAACTTTATTTTTAGTGGCTAATTGGAGTGGATATTTTGAGGATAAGCAATTAATTTCTTTTGAGGAAGCTAGGGAAATGCAAAATGAGGGGTGGGAAATTGGAAGTCACTCTTTGAATCATGAGAGGTTAACTGCTCTTTCAGAGGAAGAATTGATAAATAATTTGGAGAAATCTAAAGAGATTTTGGAGGAGGAAGGGTTTTCTATTTTTTCTCTTGCTTATCCTTATGGAGATTATAATGCAGATGTAGCAAATTTTTCTAGAGTATATTATTCTGCATTAAGACCTTTGGAAAGAGGATTTAACTTTGTGGAAGAACCAAATTTTTATGAATTAAAATCTATGTGGGTAAGAGAAGAAGATTCTTCTCAAAAAGTTTGTTTTTGGATAAAAAATGCAAAAGAGCAGAAACTTTGGCTAATTTTAGATTTTCATAATGTTGGGGAAGAAAAAACTTCTTGGGATTTTTCAGAAGAAAAATTTAAGGAAATTCTTTCTTGTATTGATGATGAAAATATTAAAGTGAGAACGATTAAGGGGGTTTTAGATAATGAAAAAAGAATCTAGAAATTTACTTTTTTTATTTCTTTTTGCATTTGTAATAAGATTGGTTTTTTTATTTCTTGTTCAAGTTAGATACTGGGATGAAGCAGTTTATTTGAGTTTAGCTAAAGATTTAGCTCATAATTTTTTTAATTATTCTTTGAATGGAGCCTTTTGGAGCGATTTTATACCTTTTGGGACTTTTCCTTATTCTTGGCCAAATATCGGATTTAGGGCGCCATTACTCCCAGTTATGCTTTCCTTTTTTTATAGGTTTAATCTTGATTTTTTGATTAAGTTTTTTACTCCTTTTATTGGGGCTGCAAGTTCAGTTGTGGTTTATTTTTTAGGAAAAAAGATTTTTAATTCTAAAGTTGGGTTGTATTCCGCTTTGGCATTTTCTCTTATTCCGATCCATATTTTGTGGAGTTTTAGGATTTCTACTGGAATTTATGGTATCTTTTTCTTGCTTCTTTCTGTTCTTTTTTTCTGGAAGGGTTTTGAAGAAGGAGACAATTCATCAAAAATTCTTTTTGGAGTTTTTCTTGCTCTTTCCCTTTTAATAAGATATACTATGATGTGGATCATTCCTATTTTTCTTTTTTATTTTCTTTTTAGAGATAAAAATCTTAAATTTCTTAAGGATAAATATTTGTGGTGTTCTATCTTAGCTTTTTTTATTGTTCTTGTTCCTTGGTTTATCTATGCCCATACATTTTATGATAATCTTCTTGGCCCTTTTATTCATGGAACTATTGGGTCTGGTTTTTGGGGAGGAGTTCAATCTTCTTTATTTTATTTTGGAAAATTTTTGAACATGTTTTCTATCTTTGGGATAATTTTTGTTATTTCAATTTTGCTCATCTTTAAGAAAAAATGGTATAAGGATAAAAGAATTTTCTTCTTTTTGAGCTGGTTTATTTTTTTCTTTTTTGTTGCTTCTTTAGTTCCTCACAAGGAAGAGAGATTCTTGCTCCCTCTTGTTCCAGCAGTTGCTATCTTGTCTGGCTTTTTTTTAGAAAGATTTGAAAGAGAATTCTCTCTCTTAAAATTAAATGCTAAGAAAATCTTTGTTTTCTTGTTCATTTTTCTTGTTTGTTTTGTTCCTATTGTATTTGTGATAAGTTCTCAGGAAATCACTGGAACTCAGATTTGTTTGAAAGAAGGATTAGATTATATTTCTTCTTTGGAAAGCAATTCTCTTATTTATTCTGATGCTTCTCCAATTGTTTATGCTTATACTGATATGAAAACTAGATATTATCCTAGTCCTTGGAATAATAAAAGTTTAGAACGAGGGGAAGAGAATTACATTTTATACACAGATTATGACAAACCTTTGTATGTTGAAGAAAATGTTTTATTTAGAGAAGATTTGAAGGATAATTTTGAATTAGTTTTTTCATGCGATAAAGACTGGGGAATAACTGAAGTCTATAGGATCGGGAATTAGATTAAACCAAGGGTTATCAAAAGAATAATTGTTTCAGAAATCATCAATCCGAGTACTATTGAGATAAAACTTTTTACTCTATTCAATCCAGTTAACCAGGAAATTAATGTTGCAGAATAGGCACCAGTTATTGGTAGGGGAATTGCAGTAAAGAGTGTTAATGCAATAAATCCTAATTTTTTGTGGTGTCTTTGAAATCTTTTTATCTTATTTTGAGATCTTCTCAAGTAATTATTGAATTTTCTTTCATAGAATTTATTTCTTAGTAATCTATGGTGGATTTGGTCTAGGAAAAAATAAACTAAAAGAACAACTAAACTATTTATTATCAAAACTAGAATTAAGAATGGCCAAATTGTTAGACCTTGTTCTTTTGCGTGTAATATTAAAAAAGGGAGCCCCCCTCTTAGTTCAATAAATGGAACAATTGTTAATAAAAGTCCTAAAATTAGTTTATTCATAATTTCTTTAAGTTAGAGGCGATTATAAATTTGTCTTTTGACTTTAAATATCTCTTTCTAGCACAACAATATTAAAAAAGAGTGGATGTTGTTCTTTTCTATGAAAGAATGTTATGTGTGTTCTGTTGGTGAAGATGCAGCTGTACTTTACGAGGGTGTTGGGAAGGAAGGTAGAGTTTCTGTTTGTAGAAAATGTTATTTTAAGAATAAAATTCCTTTGATTACGAAGAAGGAAGTTCCTATGGGCGATTTGCCTGGGGAGAGTGTTCGGGCACGTTTAAGTCGTATGGCCGGAATAAAGGAATCTGATGAGGGTTATAAGAGAATTAAACCTAATTTACAAGATGTTACTTTAAGGGATATTATTGAGAAGAATTTTCAGGAGAAAATGGGGGATGTTAAGGCTGAAGAGGTTGAGGGTTTGATTTCTAAATTCCACTGGATTGTTATGAGAAGGAGAAGGCAGAAGAAAATGACTCAGAAGGAGTTGGCGGATGCTATTTTGGAACCTGTTTCTGCGATTGAGTATTTAGAGAAAGGGGTTTTGCCTAAAGAGCATGTTAAATTTATTAGAAAGGTTGAACGAGTTTTAGATATTAGATTATTGATTGAGGCTCGTAAGGTTTTTGATCCTTCTAGTTTGGCTGAAGATGCTAAAGTTGGAAGTGATTTTACAATTGGGGAGCTTAAGAATGCTTCTCGAAAAGGTTTTTTTGGATTGTTTAAACGTAGAGATGGTGAGAGAGAGGAGATGAAAAAAGATTTAGAAGAGTTTTCAAATGGGCTTGAAGATGAAGTTAATTTTGGGCAAAGAGAAGATGCTGGTAAAGAATTTGATAGAGTAATTAAACGGGCTTTTGAGAGTGAACCGGTTGTTGATAAGAAACCAGTTAAGAAAAAAGTTAAGAGGGAAGAGATGGCACCTATTGAAGAGTATATTGGTAGGCCGAAGGTTGAGGAGAAGAAAGATTATTCTAAGAAGGATTTAACTCAGAAAGAGATTGATGATTTGCTTTTTGGGAGAGGGAAATAGTATGATAAAAGAACATTTTCAGAAGACGGATCATAAGTATAGGGAGAATGCTGATACTAAAACTGGTTATACTGAGAAGGTTGTTGTTAGGAAATATTGTCAAATGTCTGCAGATAGTTTTGAAAATGATTTGCCTAGTGCTTATTCTTTACACCTTGATTTTAATGCTTCTGAAAATTTTTCTTGTCCTAAATTTTGGTGGGATGTTCCTGATTATAGTGGAGGGAGTCATGGTCTCCATACTTTTGGAAGTTCTAAAACACTTGAAGATGCTTTTGTAAATCCTAAAACCCTATTCACTTTAATTGAAGATGAAGATGAAGTTATTTTTGTGGAGTATAGTAAATGAGTTGTTCTAGTTGTGGTGTTTATTTTGGAGAAGGAAGAAATGGATCTGATCAAGGAAAGATTTACACTTGCCATGAGTTAAAAAGTTTTTGTGATTTGCTTCCAAAAACAATTTTAGATTCTTGTATGTATTCTAAGGGAACAGAGTGCACTAATATTAGCTTAATAAAAAGATTTGAAAAGCAACTTTTGGAGAGAGAAGACTAATCAAAATCTTTTTAAACTAACTTTAATCTAAGATATTATGGAAATTAAAATTCTTAAGTCTGAGAAGAAGGAAATTGAGTTTCAGGTTGATAGTTTGACTATCGCTGAATTGCTTAGAGTTTACTTGAATAAGGAAGCTGAGGTTACTTTTGCTGCTTGGAAGAGAGAGCATCCGACTAAAGCCCCAATTATTAAAGTTAAGACTAAATCTAAGGATGTTAAGAAATTGATTAAAGATGTTTCTGAAAAGATTTCTAAAGAGTTGATTGGATTTAAGGCTGATTTTAAGAAGTTGAAGTAATCTTTTAGTTTATACAATCTTTAATAAAATAATGAAGTTTCTTTGATTTAATGGGAAGATTTTTTGATATAGTTGAGGACTATTTGGAATTTAATGAAGAATCTAAAAAGAAAATTATGAAGGGCATCGAAGAAGTAAAAAAAGGTGAGGTTTTGAGTACCAAGGAAGCTTTGGAATATTTTAGGGATAAGAAATAGGAAGTTTAGTATAATAATTTTTATAAACTGTTATTTGTTTTTTTAGAGATGGCTGGTAAATATAATCTGAAGGATTCTAAGTCTTTTCATTCTTCCTTTATGGGAAAAGGAGATTATGTTTATTTTATCCCTTCTAATTTAGAAGAGATTAATGCTTTTTTTGATGGTAAAGATTTTTCTATGAAACAATTGAAAGAAATTGTGAATTATCAGAAAGATTTTTTAGGAATATATCAAATTACGAATGAATTAAAATTGGGAAATAGTTTTGAATTGATTAAATTGAGAAGAGGTTCGGGGTTGGTTGATCTTGTTCAAGGAAAGATCATCTTGCCTCCAACAGAAAAAATGTTGGTAACTAATTTGCGTGGTAATTCAGTATTAACTTTAGTTAAGGCAGAATTAGATATTCCTTCTAGTTTTTCTTTAAGGAGATTGAAAAAAAGAGTTAAGAATTCAAAATATCATTTAGATTTAATTAAAGGAGCTATTTTTTAAATTACAATAATCCTTATTAATTGTTTATTTGTTGTTATTTTATGACAAATAAAATATCTTCTGGAAGTTATGATTTTAATAAATGGCTTTATGGGGGTTTTGAGAAAGATGTGATTTCTATGATTGCTGGTCCGCCTGGAAGCGGTAAGACTAATTTTACTATTCTTGCTGCTTGTAGTCAGGCGAAGAAGGGGAATAAGGTTATTTTTATTGATACTGAAGGGGGATTTTCTGTTGATAGGGTTAGGCAGATTGTTGGGGAAAATTATAAGGATTATTTGGAGAATATTTTGATTTTAAGTCCGACATCTTTTGAGGAACAGAAAAAGGTTTTTTCTAAGTTGAGAGGTCAATTGAAGAAGGATGTTGTGGGATTGGTTATTGTTGATTCGATGGCGATGCTTTATCGTTTGGAGTTAGGTGATGCGGTGCAATCTAAGGAAGATGAGAGGATTAAAGATGTTAATTATGAGATTGCTCATCAAATGAGGATTTTGGCTGAGATTGCTAGGAAGCAGGGAATTCCGGTGATGATTACTAATCAGGTTTATGGGAGTTTTCAGACAGAGGAAGAATGGAAAAGTGGGGCTGAGAGACAGATGAATATTGTTGGGGGTGATTTGATGAAGTATTGGAGTAAGTGCATTATTGAATTGAAGAATGATGGCGGACGTAAGAAGGCTGTTTTATTGAAGCATAGGAGTTTGCCTGTTAAGGAGATGGGTTTTGTTATTAGGGATAAGGGTTTGTTTCGAAAGGGGATTTTTTAGACTTATATGTTAGAGAATATATTTATTTTTAAAGATTGAGAGAGTTTAAATATTATGAGAACATTAGATATACTTTATCATGGGGGAGAAAGTAGAGATCGGAGATTAGGAGGAAGAATTTCTGTGACTTTTGCGGGTTCTAATTTTCCTGAAGAATTAAATGGGAATTGGATTTTAGATTATCAGGGAGTAGGTCAGAAGAGTCCGATGAAAAAAGTTTCTCGTCCGGGAAAGGCTTTGGAAAATTCGTTGATACGGGGAGTTTTTTATGCTTCAAAAGGAACAACGGAAAGAGCAGAGATTAAAATTAATACTTGTGGAGATGAATTCCCGGTTAGACTATCTTCTAAAGGGATTCTTCCAGAAATCGAAGGTGTTTTTTATTGTGAACCTAAATCTTTTTCTTTGTTCGGGGGTAAGAATTATTATTTCAAAGAAAATATTTCTAGTTAGTTTTATTAAGGGTTATTGCCATATTGATTTATCTTAAAAGAGTGTGAAAAGGAGGAATATAAATATGGAACATAAACCTTGGTGTATTTTAGTTTTGGCTGCTTTGATCTTAGTATTTACTTTCTGGACTACTGCTGCTTCGTTTTGGATCGTCTGGATTGCTGCTGCATTAATTGTGATTAAATCACTTGTTGTTTTGCATAGTGGATGCAAATGTTGTGATGTTAAACCTGTTGAGAAACCAGTTGTTAAGAAAAAAGTTGTTAAGAAGAAGTAATTTTTGATTGCTTTTAGTATTTTTTTTATTTTTTATTGTTGTTTTTGTTCCAGTTTACTGAACTTTGGATTAGTTGAAATAAACCTTTTCTTATTCTTTTGTTTCCTAAAATCTTGGAGTCTTCTGTTCCGCTCATCAAATATGCTTCATATTCTTGAATCTCTATCGGCATAGAAGGATATCTTTTATCTTGTAAGCTATGTGTTATTTCGTGAGTTAATTCATTTAGATATTGTAAATTGGGTTTCTTTTTTCTTTTTTCATAATTGGTTTCTTCATCTAATTCTCCTGAATCAATAATTATTTTTCCGTCTTTTTGAAAACCTCCTGCCCCTTCAGGAATATTGTTTTCTTTCTTTTCTATTACTATTTCATTATCTTTTGCAATTTTTTCTAATTTTCTTTCATATTCGTTTGGGTCATCAAACATCAAATCTCTCGGGGGAAGACCGTATTTTTGCCTTAGTATTTTCTTATCTTCTATTAATCTAGAAGTCATTCCAGCTTTTGCATAACTCATCCCAATTATTTTTTTAGATAATTGATCTTCAAAAGAAGTTTTAGAATTGTAAGATCCTAATATGAAAATTATTATTCCTGTTAGTAAAAATATTCCGGGAAATAAACTTAATTTATCTAAGGGGTTTGTCTCAATTACAAATCCTGTTAATTTATAATTTGCGATTCCAATTAAGATTCCAAAAGTTATTGTTAATATCCCGGTTATTTTTAGAAAGATTTTATTCATTTTATTTGTTTCCATAGAAAATCAAAATGAATTTCTAGGTTTTTTGCAAATTCTTTTGATCTAATTAATACTCCCATTGGGGAACCTTCCCAAGAGATCATTAAGACATATTCTTCATTAAAGTCAGCATTCATCATTAAAGGAAATTTTGATTCTTTTATTTCCATGTGCTTTCCTTTTTTTACAACATCTGTGTTATCCAATATTCCTTTGAATTTTATTCTCTTTTCTTTATAGTACTTTTTTAGTAATTCCGGAAATTTTGAATTTAGAACATAGAATTCTTTTGCTTCTTTTGAATAATGTTCTTGATGAGCATAGAAGTATTTTATTGTGGAATTAGTTTTAGCAGAATCTAACATCATTTCATAGGCTGTTATTATGCCTTTTATTCCTTTGAATATTTGAACATTTTCTTCTTTATTTTTATCTGATAGATTTTCTAATTCTGGCATTAGACTTTTTAGAAGTTGTTTGTTTTCTAGAATTTCTTTTTCTTTTTTATCAATATATTCTTCTAGTCTATTTGGGGGAAGAGCGGTGTAGTGTTTTATTTTTTCTTTAGTTATAAAACTGATTAAACCCTTTTGGATTAATCTTTCTAATACAGAGTATATTTTTGAACTCGCAACTTTTGATTTTTTTATTATTGCTCCAACGGTTGAAGATTTTAATTCTAAGAGTGCTAGATAGGTTCTTGCCTCTCCAGAGGTCAATCCCAATTGTTCCAATTCTTTTATTTTCATGCCCCCCTAGTAGGGGGTTAGTTCTTATAAGTCTTGTTGATTATGTGTTGTTACCTTATAGTGATGTAAGGAGGTAAAAAAATGACAAACGAAAAAGAAAAAAACATTTTGATAGGGGGTTTAGAGGATTACTTAGCTTGCGGAATTTTGGGAAGGGCAGGGTATCGTGTTCATGATGCAGTAGATGGTAGAGATGTTAAAGATATCTTGAATGGAGAAGATATGATTCATGGAACTTCTCAATATGGTATGGGTCACTGTTATCTTAGTGTAAATATGCTTGAGAGTATTCATAAATTTCACGATGAGAGAACTGGGGCTTCAATAGTTTCTGCTTACAAATCTTTAGAGAAAGATATACAAAAAGGAGAGACGGAGTTTTATGCAGTGTATAATTCTAATGATGAAGATGCTATGAAGCTTGCAGAGAAAGTTGTTTCAATGGGAATTCCAGAAGAAAATATTATTGATTATTGGGAACTTCCAGGGAAATTTTTAGAACTTATAAAAAAGGTAAAATGATAAGTGATAAGGAATTCATGGCAATAATTGGTTTTCATGATCCGATGTATTGTGGAGATGAAAGACTATTTTTAGAAGCTCATGGATATGAAGTTAAGGAAAATTATGATTTAGATTCTTTAAAATCTTCAATTAAGACACATCCTAAAGCAGATTTTTATTCTATGGATATAAATCTTGGAAAAGCTAATACTGGATTTGTTGAACCAGCAATTGAAATTTACAATTTATTAAAAAACAGGATAGATAGAGATGAATGTAAATTCTATGTTCTTTCGGCAAATGATGATGCTTTAGAAAATTCTGTTAAAGCAGGAATTCCCAAAAAACATGTTGTTGATAAACTTATGCTTGGATGGAGTTTTGAAGATATGAAAAATTGGGTAGCACCTTTAGAGAAGAAGTAATTTTTGATTGCTTTTATTTATTTTTTATTTTTTTATTTATTTTCTTTCGCCATCCCTAACTTCGGCCACCTCATGAAACGTTGCGTCTTCCCCTAAGTAGTAATTAACTAAGTTAATTTTTATTAGTTAATTCTTTCCTTCTTTCTCAGCTTGCTTCTTCCTATAAGCTTCTACTCTTTCTTTGTTTGTAGGGCATTCGGGATTGAAGCAGAAGATCCAGGGTCTTTTGCCTTTTTGTAAGGACATTAGTAATGGATAGTTGCATTCTTCGCATGTTTTGTTTGTTTTTTTTATTGTACCGTAGGGTGGAAGAGGATGTGTGTTTTTACATTCGGGATAGGCGTTGCATGCAATGAAGAATTTCCTATTTTTAGGGGAGTAGGTTATTGCTAAATCTCCTTTTCCGCATTTAGGGCAGGGATGTAGAGTGTTTTCTTTTTTCTCTATCTCTCTCTGTTTATCTTGTGCTCCCATTAATGCTTTTCCAATTTCGGGTTCGTGTTTTTTCATGTCGTCCGTTATTTGAACGATTGCTGCTTTTGCTTTGTCGAGAATTTTATCTTCTTTCTTTTTTAGATTTTTATCTTTTGATTCTACAATCTCATCCATTTCATCTTGTAAGGTTTTCGTTAGTTTCTCGTCTATAATTATTGGAGAGTATTTTTCTAGGGTGTTGATTAACGAAAGTCCTAATGGTGTCGCTTCAATTGATTTTTCTCTAATGTAACCTCTGTCATAAAGTGTTTCTAAGATTGAAGCTCTTGTTGCTTTTGTTCCTAAATTTCTTTTTTCTAGTTCTGAAAGTATTGAGGCTGGAGAAAATCTTTTTGGAGGTTGAGTTTCTTTTTCTTCTGTTCTAGAAGATTTAATGTCTACTTCTCCTTCAACGTCTGGAAGATCTTGTTCTTTTATTTTAGTTGGATAAATATCTAACCAGGCTTTCTTAGTTATTTCTGCACCGTTAATGCTGAAGTCTAAATTATTTGCTTTTACTAAAATTCTTTTTTTGTCAACTAGAGCATTTTCACAGAATAGAGATAAAAATCTTTTTACAATTAGATCATAAACTTTTTGTTCATCTCCTGAGAGAATTTGTTTATTTCCTGTTGGGTGTATCGAAGGATGTGCAGGATCTGTTTTTTTACCTTCGATTGGTTTATCTTTTTTGATAAGTTTTGCAACTTTGTATTCTTTTTTTAGGGTTTCTAAAATTGTTTTGTAATCAATTGAATCTGGGAGTTTTTGTGAGGATGTTCTGGGATAGGATATTAATCCTCCTAAATAAAGTGATTGGGCTACACGTAGTGTGTTTGAAGGATTTAATCCGAATAGTTTGTAACATTCTGTTTGCAGTGTTGTTAGGTTGAATGGCGGGTTTGGAGGGAGGGTTTGTTGAGATTTCTTTGTTGAGGCTTTTCCTTTTTTTCCTTCTAGATCTTTGAATTTTTCTAAATCTTCTTTGTTGAATAAATCTTTTGGATGTTTGAGAGATATGTTGGGTTTTTCTAGTGTAACAAAGACTTGCCAGTAGGGTTCGGGTTTGAACTTTTTTATTTCCTTTTCTTTGTCGACTATTAATTTTAGTGCGGGTCCTTGGACTCTTCCGATAGACATTATTTTGAATCTTCCGGTGGTTTTTATTGCGTTCATTAGTTCTCTTGATAAATTTATTCCGTAGAACCAGTCTAGAAAATGTCTTGATTCTCCTGCGATTGCTTGGCCCCAGTCTATTGTTGGGGATTTATTATCGTAAGCGTCATTAAGTTCTTTGGTTGTTAGGGTTGAGAATTTCATTCTGTTAGCATCTGGTTGATTTGCTATTAATCTTACCACGTTGGTTCCTATTACTTCTCCTTCTATATCATAATCTGTTGCTACTGTTAAACTTCCCGCGTTTTTTGCTAGGTCTAATAGAACATCATAGTATTTTTTTGTGAAATCTTTTTTTCTAACTTTGAAGTTTGGAACCCAGTCAATTTCGAAAGTTGGGACTGTTGTTCCCGGGGTTGTTTGAGTTAGTGTGAATAGATGGCCTACTGCACATGCGACAATCAGTTTCTTTCCTTTTCTGTCAACTTCGTAATAGTTAACTCCTTTGAATGTTCTTTTTGTTGTGTCTCCTAATGCTGCTGCAATTTTAGTAGCTGCTTGGGGTTTCTCTGTGATTACTAGTTCATATCCGTTTTTCTTTAGAAGTATTTTTGGAGGAATGTGTTTGATCTCTTTTGTTACTGTTTTCTTTGCTCTTTTTGGTGGTTTCTTTTTTGCTCTTTTGCTAGGTTTTTTCTTAGATGCTTTTGTTACTGTTTCTAAGATTGGATCTTGTTTTACTGGTTTTTCTATTGTTGATCTTAGAATCACTTCTCTGGTAGGTTCTGGTTTTACTAGTTTTTCTGTAGTTTTTTTTACATCTGCTAATGATTGCGAGTATTTCGCTACAGCCGAATCTTCCTTTGTTAGTTGGACTTTTTTCTTAGGCATTTTGTACTAAAGTAAAGGCTTTGGAGAATTTATATGTTTTGGGGTTTAGAGAATTTCAGTTAAGCATAGGATTGAAATATTTTCCTAGGAGCGGAGTTATTAAATCACAGGCTTTTTCTTGATATTGTTGTTCTGTTTGATTGGAAGCATTTTCGGGTTTGTCTAAGGGATCTTCCCAAGAGGTCATTGCAATAAGATCTTTATTTTCTAAAAATAGGTGATATCTTTTTTCATGCTCTGTTAATCTTGCTTGATCTTCAATTGTTAGGGGCATGTTAATTTTAATATTTAGAAGTATTTAATATTTTAGATTTCAAAAATTCTAGGCTTTCTGCAGACATTTATTAATTTTGTTTTTCCCATTTGATCTTCGGTTCCTCTTGCTTCGTGAATGTGGGAGAATATTGCTAAGTCTGGTTTGAATTTTTCTATTGCTTCTGTGATTCCTTTTGATCCTTTGAATCCGGAGAATTCAGATTTAGAGCCTTTTGGATGCATGTGGGTCACTAGTATTTTTTTATCTAGATGTTTTATTCCTTTATGTCCTTTTTTTAGTAAGGGCATTATTTCTTTGTCTTCTATCCAGAATGGTCCTGCGTCTGTTGAATATCCTGCTCCGAAAAAACCTATGTTGTTTTTCTCAAAGTGGGTTCCGTGAAGATTTTTTGTTCTAGAGTATGTATCTGCAAAACTGTTAATTGTTGAATTTGCTTCGTGATTTCCCGGGAGAATTAAAACGTCTTTTCCTCTGTCTTCGAATGGTTTGATTATGTCTTTTGCTGGTTGGTCGAAGAATGTTAGATCTCCTGTTAATAGAACTAAATCTACGTTTTCTTTCTCTGCTTTCTTTGCTGCCTTCTTTGCTAATGAAGTGTCTCCGTGGATATCTCCTATTGCTAAGATTTTCATGGGTTAGAGAAGAGGGGGGGGTTTATAGGATTTTTGGAGAAAGGAATTTAAAGTTCTGAATAATTAGATTATTATGAAAGAGAAGATTGTTTCTAATGAAGGTAAGATTTTCAAAGATGAGAAGATTTATGAGACCGAATATTTTGAGGTTCATCAAGATTGGGAGATAGCCATTCCTGGGTTTTATATTGTTGTGCCTAAGAGAAAATTAAAATCTCTTTTGGAATTTACGGATAAGGAAGATATTGATTTTATTCGAGTTGTGAAGAAAGTTAGAAAAGCGATGTTTGAAGTTCTTGGAATAAAGGATGTTTATTATTTTCAAAATGAAGATAGTCCTTATGGTTTTCATTTGTGGATGTTGCCTTATTGTTCTTGGATGAAAAAAGTTACAGGAAGAGGCCCGGGAATTCTTGTGCCTGTTTGGAAATATGCTAAAAATAATTTAAATACAAAAAAGGATATTGAAAAGACGAAGAAAGCTGCTCAGAAGATGAGGGATTATTTTTCTAAGAAATAGGGATTTTTATATTTTTACAGCTGTTTTTATCATTACATCCCCTAGTCCAAAATAACTTGCGGATTGATTTATTAATTCCTTTAGAGAACTACTTTTATTTTTTATGTTCTCTTCGCTTTCAGAAAATTTTTTCAGGATGAACGATCTTAGCCCTAATTGGGTTATTATTGATTCTACAAAACCATCTTTTTCAGTTTTGATTGTTTTAAATCCTGTATTTTTTAAAAGCATATCTAATGTTTTTTGAGAAAAATAGAAGTTATGGTCTTCTTGAATTAATCTCCAATTTTTACCATAAATCTTGGAAAGGTATGAATCCACATTTCCTGTTTCTATGATTATTTGTCCTTTTGTTTTTAGTAATTCATATGCTTTTTGCAAAGTTTCTCTTGGTTTTAATAGATGTTCTATTGATGCCCAAAAAGTAATTGTATCGAAGGATTTATTTTCTAAGCAAGAAATATTTAGGAGATCTCCTTGGATTAAATTTAATCCTTTCTTTTTTCCATAATCAACTGCATTTTGAGAAAGATCTATACCTATGGCAGAAATATTTTTTCTAGAAGCGGCGCTAATAAAATAACCCGTTCCACATCCTACGTCTAAAATTGAAGAGGTTTTTCCTAATCTATTTAATCTTTCTTCTGCTTCTTTTATTCTGAAATTTTCCACTTTGCTATAACAAGAAGTTGAAGCTGTTCCATCAGTCCCTTGATAATATTCTGATTCATAATATTCTTTTGATTCTTCAGGAGTCATGGGATTTTTGATATATTTCAAATTACAGGTTTGACACTGAACAATTTTATGTTTTTTTATGTTGAACAATTCTTTATGTTTTTCTGATTCGCAACTATTACAGTTTGTCATTTTCAATTAATTTACTCTAAGAATTCTTAGAGGTTACACCTCTTATTTTTTTAGATGTTTTAATCCTTTTAAATTTTCCTTTTGGCATTCTAACACCACTTTTTTGTAACTATATGTCTCTAACATATAGTTTCCAAAATACTTATAAGGAAGTATATATCACAATATATACATTAAACATACCATTCGAAAATGAAAGATAATTTTGATATCTTTTTTCGAAGGAAGCCTTCGATGATGTTGGTTTCTTTGAAGAAGAATACACGAATGAGGTATGGGAGTATTTTGGCTAAGGAAGTGGATTGCACATACAGTCACGCTGTGAAGATATTGCAAACGCTTGAAGAGCTTAAGTTAGTTGAGTTTGATAAGAAAGGAAGAATCAAACTAATTAAGCTAACTAAGAGAGGCCAAGAAGTCGCAGACGCGATCGAAAAGATCCAGTCTATGATTAAATAAAGAGGTAGAGGTGATTACTACCCTTGCCCCTGAATGCTTGGAACTCTTTAGAAGTTAGTATGCTGTAATTTTAGTATTGCGGTTATGCTAGGTTTTGAAAAGTTTTAGTGAATTGTTTTAGAAGGGGGTGTGCTGTTATTTCTTAGATTAAAATAAAAAATGGCCTTGAAGGGATTTGAACTTATTCGTCCCTTGAATTTCTAGTTCTTCGGAAGGTTAATTTTTCAAATAAGCAAAAGATACCTTTTAATATTCTTACACACATATTAATTGTATGAATTATCCGCAAAGGGCTATGTTGAGGGTTGTTGGAGTTATTCTTATTTGTTTTTCTATATTTTTTATAATCTTTGTTACAGCTCCTAGTGGAAGAGATATCAGGATTTTAGATAGTGTATGTAATGCAGAAATAAATCAATTAGATATTGGCCAATTATCACAAAAAGTTTTTGATTATGAAACAAGTTGCACAAAAATAAGCTTTCTTAAATTGGGAATGGATTTTTCTATGCCTCTTGGAATAATTGGGTTGGTTTTATTCCTTATAGGAATATACGCGGAATTAGGGAGGAAGAAGAATAAAGAAATTTTTGAACTTAAAAAAAGAATAAAAAAACATAAGAATCTTCTAAGGAAACATGAGAAATGATTAAGAAACAACTCAAACAATCAATTCTGAAACTCTTTCATAAAAAGCTTTTAACTGAAATGAAGAATCGAAATTTGCAGAAGATTTTGGATTTGGAGAAATGAGAACCAGCTCCTTAGATAGTTCATTTATAAGATTTCTTGCTAGTTTTAGTTGGACAAGAATTTCAACGCCTCCCAGATGGGTTGAGAAAAAAGCACACGCTTTTTATAATAGAAAAAGTGTAAGACCTTATGATAAAATAATTTACTTCAAAGGTAAAAATTTCAAGTATAAAGTTTTCTTCAAGATGATTGCCCAAGGACAGATAGATATTATTTATTATGCTAAGAAAAAGTGAGTGGTTACATAGCACACCACTAAGCTATGAAGTTCTAATCCCTACAAAAAAGGAAATTAAAGTTCAGTTATAGGGGCTATTTTCTTATTGAGTTTGGGGTAAGTTATCATAATAAGAATTGATTTCAGTTATCTTTTTTGGAGTTACATCTGGTTGAGTTTCATAGAACTCCTCCTTTAAGATCACTTTCCAGCCTTCTTTAAGATAAAGATTTTTATTACCAAATCCAAATTCGCCTTTGACACCCAACTTATAATCAAAACCTGCATCAACACAAGTGTTTTCTCCATTAATGTCCCAAGGATTCCTTGATGATTGGTTTGCTTTACTTCTTGGGGTTTCTCCACCTCTCCATGCCCACTCTCCGCTCTCAAAAACATTCATTAACTCTTTAAAACTTTTTTCAGTAGCAACATGAATAGCTGTCTTTTCTAAAGGATTTAATTTAATAATTGGTTTTTCCATAATTTTTAAAGAATTTCCCTATTTTTAAAGATTATTGTTATAACAAAACAAATAATTTCAAAGATTATTGAAAAATTTTTACAAAAGAAATAATTCTTAAATGTCTCCCCTCACACTCTACGTAGGCGTTCAATAAATAGTGAGTGGTTACATAGCACACCACTAAGCTATGGGAAAATAAAAAATGGCCTTGAAGGGATTTGAACTTATTCGTCCCTTGAATTTCTAGTTCTTCAAACATATTCAAAATTCAAAAAACTCACTCGGCACTGTGTCTCGGGTTAAAATAAAAAATGGCCTTGAAGGGATTTGAACCCTCGACACCTAGATTAAGAGTCTAGTGCTCTAACCAGACTGAGCTACAAAGCCATTAATTGGATGAGATAATAGGGGTTTAAAAGTTTTTAGAATTAATCGTAATTTCTAGTTGTGTGGCTGCACTTGACACATTTATAGAATTTGGTTTCAGATTCATCGCTTGATCGGGTTTGCATTGTCCAGAAGTATGCTTTATCGTGTCCGCATTTTTTACATTTATTGTTAACGACAGGCATGACGTCTTTTTCTTTTGTTTTAACTACTGCAATTTCTGTTTTAGCATCAATTTTCTCAGAAGTTGAAAGATCTATTGGTGTCTTTGAGGCGTAACCGCATCTTGGACAACCGCTGTTTTTACGCTTTTGCATTAAGACCGCTCCACATTTAGGGCAAAATTCCATTGTTATTTTTATCAAGATTTGTTTATATAATTTGCCTTTTGGAATTGTTATTCTTGAGGGATTATTTTTAGTATAATAATTCTTAAATAGTTCTTGCGGGTAGGGTTTTTATGTTTGATTGGAATAAAATTTTAGATTTTGAATTTATGAGAAGCGAATATAATATCTGGGGAAATGGGTACAAGGATTTGGATAAAGCTCTTGATGAAAAATATGCTAGGTTGGATTTAGTGGATAAATTATATGAGAATCAGTTCTCGTCACAAAATCCTCTTTCAGAAGGTGCTCTTAGTGGTTCGAAAAAGATTAACTTAATCCAACCGATATAGGGTCCGATTCTTGCTTGGGCTTTTCCAATTATATTTTCTTCGGGTATATTTTTTTCAATAACTAGTTGCCCGTTGTTGTTATCCCCTATTGTTGAGAAGGTATACTTTTCTTCTGATTTTGTTATTTCTATTACCCGGTGAATTATTGGTGAACTATATGTTGATTCAAAGATGATCACATCCCCGAGATTTATTTTTTCGGGTTTAGTTCCGGTAACAAATAGTATGTCTCCTTTAGTAAAACCTTTTCTAAATTTAAATTCTTTAAAAATTTCTTTAGTTATTCCTAATTCGAAATATTTTATTGTGTGATCTTCCCACCAGATGTCGTAATTTGAAACTAGGTTCTTATCGTGATACATTGAGCAGGATTCTACAATAACTAATGGCAGCGCGGTTCCGGTTACTAGATTCATTAGGGGGAAGAAAACGAATTTAATTATTAAGAATAAAAATATTATTGAAATAATCCATCCTTTTGGAGTGTTATCTCTCCATACGATGTCCCAGAATTTATTCATGAATTTACCGAATTTAGTTTTACTCTTTTTCATGAGAGAGAAAGGGGAAAAGAGTTTTTAAGATTGTTGGGAAATAGGGTTTAAACTATAATAATCTTTAAGTAGCTAATTTTAGTTTGGATTTTATGGAGAAAAATAATTCTCAACTTGAGAAAAAAGCAATTAGATTGTCTAGTTCGGAGAATATTTTATATCATGCAGATGGAGATGGGGAAGAAGAAACATTATTATCTTTATTAAAAGATGCTAGTGAGAAAGGTTTGAGTGATTTTCAAGAAATTGTTGTTTGTTATGAGGACATAGGAAATTATGATCCTGAACAAGGAGAAGAACCTTTTGTGGTGGAGAAATATGAGATGATTCTTTTGAAAGATCTTAAGCAGACATATGAAAAATGGTTTGGAAAGAAGTATTCTCGTTTTGGAGAGTTGAGAAGACAAGTAGAAGAAAGGAATAATGCAAATTATTTGCAAGATTGTAGATCCGGTGCACAAAACGCTCTTCTAGCATTAATTGGGGATTTTGAAGCAGGAAGAATTTTTTAGATAAATTAACCAGAACCCTTATAAGTATACATCCTCTGTGTATACGTATGGTAGATATATTCAGATATGATATCTTATGTGATAAATGTGAGGAGAAAATGCAAGATTCTCTTTTATCTAGAAATGGATTTAATCTTCGGGTTAAGAAGTGTTCGTCTTGTGGAGAGGTTTTAGTTCATCCAGAAGATAAGGCAGAGTATGAAGATTTTATGAGATTAAAGAAGAAGGAGTATGAGGTTAAGATGAGAATGGTTGGAAATTCTTATGCGGTTTCTATTCCTCGAGAAATTGTTGATTTTATGAAGGAACAAGAGAGTATGATTAATAATATGGTTAAACTTTCTTTTCAGGATGCGGGTAGTTTGAGTTTAATGTTTAATACTTCTAGTGAAGATGGAGAGGGAAATAATTCTAGAGTTGTTAAATCTAAAGAGGTTAGAATTATGAAAGGGAATAAACCTGTTTTACATTCAAAAGAGTTTTCAGATTCTGCTCATCCTGAGAGAAACAGAAAGCAAATAATTAAAAAGGAAAAAGATGAAGAATGAAAATGAAACGAGAAAAAGAGAACGAAATTAGATTGAAGGTTTCGGAGGCTTTGCAGGATGATGCTTACAAAGGTATTGCGAGAATTGATCCGAGAGTTATGAAGAGTTTAGATTTGCGAAGAGGGGATTTTATTTCTATTAAAGGAGAGAAAATTACAATTGCTTTGGTGGATAAATCTTATCCTGCAGATGTTGGAGAGGGTATAATTAGAATAGATGGAATTTTAAGGAGAAATGCTAAGACTGGGATTGGGGAAGAAGTTATTGTTTCTAAAGTTGATATTAAAGAGGCTAAGAAAATTACGATTGCTCCTGCGCAAAAGGGAATTATGGTCCAGGGGGATCCGGAAGGATTAAAGAGGGGTTTGTTAGGTCGAGCTTTGGTTAAAGGAGATTTAGTTATGATGGGCGGAGTTCAGAGAAGGAAGGATTTAATGAGTTCGGATTTTGGAGAGATGAATGATATTTTTGGAGATATTCTAGGGGGAATGGGTTTCGGAGGAATGATGGGTGGTGGAACTACAAATATAAAATTCTTAGTTGTGAATACAAATCCTAATGCTCCTGTTTTAGTTACAGAGAATACAGAGGTTGTTTTGAATTCTAAGGCTGTTGATATGATTGAAGAGAGTAATTTTAGTATTAATTATGAAGATATTGGGGGATTAAAAGAAGAAATAAGAAGTGTTCGTGAGATGGTTGAGTTGCCTTTGAGACATCCAGAGATTTTTAATAAGTTGGGTATTGAACCTCCAAAAGGAATTTTATTATATGGTCCTCCTGGAACAGGTAAAACTTTATTGGCTAAGGCGGTTGCTTCAGAGTCTGAAGCGCATTTTATTGAATTTAATACAGCCCAAGTTAATTCTGCTATGCATGGTCAAACTGAAAAGAATATTGAGAAGATTTTTGATGAAGCTGAAAAAAACGCTCCTTCGATTATTTTTATTGATGAATTAGATTCAATTGCTTTCAAAAGAGAAGATAGGGGAGCGAATGAATTTTTGAATACTCCGGTAATGTCTTTACTTAAGCATTTGGATGGCTTGAAAGATAGAAAAAATGTAATTGTTTTAGGGGCAACTAATAGGTTGGAATCAATTGATGAGGCTTTGAGAAGACCGGGAAGATTTGATAGAGAGATTGAGATAGGAGTTCCAGGTAAAGAAGGAAGATTACAGGTTTTGAAAATACATACTAGAAATTTGCCCTTGGCTAAAGATGTTGATTTGAAAAAGATAGCGGGAGTAACTCATGGGTTTGTTGGGGCGGATTTGGCGGCTTTAGCTAAAGAGGCTGCTATAAATGTTATTAGAAGAGTTTACCCGGATATTAATTGGAAAAAGGATGAGCCTTTAGAGAAAGAGGTGTTAGATAAGTTGGAGATTGGTGCTAAGGATTTTAAACAAGCTTTGAAGTATGTTTCTCCTTCGGCAATGAGGGAAATTTTGATTGAAGCTCCGAATACTAAATGGGAAGATGTTGGAGGAATTGAGGATGTTAAAACTGATCTTAAAGAAGCTGTTGAGCTTCCTTTGAAAAGGCCAGAGGTTTTTTCTAGATTAGGTATTAGGCCGCCTAAAGGTTTGTTACTTTATGGACCTCCTGGAACTGGTAAGACTTTATTGGCTAAAGCAGTTGCTACAGAATCAGAAGCTAATTTTATTTCAATTAAGGGTCCAGAGATTCTTAGTAAATGGGTAGGGGAATCTGCTAAAGCAATTAAGAGGATTTTTGCAAAAGCTAGGCAAGTTTCTCCTTGTATAATTTTCTTTGATGAGATTGACGCAATTGCTTCTAGGAGGGGAGGAGATGATAGGGGTAATGGAGAGTATGGTAATGTTATTAATCAGCTTTTAGTTGAAATGGATGGATTAGAACCTTTGGACAATGTTACGGTGATTGCTGCTACTAATCGTCCAGATATTATGGATCCTGCTTTGTTGCGTCCAGGGAGATTTGATAGGATTTTATATGTTAAGGTTCCGGATAAAGCATCTAGAAAGAAGATATTAACTATTCATTCTAAGGGAATGCCTTTGGAGAAGATTAATTTAAATGATCTTGCAGATAAGACGGAAGGTTATACTGGTGCTGATTTAAGTTCCTTGTTAAGAGAGGCCGCAATGATTGCCTTGAGAGAGGATTTGAAAACGAATAAGGTAACTAAGAAACATGTTGAGCAGGCTTTGGAAAAAGTTCCCGCTTCGGTTTCTAAAAGACAGTCTGAAAGATATCAACAAATAGAGAAGAGTTATTTGAGAAATGCTAAAGCTTCTTTGCCTAGTGAGAATGGTGGAAGCTATTTGGGGTAGTTTTATCAGATAAGAACATTTATATAATTCTATATATATTAAGTATCAGTTGATATAAAATGGTTATGCAAACAGTTATTAGTAATGAGAAGATTTCCTCAGTTCGTTATCCTAATTTGAATACTGTTTTGATGGTGGAGGATTTTTTGGAGAGGAAGCGTGATGTGCCTGTTAGTTTGAGTGAAATTAAAAAGGGTCTTTCTCGTCAGGTTATGCATCAGACTTTGAAGATTATTTTGGAGTATCTTTGGAAGAGCGGGAAGATTATTTATGGTCCTCGTGGAGTTCAGTGGGTTTATTCGGAGCCAAAGCATTTGAAAAAAATGATGAAAGATTCTGTGGAGATGTAAAATGTTTTTTGGAAAAGATGTTCGTGTTTTATTGAAGAGAGATGCCAATAAAAGTTTTAAATTATTGAATAAAAAGAATGATAAGGTTTCTATCTCTTTGGTTAATTCTATTAAAAGAAATATTGAAATTTTAAAAAATAATCCTCAATTTGGAGAACCTATGGGGAAGAAAAGAATTCCTAAAAAATTTAAGAAAATGGGAATCAATAATTTGTATAGGATTGAATTGCCAAATTATTGGAGAATGATTTATACTATTGAGGGAACTAGGGTTGAGATTTTTTTATTTGTTTTGAGAATTTTTGATCATAAAGATTATAATAAATTATTTGGATATAATTAGTAAAAATTAAAAACTCTTTTTCTTTTGTTTGATTATGTCAGAAGATTGTATATTTTGTAAAATTGCTAAGGGCGAAGTTCCTTGTTATAAGATTTGGGAAGATGAAGAATTTCTTTGTTTTTTAGACATAGCTCAAGTTAGTAAGGGTCATGTTTTAGTTATTCCCAAAAAGCATTGTGAAAATGTTTCTGATTGTGATGATGAAATTCTTGGTAAGTTGAATGTTGTTTGTAAGAAGATGGGTATTTTGTTGAAAAAGAACTTAGGTGCCACAGGATTTAATATTGTTAATGCTTCAGGGAAAGATGCTCAGCAAAGCGTTTTTCATTTACATTATCATGTTGTTGCTCGTTATCCAAAAGATGGAATTGATATGTGGTTTCATGGAAAGGGTGAGTTAAAAGATAAGCTAGAAGAAATTGCTAAAAAGATTAAGGGAGAATAATTTTATATAGATCTTTAAATTATTTTTATCATGAAATTAATCGTTCTTTATGGGTTGCCTGCTGTTGGGAAGTTGACTGTGGCTAGAGAGTTATCTAAGTTAACTGGATTTAATGTTTTTCATAATCATTTGTCCTTTGATCTTGTTTCTTCTGTGTTGAAGAAGAAAGATGACTTCTTTTGGAAGGCAGTTAGAAAAGTTAGATTTGACATGTTTAAGTTAGCAGCTAAAAAAGAGAAATGTATTATCACTACTGCATGTTATCTGGGAAAAGAATCTGATATGTACTTTAAACCCTTGATTAGTTTGGCTAAAAAAGAAAAGATAACTTTGAAATTTGTAAATATTTTTTGTAGTGAAAAAGAACTTCTTAAGAGGGTTTGCGAAGATTCAAGAAAAAGTTATGGAAAATTAACTTGTCCTAAAAAATTAAAGAAAGATATTGATAATGTTGGAATTCAAGGAACAATACCTTATGTCAAGTCTTTAGAAATAGATAATACTAAATTGTCTTCAAAAAAAGTTGCCAAATCGATTGTAGAAAAACTAAAACTTTAATCTTCTTTCGTTGTCACAATAACTTTATCCGTCTTAACTAAGAAAGTTTGTTCGTGTTGTGAGACTTTAGCTTTTGTTGATTCGACTAACTGGTGGAAATGATGTAAGTTCCCGTTTTGTTCTAATTGTTTTAATGCAAATAATGCTCTGGCTCCGAATTCTTGAACTAACCATCGTGAACAGAATGGAAGGGTTGAGTAGTAATCAATAATATAATCTAGAACCTCTCTTGCTAATGGGCTTCTAACATTTTTAGGATCTATTAATTCGTAAATTCCTGAGGGTTTACCGTCTTGAACTCTTCCTGATCCGGTTGTTGCAAAAGGTTCGATAGCGTAAAGGCCCTCTCCTAGTTGAAAATCCGAATCGTTTTTTATATTTGGAATTGAGACTCCTGCATGTAAATCGTATTCTTCCATTGAGTGTCCGGTAAGATTTGCGATTGGTTCAAAACCTTTTTCTTTTATTGTTTTTTCAATTAATGTTCCAATTTCTGAAAGAGTCGATTTATCTGAAATTATTTTTTCAACTGCTTCAACAGCATTTTTAGAAGCTTCAATTAATTTTTTGTTTTCTTCTGAATTTTCTAAATCTAAGGAGAATGCAGAGTCTGCTGTCCACCCTTCTACCTGGACTCCTATATCTACTTTTAGTAATCCTGAAGCTAGTGTTTCGTCGTCATGACTTGGAGTGTAGTGTGCAGCAATTTCGTTTATGGATAGGTTTGTTGGGAATGCGGGTTCACCTTTTAATTCAAATATCTTTTCTTCTATTTTATTTGCTATTTCTAAAAGAGGCTTATTTTTTTTTATAATTGATTTAGCGTAAGTTTTAACTTGCTTTAGAATTTCTCCTGCTTTGATTGCAGCTTCTTCGTTTAGTTTCTTTTCCATGAATTAGAAATAGGATTTAGGGTTTTAAAGTTTTGAGGTTAGATTTTGGGTATTTTTGCTTTGGGAATTATTAATTCTACTCCATAAAATTTTTCATCTGAACTTGAAGTGTACTTGGGGGGAGCTTTATTACCAATTGTTTTAATAAAGTTATAATCTTTTGTTATTTTGGAAGTATCTTCATATATTTTAAAATCCCCGTTCAAAGCTCCTATAATGTGTTCTAAAAATCTTAATCCATATCCTCCATTTAGCCCGTGAGTTACTATTTTCTTATCGTGATGATAGTTTTCCATTCTTAATATCAAATCACCATTTATAGAATCTATTGATTGATTTATTGTAGAGTTAGGAGAAGCTCTAGATATCGCATTTCCTAATAAGCTACTTTGAAGAGTTTCTACAACAGATTCATTGGCATAAATTATTGTTGGTTCATTATAATGAATTTGAGTGTTCCTATTGTGTTCAGATATTCTTTCTTTGGCGGAATTAGATCCAGCAATTAATGTTTCTTCCAGATTGAATTTTTTCCTATCTTTATTTATATTTCCAAATAATTGCATTAATTTTGAGACTTTTTCTATTTTTTGGGCTTGTTGAGTTATATGTTTTCCAAATATTGGAACTGTGGCTTCTTCAACTTCTCCTTCTTGTAATAAACTACCTAGGCCATTTATTGCATTTAGACAATCTGGAATTTCGTGTCTTACCATTGTGTTGAATAATTCCATTATTTCATTCTTTTTTCGTGCTTCTTCATATAATTTTTTATAATCTATTTCTTTTGTCATGTTACTACTGATAAATAACACTATATAAGTGTTATGGTTTGTTTAATTAAGCTTCAAGATGGCCAGATTAGTGGCAATTGCACTGTTTAATGTCCTGTTTTAGGAAAAGAAAAGGCATGATTATGTCGCTTACGCAGCAAGGTATTATGACTGCGATAAAGATGATGATGATTGAGAGTATTATAAAGATTGCGTTTAACTGTGGACTGAATGTTAGGATATAAAATAGGCTTGCGAATGCTGAAAGGAAGACGTGAAGAAAGTGGGGGAATTTTGTTTTCTTTAGCCAAATTCCTGCTAGGCTTCCTAAGATCGAAATTCCAAGAATTAGTAAAGGGATTTCTAAAAGGGGGAGGTGGAAAGTTGTTTTTAGGAATAAGACTTGTCCACCTAACCAGGGAAAGATAATGTCGCTTATTGATCCGATTAGGATTGCAGATATAACTCCTACAATTGTTGAGGAGAAAATGTTGTTTTTGTATTTGTAAAATATTGCAGCGGAAACAAATGCAGATGCAAATAAATGTATTAGATGTAATGAATGAAATGTGTCTTCAGTAATTATTGATTTTAAAAGATAGAGGCATAAGAAGGTAACTATAATTGCTGTCACCGAGGCTATTATTGTAAGTGGAGTATGATGTTTTAGTTCGTGTATTATCTTTTTTGTGTTAGACATTTAGAAGAAAGGAGAAAGAAGGTTTTAAGGTTTGTTTTTGTTGTTTGTATTAATTATTAAAAAGTAACAGCTTAGAAAGATTTAAATAATAAAACCTTTTTAGTAATTCATGACACCCTGGATGAAAATCAATGTACCTGAAGAAGATTTACCTTTTTTAGATAGGCTAGGATTAGAATATGTTCCTTTAGAAACAGATTTAAAACAAATAGCAGAATTAAATCAAAGCAATTGGATTGTTGTTCCAATTAAAGAAAATGGAAAATTTCAACCAGATTCAAGAGCTTTTGTTCATAGTCAAGAAAGGGTTCCCTATAATGAGGCTGTAAAAAAAATAGAAAAAGAATTAGGGTTTAATATTAAAATCTCAAGAGATTCTTTAGATAGAGAATTTTCAGGAAACATTGATTGGTTTGAGGCAGGAATGTTGAACCAAGCACTAGGTGTTAAAACTCCTTATGCAAAACAAGAAGTTGATTATTTACACTTACTTTATTTGGGTTCTCAAGGAAAAATTAAAGTTTTTGAGAATTTAGGAAAACAAATTAAAAAAGATTTATGTAAAAAACTTTTTGAAGATAAAGTTAAAGAACAATCTCCCTGGAGAGCATCTTGGTTAGATAATGATTTTAAAACAAATGGAAAAAATTTGAATGTCAATTATAATCATATTTTTGATAGAGAAAAGAATATCCTTTATTCCAAATCAGAAGTTTTAGATGGGAATACTTTGAGGCAAAGAAAACAAATTGATGTTCTTGATTATATTACAGCTAATCATACTACTCAAGGATTAATTCATAAAAATGTTAAGTCAGGAAATTTCTATTCATTTCCTCCAAGAAGTGATGATAATTCTAGCGCGGGGTTCGGGGTCAATAGCGACAGGGCTAGTCTCGATTGCTTCGGGGATCCTTCTGATCGGGGCGGCGATCTCGGGGTAGAAAGCGTCGCAGACTAAACGCTATGCTCGCGTGCAGAAAAGGTAAACAAGATTTTTATGCGAAAAACTTTTGAAGTTTGTTAAAACCATTTATTTAATCCCTCTTGTTTGTTTC
>Ga0233437_1000145_pt1 | contig 179243 bp, 141 predicted proteins | sample SI_122_August201_FD_182714 | JGI IMG/M metagenome (GOLD analysis project Ga0233437, IMG submission 182714) | Seawater microbial communities from Saanich Inlet, British Columbia, Canada - SI_122_August2016_200_MG | ecosystem: Environmental > Aquatic > Marine > Inlet | place: Canada: British...
GCCGACATCGAGGTGCCAAACCGCTCCGTCGATATGAGCTCTTGGGAGCGATCAGCCTGTTATCCCCGGAGTACCTTTTATCCTTTGAGCGATGGCCCTTCCATACGGAACCACCGGATCACTATGCTCTAGTTTCCTACCTGCTCGACTTGTCAGTCTCACAGTCAAGCACCCTTATGCCATTATACTCTACGCATGGTTACCAATCATGCTGAGGGTACCTTTAGAAGCCTCCGTTACTCTTTTGGAGGCGACCACCCCAGTCAAACTACCCACCAAACACTGTCTCCCCTTAGGGATTAGACTCCAAATAAATAAAGGGTGGTATTTCAAGGTTGACTCCACGACACCTAGCGATGCCACTTCAAAGTCTCCCACCTATCCTACACATCATTTACCCAAAATCAATGTTAAGTTGCAGTAAAGGTTCACGGGGTCTTTCCGTCCCGTTGCGGGTATCCGGCATCTTCACCGGAACTACAATTTCACCGAGCTCATGGCTGAGACAGTACCCAGATCGTTGCACCATTCGTGCAGGTCGGAACTTACCCGACAAGGAATTTCGCTACCTTAGGACCGTTATAGTTACGGCCGCCGTTTACTGGGGCTTCGATTCAGAGCTTCTCCCGAAGGATGACCCCCCCTCTTAACCTTCCAGCACCGGGCAGGTGTCAGGCCTTATACATCTTCTTTCAAATTAGCAAAGCCCTGTGTTTTTGATAAACAGTCGCCTGGGTCTTTTCACTGCGGCCCTCTTACGAGGGCGACCTTTCTCCCGAAGTTACAGGTCGATTTTGCCTAGTTCCTTAGCCATGAATCACTCGAGCGCCTTAGTATACTCTACTTGACTACCTGTGTCGGTTTGCGGTACGGGTTACTTTTATCTGAAGCTTAGAGGTTTTTCTTGGAAGTATGTTTGGGACTATTATCCGCTTGCCCGAAGGCTCACGGTACTATCAGGTTTCAGCTCAACCGGCGGATTTGCCTACCGGTCTCAACACCTACACCTTTCAACGTACTATTCCGTCAGTACGCAAGTCTTACACGACTCCGTCACCCCATCGCAATAAAAGTAAGTACAGGAATATTAACCTGTTATCCATCGACTACCCCTTTCGGGTTCGCCTTAGGCCCCGACTAACCCGGATCCGATTAGCGTTGATCCGGAAACCTTAGTCTATTGGCGGGCAGGTTTCTCACCTGCCTTATCGTTACTTATGCCTACATTTGCTTTTCCAGCCGCTCCAGCAAATCTTACGACTCACCTTCGGCGCAACTGGAATGCTCCCCTACCTACCGAATAAATTCGGTACCATAGCTTCGGTAATATGCTTATGCCCGATTATCATCCATGCACAGTCGCTCGACTAGTGAGCTGTTACGCACTCTTTAAATGAGTGGCTGCTTCCAAGCCAACATCCTAGCTGTCAATGCAACCGCACCTCGTTAGAACAACTTAGCATATATTTAGGGACCTTAGCTGATGGTCTGGGTTCTTTCCCTCTCGGCATTGGACCTTAGCACCCAACGCCTCACTCCCGAGTATATCTGATAGCATTCGGAGTTTGTCAGGGTTTGATAGGCGGTGAAGCCCTCTAGCCCAGTCAGTAGCTCTACCTCTATCAGACTCTACCTCGAGGCTGCACCTAAATGCATTTCGGGGAGTACGAGCTATTTCTCAGTTTGATTGGCCTTTCACCCCTACCCACAGCTCATCCAAAGACTTTTCAACGTCAACTGGTTCGGTCCTCCATTCCGTGTTACCGGAACTTCAACCTGGCCATGGGTAGATCACCGAGTTTCGCGTCTACCCCCACTAACTATATCGCCCTATTCAGACTTGCTTTCGCTTCGGCTCCGGACCTTAAGTCCTTAACCTTGCTAGTGAGGAGTAACTCGTAGGCTCATTATGCAAAAGGCACGCCGTCATCCCGATAAATCAGGACTCCGACCGCTTGTAAGCGCACGGTTTCAGGTACTATTTCACTCCTCTGTTCGAGGTTCTTTTCACCTTTCCCTCACGGTACTAGTTCACTATCGGTCTCTCAGGAGTATTTAGCCTTACCAGATGGTCCTGGCAAATTCACACAGGATTTCACGTGTCCCGCGCTACTCAGGATACTGCTAGTCTTTAATCTTGTTACGTGTACAGGACTTTCACCCTCTTTGGTTCAACTTTCCAGTAGATTCCACTTAAAGATTAAATTCATATTGCAGTCCTACAACCCCATAATTGCCGAAACAATTATGGTTTGGGCTTGTCCCCGTTCGATCGCCTCTACTAGGGGAATCACTTTTGTTTTCTCTTCCTCCGGGTACTAAGATGTTTCAGTTCTCCGGGTTTGCTTCAATTAAGATGATACCGTTCACACGGTACCGGGTTGCCCCATTCGGAAATCTACGGATCACAACTTATTTGCAACTCCCCGTAGCTTATCGCAGCTTATCACGTCCTTCATCGCCTCTGAGAGCCTAGGCATTCACCATACGCTCTTACTTACTTTCTTACACTGAGTAATTCAGTTATAAATTTTTAGAATTTTCTTCCAATACGTCAAAGAACTTCATCCGATAAATCGGAATCGTGATTACATGCGGATTCGAACCACATCATTGTACCATAATAATCAATAACCCAGCTCGTCTGTGGAGAATATCGGAGTCGAACCGATGACCTCTTGAATGCAAATCAAGTGCTCTAGCCAACTGAGCTAATCCCCCAAAAAAATAGTGGTCCAGCTCTCGATTCAACACACCTCCATCTACACAAGTGAGAGCCAACCCATCTTCAAGTCTTGTAGTCCCGAGCAGACTTGAACTGCTGACCCCTACATTATCAGTGTAGTGCTCTAACCAACTGAGCTACGGGACTATAAAAAAGAGCTATGCTCTTTTGCCCTGGGTTAAATATATATAAAGAAGAGAATTAGGTAGGAAGAAAGACCCCCGAAGGGTCTTGATAAATTCCTCTCTAGAAAGGAGGTGTTCCAGCCACACCTTCCGGTACGGCTACCTTGTTACGACTTAGCCCCAGTCACTAGTTTTACCCTAGGCCGCTCCTTACGGTTACGGACTTTAGGTACCCCCAGCTTCCATGGCTTGACGGGCGGTGTGTACAAGGCCCGGGAACGTATTCACCGCGTCGTTGCTGATACGCGATTACTAGCGAATCCAACTTCACGGAGTCGAGTTGCAGACTCCGATCCGAACTGAGACCAGCTTTAGAGATTTGCATCCAGTTGCCTGGTAGCTTCCCTTTGTACTGACCATTGTAACACGTGTGTAGCCCTGGACATAAGGGCCGTGCTGATTTGACGTCATCCCCACCTTCCTCTCACCTTACGGTGGCAGTCTCGCTAGAGTCCCCGGCATTATCCGCTGGTAACTAACGATAGGGGTTGCGCTCGTTATGGGACTTAACCCGACACCTCACGGCACGAGCTGACGACAACCATGCAGCACCTTGTAGATCGTCCCGAAGGAAAATCGCCTTTCGGCAAAAGTCGCTCTACATTTAAGCCCAGGTAAGGTTCCTCGCGTATCATCGAATTAAACCACATGTTCCTCCGCTTGTGCGGGCCCCCGTCAATTCCTTTGAGTTTCATCGTTGCCGACGTACTCCCCAGGTGGATCACTTAATGCTTTCGCTTGGTCACATGTCATTAATTTGACATACAACGAGTGATCATCGTTTACGGCGTGGACTACCAGGGTATCTAATCCTGTTCGCTCCCCACGCTTTCGTGCCTCAGCGTCAGTGTTAGCTTAGTAAGCTGCCTTCGCAATCGGTGTTCTGTGTGATCTCTAAGCATTTCACCGCTACACCACACATTCCGCCTACCTCAACTAAACTCAAGACAATCAGTATCAATGGCAGTTCTACAGTTAAGCTGTAGGATTTCACCACTGACTAAATCGTCCGCCTACGCACCCTTTAGACCTAATAAATCCGGATAACGCTTGCATCCTCCGTATTACCGCGGCTGCTGGCACGGAGTTAGCCGATGCTTATTCGTACAGTACAGTCAGGCTCCGACACGTCGGAGAAGTTCTTCCTGTATAAAAGCAGTTTACAACCCATAGGGCATTCATCCTGCACGCGGATTGGCTGGTTCAGGCTTGCGCCCATTGACCAATATTCCCCACTGCTGCCTCCCGTAGGAGTCTGGTCCGTGTCTCAGTACCAGTGTGGGGGATCATCCTTTAAGACCCCCTAGACATCGTAGTCTTGGTGAGCCGTTACCTCACCAACAAACTAATGTCACGCATGCCCATCCGTAGCCGTCGGAACTTTAATTATAAAAACAGGTGTTTCTATAATATTATGAGGTATTAATCCGGATTTCTCCGGGCTATCCCTCAGCTACGGGTAGGTTGCATACGCGTTACTCACCCGTGCGCCGGTCGTCAGCGATCCGAAGATCCTGTTACCCCTCGACTTGCATGTGTTAAGCCTACCGCTAGCGTTCATCCTGAGCCAGGATCAAACTCTTCGTTGTAAATGTTTAATCTTATGCTCAGAATTTATCAAGTTTCAAAAAAAATTGACTTCTTCTTCTTTCTTTCTTACCTACCTATTATTTCTCTTCAATAATTCAAAGAACGTTGTCTTTATTAAAAGCGAGTGCAAAGGTAACCACAATAATTTAACATCCAAATAAAAAATTACTTTTTTAAACTTTTTTGTCTCCTTCTGTGCCTTTCCCTATCAACACCAAACTTCCTTAAAGAACTCATCCCGCAAATGGGACTGCAAATATACAAACGTTTTTTTTGGATACAAGACCCACCCGAAAGAAAACTAATGAAAGCCTAGTAACACCTTGGACGACAAGAAAATAATTTTCTCTTTTTTTTTGTCAGCCCGCTTTAGCTATATTTGCAGTTGCTTCAAGAACAATTCATATACATAATATATTATATACAAGACAAAAAATCGACCTGTGACCAACTTTCTGATCATAATTCCAACATATAAAGAAGAAGAGAACATTTACGGACTCATCAAAGCAATATTAGCACTTGACACCGAATTTGACATCCTGGTGATCGATGACAACTCTCCCGATAATACACAAAATATAGTTGAAGATCTTATTAGAAAATGGCCCGGAAGGGTATATCTCAAAAAACGACCCGGCAAACTTGGTCTAGGAACAGCATACCTTGATGGTTTTAACTGGGCACTCGAACATCATTATAAATACATTTTCGAGATGGATGCCGATTTCTCACATAATCCTGATGACCTCGAAAAAATACTGGAGACAACAAAACAGGACTCAATTGGGATGTCAGTTGGCTCCAGATATAAAAAAGGCGTAGCTATCGTTAATTGGCCAATGGGCAGATTAATTCTTTCCTACTATGCCTCAATGTATGTACGAACCGTAACCGGAATGAGTGTCAGAGATGCTACCGCTGGATTTGTCTGCTACAAAAGAGAAGTGTTGGAGAAACTGGATCTGGATAAAATCAGAATGAAAGGATACGGATTTCAAATAGAAATGAAATTCAAAACATGGAAACTTGGATATAGTATAGCTGAAGTTCCAGTGATATTTATTAATCGGGAGCAAGGAACATCTAAAATGAGCGGTGGAATTTTTAGTGAGGCATTAGTCGGCGTACTAAGAATGAAAATCAGCAGCCTAAGGGGAGACTATCGCGAATATATTAGCAGAAACTATGAGTAGATACCTCATCACAAATGCATTAATTGTCAATGAAGCAAAACAATTCATAGGGCATGTTCTGATTCAGAACAAAAAAATTCAATCTGTCACTACAGGTGAAATTCCGACAGTTAGTTCTTCAACAGTTGTCATTCCAGCTGATGGGAAATGGTTACTTCCAGGCATAATAGATGACCAGGTGCATTTCAGAGATCCTGGTCTTACCCACAAAGGCGATTTGTTTACTGAGTCCCGCGCAGCAGTGGCAGGTGGAATAACATCCCTCATGGAAATGCCTAATACCATCCCCCAAACCACAACGATAAAACTATTATTGCAAAAATTTAAACTTGCGGCAACAAAATCACTTGCAAATTACTCCTTCTACATTGGTGCCACAAATGACAATTTTGAAGAACTGAAAATGGTTGATCGCTCGCTAACATGTGGTATTAAAATCTTCATGGGAGCTTCAACAGGGAACATGTTAGTTAATGACCCCTCAAGTCTTGCAGCAATCTTTTCAATTAGTGATCTGCTGATCGCGGTTCATTGTGAAGACGAAGAAATTATTCGAAATAAATTTTCTGAATACCAGGCTAAATTTGGAGAAGACATTCCAGTTGAATATCATCCTGTGATAAGAAATCATGAAGCATGTTTCAGATCGTCATCACTGGCCGTCAAACTGGCAAAACAGTTCAACTCCCGATTGCATATCATCCATGTTTCAACTGCTGATGAACTAGTTCATTTTGAAACAGGAATTCCCTCAAGAGATAAAAGAATCACCTCAGAAGTTTGCATACATCACCTTTGGTTCGACCAATCAGACTATGCTCGTAAAGGGACACTAATCAAATGGAACCCTGCAATAAAGAATCTGGCGGATAAAGAAGCCTTAATTAAGGCTGTAAATGACGACAGAATTGATGTCATTGCAACTGACCATGCACCACATACACTTGAGGAAAAAGACAATCCCTATACTAAAGCTCCGTCAGGTGCCCCAATGGTACAGCACTCCCTGGTCGCAATGCTGGAATATGTGCATCAGGGAATTTTCACCATTGACAAAGTAGTCAACAAAATGTGTCACACTCCTGCTGATATATTCCAAATCCGGAACCGCGGCTATATAAGAGAAGGTTATTTCGCTGATCTGGTAATTGTTGATCCTGATGATCCCTGGACAATCAATAAATCAAATCTTTACTATAAATGTGGATGGTCCCCACTTGAAGGAACAAGTATAAAATCAAGAGTGACCCATACATTTGTTAATGGACACCTCGCTTATGACAATGGGATTTTTGATGATTCCGTAAAAGGGAAAGCTCTGGAATTCAATCGTTAACCTAATACAAAACGAGCTGTCTTTCGACTTTGTTGTTGCACATAGATCCGGTATCCCTGTGTGTATTTTGCAATAGCTTGAGAATCATAATGTCGGATTGTCAGGAGTTCAAGTCCACCATTATATAATACTTTGAAATTTGGCAACAGAGCATCCAATAAAGCATCTAATTTTTTCTGATTCTGATTAAAAACCAGAGACAAACTAACCGCACCGTGCTGCATTAGATTAATTCTGATACGATATCTGGCAAGAATAGAAAATATTTCAGCCAGAGCATCTTCAACTACAAAGGAAAAATCACGTGCTTGAATACTAACGAGAACCTGATTCTCCTTCCGGATAAGAACTGGAATATCAATAGGAGCGACAGAACGCTCAACGATACAAGTCCCTGAATCATTTGGCGCAAAAAGAGATTTAACCAATAAGGGAATATTTTTATTTTGAAGAGGTTTAATTGTGTTTGGATGAATAACTTTAGCTCCAAAATAGGAAAGTTCTACTGCTTCAAGATAAGATATTTCATCCAGCTTACGGGTGGAGGAAAATTGCGTGGGATCTGCATTCAAAATACCAGGTACATCCTTCCACACAACAACCTCTTGGGCATCAATGATACTTCCAATAATCGCTGCGGTGTAATCCGATCCTTCCCTTCCGAGAGTAGTGGTATAACCATGCTGCGTTCCACCAATAAAGCCCTGAGTAAGAAATAGAGAGCCTGAAAACTCACCATCAGATCCTATACTCTTTCGAATTTTCTTTCCGGTTTGATCCCAATTAACTTTTCCCTCCCGAAAACATGAATCAGTGACAATGAGCTTTCTGGCATCCAGATTATGATGGATCAATCCCTCCTGCTCCCAATAAGCAGATACTATCAGGGAGCTCAATATTTCACCAAAAGAAACCACCTGATCATAACCCTCATCATATGAAAGATTCTGTACCAGCTTTAGCGCATTTTGCAATTCACAAATAATTGCATGAAACTTTTCTCTCACCTGAACATCCTGTTCATCAATTAAATCTTCAATCAAGCTGCTATGAAAACTTACAATATGATTAAGATCTTCAGTTTTCCCCTGCCGGATATCATTGTAGACAAGCTCAAAGGCATTTGTCATCTGATAAAATGCAGATACAACCACAACCAAGGTTTGCTGGCCTGATTGCGTGCTCTTAAGCTCCACTTCCTTCCTCACTACATGACTCATCGCCTGTATTGCTTCTGTATTTTTCAGAATCCCTCCGCCAAATTTGAAAACCTTCATTAGAAAAATTTTAATTAAAAGTAGGGCTTTCGCATTTAATCCCTATTTTTAGTTGACCATAATACAACTATTATATGAAAACCTACAATATTACCACTCTAAATGAGTTCATCATTCGGCGTCAGGCCGATTTTCCATATGCCAAAGGAGAATTATCCCGCTTAATAAGCCACATCGGCATTGCAGCAAAAATTGTAAACAAGAAAGTAAAAAAAGCTGGCTTGGTTGACCTTCTGGGTGAGGCTGGGAACGTAAACGTTCAGGGAGAGGACCAGCAAAAGATGGATATATTTGCAGATGAGGTCTTTGTAAGCGCGCTACAGGCTAGTGGCGAGGTTTGTGGAATCGCTACAGAAGAGAACCAGGAAATAATCACTTTTGATGATAATCTCTCAAAAGATGCGAAGTATATCTTTCTGATGGATCCACTTGATGGATCATCAAATATTGATGTAAATGTTTCAATAGGTACTATATTCTCTATTTTTCGCAGGGTATCAAAGGTTGGTCATAAAGCTAAAAATGAAGACTTTGTGCAAGTAGGCACTCAAATGGTTGCTGCTGGTTATGTACTATATGGCTCATCCACCATGTTGGTTTATACAACAGGTAAAGGAGTGAATGGTTTTACTCTGGATCCAACTATTGGAGAGTTTTGTCTCTCACACTCTGATATGCGAACTACGGAATATGGCTCTATTTACTCAATAAATGAAGGCAATTATGCTAAGTTTCCCGAGGGTGTTAAAAAATATATCAAATACTGCCAGGAAATAGATCCTGAAGGTGACCGTCCCTACAAATCCAGATATATTGGTTCGCTGGTGGCTGATTTTCACCGGAATTTACTCAAAGGTGGAATATTCTTATATCCTCCAAGTCCCAGTGCTTTAGAAGGTAAACTACGATTAACATATGAATGTAATCCTATTGCTTTTATAGCTGAACAAGCCGGTGGAAAAGCTTCTGATGGAAAAAACAGAATTCTTGACATTAAACCTGATTCACCCCATCAACGCGTACCATTTTATGTTGGTTCTCGTTCAATGGTGGATAAGTTGGAGGATATGATATCAGAATCTGAAGAAAACTAGACGATATCTTAATCCATCCAGAATCATTTTTTTAGATTGTATCAGAAATAATATTTTGATATTCACATACTGCAATTCGGAATTTCAGATAAAATAAAAACTTCTGGATGAGTATAGTATATCAGGAAATCGATATCCCTGTTATTGTAAATATCAAATCTTCCCAGGATTTGATTCACAGCCAAACGACGAGGAGCTTTTATTATCTTTGTATCATCAATTTGCTCAACCATGCTGAAGACTCATAATACACTCGTAATTATTATACTCATATGCTGCTTCGGGCTTACTTCATTCGGGCAGGAAAGACCGAAAGTCGGCCTTGTTCTTAGTGGAGGAGGAGCAGCAGGGTTAGCACACATTGGGGTTATTAAAGTAATCGAAGAGGCTGGTATCCCGATTGACTATATTGGAGGCACTTCAATGGGCTCTATTGTAGGAGCTATGCATGCCCTGGGATATTCTTCTGATGAAATGGCCAAACTGATTATTGAGCAAGATTGGGAAGCTCTCTTATCAGATCAGGTTCCTCGCAGAGATCTGACCTTTGAGGTAAAAGAAGACCTGGAGAAATATTTTTATGCCTTCCCTATTTCAAGAAAGGGTATTGAATTACCATCCGGATTAGTAGCCGGGCATAACATAATAAATATGCTTGCAGGCTATACCTGGGATGCCTATGACATACGTGACTTCTCAGATTTGCCCATTCCATTTATATGTATCGGTACTGATATCGAGACTGGTAAAGAGGTGGTGCTGGATTCAGGCATTTTACATGATGCCTTACGAGCAAGCATGGCAATACCCACTGCATTTACTGCTGTTGATGTGGATGACAAACTCATGATTGATGGCGGTCTGATTAATAATTTCCCGGCCGAACATGTTAAACTGATGGGAGCTGACATCATCATTGGAATTGATGTTCAGGCGAACCTTAGGAAAAAGAATGAGTTGAACTCGATGGTATCCATTCTCAAACAGGCGCTGACACTGGTTAGAGAGGATGAAAACGAAAGAAACCGCGAATTATGCGACATCCTGATTCGTCCCCGTACAGAAGATGCACATACTCTGAGCTTTGGCATGGTCGATGATATAATTAAAAATGGTGAACTTAAGGCCAGGGAACAATGGGATGAACTTAAAGCTTTGGGAGATAATCTGAAACGAATGTACCCCAATCAGCCCAAAGTGAGCATTCCACGTCGAAAAATCGATTCATTGTTTATCCGGGAGTTACGGTTTACCGGTCTGGAACGAATTTCACAAAAGGATATCTTGTCTATAATTAATCTACCATTCCCTGCCTGGCTAAGTCCTGAACAAATAACCGAAGGCTTGCGGCACGCTTTTGGAACAAATTATTTCAATCGAATAAGCTACCAGCTTGACCCAGTGGAAGATGGCGTCAGACTCACGATAAGGGCCGAAGAAAAAGGGAATGAAGTAGCAAATATTGGCTTGCATTTCGATAATTTGTTTAACGCATCCCTGATGCTAAATGCCAATATACGTAACCTTTGGAAACGTGGTGACAGGTTGAGTTTCGATTTTACATTAGGTGAGAATCCGCATTTTGGTACCTCATACTTTTTTCTGACACATAAAAAACAGAATTACGGAATACGAACAGAATATGACAGGCTGATAGCTTACGAGTATTTAAATGGGAATAAAATCAGTAGTTATGTTTATCACAATGTCATTGGCGATATAATATTACGCACCACATATCGTGATGAGTTTGCAGTGAGCATGGGACTGCAAGCGGAATTTGCTTCTGTTGCACCCTCTATCAGTGTGTTCGACATTGCCGCATTTAATTCAAGGATGTTGAATTATTATGCTGAGTTTAAAAAAGACAATTTCAACAAAGTTCCATATCCAACCAGAGGTGAAAAGGTTGATATAAATATGAAGCTTATAAATAATTTCACCGACGATGGAATTATCCCTGGCATTATCATTCATTACAGACATCAAATAGCTCTCGAATTGGGTAAGAAGTTAAGCTTCCAACCCTCGGTCAATATGGGCTTCGCATTTAGTGATTCTATTCCTTACCCTTATCGCTCATATGTTGGAGGATTGGGCTACTATCATCATGCCGTTTTCCCATTTATTGGCATGAATTACATGGAGCGCGCTGGCAATCATGCCTTTGTGCTCAGAGGGGACCTGCAATACAATTACAAGGGGAACCACTATTTTATGTGGAGGAATAACATTGCTCAGTCTTTCGATAAAATTGGAGAAATGATTGACATGTCAGAGCTGATATTTGGCACAGGATTGACGTATGGATTTGCCTCTCCTGTTGGACCAATTGAGGCTACTTTGATGATCTCAAATAACACCTGGAAACCAGGTCTTTTTGTTAACATTGGATATTGGATCAGATAAAAATCGGCAAAAAAGCTTGAAGATTGAAGCTCCTCGCGGCAAGCCACGAGGAATCTTAGAGTAGAAATTCCATCAATTCCTGTTTATCATTCACATACTTACTGAAAAAGCCCAGATCTTTCATCCTTCTTACAAGTGGCTCGAAATCTTCTGATTTTTTCAGTTCTACCCCTACCAAGGCAGGACCATTCTCCCTTGCTGTTTTTTTGGAGTACTCAAAATGTACAATGTCATCATCCTGTCCGAGAACCTCCGCAACAAATTCTTTTAAGGCACCCGGACGTTGAGGAAAACGAACGATGAAGTAATGCTTAAGGTTTTTATACAGTAATGACCGCTCTTTGAAATCCGGGAAACGAGAAATATCATTATTCCCTCCCGAGATGATTACACCAACCCGTTTCCCTTTCAGCTCATCCTTCATTAGCTCAACTGCTGCCAGTGCCAATGCTCCGGCAGGTTCAGCAACTATGGCATTTTGATTGTAAAGCAGGAGGATAGTTTTGCTTATCAAACCTTCGGGGACTACAACAACTTTTTCTAAATAGTCTCTGCAAACGGGAAAAGTCAGATCTCCTACTTTTTTCACAGCTGCTCCGTCAGTAAAAGTATCTATCTCATCAAGTTCAACTATTTGTCCTTGCTCAATTGATTTTTTCATTGCGGGCGCACCTGCAGGTTCGACTCCGATGAGCCTGGTTGTTGATGAATTACTCCAGAATACTGGTCCGATCCCGGCTGCTAATCCACCACCCCCAACAGGAATAAACAAATAATCTAAGGGTTCACTCAGATCTTCAAGAATCTCCAGAGCCACACTACCCTGCCCCAGTACAATCTGAGGGTGGTCAAAAGGAGGGATCAGTGTCTTCCCGGTTTCCATAGATTCTTTCTTAGCAGCCTCATAAGACTGGTCAAAAGTATCACCTGCAAATATGATTACAGCCTGACCATTTCCATGGTATTGCACTTGTCTGATTTTCTGCTTTGGTGTAGTTTCAGGCATATATATCCGACAGGGAACATTAAGTTCTTTACAAGCGAAAGCCACTCCCTGAGCATGGTTTCCGGCGGATGCACAAACGACTCCCTTAGCTCTGTCTTCATCCGGCAGGGAGGCTATCATATGGTAAGCACCCCTGACTTTATAAGACCTTACTACCTGTAAATCTTCTCTTTTGGCATAAATCTGGCAGCCCATTTCTTCACTAAAGTTTGATAGCAATTCAAGAGGTGTTCGCTTGACTACTGGTTTCAGAAGCTCATAGGCTTTATGGAAACTTGATAATTTAAGATTCATCTGCTAATTTTTCAGTTATCGCTTTTCAGCTGTATAATTGCAACTCTCACTTCACAAAAAAAGCCACTCGGTAAAATCGAGAGGCTTTGCATATATTGTATACCTTCCCGATCAGTCGAGTGACTCACTAATAATAATACTAATCCGGATATTTATGTTTCTTATCATCCGTGTCAAAGATATAATAATTTACTAATGCCGATATTTCATTTAAATAAGCATCTGGCTTGAATCACAAAACAATATCTTTGCGGCTATGGATATATTACAATATCTTTTAACAGGAGCTATATTAGGACTGGTTGCTGGCATCTCACCTGGCCCCATATTAGCTCTGGTAATAAAAGAAAGTCTCCAAAATGGGCGGAAGGCAGGAATGAAAGTTGCAACAGTTCCTTTAGTATCCGATTTACCAATCGTACTACTCACACTGATTATTCTGACTAAAGTTGCTGAATATGATGCCATTCTGGGAATCATTTCCTTCCTTGGAGCCGGATTCATCCTGCTTCTTGCTTACGAAAGCTTAAGGGTAAAGGCAGTGCAGGGAAATTTGAAACCTCCAAAGATTAGCAGTTTTTCAAAAGGTGTTTTGGCAAATCTATTAAGCCCACACCCATATCTTTTTTGGTTATTAGTTGGTTCCCCCATGGTGCTCAAAGCCTGGAATATTACTCCCTGGGCCGGGATTTCCTTTGTTTTAGGTTTCTACCTTTGTATTGTTGGTGCCAAACTAATTATTGCCTGGATTTCAGACAAATCCAAAAATGTTCTGGGCACTACAGGTTACATCTGGGTTATTCGGATTTTGGGAATTATTCTGATTGTTTTAGCTATTTATCTAATCATGGATGGGATCAACTTTTTGACTTAGTGCAACAGGATGTTTTATTGAACAACTCAATATTCTTCCAATTTGCTCAGATTTACCATTGCCTCTTCAAAAGAATCGCCGCAAACTTCCGGATCAGCCATGAAATCTTTGCATACCTCTGGTCGATCAGGATGATTCCAGATTCTACACTCCTTGGTACACGAAAGATGAATACATCTTTCGCCTGCTTTTTTGCCCTCAGGACGCCCGGGTATAGGAGATGATATAGATATAGCAATACAACAGGCTCCACAGCCTGACCTGCACTCCATATTTCAAATATTGTTAATTTTCAAATTTCACAGCAGTACCATAAGCCAAAAGCTCAGCAGCACCCTGCATCACAGTAGAGGTGGTCAATCGCATACAAACAATGGCATCTGCTCCCATGGCTTTAGCATCGGCTACCATACGATCGATTGCCTGTTCTCTGGCCTCAGCAAAAACTTTAGTGTACTCTTCAATCTCACCTCCAACTATACTTCTCAACCCCGCCAGAATATCTTTACCTACGTGCCTTGCCCTAATGGTGTTACCTTTTACAAATCCAAGTGTCTGAGCAATTTTGTGATCACTGAACTCATCCTGAGTTGTGATCAAAATGTCATTTACAATCATCATTTGTCTACATTTTTATCGTAATAATCATCTTCCTTGTTTTTTATCCGATCTCTCACGACTTTAATAAACAGAAATCCCAGTCCTGCAATAACAATGAAACCAATAATTCCCTCAGGGAAGGCTTCAATCAGTCCTTTAATCATCAGATATATCCAAACCAAAAGGGCTATGACGAGAAAAAAATAACCTAATCGTTCAAGCATGATTTTTAGTTTTTTGTTAATTAATAAAGTTATGAAAAAACTTGCAGCGATCAAAGAGATTATTGTTTTCATAACGATTCCAGATCGACAGCCCGGAGTTTTTTTGTACCTTCGGGCTAGTCATGAAAATTTAGTTTATTTATGCGAAAAAATATCAAATAAGCTTGCCTGAGTATCAGTCAGACATGTATTTGAAAAACAGCAAAATATCTAACTCTAATAAAATCAATGAGATCTTCAATCTTTTTCCTTTCATCATTTTTTGCCCTCTCAATAACAATTAGTTCTTGCAATAAGCAAACCCCCAGACCAAATATTATCCTTATGATGGCTGATGATCTGGGATATGGTGATACTGGTTTCAATGGGAGCACTGAGAACCAAACTCCGGCTCTTGATGAACTGGCTAGCCAGGGAATTATTTTTTCACGATTCTACTCTGCATCGCCGGTTTGTTCACCAACACGAGCAAGCTGTTTAACAGGACGTAATCCCTACCGGATGAATATTCCGACGGCAAATTCTGGTCATATGCCCGAAAGTGAAATAACTCTGGCTGAAATTCTCAGAGAGCATGGCTATCGTACTGGCCATTTTGGCAAATGGCATCTTGGAATATTCACCACAAACCAAAAGGATGCTAACAGGGGGCGGCCAGGAAATGAGCAGCATCTGGCTGTACCAACAGATCATGGATTTGATAGTTTTTTCAGTACTGAATCAAAAGTTCCTACCTGGGACCCAATGATTAAGCCAATTCAGTTTGACACAACACAAGGAGAAAACCTGAGGTTTGGGTGGAAAGCTTTGAATGAAACTTCAGATAGTGTTCCATACGGCACCAGATACTGGACAGGTCTTGAAGAGCAATACGAAGGACCTCTGGAAGGAGATGATTCAGGTATTATTATGGATCATGCCATAAACTTCATCAGTAAATCTTTGACTGACAAGTCTCCATTCTTCTCGGTGATATGGTTTCATGCCCCCCATCTCCCTGTAGTAGTCGATTCAAGTTATCGAGCCAATTACCCTGATCTGCCTTTAAGGAAACAGTTGTACTTTGGAACTATTTCAGCTCTGGATGAGCAGGTAGGGAGGCTATGGGATTTCCTCACACTAAATGAGGTGGCGAATAATACAATAATTTTTTTCTGTAGTGATAATGGTCCTGAACTGAGAACTCCTGGGAGCGCCGGTATATTCAGGGGAAAAAAGCGAGACTTGTACGAAGGAGGCATCCGGGTTCCTGCATTTTGCGTATGGCCTGATGAACTTCAAAAAGATATTCGAATAGACGCTCCTGCATTTACCTCAGATTATCTGCCTACTTTGGTAGATTTCTTAAATATTGATTTCCCTGATGATCGCCTCTTGGATGGAACCAGTATTAAGCCCCTGTTACTTGGTAATCAAACCACAAGGGCTGTTCCGATGGGATTCAGATTTCAAAATAAGCTATCATGGGTTACTGACAGGTACAAGTTGATCAGTGTAGATAAAGGAAGAAGCTACGAGCTTTATGACTTGATTCAGGACCCTCAGGAGAAAAATAATATCATTTCAGAGAACAAAGAACAGGCAAATCAATTGATAACTGAATTAGAAGCCTGGCTGGCTACCTTTTGAGTACATGAGAAATAAGTTTTGACAAGTTAGTATGACAACAATGAACAGTTTTGCAATGCGAAAAATAACAAAGCAATCTTCAATCTTTATAATAACATTCCTTTTACTTCTACTTGGTTCGTGCAAAAATACTGACAGACCAAATATTCTATTAATATACTCTGATGATCAGGGCAGCATCGACCTGAACTGCTATGGAGCAGAGGATCTGCACACTCCAAATCTTGATCTTCTGGCAAATAATGGAATCAGGTTTACTCAGTTTTATGCAGGGTCATCCGTATGCTCTCCATCCAGGGCTGCTTTACTTACAGGGATGAGTCCTCAAGCTGCCGGATTACCGGGAAATACATCTTCGCAACCCGGACATCCAGGGATGCCCTCTGAACGCTTCACTATTGCAGAGATGTTAAAGGAAGCAGGGTATGTAACCGGACATGTTGGTAAATGGCATCTGGGATACTCTGATGATACTCGCCCACTAGCACAGGGTTTTGACTACAGTTTCGGTCATATGGGTGGTTGCATTGATAATTACTCACATTTCTTTTACTGGAACGGACCAAACAGGCACGACTTATGGGAAAATGGAGTTGAGATTAATCGTGAAGGACAATACTTCCCGGATTTAATGGTTGAACACGCAAAGAAGTTTTTTAAAGATCATAAAACAGAGCCGTTTTTCCTCTATTTCGCAATTAATTTGCCGCATTATCCATTACAACCCACTGAAAAATGGAGGGCCCACTACGCGAATCTTGAAATGCCTCGCCGTGATTATGCTGGTTTTATCTCTGTAATTGACGAAAGCGTCGGGAAATTAGTGAAATCATTAGAAAGTTTGGGTTTACGCGACCAAACCTTAATAATTTTTCAATCAGATCAGGGACACTCATGCGAAACAAGGGCTTTCAAAGGTGGTGGTAATGCCGGACCATACCGTGGTGCAAAATCGTCCCTTTTTGAAGGTGGTATAAGAGTTCCGGCAATATTGAATTGGCCTGATCAACTACCTTCGGGACAAGTAAATGATGTTGCCTGTATCAATTACGATTGGTTTCCGACGATAGCTGAGGTTTGTGGTATTGATAACATCCCAAGTACAATTGAAGGACACAGCTTACTTCCGGTTATATCAAACCAGGAAGCACAGCATGAAAGTTTCCATTGGAAATTGGGTAAACAATGGGCTGTCAGACAAGGAAAATGGAAATTACTGGGTAATCCTAATGATCCATCCGGCAAATTTCCTATCAACGGTGAAAAGGATCAGCTTTTTCTGGTAAATCTTGATAATGATCAGTCTGAACAATACAATCTTGCTGAACAGCATCCTCAGATTGTTCATGAGCTAATCGACTTGTATATGAAATGGGAGTATGCCAATAAAAACGATATACCAGAAACCATGACTTCCATACAGAATATTGCTGCAGGAGCCAATATTACAATATCCCCAGCTCCAAACTCGAAATATTCAGGAGAAGGTCCTCAAACGCTAATTAATGAACTGAGGGGTTCGGTGAATTTCAACGACAAGCAATGGCTGGGCTTTGAAGGTACAGATGTTGTTTGTCAGATTGACTTGCAAAATTCTATTCATGTAAATTCAATATCTATAAGAATACTCCATGACGCCGGAAGCTGGATATTCTTACCCAAATCTGTGCAAGTTGCAGCAGGAATAAATATCAAGACAATGGAAAATGTAGGAATTATAGAAACTCCTACTGACTTGTTTAAACAAGATTTCTTATTCAAAGAATACATTTTACCTGTGAATCAAAAAACACAATACTTTAATATTAAATTGAATAGCCTAATTCAATGCCCTGATTGGCACCCAGGTAAAGGAGGTAAGGCCTGGTTGTTTATTGATGAGATAATAATACAATAGGGATTGAGCTAAAGTCTTTGTACCTTTGCAGCCCGGTGTTTTTTTGTATCTTATAGGGATTGATGTAAAGGAGAGGGAGTTTAATGACAGGATTATTTTCAGAGACTTTTAAGCTAAATAATTCAACAACTCGGGTAGAGCAATTACTCAGAAGCCTGATTGAGGAGAATCCTATACTATCCAAAATAATACACAAAGCTAAAAGTGCTCAGGAAGCCTCAGATGGAATCAGATCATGGGTAGAAAAAGAACTTGTTGCTCACCCCCTGGCATTTAAATTTTACAAGCATGAGTCCCACGACAGACAGTCTTTTGAGCAAATTCAATGGAAGGATCTGGCTGCGATAAGGATAATGGATTATCTGGACAATGAGGGACGGGCTTTTATTGACCCGGCTTTGCATGGAAAAACAGCTGTCACCAAGCCTTTTAAGATACTATGGAAGGAGGTTCATGAAAATAACCCAAATGGATCAGAAGATTTTTATGAAGATTTATTATATCTATTCAGGCAATTCAGAGGTGAATTAAAACCCATATCACCAAATATTGAACAGCTCAATACCTGGATGAACCGTTGGGTTGACGGCTTAGATGAACGAGTGATTCAAATCAGGCAAGATAATAAGGATAGAATTATTCGGGTTTTCATTACGAAAATGGATGAGGGGCACTATCATGATCCCAAATACTTTTTTGAATCAGGAAAGAGTTTTGATGAAAAGTACATGCTGGTGAACAAGTGGTGGAAAACAAAATTATTTCATCTCAAATTTGCTATAAGAAACCCTGATGACCTGAATGATTATTTAGGAGGATCGCTTGATTCGAAAACAATGGACATGCTTCACAGCGCCCAGGAGAAAGGGATCCCTTTTTTTGTCAATCCATATTATTTGTCACTTCTGCTAGTCGATCCTCCTGAATTTGCAAGAGGAGCTGATCAGGCAATTCGTGATTACATATTCTATAGTGAAGCTCTAATTAATGAGTACGGAAGCATTGTTGCATGGGAGAAAGAAGATGAGGTAGAAGCTGGCAAACCAAATGCAGCCGGCTGGCTTCTTCCTGGAACACACAATATTCACCGCAGATATCCCGAAGTGGCAATATTGATCCCTGATACTGTTGGCAGGGCCTGTGGAGGACTTTGCGTTTCATGCCAGAGAATGTATGATTTCCAGCGTGACAACTTGAATTTCAATCTTGAGAAACTACGTCCGAAAGAAACATGGGATGATAAACTGGAGCGATTATTGGCATACTGGGAAAATGATTCACAACTTCGTGATATATTGATCACAGGTGGAGATGCCTTAATGAATTCCAATCGTTCACTAGAGAAGATTTTTACTGCATTTCTAAAAATGGTTGCTCGCAAGAGAGAGGCAAATCTTAAGCGACCCGATGGAGAAAAGTATGCTGAAATGCTACGTGTTAGATTAGGAACGCGCCTCCCTGTATATCTGCCTCAGCGAATTACACCGGAATTGTCGCGTATTCTGCGAGAATTTAAAAAAGAAGCAGGCAAATTGGGCGTAAAACAGTTCTTCATCCAAACACACTTCGAATCTCCTATGGAGCTTACTCCTGAAGCAAAAGAAGGTATCCGCAGGTTGATTGATGCAGGATGGACTGTTACGGATCAAATGGTTTTTACTGCTGCCGCATCACGAAGGGGGCACTCAGCCAAGCTAAGAAAAATTCTCAATGAGATTGGAGTTGTCAATTATTACACCTTCTCAGTTAAAGGATATTTGGAAAACAGTTTCAATTTTGCCACAAATGAGCGGGCAGTTCAGGAACAATTTGAAGAAAAGATATTGGGTCGCATACCCAAAAAATACTTCTCTGAGGTTGCCAAATTTCCCGAAGATGCTGAAAACATTGTTGAGCGAATTGCAGAGCTCCAAGAAAGAACAAAACTTCCGTTTCTGGGTACTGACCGTAATGTTCTGAATTTGCCGGGAGTTGGCAAGAGTCTTACATTCCGGACAATTGGCATAACAAGACTTGGTCGCCGAATTCTGGAGTTTGATTATGACAAAATTCGAAAGCATAGTCCGATAACTCATGAATTGGGAAAAGTTATAATTATTGAATCAAAGTCAATCAGGCAATACCTGAATCAACTTGAAGAATACGGTGAAGACCCAAAGGAATATGAAAGCATCTGGGGATATTCAATTGGTGTTACTGAACCCAGAAATCCCATGTATGATTACCCTGAATATTCCTACCTCAATACCGAAGAATATACCAATTTAGGGGAAATCTAGGTAACTGACATTCACCTTGAAGTGAACATTAAAGGTAGATCCATCTCTTTTCGATCCACAATTCTCAACCGAACAAGCTGCATAAAACGCAAGGGGAATACCTGCATTATTAATTAGAAACTGAGGCCTTTCAAGATTTGCCACTTTCAGCTTTGATCCATCTGAAAAAGCAATCCTTTTCTCTGAGAAGAACGGCTCGGGATGCAGTTCCCAAGACAAACCATCCTTTGAGATCATCATGGCTAAACCCGGCTCCACTCCTGTGAATTTCCCTTGAAAATCCTTAAATACAGCATAAAATAATTCTGTTTCAGGATGATACCAAACATATGGGTCCTCTGCACTCGCGATTCTTCCATCTTCCATCCGAAGGTCAAACATAAAATCATCCAGTGGTGAAAATGGTCCCTCAGGATTATCCGCCAATGCAAGCCCGTGTGCTCCTCTCCAACCCGGATCATACAAATTACCCTTGAAATACATGAGGTATTTCCCATCAGACGGGCGATATTCCACAGTAGGATTCACAACAATAAGATTATCAGGAAGAGGAATTGTCCCGCTGGGTGAAGGATCAATGACATCATCGGGCTTTACTCGTGTTCTCGCCTCCAACAGAGCTTTTTCAGGTCGTGTGAATCTCGCTTCTATGAGGTCTTCCAGCCTGTCAACAGCTATTACAGCAACCTTTTGCACTTGCTGAATCCTGTTTCTCATATTTAGATTTGCGCCAGGATCTCCAGCTGGTTTTTCACCCGGATCTCTTGAACCAATATAATACAAATAGTATTTCCCGTTGAACTTTCTGATATGTGGATTATGTACCCCCTGAGCATCCCAGGCTTCAGGTTTACCATCTTCTCGTGCTCCCTTTAATACTATCTTTTTAAACTTGAAATCCCTGTCCGGATAATCAGAAACGGCATAAGCAATCTTTGAACTTAGTAACCATGCATCAGAAAATCTTGGCTCATTCTCCCCCTGATTGAAGATAGAATAAAACATATGGTAGCGCCCATCATCACCTTCAACCACAGTACCTCCCCATACAAAATGCTCTGAATCAGTTAATACCGACCTGCTGTCGACTAAGGTTGATCCAGCCTCCTGATAAACCCGGCCATCAATCGGCTCTAGCTTCAGGCTTAGGCACTTTTGGTTTTTATTAGCTGAACAGCTGATCAGCATACAGCATATTATGCTTAAACAAATGACATTCCCAAATTGTCTCATATCATAATTGATTGTAGGTTCCAAACAAAAATAAGAATTTAGATGAACACCTATCCAGCTATTATGTCCTTCATTGCTATCTTTATGAACTTTTTAGACCTGAAAAAAATCTAACAAACAATTCATCACAGATATCTGTACTTATCAACCTGAAATATGAAAGCAATTTTTTTAACCCAATTTGGGGAAAGCAAAGACAGTTTTGAAATTCGTGAAACAGATCGTCCAAGTGCCAAACCTGGTCAGGTTGTAATCAAAGTACAAGCTTCCGGACTCAATTTTGCTGACGTAATGGCCAGAAGAGGTCTGTACAATGACGCCCCACCCCTACCTGCCATCCTGGGCTATGATGTTTGCGGAGTGATTGAAGAAGTAGGTGAAGGGGTAGAAGACTTAACAAAAGGACAAACTGTTACAGCGATGACTCGTTTTGGTGGGTATGCCGAATATGTAAGCACTCAGGCTGAAGGTGTAGCAGCTATTCCTGCCGGATGGGATCCTGGCAGGGCTACTTCGCTAACTACACAAGCCTGCACTGCAGTATATTGTGCTGAAGAAGTTATCAACCTGTACCCCGGGGAGAGAGTTCTCATTCAGGCGGCTTCAGGTGGTGTTGGTCGAACTCTTATTCAGTTGGCAAAACATTATGGCTGTGAGGTTTTTGCAACAGCCTCAGGCGGAAAGCAAGACTATCTTAAAGAAATGGGAGTAGATCACCCGATTGATTACATAAAAGAAGACTTCTCTCAGCGGATACCAGAAATTCTTAATGGAGAAAAACTGGATGTGGTCTTTGACAACCTGGGTGGTAAGAGGTATAAGCAAGGACTTAATTTACTCGGACCAGCAGGTAGAATTGTCAGTTATGGTGCAGCGGATAACAATAAAGGTAGCAAATCAGGCAAGTGGAATACCATAAAACTTGGTTTGGGTTTTGGCTTCCATTCCCCTATCAAATTGGTCATGAAATCGCAGGCCATGATTGGAGTAAATATGCTGCGAATTGCTGATTACAAACCGCTCGTTCTTAAAAAAACTTTGAATCGAGTCATAGAATTAGTTGACAAAGGCATCATTGATCCACGACTCGATAAAACATTTAGTGCAGATAAAATTGCCGAAGCTCATGACTACCTTGAATCAAGAAAATCAAAAGGTAAGGTGGTAATAATCTGGTAAATCAGATAAACAAATGGCTATTTTCCCATGGCTTTGATCGGGTTTACATGATAAATCTTTTCAAAAACAAAATCTACTCAGTTCTATGATGAAGGCAATTTTATTTAGTTCTACTATGCGTCACATTAGAATAACATTTAGCCTGTTTATACTGATTGCAGGTAATCTGTCTCAGGTTTACTGTCAACAGGATATAGACTTGCAACTGCATAAGAAAGAATCTGTAAACCATAAGATCAGGCATTATCATATTGCTGGGGATGAATATTTTACTGCTTCACAAAACATCCATATTCTGGCCGTTCCCAGGAGCAGCCTGGGAATTGAATATAAAATTGACATGGCCTGGTCTGATTCTTTGCTTTATCCAACCAGCAAATTTGGAGAACAGTCAGATGCCATGGTGGCCATAAATGGTGGATTCTTTAATATAGCTGAGGGTGGCTCGGTAAGTTTTCTTGAATATGATGATCAGATGGTTTCTAACAGAAGTTGGCGTGGTGATACTCCTGATAAAAAAACCAATCTGGATGGTGCCTTAATAATTCTTAAGACCGGAAAGATCATTATCGAAGATGCTCGTTCCAGCGATATTTACCTGAATTCACCAAAAGAAAAAGCAGTCTTGATCACTGGTCCGGTTTTAATCCGGAAGGGTATTCAAAATGAATTATTAGATGGCAATTTTGTCAATAAGCGGCATCCACGTACCTGCATTGGTATCACTCAAGAAGATATTTTGCTTATCATAGTCGATGGCCGCCATCTTGAAGCAAAAGGAATGAATTTGCATGAATTGCAGGATTTTTTATCAGGATTAGACTGTAGGGATGCGATAAATCTTGATGGCGGAGGATCCACAACTTTATGGCTTAACACAGAAACTTACAAAGGAGTTGCCAATTGCCCATCTGACAATAAGAATTTTGACAATAAAGGAGAGCGCAAAGTAGCTAATGTGATACTTCTGAACGAAATTCGGAAAGCACATTAGTTCTTGAGCACCAAAAGCCAGAACCTTTCAACTTCCAATCTATCATAATCTCAACTTCACGACGGCATAATAGCTATAATTCGTAATAGATTACATAAATATACTTACTATTCATAAGTAATTCGTGTATTTCTAGCATAATTTCAAAGTAAGCGACTACTTTTCCACCCAAATTAAAACAAATAGAAAATAATACAAACGACATGTGCGGCATAGTAGCAGTATTTGAAATAAAGCAAGAAACACAGACTCTCAGATCACAGGTATTGGAAATGTCTAAGAAATTACGCCACAGAGGCCCTGATTGGTCCGGCATTTACTCTGGTGAGAAAGCGATTTTAGCTCATGAGAGATTATCAATTGTCGACCCGGAATCAGGAGGACAACCTCTTTACACAAGCGACCGGAAAGTTATTCTGGCCGTCAATGGAGAAATTTTTAACCATCAGGATATACGTAATAATATTAACGGCTCCTATCAATTTCAGACTCAGTCTGATTGCGAAGTTATTCTCGCGCTTTACAGAAAAAAGGGTAAAGACTTCATCGAAGACCTCAACGGACAATTTGCTTTCGCCCTGTATGACGAGGAGAAAGATTGCTATTTGATAGCTCGTGATCATATAGGTATCAATCCCTTATATATTGGATGGGATACTCAGGGTCAGTTTTATGTTGCATCTGAACTAAAAGCTCTTGAAGGTGTTTGCAATAAAATTGAGGAATTTCTACCCGGACATTATTACTACAGTCCTGAAGGTGTAATAAAGTCTTGGTATCAACGAGACTGGATGGAATATCCAGCAGTAGAAAATAATGAATCAGACATTGACATTCTCAGAGGAGCTCTTGAGGATGCTGTTCATCGTCAATTGATGTCAGATGTACCTTACGGGGTTTTATTATCAGGCGGATTAGACTCTTCTGTTATTTCAGCAATCGCTGCCAGGTATGCACGTAAACGGGTAGAATCAGGAGACACCCAGGAGGCCTGGTGGCCAAGGTTGCACTCATTTGCAGTCGGCTTAGAGAACTCGCCCGACTTAATAGCAGCCAGGAAAGTAGCTGATTACCTTGATACAGTTCATCATGAAATACACTTCACAATTGAGGAAGGGCTTGATGCAATAAAAGATGTAATCTATTATCTCGAAACTTACGATGTGACAACAATCAGGGCCTCAACTCCCATGTACCTTATGGCCAGAGTAATTAAATCGATGGGTATAAAAATGGTATTATCGGGTGAAGGAGCCGATGAGGTATTCGGAGGATACTTGTATTTTCATAAGGCCCCTACACCACAAGCTTTCCATTTGGAAACCAATCGCAAACTCAATCGACTTCATCTCTTCGATTGTCTGCGTGCTAATAAATCACTGTCGGCCTGGGGAGTTGAAGGAAGAGTACCCTTTCTCGATAAAGAATTCCTTGATATTGCCATGCGCTTGAATCCAGTGGATAAAATGGCTAATAATGGGCGCATCGAAAAGTGGATCATTAGAAAGGCCTTTGAAGATTACCTCCCGGATAGTGTAGTGTGGCGACAAAAAGAACAATTCTCAGATGGAGTTGGCTACAACTGGATTGACACATTAAAGAAATTGACCGCCGAGCAAATATCAGATAGGCAAATGGATCAGGCTCATTTCAGATTTCCAATACATACCCCACGAACTAAAGAAGAATATTTCTTCCGAAGTATATATAATGACCACTTTCCATCTGATTCCGCCGCGTCATGTGTCCCATCAGTTCCATCAATTGCATGCAGTACGCCAGAAGCATTGGAATGGGACAGGCAACTTAAGGAAAATGCCGATCCATCAGGACGAGCAGTGAAGGATGTTCATGAAAGCGGGAGTCGGGAGTCGGAAGTCGGGAATCGGGAGGAAAAAAAGGGACGTGGGGACGTGGGGACAAAAAAATAAGACGGAGGTTTGATTCACTTTTGGAACATCTCGATTTTGAAAAAATTGGTGGTTCTAAAAGTGAGTCAAACCGGAGGAAGGCAGGGAAAAGGACGTTTAAATTATTCGGAGGTTTGGGTTAATCTGTGGATTTTTCCAAATCTTTTTGTCAGGAATCCGTAGGCAAAGGTTGTGAAGAAAGAAAACAGGGCATAAACCAAAGCCGGTTTGGCCATTTCTTCATTACCAATTAAGGTACTGGTAATCAACAAGGCCAGAGTAGTATTTTGTAATCCGACCTCCACAGCAATAGTAACACAAGATTTATGATTTGATAATACTCCTTTTGCCAGATAGTAACTTAGTACCATAGCCGTAAAATGCATTGTCAGGGCCATGGGAAGAATCTCAAAAATCTCTGCCATAACTATACCACTCCCACCCTGAGCACTTGGGGCAAGGAATTTAATAATAAAAATGGCTGCCAGAAGAATTATACTGGAATACTTCAATGGACGCTGTAATATAATTACCAGCTTCGGCCATATCCTCCTGATCCACATTCCTAACATTACTGGAGCCAAAATCACTAAAACCACCTTGACAATAGTGGCCCCAACAGGCAAATGAATATGGTCAGATGATCCGGTAAAGTGATAAATAGCCAAATATGTGAAAAAGGGGACTGTTGCTAAAATAAGAAAGCTGTTAATACTTGTCAAATAGATAGATAAGGGAACGTCCGTATCTAATAAATAATTTACCAAGTTTGCAGTTGTACCTCCAGGACAGAAAGAAACAATCATTAAGCCAATTTTAAACTCAACTGCTAAGGGAAAAAGATTAACAAGCGAAAATGTCATCAGAGGAAGGAATAGCATTTGTAAAGCTAAACCCAGGGCCACAGCTTTAGGCCTTTTCGCCACTGCCATAAACTGACCTGGTTTTAGCGAGGATCCGATCGTAAACATGACCAAAGCCAGAACAAAACTTATAAGGAAATCAACAAACATTAAGCAAGGGTATATTCTAAGATGACCAAGGTAGGGTTTTTTAAGATAAATACGTGGCAAGCAGATTTAGATCACAATTTGCTAAATTTATAGGGTGAATTAAACCTGACAACATAATGCGAAAACTACCAATTTTACTATTTCTGGTTATTAGCACACTTCTTTCATGTTCAAAAGCTCCTCTGCCAAATTTTCTTTTTGCTATTGCAGATGATGCCTCCTATCCTCATATGAGTGCGTATGGATGTGAATGGGTTAGCACACCAGGTTTTGATCGTGTGTCTACCGATGGGATTCTGTTTGCAAATGCATATACCCCAAATGCAAAGTGTGCACCATCAAGAGCGTGCATATTAACAGGACGGAATTCCTGGCAGCTTGAAGCGGCGGCAAACCACTGGCCTTATTTCCCTCCAAAGTATAAAACATTTGCTGAGGTTTTAAACCAACATGGTTACCATGTTGGTTATACACAAAAAGGTTATGCGCCTGGAATAGCTCTAAATGAAGATGGCAGTCGAAGAAATCTGCTTGTTAAAGCCTACAACTCAGAAAAGCTTGATCCTCCAACAACAGGAATATCTAAAACGAATTACTTCTCAAATTTTGAAAAATTTCTAGCAGAGAAATCTGATGGAAAACCCTTTTTCTTCTGGTACGGTTCAGTTGAGCCACACCGTGGATATGAATTTAAATCTGGCAGTCGATTAAGTGGTAAAAATCCAGACTTAGTAAACTCAGTACCTGGGTTCTGGCCTGACTCTGACACCGTTCGTCATGACATCCTGGACTATGCCTTTGAATTAGAGTATTTTGACAGTCATCTTGTAAAGATGCTTGAATTACTAGAAGAAATTGGTCAATTAGACAACACTCTGGTGCTTGTAACTGCTGACAATGGAATGCCTTTTCCGAGAGTAAAGGGACAAGCTTACGAGTCCTCAAATCATTTGCCTCTCGCAATCAGCTGGCCTGAAGGCATTAAAAACCCAGGCAGAAGAGTCACTGACATGGTCTCCTTCATTGATTTTGCACCCACTGTGTTAGAACTGGCTGAGATTGAGCTGGAAATGACCGAAATGCAAGCAATCACAGGACAAAGCCTGACGGATCTATTCTATTCTAAACAGAATAACCAGATTACTGAATATCGTGACTATGTTTTAATAGGCAAAGAGAGGCATGATATTGGCCGGCCGGATGATCAGGGGTACCCAATCAGAGGTTTAGTTAAAGATGGAATGCTTTACATCAGGAATTTCAAAACTGATCGCTGGCCATCGGGAAATCCGGAAACCGGATACTTGAATTGTGATGGAAGCCCTACCAAGAGTCAGATTATCAATCATAACCGAAATAAAACAGATCACTACTGGTGGAAATTGTCGTTTGGAAAACGTAAAGCTGAGGAACTGTATGACATAGTACTGGACCCTGATTGTATTAATAATTTAGCTCTGCATTCGAAATACCAGGAGATTAAAAGAGCCCTTGCTCTTCAAATGGAATCTGAGCTAAAAAAGCAGAAGGATCCCAGAATCCAAGGCTTAGGAGAAGTTTTCGATAACTACCCCTATGCTGATAAACATCGCCAGGATTTTTATAATAAGTACATGGCAGGAGAAAAACTAACACTGGATGGGTAAACTCGACTGATTATGAACAAATCGAAAATTAAATACTACGTTTCAGCTCTCATTGTTCTGATCGTTTTAGCATCCTGTTCTTTGCAACCCGATTCGATTACCTCACTTGAGGGTAGCTGGCAGTTCAGGCTTGATCCCAAAAATATAGGCCTTGAATCTGATTGGAAAACAATGGATTTTGAAGACAGGATTGATCTGCCAGGTACAACAGATGAGGCTGAATATGGATTTCAAACTACAGATACCGCCTTTGGTATCTTATCCAGGTCTCATGAATATGTTGGTGCGGCTTGGTATAGCCGAACCATCTCAATTCCTGATAAGTGGGAGAATAAGGAAGTAATCTTACTACTCGAGAGGGTTCTTTGGGAATCACAGGTATTTGTAGATGGAGTATTCATTGGCAAACAGGATGGACTTGGAACCCCGCACAGACACAATCTGGGCCAATTATCCGTAGGGGATCATAAGCTAAGTCTTCGTATTAACAACGACATGATTCATAACATTGGTGATAAAGGACATGCTTATGGTGAATACATGCAATCTATCTGGAACGGTGTTGTTGGAAAAATTGAGCTGCAGGTAAGAAATCCAATTCATATTAAACAGATCAGAACTTTTCCTGAGCCTGCGTATAACAGATTGAGAGTGGAAATCCACACAAAAAATCCGGGAGGAGAAGAATTAAATTACCTGGTTAAAATAAGGGAAAAAGAAAGCGGAAGAATTATTCATTCGCTCGAACATCAAACAAACCTTGAAGTATTTGAGATCTCAATGGCACCTGAGAATGAAGTTAAAGCCTGGTCTGAGTTCAATCCCTTTATGTACGAACTGGTTGTGAAAATAATTTCTGATAAACAATCAGATGAATCTGTAAGCAGTTTTGGTTTTATCAGCATAGGAAAAAATCAACATCATGTATTGATCAATAATGATCCGGTCTTTCTGCGTGGTAATCTTGATTGCATTCATTTTCCACTTACCGGATATCCTGCCATGGAGGTAAAAGAATGGAAAAAGATCTTTGAAGTTTATAAGGATTACGGCCTGAATCATGTTCGTTTTCACTCCTGGTGTCCGCCTGATGCAGCTTTTACCGCTGCAGATGAATTAGGAATTTACATTCAGGCCGAAGCTTCAGTTTGGATTGACTGGTGGATGGGCACCGACATGGTGGCTCGTGGGAGGCCTGAAATGGATACGAAAGGTTATCCGCAGGGTATTGGCAGGGGTGATTCAGATGCCGATGCCTTTATACGTGCCGAGATGCAGCGGGTGATCGACTGCTATGGCAATCATCCATCTTTTATTTTATTTTGCATTGGTAATGAACTGGGTAGCAGTGATTTTGAATTGATGGGCGAATGGATCAGGCAGTTGAAGGAATATGATCCCCGGAGACTCTATGCAGCCTCCACCGCCAGAACAATAAGTCCATATTGCGATTATTCAGCTACTCATAATGTGCCCGGTATTGGGGGAGTGAGACAGAGAATGTACAATCACAATGACTGGGATTATGAAGATCAATACAGACAGGCCAAAGTTCCGATAATTGCACATGAAATAGGGCAATGGCCTGTTTACCCTGAATGGTCTGAAATAAAAAAATATAAAGGTGTTCTAAAAGCAAGAAGTCTACAGCAACTTGCTAGTGTTGCCCGGAAAAATGGGATCCATTCTCTGGATAAAGATTTTAGAGAATCATCAGGAAAACTCTCAGCACTACTTTACAAAGATGAGATTGAATCTTTTATGAGAACAGCATCATGCGCTGGATATCAATTGCTTAGCATGCAAGATTACATTGGTCAGGGTGAAGCTCTGATCGGTTGGCTTGATTCATTTTATGAAAGTAAAGGTGCATTAAGTCCTGCCGATGCCCGTCAGTTTATAAGTGCTGTAGTGCCTTTAATCCGGCTTCCGTCCTATTCTTTTAAATCTGGTGACACACTGCAGACTAAGGTACAGCTCCATCAGTTTGCACATAAAAATCTGAATAACCAGGTAATCTTGTGGGAGCTCCTCGATGATGATAATAATATTATGCAAAACGGACAATTCCATCCGGCAGATTATCAGAAAGGAAATTTATATGAAGTTGGTAATCTAATTATTCTCCTGCCGGATGTAGTACAAGCCAAAAGTTTTTCTATACAACTGAAAGTGAACGGAACAGAATACCAGAATTCCTGGCCAATTTGGATTTATCCTAAAGTCTTAGCTGAACCAGAAAGTGATATAATTATCAGCTCCAGGCTGGACAAGGATCTTATTAATCACATTCAGGAGGGCAATAATGTTTTGTTACTTGCTCATAATATGGGTCAGACAGATAATCATAAACTGTCAGCATGGCGCCCTCTTTACTGGTCGGCTTCTTTTTTCCCCGGGCAATCAATTGAGACTCTGGGCCTGACACTCAATCCTGATCATCCGGCTTTTGCTTCTTTCCCGACCGAAAACTTTGGTTCATGGAACTGGTGGACAATTTGCCAGAATAGTCATGGCTTTATCCTTGACAATGCACCACCTGAATACCAAGCTATTATTCAGCCAGTTAGCGACTTTCATTACAATCACCGATTGGGAAGTTTGTTTGAAACAAAACTTGGCGAAGGAAAATTACTGATATGCGGATACAATATCTCACAAGAGCGCGACTCTCTGCCTGAAGTTCGTCAATTGCGCCACAGCCTTCTTCAATACATGGCTTCAGAAGCTTTTGATCCGAAGATGGAACTTGACAGTGGTTTGTTAGCAGAACTTTTACCTCATATTGAGCTAGCATCATCCAGAGCTCCTGCCGGATTTAAAAACGCACTTTTGTATGTTGAATCAGCCAAAAAACAGGCTGGCCCTGGAAATTCTGTTTGGGAAAAAAGTCAGGACAATATTATTCAGCAAAGCGAAGTGGATTACTCTGTAAAGTGTGATGGCACATGGAAGGATGAATCTGGCACAGCCTGGTTTGGTAAAAAAATGGATATTAAGTTTAGTGTACCTCAGGGCTCAGATGGCAAATTATATCTATACTTGCACGATTGGAGTAATCAGAACCGCAGAGGTCAGGTTGAAATAGAAAAACGCAAATATGAAATAGGGCCTCATGCGGGTAAAGGCAAATGGATTTCTTTGGATTTCATGCGAGAGGATACTCAGGATGGCGAAGTAAGTGTTAAAATCATTTGCTCAGGTGGTCCGAATATCATGATTACGAAAATGGCAGTAATTTGAAAAACATTCAGACAAGATGGTACACAATCAATTGATGCTGGAGAACGAAAGCAAAGAGTCCTTTTTTGATAGTATAAATTGGATAGAAAAAACTATGACGGATAATGATTGGAAAATTTTAGATATCCATGATTTACAAAACTCAATGGAAAACAACGGTTATGAGGTTTTGCCGGTTAAAGTTTTTGCAGTTTGTCAACCTCATCATGCAATCAAGGTACTTGGAAAAGATGATGATAGAATCGTCTCAGCAATGATGCCCTGCCGGATTTCAGTATACACAAAATCCGATGGCAAAACTTATATCTCAAGAATAAACACCGGAATGATGGCAGATGATTTTCATGGCGCCATGAAAGAGCTGATGGTTTCCACATCAGAGGAAATTGAAGAAATGTTAGAACCAATTTTATTGGCTTTGTAAGAATTTCACTACATCTGAAACTGATTGATATCCACTCGCCCTTTTTAAGACTTTCCCATCAGGGGAAATTAATATAAGGCTTGGATATCCGGTCACCGAATACTTTTTCACCAGGTCACGATGCTCATCTCCATCGATCTTGACACTTACGATATTCTTTGCAGCAACAACAACTGTATCAGCTGTGTATACCAACTGATCCATAGTTTTACACGGGCCACACCATGTGGTCTCAAAATCCAGCAGGCAGTTAACACCATTTTTCTTTGCCAGATCAACTGCTTTATTGTAGTCATGCAGAAACTCAAGCTTTTTTCCAGTTCTTTTTGCTGAGCGATCAACTGCCAGCCAGTCATTCTGTAATTCTTCTTCAGCTCTTGTAATTTGAGGGTTCACAGCCTTAATCCATACTATTCTGCCCGATGGCAACAGACTATCAATACCAAAAGCCTGCTCCCCAAACCAGTTATGAGTATCAATACCTTTAGCTGATTTACTCTGGAATAATGATTTACGGATTGAATCAGGTGCGATTGCCCAGCGATCTTCACTATTGAACACACCATCCATTGTCATTTCTGTAAGCAAAACTCTGATTGGTCCAAATTCTGAATCTGCCAGTCCCTCCATCCATCCTCTTCTTGAATAACGCAGCGCCATTTCGCTGTCCTCTGCTAAAGGATCAAACACATACCAAAAGGCTATGGGGTAAGGATTAGAACATGCTTTAACTCTCTTCATTTTCGGGAATGGTACACTTATCACACCAGAAAAACTTGACCATGTTTTCCCTCTTCGCTCTGTGGGCACACATGAATATACAGTATCCTTATCTCCATTGAAATCACCATCCCTATCCATATCCAGAGCCAGACGGTCATATTTCCCACCGGGATCACTCGCAAATAGCATAAGGTTTATTGGCTTTGCCGATTCAGGCCCAAGAGCAAGTTCTGTCACCAGGCCATCTGTAGTTTCTCTGAGCTGAAGCTTCTCACCTTTCGGGCTCCAACGCAATCCACCATTTTCATCCGGTGCAGCTGGTTCAAGTTCAACTTTAATTAGCGACTTATCTGATTCATATGATTGCTTACATGCTGAAAGAATAGTCAGAGTAATCAGTAACAACACAAAAGAAGAAGTGGGAATCCTCATATTATTTTATTTATTATCAATAATTTGAAAAGCAGCACGGATCGTAGATTGAAAGGCAGCTGTCAAGTCAAATTTCTCATATTTGAGTTCATTTAGTCGATCATCAACAGTTCTATAATCGAGGTATAATTCTTTGGTCAGCAGATCGGCTAGTTTAGCAAAGTTTAATCCCCCTTCTTTACCACGCCATGAATGAAAAAATCTGGTAAAAGCTAATGCGATATGAAGCAAGGCTTTAGGCAAATGAATAATTCTTCTATTTCTCCCTTGCTCTTTGGCCAATACTGTAAACAACTCTTTCCATGACATATTTTGCTGGCCAATTACAAACTTATTAACTCCTCTACCCGACTCAAGTGCTCCAATTATTGCACTGCTGGCTGTTTTAATGGAAACAAGGGCAGTGCCTCCTGCAGGTGCAAATATAGGCCAGAACGATTTCAAATACTTTAGTAATGGGGTCCAAATAGGTTTTCCGATTGTTGTAGCTCCAAAAATAAATGGCAATTCAATGAAACTCAAATTAATTTTACCCTCTGCTTCCTCACATGCTTTTGTTATCTGATCGATTCTACTCCGGATATAAGGATGACGATTGATAAGATTCATTTCAGGCCACTCCCTTGCAAAGTGTGCAAAATATGAGCCTGTTACTACGATCCTGCTTATTCCCTTCTTTTTAGCAAAATGAACAAGTCGTACCGTAGACTCAACATTTCCTTTATGAAAAAAATCCCATGCGGGCTTATCCGGCAGGAAACGATCGTCCACACCCGCAGCAAATATTACTGCATCTGTATTTTCTAAGAGGGATAAATACCTCTTATCTGAGAGCTTATAAATATCTTTATGAACAAGGTTAACATATTCGGGAAAATGGTCAGGCTTCCCACTTCCTGGTTTTGCCAGTACTCTAACTTTATAGCCCTTTTTCAATAGATCGAGAAGCACCTGAAAGCCAATAAAACCAGTTCCTCCGATAAGCAACACATTCATATAGCAAGATAAATGTAATTTTTTGATCTGACATAGAATATGTAAATAGTTTAACTAGCAGGGTTTGTTGAGCTCTTCATCTTGAATAGCTCATCTAAAGAATACTGCATAATCGCATGATCTCCCGGGTTTTTCACAGCCCAGATCATAGCTTCGGCAACTACTTTGGCCCTGATAGGGCGATACTTCCTAATCCCAGGTATCCAGGATATAACATTGCCAAGTATTATTCCTATTTGCTCTCCAGTTCTTTTTTCGGCTCGCTTTCCGCTTAAAACGGATGGTTTGATCAACACGAGTCGGTCAAATCCCAGTTTTGCAACATCCCTGTCAAGTTCTCCTTTAATTTGCTGATAAAAGAAACATGAATCCGGACTTGCACCAGGTGCTGACACTAATACACAATCAGGGACAAAATTTTCAGCTGCCAAACGGGCAAATAAGAATTGATAACCATAATCAATTTTATACTGGGCACTTTTACTACCTGCTTTTTTGAGGGTTGATCCGAAGGCCAGAAACAGAACATCTCCGATAAGATGATCAGACCACAATTCAGCTTGGTTAAAATCTATCAATATTTCGGTAAGCTTACTGTGAATTATTCCGGTTGAACGCCTACCTAAAACTTTAATGCTTGAAAAATAGGGATCTTCAAGTAATTTAGAAAGCAATTCAGACCCAACGAGTCCTGTAGCACCAAGCACAATAGCAGTTCTTGTCACCTTAGTTATCATCCGTTTATATTTATTTCATTTCATATTCACTTAATTCAAGCCATCTAAGCTCCTTGTCTTCTATAAGTCTCAATACTTCTCCTATGCGAGAGCTTTTCTCCAGAAGCTCATCCGAGCTACACTCCCCCGAATTAATTTGTTCTTCAAGCAAACTTTTTTCATTTTCCAATTCAGCAATTTCTGTTTCCAAAGCTTCGAATTCTATCTTCTCTTTATAACTAAGTCTGGTTTTAGGACTGTCGGTTTTAGATTTTACTTTTTTTGTCTTTGCTGAAGCTTTGGCAGCAGATTTCTCTAATTCCAGCTCGCGTGAATCACGATAGATTGAATAGTTCCCGGGGAAATCACGGACTACCCCGCCACCATCAAAAACAAATAAATGATCAACAACTTTATCCAGGAAGTAACGATCATGAGAAACAATCATTACACAGCCCTGGAAACGCAAAAGATAATCCTCAAGCACATTAAGGGTCATAATATCCAGATCATTTGTCGGCTCATCTAAAATGATGAAGTTCGGATTCTGCATGAGAACAGTACATAGATACAGTCGTCTTTTCTCACCTCCGCTAAGTTTTGAGACAAAATTATATTGCACATCCGGAGGAAATAGAAAATAATCAAGAAATTGTGAGGCAGTCATAACTCTTCCTCCTCCCATGTGCACTACTTCAGCAATATCCTTTACAACATCAATTACTTTATCAGAGGGATTAAATTGTATTCCGACCTGTTCATAAAAACCGAATCTGACTGTACTGCCTGGCACAGCCTGACCAGAATCAGGCGGAATTTGTCCTGAAATAACCGACAAGAAAGTTGATTTTCCTACTCCATTTGGCCCAACCAGACCAATGCGTTCTAATCGCTGGAATTTGTATTCAAAATTCTTGAATAAGAGCAAGTCATCGTAGCTTTTTGTCAAGCCATCAATTTCGAGAACTTTTTTTCCAAGCCGGAGAGACTCAATTTGTATGTCTTCCTGCTCAGGTATATACTCTTTCTTTGCTGCCTTCTTTAACTCGGCAAAAGACTCCATACGATATTTTGCTTTGGTACCCCGGGCTTTAGGCATGCGATTAACCCAATCTAATTCCTTCTTCATTAAGGAATTCGCCTTATCTACTTTTCTCTGAGCCAGCTCAAGTCTCTGCTGACGCTTAGCAAGGTATACCTGATAATTACCTTGATAACGATAGATTTTCTTATCCATCATTTCAATTATATCAGTGCATACCCTGTCGAGGAAATATCTATCATGGGTAACCATGAGGAGTGTAAGCTGGCTTGCACTCAGGTATTCTTCGAGCCACTCTATCATATCAAGATCGAGATGGTTAGTAGGCTCATCAAGAATCAGCAGGTCAGGTTGAAGAAGCAACACCTGAGCAAGTGCTACACGTTTTCGCTGCCCACCCGATAATTCACGAACAATCTGATGGAAATTTATGATTTTCAGGCGTGATAAAACTTCTTTAATTCGATTCTCGTAATCCCAGGCATTAAGGCGATCCATTTCAGCCATTGCCGTTTCCAATCTTGCCGAATCCTGCATCTCCACTGCCTTCTCATAAGATTGAATAGCCTGGGCAATTCCAGGACTAGCATACAATACCTGATCAATTATTTGCAAATCTTCATTCAATACAGGATTCTGGGGCAAATAAGCGATAGAAAGATCCCTTTTATGATTTACCGCACCTGTATCGCACGTCTCATGCAAAGCAAGAATACTCAGTAGTGTAGATTTCCCTGTCCCATTTTTTGCGATTAGGGCAATCTTTTGACCTTCATTCACAGAAAGAGATAGCGATTCAAACAGCAGAAGGTCACCAAATGATTTTGAAATATTCTCAGCCTGTAGATAATTCACTATTTCAGAATATTATTTGCCTGCAAACATACGAAAAGCTAGACAGTATGATTAGAATAAAACATCCAATTGGCAAGACTATTTTTAAAAATTTTATTCGAACAATGAACCAATTGATACCTTTGTTGTTTAATTTTCATATAATTCACTGATGAAGGGAAAAACCGTACTAATTACAGGAGCGAACTCCGGAATTGGCAAAGCAACAGCAATTGCACTCGCCAGGTTTGGTGCGGAAATTATTATCATATCAAGAAATGCTGGAAATGGAGCACAAACCATTTCCGAAATAAAAAAGTTAACAGGTTCAGAGCTTATTCACTTTTTTCAATGTGACTTGTCTTCGATGGATCAGATTCGTCGAGTATCAGAAGAGATTCATAATCGATTCAACAAACTTGATGTTCTGATCAACAATGCAGGAGTGCTGGAACGTTATAGAAAAATAACCCAAGATAGTTTTGAATATCTTTTTGGAGTAAATTACTTATCCCACTTTCTTTTAACACAGCTTCTTATCGATTTAATCAGGAATAGTAATCATGGCCGGATTATCAATCTTACATCCGGCGCTCACAGATTTGGAAAAATTCACTTTGATGACATTCATCTTGAAGGCAAGCACAACGGATTTAAAGCTTATGCCCAATCGAAGTTAGCCAATGTGATTTTCACCTATGCTTTGTGCAGCAGACTTCACGAGGAGGGAATTACAGCAAACTCTGTACATCCAGGATTTGTAGGAACGAAAATTGGCTTTTTAAGAGATAGTCAATCTACTCCCTGGCCATTTAAAATTTATCAAAGGATTGCTAAGAAACCAATTGCAGGAGCTAAAACAGTAATATATCTGGCAAGTTCAGCCGAAATGGAGAATAAATCAGGAAGATACTATGTTAACAAGAGGTCTATTCCCTCTTCAAAGTCTTCTTATGATCCTGATGCCGCCACAGCCCTATGGAATATGAGCCTGAGAATGTGTGACCTGAAAAATTCTCTCATTTAATTTTTTTCATTTTCCTCAACCAGGCCAGACATGATTAATGTTTGTGCTATGATGTAGGTTAGGATAATCAGAAATGAGGCTTTGGGTATATCGAGTGTAAACTTATCCAGGGCTATCAAGGTATCAGAAATCACAAAAAATACTGATCCAATAAAAACTCTTAGAAAGACAACTTGTCTCACACGGTGTTTACGGTTCAGGGCAAATATCGACATACCAATAAGGGATATACTGTATATTAATATCACAGGCCGCATAAATCCATCCATATCCGGGAACAACATGATCAGCACACTAGCCAGGTACACCAGGAAAATCACCAGCCACCATGGCTTTCTTCTTAAAAATCCTTTATTTTCGATTTCCAGGAATCGTATAAAGACAAGAATGTACATTATCTGAGCAAAAAAGAATCCTCCCACTCCGGCATAAAACAGAATCTCATTCTGGTGTGACAACATTAGAAACATATCACCCAACCAGGAAAAGAAGAAGGCCATCAGAACAAAGGTTCGAAAGCTTTTCTTTTTCGAGTATAATACAAAGAAAACTGCAATCCATATCATGAGAAAAGGTTTGGCTACATACTCTAATGTATGATTTTCAAGCCATCGACTTAATAATTCAACTATTACAAGAATCAGGAACACTGCAATTAATATACTTTTCTGAACTTTCATAGATAGCCTTCTTCAATAAATAGTTTTTTCAAAATATCCCTTAAATTTACAAAAATTAAAACCTATAATCATGAAAAGCCTTATTACCATTATCACAGGATTTATTCTATTCTCGTCTTGCTCCACGAATGACCCATCACAAGAGGAATGGACGAATTTATTCAACGGAAAGGATTTATCAGGATGGATTATTAAGACAAGTAAACATCCGGCAGGAGAGAATTATAATAACACAGTTCGGGTTGAAAATGGAACTCTTCAGATGGCATATGATGAATACACTGATTTTGATGGAGAGTTTACTCATCTTTTTACTGAAGAAAAGTATTCCTACTATAAATTAGTTGTTGAGTATAGATTTGTTGGTGAACAAGTGACGGGTGGTCCAGGTTGGGCTATACGGAATTCAGGAGCTATGATTCATGCCCAATCAGCTGCTAGCATGAGCGTTGATCAGCCTTTTCCGACCTCAATAGAAGTTCAATACCTGGGTGGATTAGGGAATGGTGATCGTCCTACCGGAAATCTATGTACACCTGGCACAAATGTGGAGATGTATGAAGAATTATTCACTCAGCACTGCACCAATTCTGATTCCAAGACCTATGATGGAGATCAGTGGGTTACTGTTGAAACAATCGCCCATGGCCATGAGCAGATATGGCATATCATTGAGGGTGATACGGTGATCACATACACTCACCCACAATTAGATGAGAGAGATCCTTTATATGCAGATATGTTGAATTATTATGGCACAAAAGATATTTTTGAGGGACACATTGCTCTTCAGGGAGAATCTTCACCGGTAGAATTCAGATCGGTCAAATTGCTAAATTTAAAAGGCTGTATGGACCCAAAGGCAAAAAATTACAAATCCTATTACATTAAGGAAGACAATTCTTTATGTAAATATTGATATCTGGTAATGCCATATCGGGACTCATCTTGAATTCCAAAAAAAGGTATAGAGGACAATTCAGTTCTTGTCCTCTATACCTTGAAAAGTAATCTATAAAAGCCTTAATCTTAGAGCTCTATTTTTTTACTGGTTTTTCCTCCTCTCACTGATGAAAGGTCCATTTCAATCCAGCCTTTCCCTCCGGATTTTTTCACCAGGTAACGATAAACTTGTTTGTCCTTTCCGTTAACCCATAATTTTATTTCATCTCCTGTTCCCGCTTTCATTGCTGAGCTGCCTCCTCTGCCAAATCCTCCGCCGAATCCACCAAATCCACCTGAACTTGTAAATGGATCCTGAATTGGCAATTTTGCATCAAGTTTAATAAGGCTGATATTTTTCGAAGCTTTGAATCGAAGAACATCCTGATCATATAATTTCAGCTTCTTAGACCGATCGGATGCAGTAGGATATGTTTGGTCATTTTTTACCGTAACATCCACCCAATAAAGGTCATCCCCTAAACTGGTAACATCAATATCACTTACCTCAACTTTTGGAAACTGACTGGCACAATACATAACAAACTTTGCATTTCTGTCAGCTTCAGATTGAATATATCTATCAGGAGGTGTTCGTGACATATGCTTTTTAGCCGAACCGCCAATCCATATTTCACCAAGATCCGGATGATCGAATTTATGCGGATTAATCCAACCCTCTCCTGTCATCTCAATATCAATCCAGTCCATATATTCATCCTGTGAGCCTCGTCCATCATTATCAACATCAATATCATAAGTTGGTGAACCCCATAATTCGATCAGGTAAGAATATGCTCCGAGCATATTGTAGGTTGAAGCTGCAGTTTGCCCTGATAATCCACCCATTGTGGGCCTGTAATTTTTCAATATTCTGGCACCCATTGTGACTATATTGGTTTGAACAGCCATATCGTGACTGAATTCTCTGGGAACCTGCCGATCAAAATACTGAGCATATTTATTTGTCTTACGCATTTGCTCCAATCTTTCCGCAGCAGTCATTCCTCTGCCCTGACGGAAAGCATACTGACCTGCTGCCTGAGTTTGCTGAGGTCTTGTGCTTTTAACGGGCTGTGGAACCTGAAACATTATTAATCTTCCAGTATTATGATAATGGAATGTGGCAAAAATATTAGGATGAGCCAGATGGAACTCATACGCATTCCTTGTACAATCCTCTGACATTGGGTAAGGATTTCCAGATGCCATATTCCATCCGTAAGGATAATTCCTGTTTGGATCAGGACCACCAATATCATCTTCATTTATTCTTCCATCACCATCATTATCAAATCCTTCTGATCCGATTCGCTTGAAACGCATCCCTGGATAATTTTCTTCACTTACAGAAACAAAACGCCTCCCATCCTCTGACAACATCAAACTTCCTTTTGGATCTTCTATGTACATTGATGATAACTCACCATCTCCATCAACATCCTCAGTCTGGTCTTCATCGTAAAGGCCATCTCCATCATTATCTTCAGGACGATATGGCTCTCTTGGATTATTCCCAGTATTAGGATACTCAACAAAGGATGCATTAGCATCAACATTTAATCCGGGCAGGATATAGAAAGTTGAGTTATTTACGAGTTCGTATACATAAGGATCATAATCGAATCGTGTAAGAAGATACCACATCAGGTATAGCGAACAAGTTATTCCATTTACTTCATTTCCATGAACAGCTCCATCCACCCACATAGCAGTTTTGGTATCGTGGGTTCCGGTTTTCTTATTAGTTATTGTGATCAGGTATTGGTCTCTACCCATTCGGCTTTTCCCAATACTTTCGACAGAAGCTAACTGAGGGTATTTTTTAGCAATATCCTTCATTAACTGAGTCCATTCCACATAACTATAGTATCGATTCCAGCTAATGGGGAAATCGAGTTCACCGTGATATCCGCCCGGGCTATTCTGGAGTTTCTTCTGTGCCTGAACATCTGAGATACTACCCATTACCAGACAAATAATCATTGCTGATAAGCTTATCAGTATTTTATTTATTGTTTTCATGATTAGTCCTCCCCTTATTTAATGTCCACTTCTTCAACCACAGTACCTCCTTTTTGCGAAGTCAGCACCACTTTTATTGGTGTGTTACCACGGATTTTGACAATCCATTTTACTTCGGCTGAATTCTTTCCTTTTGATTGGGTTGGTATTTTGGCATTCCCACCTAATACACCAACTTTTTGCCATGCAGCACCTTGAAGGAAGGTTAGTCTGTCACGAGGACCTATCAACCATATCACGTCCTGTCTGTTCATAGAGATCTTTGCTCCATTGCCCAGATGAGTGGCTAATTCTCCTGAATTTTTCACTTTTGCAGTAACTTCAACAATCTGATACTTACCAACTTTTTCTAACACCTTCCCTGTTGCGGATACGACTTCCACCCGTGGCATCAGACCAGCTCTGAATATTTCAAATTGCCAATGTTTTTCACAAATATCCAATAATGGCTCCCCGGGAAAAGGATTATTGCTTCCATATTGGGGTAACCAGCCACCAATCTCTCCGTCACCTAGAGTAGGATGCTTAAAGTTTTCCCACTCTTTGAAAAGTTTGCCATCGAAATTATCCTCCTGGTACTTCAGTGCAGCCCGCTGATAATCTCTGTATGCATCTTTTCCTTCGAACTTATGGCCGGGTAAGTCAGTGCGATAATTAAACAATTCAGTTGTTACAGAGAACACACCCTGCTGCATATATGCCCAATCGGCTTGCAGACCATAACCATATCCTTTATTTTGTTGCTCATTGTACGACACTTTCCAGGTTCTCGGCATTTCATAGCCACGTTTCAAAGCGTACTTATTCTTTGATTCTTTTGCAAGTTCCTTCTTGTATGTAGCTAATGAATCAGGATACTGCCATGCCTTTGGCACTTCAATATCTAATATTTCCAAAAATTTCTTGCCAAGGATATAATCATAAACTGCTATATCTGCCGGATGCATACTGTCGTCACCTGATGAACCCATCGGACGATAAGTAAAACCACCTGATGTATGGAAAAACTGAGCTTGATGAATATTTTTATGATTTGTGAAGAATTCAGCAAGAGCTCTGGTTTCAGGAGCCGATGTAGGATAATCACCTGTTCCACCCTGATAACCATCTGCAGTAAACCACCCCTCAGGAAAATTTCTATTCAAATCAAATCCGGCTTCACCGTCTTCGTTCGTCTTGCCGTCTTTATCATTGTCAATTCCTTCAAGAATCATTGACCACCGCTCCTTTTTGGTTTTTTCACTTCTACCAATTCTGACCATCACTCTGGGATCTTCATCATCGAGAACATACCTCCCCTTTTCGTCTTTGTACCGAAACCAGGTAATCACACCGTCCTTATTAATATCTTCAGGCCCATCTTCGTTGACTTTGCCATCCTCGTCATTATCTTTTAGCATTGAATTCTGTCTTTGGGGTATACCCTTCTCAACACTACTATAGACTCCATCGGGATTAACCATCGGGCAGATATAAAAGCTCTGATTATCAATCAGATCTGTAATACTCTCATCTGAACCATAAGCAGTAATCAGTTTATCGATAATATAGAGACAAACTTCTGTTCCGGTATACTCATTTCCATGAGTTGAAGCACAGATCCATTGACCTGATTTGCCCAGATGATTAGGCATAGGTAAAACATTCTCCACGTTCTCTTTACGTTCATTTTGTAAAGGAACAAATCGATCAATTGTCACTCCGGTTTGCCGGTTAGTAACAATAAGCACATACAATGGACGTCCCATAGTTGATTCTCCAATGGTACGTAGCTCTGTAATATCAGGATATGCTTTTGCAACCTTCTTCAGATACTGCTCAGTACCACTAAAGCCATGGAATTCATCAAAACTGACAGGTACTTTCTGTGCCTTCATCGAATTGGGTAAACCAATCAATAAAATTACCAATAGCACAAAAAGGAACCTCTTAAAAAGACAAGCAGGTGAATTCATGATAATTAGAGGTTAAATTAATAATCAGGATCAAATTAGCTGTTTTTTTTGACGAAAACGTATGTTGCAGGGTGTTTAACAGCAGAATAAGATCTAATCTTTGTTGGTGTTCAGTCTGTGGAGAACGAAGGTTCAGAGTTTTGGTTTAGCCTACCTGTCAAGTAGTTGAATTGGATTATTATATTACCTTTGCGCCTTTCCTGAGTAAATTTCATTATGGCAAAAATTATATTGGCTGTTGGATCTGGCGGATTTCTTGGAAGTGTTTTAAGATATCTTGTTTATAGGTACTTTGAAAACCCACAGACGAGTGGATGGCCTTGGGGCACCATGGCTGTTAACATATTGGGTAGTTTGTTAGCCGGGTTTCTTTTCGGTTTATCTGAAAAAACAAATCTGATTCCTGAAACTTTGTCGCTCTTTCTTCTCGTTGGCTTTTGCGGAGGATTCACTACTTTCTCGGCCTTTGCTCTTGACAATGTTAAACTATTTCAGGAAGGAGCATTCGCCCAAAATTTTCTTTACATAAGCTCAACAATCCTGCTGGGTGTACTTGCAATTTTTATCGGACACTATCTGTCAACTACCTTAATAAGATAATATCCTTTTGCCTGAGACAGCTATTCGAACAGACTATTTATTCTAATCAGCTCTTATCTGTAGTCCAACTTTTTCTCGCCTGCTAAAAATATTTACGCTTTAACCACAAAGCTACATTTACCAAGGCAATTAAAATAGGAACCTCAACCAGAGGCCCTATTACCGCAGCAAAAGCTTCACCTGAATTTATTCCAAATACGGCAATAGCAACTGCAATGGCCAACTCAAAGTTATTACTGGCAGCTGTAAATGAAATACTGGCTGTCTTCGGATAATCAGCTCCTGACTTTTTGCCCATGTAAAAAGAAATAAAGAACATGATCAGAAAATATATAATAAGCGGTATGGCAATTCGTACTACATCGAGTGGTAGTCGGACAATATACTCTCCCTTAAGTGAAAACATTACCAGAATGGTAAACAGTAATGCTATAAGTGTTAAAGGACTGATAAGTGGGACAAATTTATCGTGATACCATTCCTTACTTTTAAGCCTTATTAAGATAAAACGGGTTAGGAACCCGGCCAGAAAAGGAATTCCCAAATAAATGAAAACTGACGTGGCAATTTCCTTCATTGTAATTGCAACCACCGAAGTATCAAGTCCGAACCATCCCGGTATCACGGTAATAAAAACAAAAGCATAAACCGAAAAGAAAAGAACCTGAAAGATGCTGTTAAAGGCAACCAATCCTGCTGCATATTCAGAATCCCCCTTTGCCAAATCGTTCCAAACAATAACCATTGCGATACAGCGGGCAAGCCCAATAAGTATTAAGCCAACCATATAATGTGGATGGTTAGGTAGGAATATTATGGCCAGGAAAAACATGAGAACCGGACCAATAATCCAGTTCTGAATAAGAGATATGCTTAATACACGCCAGTTCTTAAAAACCTTTCCTAATTCCTCATAGCGTACTTTTGCCAGGGGGGGATACATCATAACAATTAAACCAATGGCAATTGGAATATTTGTAGTGCCGTAACTAAGATTATCCCAAAAACTTGAAATCTCAGGGAATAAATATCCGGATAAGACCCCTACAGTCATAGCCAGGAAAATCCAAAGTGTCAGGTACCTGTCGAGAAATTTTAGTTTTCGCATCTGATTATATCATTTGATTATTGAATCACCAAAGGCCTGAAATTGAGCTCTGATCATATCTCTTACCCGGTAGAATTCCCCCCAAATATACTCATCCGAACCTATAGCATCTGATGGATCATCGAAACCCTTGTGCAGTCGGTGTTTCACCTTCCCGATAAAGTGCGGACAATTCTCATTAGCTCCCCCACATACAGTTATCACATAATCCCACTCATCATTTATATATTCATCAACTGAATCAGAAGTGTGATGACTGATATCAATTCCAACATCCATCATGACTGCAACAGCCTTCTGATTAAGCTTCCCCGATGCTTCCGTTCCAGCTGAGAATACTTCAAAATCAGAACTTACAGCTTGTAAGAAACCATGAGCCATCTGACTGCGGCAACTATTCCCTGTACATAAAATTAATATCCGCATATTCATGGTTCTTCGCTAATAATTCGAAATATTAGATTAACAACAGCTCTTTGGTTTCATAGCTGAAACAGTCATACTGAATATACCCAGATCAGCACTCTGATATATTTTAAATTCTTCATCAGACAAGAAGCTTTTCACCAGAGAATCAGGCATCTCAACAGGTTTCTCCTTGTGTACCTGAATATCAAGGAAACCTGTATCCCTTATAATCGAGAGATAGTCCTCCTTTTCGATTGCACCGGCCACACATCCGGCATATAACTCAGCTTGTTCCCTTAGTTTTTCTGGTATCTGCCCCCTGGTAACTACATCACTAATGGTGAAATGCCCCCCTGGTTTCAAAACCCGGATAATTTCATTAAAAGCAGCATGCTTGTCAGGAACAAGATTCAGCACACAATTACTAATTACCACATCCGCTTTGTTCGATGTAACAGGCAGGTTCTCAATCTCACCTAACCTAAATTTCACATTTTTATATCCTGTTTTTTTGGCATTATCTCTGGCCTTCTTAATCATTTCTCTGGTCATATCGACTCCTATAACCTCACCTTTCTCACCAACTATCGAGCGGGCCACAAAACAATCATTTCCAGCCCCTGATCCTAAATCAACAACAGTATGTGCAGCCTTAATGCCTGCAAATTCAGTAGGAATTCCACAACCTAAACTGAGATCCGCATCTGGATTATATCCATCCAGATTCTCATAATTCTCAGAAAAAATCGAATAATCAGATTCGGAATCACTTGTTATATCCGGGCCACAACCACATGCGCAACCGCACCCTACACCTTCATCTTCAACAATCTGAGAATACTTCTCTCTGACTTTACTCTTTATTTGCTCACTATTTTTCATGATAGAAATTTTATACTTGATTTATACTTAAGATTTAACAGCAAAAGAAGCTTTTTAACAATTCACCGGCTTCTTTCCAACGTTCTTGCTGTATGCAATATCTGATTTTAGGATATTCTATATTACCATGTATCAGTCCGGCTTCCTTTAACTCCTTAAGATGTTGAGATAAGGTACTCCTGGCAATGGGCAATTCCTCAGCCAGATCTCCACTAAAACAACAAGACTGCCTTGACAAATACTCCAGTATGTAAACTCGAACCGGATGAGAAAGTGCTTTGGCATACCTCGCCATTTGCTCCTGGTCCTTACTGAAAAATGAATCTTTACTCATTTTGTTTCTTATTTCGTAGAAATACGAAACAAATATAGTATAATTTTAATAATCAATGCTAATTGCACCTTTTAAAAACTTTTTGACGAGCGTTAGTCAATTATTGTTGTCTTCTGTTGTTATACAATATTTGTCAATGTACTTTCACTTTCCATCTTAAGGGAATTTAAATGAGAGAGCACAAGGATAGCTTGTATCATTCTTTATTCATGCTCGCTGATGATGCTATTTTATTGTTGGAAAATGATAGGGTAGTCCATTGCAATCCCGCCTGTGTAAAAATGTTTAAAGCCGAAAACATAGATAGAATTCTTCAATGTAGTCCAAGTGATTTCTCACCCATTCTTCAACCCGATGGCAAATCATCGAAGGAAAAATCACACGAGATGATTGAATTGGCTCATAAGAATGGCCTTGCTCAATTTGATTGGATGCATTGCAGGTTTGATGGAAATAACTTTATGGCGGAAGTAGTATTAACTCCTTTCACAAACGACGGTAAGCAATTAATATACGCTGTAATTCGAGATATTTCAAACTGGCAGGTATCTCAGCAGGCATTGAATGATGCTGAAGACAAACTTCGGATGATAGCCTCCATTACTGATGATATTATCTGGATGCGTGATTTAAGGCTCAGGTACACATATTTATCTCCCTCAGTCGAGAGGGTTAAAGGATGGACAGTTGATGAGGCAATGGCTATGAAACCAACTGAAGTAGCACCCCCTAAAAGCATTAAAAAAGCCTTATCAATGCTTCAGCAGGAACTTAAACGTGATAACGAGCCCGGGCTTGATCCTAACAGAAGCCGTAGGTTTCAAATGCAGGAATATTGCAAGGATGGTTCACTAATATGGACAGAACAATCCATGAGTTTCATTCGTGATTCAAACAAAAAACCAATCGGATTTTTAGGAATCACACGAAATATTACTGATCAACAGAATGTCCTTAACGAGCTGGAAGCAGCAAAAAAAAGAGCAGAAGAAAGTGACAATTTAAAATCTTCGTTCCTGGCAAATATGTCACATGAGATCAGAACTCCTTTGAATGCTATCCTTGGTTTTAGTGAACTAATGGCAGATGAACAATCTGATCTGGAAGAAAGGAAACAGTTTTCAGGCATAATTAAGACAAGCACGAATTCATTATTGTCAATGATCACAGATATTTTTGATATTTCAAAGCTCAGGTCAAACCAACTGAACTTGAAGCCCCATCCTGTTATTCTGCAAAAAATCCTGGACAAAGTATTTAATGACTTCATCTATCATGTTCCAGATGAGACATCTGCTCAAATAAAATTCTTTATAAAACCGATCTCCGGGAAGCTCAATCAGGTTTATCTTTTTGATGAAGAACGATTGGTGCAGATTCTCAAAAAAATGCTTGAAAACGCATTCAAATATACCAAAGAAGGATCCATCAGTTTCGGGGTATCACTTATCAAAGAATCCAAAGCCCGGTTTTTCGTAAAAGATACAGGCACAGGAATTCCACCTGAAAAGCAGGGAATTATTTTTAAACAGTTCAGACAAGGGGAAGAGAGTTTGAAAAGACAATTCGGTGGAACAGGTTTAGGGCTTGCAATTTGCAAAGAACTTGTTGAATTAATGGATGGAGATATCGGTGTTCATTCAAGCCCTGGGTCGGGATCTGAGTTCTGGTTTACACTTCCGCTTGTTTCGCCGGAATAAGAGAATTATTTCTCAATTCGGTTTATCTTTAGCTTTCCAAAACAAACTCAATTGAACCGGGTATGACAAAAAACATAAGCCTACTAACAATCTTTGTGCTGTATTTTTTCTCCAAGCAAATTACAGCACAAACCTCAATCCGAATTTCAGAATCACCTGCCGGATATGGAATTGAAATAAGCGATGCAAATGAGCTTGTTATGAAGTCGCCTCCTGAAGGTCTATGGTGCATTGGTACTGAGTGGTCAGATAGCTGGCCATCATCTTTGACTTATAGCCAGGGGGATTCTGTTGAACAATTTAATTCTTACAGCATTATCCATGGAAGCCTGGACCTCAAGGAGGGTACAATGGTTTTCAGAGATGCCTACCGGATGGAAGGTGAACGAATCAGCTGTACACGCCGCTGGCACTGGACAGGATCAGACACCCTAAAAAAAACCACTCTGATGGTTAAATATGAAACTCCTGGATTCAGCAAAGGAGTTGTCATGCCCGGTATTTTGTATCACGGAAATCCGGCAGGAGAGAGAAGTGGGAGAACACCATATTATAATGGCGAAACAAATGAGATTGCAATTTTTGAGGAGCACCGTTTTCCGATGCCATTTGTTTCACGTGAATGGCTTCAGGCAGAAAAGACCATTATGGTGGCCTTGCACAGCCAGCCCTCTCCTGTTCCATTCGGACACCGACCTGATCAGTGGTGGTCATTAGGCGTCATAAACGGCAATAAAAACACCGATCTCGTTTTACTTTCTGGTCCTTGTGGTTTTAATGGCAAAAAGAGTGTAATTAAATCTTTTCAGGGATGGGGGGAAGAAATGATGGAGGATTATGATAATGCATGGTTAGATCTGCCTCCGGGAACTATAATTGAAAAAACATTCTATCTTGAAACCGGCCGAAGTGACAAGCCTGGATCAGGTTTTCAACAAGCAGTTGAAACCTCGTTAGACCTGTTTACTCCATGGGATATGGCAAGTTTGCCTGAATTCGATGAAATTATCCGGAGTAAAATTAATTTCTCCCTGAGTCGCTATAAACAAACCGGTGATGTGGCAGGCTTCTGGAAATACCCCGACCGCAATTACTATGTTTTAGGCTGGTGCGGCCAATCAATGGCACCAGGCTATGCCTTCCAGGTTTTAGGAAAGGAATTCAACATTCCTGATGAACAGAACATGGTGCAAAGTTCCCTTGATTTCTTATCAACTACCGACTTCTATGAATCAGGATTTTACACCTGGTATAATATAGATAAGTCTGAATGGTTTATGAATAACCGCCCTGAATGGTTAAGTCAGGGACAGGCAATGCTTAACATGGCGAATGCCATCCGGCAGGCTGATAAAAATGACTATCAAGCAGAAAAATGGCTGATTTTCCTTGAGAAAGCTGCTGATTTCCATGCTGATCGTATCTTAAAAAAAGAATGGCAGCCTGAATCAACTAATGAAGGATTTTTTATTGCTCCATTGAGTAAGGCATATGATCTTATCGGCAAACCTGCTTATCTGAATGCAGCTAAAAAAGCTGCGAAATATTATGCCGATCTATACCTCGGAATGGATCAGGTATACTGGGGAGGAACTCTGGATGCCAGTTGTGAAGACAAAGAAGGCGCTTTTGCAGCTTTACAGGGATTCATTGAGTTATATGAAACAGAAAAAAATCCGGAATATCTTATCTGGGCTAAACATGCAGGAGATATATGCCTGACCTACACTGTCGTTTGGGATATCCCGCTTCCACCAGGCAGGCTGACTGATCACAATTTCAAAACCCGGGGCTGGACAGCTGTGTCGGTTCAAAATATGCATATTGATGTATTTGGTGTATTGATTGCTCCATTCATATATAAACTTGGTTATCATCTTGAGAATGCTTCATATATGAAAACAGCAAAGCTAATGTTCAGAAGCTGTGGCCAACTGATTGATCCATATGGTAGTCAGGGAGAGCAACCTTACCAAACTAATTATATACAAAACAGTTGGAAAGATAAGCCTATCCATGAAAGGCGTGGCAATTATCATGAAACCTGGACGGTTTTCTGGATTACTGCTCATTTCCTGAATGCAGCAGCTATGTTTATGGAAATGGGAGTTTATTGAACACTTTCTAGGTGAGCAAAGACTATTTTAGAAGAATAAATGCTAATATCGCTATTCCGATCACCATGAGGGAAACAAAAATCCAGGTCAATATCTTCTTGCTTCTGTTATAAGAACGGATTGCTTTCTCCCAATGGTCAGAATCTTCCAAACTTGCTAAAGAGTTTTGTAAAGTTCGTGCATGGAAGCCATACATACTGGCAGTTGTAGGTATAGTGAATAAGAATGAAATGATTAGTATTGAAATAAAAACTAAAATATCATCAATTTCAGGAAAGCTAACTCGTCCGTACTTAGTATAATAATAGAAAAATGAACCTACAGTGACCAATAATGGATTTGTTAATCCTACTAAAAACTGTATTCTGAAGTAAAATGTTTTGAGAAAAGCCAAACGCTCATGCAGAACAGCTTGCAAACTCTCTGTTGACTGATCCAGGAGAACTGCTTTTGTATAGTGTGGTCTTTCAATCCAAATTAAACCGAAAGTTAATACGGCCAGGAAAGCACAGATAATTTGTGTGACTACCTCTGATCGGAATAAAATAATCAAAACAAAGTACGAAACTGCAATAAGAGCTTTAATCATAAAATCCATTCGCAATGAGTTCCTGATCCACTTTGTAAAATCCCTGGATCGGGATTTTCTGAAGGATCTGATCTCATCGCTTGAGTATTCGTGTAGATTTTGCTCTTGATTTGCCTGTTTCCACACCTTTTGTATATCATCCAATTCCATCATACTTTCTCCATTGTTTCGTTCAAAATACCCTCAAGTTTTCTCTTGATTCTTGTAATCTTGACTCCGACGTGAGTTCGCGAAATCCCAATTATCTCAGCAATTTCATCATACTTTTTCTCTTCCAGATACAAAAGAATAATGGCCTTATCCACTGAATCCAGTTTATTGATAGCCAGATATAACATTTCAATATCTGTTTTCGAGTACCCTTCAGCATTTTCATCAGCTGGTTGAATGTTTGAATGAAGTGCCTGGGTTTCTGCTTTCCGCTTTTCTTTACGTTGCAGGGTAATCGCAGTATTCAGGGCTACCCGGTACATCCATGTGCTTATGGCTGCCTGACCTTTGTAGGTTCGGTATCCCATCCACAATTTAATAGTAATTTCCTGGAACAGATCGTGACGATCCTGCTCATCACTGGCAAACATATTACAGACCTTATGAATAATGTTCTGATGTTTGGTCACTAAATCAAGAAACTCTTTTTCGTTCAGGCCTGTCATGAGTAATTTTTCAAGTATTTGACGCTTTCAGTCATTGATTATTACAAAATGGGAGAAAGATAATCTCTGACACCAAAATTAATTTAAAACTTATCATTGTTTTTTCCTTTCCTATATTTGCTAAAAACAATCAGATGACAAATATTATTCGTCTCCTTCATTTCCTGCTGATAATCGCAGTTACTTCCTCTTGTGTTAATAAATCACCAGATCAGGATTATTCATCAATTGCAAAGCTCATAAAACAGGATTCTTCACTTGTTGAGGTGCATAAAAGAGCTCGCCATTTGGTCGCCAGTGGATTTAACGCCGGGACAGTTTATCAGGAAGTTTGGATCAGAGATTTCAACACCTTCATTGAAGTATCTTGTGATGTTCTGCCTCATGATCTGGTAAAGGAAAAACTCTTGACTTTCTTCAAATTTCAGGCTGACGATGGCAATATCATCGATGGTTATGTCCCTGTTGAGCAAGCTGGTGTAGGATACAAATACAGATATACAGAATTAGCTCCGGAGTTTGCCGGTCATAAAAACACAGTGGAAACAGATCAGGAAAGCAGTCTTGTTCAAGCTGTTTGGAAATACATTCAGAAAACAAAGGATGATAGTATTCTGGATGAAAAGATTAATGGTTTGACGATAGTTAACCGACTGGATTTCGCTATGACATATCTTACAGACCACCGATTGGATGAAAAGTTCGGATTGATATGGGGTGCAACCACAGCTGATTGGGGAGATGTTCAGCCCGAGCATAACTGGGGAGTAGAACTGGATGAAAACTCTCATATTTGCATTGACATTTACGATAATGCAATGTTCATAATCGCACTGGATCAGCTTATTGAGATGTTGACAGACCAGAAAAGAAAAGAGCACTGGTCTTTAATCAAAGATGAGATTCACAACAATGTTCGGATTCATTTATGGGATTCAGTAGCAAGCAAATTTATACCACATAAATACATTGCTGAATCACCCTTCCCTCTTGATTTTGATGAGAACATAATTCATTTCCATGGAGGAACAGCTATTGCAATTGAAGCAGGATTATTAAATAAAAGTGAGATTGCTGTTGTTAACAAGCAGATGCTGGCTAATTTATCAGCATCAGGAGCTCCATCAATCGGACTAACTGTTTACCCACCCTATCCGGAAGGGTTTTTTAAAAACAAGAGCATGTATCCTTATGGTTATCAAAACGGAGGAGACTGGACATGGTTTGGCGCCAGAATGATTAGACAACTGGCAAACTATGGTTTTGGGAAAGAGGCATATGAAGAAATACAGCCCATGATTGACCGGGTATTAATAAATGATGGCTTTTTTGAATGGTACACTCTGGATGGTAAACCTACCGGGGCCGGCAAATTCAGGGGATCAGCCGGAGTTTTAGCAACGGCCATTGAGGCCCTCTGGACCTGGGCGAAAGATTATAATTGATAATTAAAAAATAAAAATAGACTCCATCAATTTGGAATAACAATGAAACAACTCCAGCACAAGGAAATACCGAAGGCCGAAAGCAGCTTACCCATTACTATACTTTGCGATGGGATCAGTCTGCCAGTCAATATCGGCAATATCTTCCGGCTTGCAGATGCTTTTGGAGTTGAACGAATTGTATTTGCCGGACAGAAAATTGATGTCAGAAACAGAAAAGTAAAACAGGTTTCCCGTTCAACACATTTATGGATTCCTTATTCAAATATAACCCTCCTCCCTCCTGAAATTTCAGAATTAAAAAATCGGGGCTATTTTATTATAGCTTTAGAGATAACCGACAACAGCCAAGTGATACAGGAGGTTGATCTTAGTTCTAATCAAAAAACCGCCCTTATCATTGGATCTGAACACAAAGGAATCAGTGAGGAGGTTTTGTCTTTATGTGACAAGACATTTCACATCCCTATTTTTGGTCAAAACACAAGCATGAATGTTGCCAATGCTCTGGCGGTTTCACTCTATGAAATATCTAAACAAATTTCATTGTAATAAGTGTAACAATCACATTTGAGTAACGTCTTATTATCAGAAACCAACTCAAATCAGCATGTTCAGCAATTATGTAAGGATTGCTTTTCGCAACCTTCTCAAAAACAAAGGTTTTTCATTCATAAACATTCTCGGACTTACATTAGGGATCGCATCAAGTCTTTTAATATTGCTTTTTGTTTTCTATGAATTAAGCTATGACAAGTACCATAAAGATGCTGACCGCGTATACAGACTAGCTGTAAAAGCACTGATCGGTGATACACCAATCAATCAAACATTTTCTTCAGCCAGAGTTTTTCGTGAGCTAACAGAAAGATATCCTGAAATAGAAGGTGGAGCCAAAATTTTCACTTTAGACAATGTTTTGCTTAAAATCGGAGATCAGCAATTGTCTGAACCGAAATTATTTGTGGCCGACAGTACTTTATTTGATGTGATGACATACGATTTCATATTGGGAGATGCTAAATCAGCTTTAAATCGACCAAATACAATTGTAATCACCAAATCAGAAGCTGAGAGGTTTTTTGGAACTGAGGATGTTCTTGGTAAGTATCTGGAATTTGACTTACCCTGGACTTTTGGAACCATATCATTTGAGATCTCCGGCCTTATCGAAGATATTCCTTCAAATTCGCACCTGCATTTTGGATATATTGCCTCTATGATGAGTTTTCCGGGCATGATCAGTAATAATGGCTGGTCTACTAACAATTTCGTAGCATATTTAAAATTAAAACCCGGAGGCGATGCTGATGAATTGGAAGCAAAGTTTGTGGAATATGTGAAGGAAAATATGGGTGACAGATACGATTCATTTATTGAAAGTGGAAATTTTTGGGACTTCTTCCTCCAGCCGCTTACAAGTATTCATTTATCCTCTGACTTAAACGGTGAATTTGAGGCAAATGGGAATAAAAAATATGTCTATATTTTCTCAGCAATTGCACTTTTTGTTTTAATCATTGCATGTATCAATTTCATGAATCTGTCAACAGCGAAGTCAGCTCTTCGTGCCCGGGAGGTTGGTATGAGAAAGCTATGCGGGTCGACACGAGGAATGTTGATCCGCCAATTTTTATCTGAAGCAATAATAATAAGTACCATTGCACTGCTTCTGGGGGTACTGTTAACTGAATTAGTTCTTCCTGGTTTCAGAAATATAATTGGCAAACCAATTTCTCTACCCTTATTCAGCACTTATCATTTAATCCCATTGCTAATTATTGGAGGCATTCTAATTGGAATTCTTAGTGGAATATATCCCGCCTTTTTTCTTTCTGCTTACAAACCAGTAACTGTACTGAAAGGCAAATTTGTATCTGGCAAAAAAGGCATAATATTCAGGAATATTCTGGTTGTAACTCAATTTGCGGCTTCCATCTTTCTTATTATTGGGACGATTGTCGTTCAAAGACAGATTTCTTTTTTACAAAATACTGATATTGGATTTGAGAAAGATAATATCATGGTTGTTCAGATACCTCCCGGATTTGAAGATTTTAAGGAGCCATTTAAGCAGGAGGTTTTAAATCAGCCTGAGGTTCAGTCAGGATGTTTTGCTTCGGGATTACCGGGCAGTCCTTTTCCTAATATTGGTTTCAATTCACCAGCGCTTGAGAATTCTTTTACTCTGAATCTTTACACTTGTGACGAAGACTACCTTAATACACTCAATATGAGCATGATTGAGGGGCGGTTTCTCTCAAAATCATTTATAACTGATTCAACTGCCATTGTGCTCAACGAGACAGCTGTAAGAGTTTTAGGACTTGATGATCCAATTGGTGTAATGATAAATAATAATGCCTCCCAAAACTCAGGATTTGAGGTGGTCGGGGTTATTAAGGACTTCAATTATGAGTCAATGCATTCGCAAGTACGACCGATGGCTCTATTTCTCCAGGGTGGAAGGCAATTCAGGCCAGCTCAATACTTTGCAATAAAGCTTAAACCGGGAAACATGAATCAAGCCATACAAAAGATAAATCAGACTTGGGTTTCGATGGTTCCCAACCTTCCTTTTTCATATACATTTCTTGAGGACAACTACAACTCATTGTATGCCAATGAAAATTTGACTCGAAGAGTATTTTCTTTATTATGCCTCTTAGCAATTCTTGTTGCCTCGCTTGGTTTATTTGGACTGGCATCATTTATTACTGAACAAAGAAGAAAAGAAGTCGGTATCAGAAAGGTTATGGGTGCTCCGATTGATCGAATCATTCTCCTCCTTACTTCAAATTTTTCAAGATGGGTGGGAGTGGCTTTTGTCATTGCAGCCCCATCTGCCTGGTTCATAATGAATAAATGGTTGCAAAATTTTGAATACCGCATGGATTTAGCCATCTGGATTTTTGTAGCCTCAGGTGCTCTGGCTTTGATAATTGCCTTGCTTACAATAAGTACAATTACCTGGCGTGCAGCTACGCGGAATCCTGTCGAATGTCTTAGATATGAATAGATACAGATCATCATTTAAAACTTTGAAGAAAACCCGGCTTGAGCCGGGTTTTCTATTCTGGGTAATAATTTGTATCTTTTTTGACCCTAAACCCTTGTCCTCATGTCAACAACTGCCGAATTACCAAAAAGAGAACTGATGCCAGGATTGGCATTTTTACTGATGAAATGGTTCTGGAAAATTAAAGATCTATTCTATTCTCCAAATAAAGCCCTTAATGATTTCAATATCCTGGCCGGACAAACAATCATTGATTACGGATGCGGACCCGGCAGATACATTCAGAAAGCCAGTCGTCTGGTCGGGCCTGAAGGGCGAGTTTATGCAGTTGACATTCACGAAATGGCATATGCATGCATTTGCAAAATGGCAAAACGGAATAAATTACACAACGTTTATCCTACCAAAGCAAACAGATATTTTGTTCCAATACAGGAAAACAAGGCAGACCTGATTTATGTCCTCGATGTTTTTCATATGGTAAGCCAACCAGACGAATTTTTGAATGAATTACACAGATTAGTCAAAACTGAGGGCACTGTTATATTGGAAGATGGGCATCAGAAACGTTCAAAGACCATTGACAAAGTGAAAAACAATGGAAGATGGCATATCGTATCAGAGAATAAAAAGCATTTAAACCTGAAGCCACGTTTTAAAAATGCCTGAAAAATAAAAGCTGGTTTTCAGATTTTCCATTTAATACCACAGCCAATTCCTGGCTTCTGGTTTTTGCTTATTGACTTTCCATCCATTAAAAGATCCAGAGTCATACACAAATCTTTTCCATCAACCGGCACACTATTGCCTGGACGGGAATCATCCATCTGACCGTGATAGACAAGTTTAGATTCCTCATCAACTACATAAAATTCAGGAGTGCAAGCCGCATCGTATGCCCTGGCCACATCCTGAGACTCATCATACAGGTAGGGGAAACAATAGGATTCCTGATCAGCAATTTTTTTCATTTTTTGAGGAGAATCATCGGGATATCGTGACACATCATTTGAATTGATTCCAACAAAAGCAATACCTTTCTTCTGGTAATGATCTGCAATCCTGACTAAAGCCTCATTGACATGTACTACATAGGGACAATGATTACAAATAAACATAATCACAGTCCCCTTATCTCCTTTAATATCTTTCAAGGAAACAGAATTGCCCGATATAACATCCGGCAGGTTAAAATCAGGAGCCTTTGCGCCCAAAGGGAATGGATTTGATTGGGTTAATGCCATTGTATTTATCTTTTGACTGATCGTGAAAATTCTTAGAAAACTTATGGCAAATTAAATAAAAATTCCTGTTAATAGTTTAAGTATCTTTGGGTTTCTGGCTCATAAAATTCCATTAAATTTACGGCTGAGCAATCAATTAATGAAATTTCACATGAAGCATATTGTAATTACCGGCAGCAGTCGTGGAATTGGTTTCGGATTAGCAGGTGAATTTCTCAAAAATGGGCATAGGGTAACACTTAACGGGACCCGTCAGGAATCGATTAACCTGGCTCTGGATAAACTATCCTCGATTTATGATTCTCAGAAGATTCAGGGCTTTGCTGCAGATGTAAAAAACTTCGATGGGATGGTGGATTTTTGCAAAAAGACGGTTGAAGGATTTGGCCCGGTTGACATCTGGATTAACAATGCTGGTATCAGCCAATCACGTAAAATGCTGTGGGAACTCGACCATGAAGAGTATCAGTTAATTACTGAAATCAACCAGCTTGGCATAATGCATGGATCAAAAATCGCTATCAATCATATGCTTGATAACAAAGGTGGCTTTGTATACAACATGGCAGGATTTGGCAGCGATGGGAGGATGATTCCAGGTATGGGAATGTACGGAATGAGCAAGCGTGCGCTGGACTATTATACTCGCTCACTGATGAAAGAAGTAAAAGGCACCACAGTTAAAGTAGGGATGCTGAGTCCTGGCATGGTAATGACTGACCTGATTTACAACTCAATTGAATCGGGAAAAGATGCAGATGCCCAAAAAATTTTCAATATCCTGGCAGACCTGCCGGAAACTGTCACTCCATGGTTGGTTCAAAAGATCCTTGGCAATAAGAAAAATGCTGAGGTGATTGCCTGGCTTACAGGGCCCAAAATTATGTGGCGATTTATAAGGGCTCCATTCTACAAACGAGATTTCTGGGAAAAATAAACCGCAGAAAAGTATGAGATACATTTCTGCCTGAAAAAGAAACAAATGAAAAAACTAATTCTCCTCTTCAGCATTCTGACTTTACTCTTTTCCTGCCAGGCCGATAAGCCTGACAGCGCGTTCAAGCTTTGGTACGATGAGCCAGCAGTAGAATGGGAGGAAGCCCTTCCTGTTGGAAATGGTCGCATTGGAGGCATGGTATATGGCGATCCTCAAAGAGAACAGATTCAATTCAATGAAGAAACTCTTTGGACCGGAGAGCCACATGAATATCAGCATCCCGGGGCTTATCAATATCTGGATACCATTCGACAGCTGCTATTTGCAGGTAAACAGCTTGAAGCTGATCGATTAGCCATGCAAAACTTCATGAGCATTCCATTGCGACAGAAATTTTATCAACCATTTGGTGATCTGATCATTGAGATGGTAGATTTGAATGAAACAACAGATTATCATAGAGAGCTCGACCTTGACGAGGGAATGGCACGTGTAAGCTTTAACTCTGATGGTTATCAGCATCATAGAGAATTCTGGGTGTCCTATCCGGATCAGGTTATGGCTGCCAGGCTTACAGTAAATGGAAAAAGAAAGTTAAATTTTGACTTAGCTTTTAATTCTGCTCATGAAGGCTTTGTAGTTGAAGGGAATGAGGATGGCTTAAGCTTAAAAGTCAAAGTTCAGGATGGTGTTTTGAAAGGAGAGGCACTGGCATGGATTCACGAATGTGATGGAATTATCACAATAAAAGAGAATCATATTCAAGTCAGGGATGCCAGTTCAGCTTTAATTCTATTATCTGCTGCAACATCATTCAGAGATTACCAAAATGCAGATGCTAGTCCTGCATTAGCATGCCAAAATAGCTTTCAGGATCTAAAAGACAAAAACTATAAAACCCTCCGAAAAGATCACCTGAAAGATTATAAAAATATTTACGACAGTTTTAGCCTCGATTTTGGCAAGGGAAAAGATTCTCTGCCAACAAATGAAAGGATACTACAATTCTGGAAGAATCCGGATGATCCTTCATTACTTGCTTTGTATGCTCAATACGGAAGATATCTTATGATTTCCTCCTCCCGGGGAGATGGCCAACCTGCCAATCTGCAAGGAATCTGGAATCCTCATATCAAACCACCCTGGGGCTCAAAATGGACAGTTAATATCAATACTGAGATGAATTACTGGCCTGTTGAGGCTACCGGTTTAGAAGATTGCCTGAATCCACTTTTTAAGTTGATTGAAGAATGTGCGGAGTCTGGAAAAAAAGTGGCACAAGAGCAATATCGGGCCAGAGGATGGGTACTGCACCATAACACAGATATCTGGAGAGGCACAGCCCCAATCAATGCAGCAAACCATGGTATCTGGGTTAGCGGTGGAGCCTGGCTTACGACTCACATGTGGGAGCATTACCTTTATTCAGGGGACAAAGATTTTCTGCTTAACAGAGCTTGGCCGGTAATGCATGGAGCTGCACAGTTTTTTGTAGACTACCTCGTTGAAGATCCAGTATCAGGATGGTTGGTGAGCGGACCAAGTAATTCGCCTGAAAATGGCGGACTGGTTATGGGGCCCACAATGGATCATCAGATAATCAGGAGTCTGTTCCGAGCCTGCATCGAAGCCAGTGAAATCCTGGAGATTGAAACAGATTTCAGTGACACCCTTTCAGCAATGCTGCCCAGAATTGCCCCAAACCAAATAGGTCAATATGGTCAGTTACAGGAATGGATGACTGATATTGATAACCCGAATAATCATCACCGGCATGTGTCTCATCTTTGGGGTGTTCACCCCGGTTATGATATTACCTGGGAGCAAAAGGAGTTAATGGAAGCTGCTATGCAATCTCTCAATCAGAGGGGCGACGAAGGAACAGGGTGGAGCCTGGCATGGAAAATAAATTTCTGGGCCCGTTTCAAAGATGGTAACAGAGCATACAAACTGGTCCACATGCTTTTAAGTCCTGCAGAACATCCTGATCGCAAAATAAGAGGAGGATCATATCCAAATTTATTCGATGCACACCCTCCCTTTCAGATTGATGGCAACTTTGGTGGCACATCAGGTATAGTGGAAATGCTTATTCAGAGTCATAATAATGAAATTCAACTGTTGCCTGCCCTGCCGGATGCTTTAGCATCAGGAAGTATCACAGGAGTTAGAGCCCGGGGTGGATTTATTCTTGATTTCTCGTGGAAGGATGGCAAACTAACAAATCTAAAACTAATGTCAACTATTGGGGGCAATTGCACTCTCCGATTAGGAAGCTATAGTGTACAATTTGATTCAGAGCCTGATACCCGCTTCTATTTTGATGGTAAATTAAACATGAAATAACCCTGATTGAGTTGTAATTTTATCTCTCAGGTAGCACAACATCGTAATTTTTATTTACAATAAGTTGTGCTGATGGTTTTAGCTTTAACAGATTCTGATGCTCCATCTCAAGAACGGAGGATCTGAATTCGTCCATAAGCTCTTTGCCACGAACAACCCGCTCCATTTTGGTTTCGTGATAGGTGAGGTCAATAAATATTTTCAGATCAATCCCTTTTGTTTTAATTGCATACAAACCATCCACAACCAGGACATCAATAACTGAAAAATCTGTTATTAATTTATCTGTTTGCTGAGAAATAATATCAATACAAGGCATCAGGGCTTCCCTACCCTCTCTGAACTCCTTAATATTCCTATTCAACAACTTCCAATCGTATTCATTCACTCCAACTTTAGAAACCCCGTTCTTTTTTCGCCATTCAGTCCGCTCGGTAGGAGGAACTTTATAATAGTTATCGGTATGCAGAACTTTAACTCTTTTTCCATCAGCCTTAATTAATAGTGCCAGAGAATGAGACAATTCTGACTTTCCCGCACCTGATTCGCCCGAAATAGCTACAATGTATTTATAGCCATTCTTCTTAGCTTCCATAATTTCATTAAGACTATTATGGATTGAAACTGCAGCCCTTTTATGTAAGTCATTGATTAACAGAACATCGCCCAACATAAGAAAAAAGAGTATTAAATTAGTATTGTATAACTTGCTTTGAATTCGTTGACAAAATTATTTTTTTTCCGTTAAAAAACATCTCTGTCTGTTTATTATCATGGCTTTTAACCAGAATCTCCAACTCACTCTTACTGATTACCAGTTTATATGCGAGACCTTTGAAATTTATTTCGAATGCCAGACTTTGCCATGTAGATGGAAGATTAGGAGTAATTCTTAATTCCTTATGCTTAAGGTTAATCCCTGCAAAGCAAGTAATTGCCATCAGAACTGTTCCGCCCATCACTCCTGCATGTATACCTTCAGCTGTAGTACCCCCTTGAATATCACTATAATCACTGGCAAGAGCTTCACTATATAGTTCCCAACTCTTTTCAGGATCTCCCAGCTGGTTTGCCAAATATGCATGAACTACTCTGCTCAGCGTTGATCCATGTGATGTGCGATTAATATAATAATCATAGTTAGCTCTCAAAAAGTTATTCCCTATATCGTATCCCATTTCAACAAGAATATTTTTGATCATATCCTCATCAAGATTGTAAAAGCTCATCAGAGTGTCGGCCTGCTTGGCCAATTTATAGTCATCCGGTGATTTTCCTTCAGCTTTTAGAATGCGGTCGAGTCGATAAATACTATTATACTTTGACCTGTATGCATCCCAATCCAATTCCTCAAGCTCAAAATATCCGTCAAACTGTGCAAGAACACCATCCGGAGAGATTACCATGTTCAGTTTTATGGACATCAGCTTCCAGCTTTCCAGTTCCTCTTTACCAAGATTCAGTTTATTCAGTACTACAGTAACAGACTTATCTGGTAACTTATCAACTAGTTTCACTGCCTCCTTAAAAAGCCAGGCTACCATAATATTTGTGTACGCATTATCTTTAACACCACCACCTGGACTATTAGGATGTTCTTCATGAAACTCATCCGGACCCATAACTTTTGCTATCTCAAATCGGCCGGTTTTTTCATTAAGAGCACATTTACTGGCCCAGAATCGGCAAATTTCCAAATACAGCTCAGCTCCTGATTCAATCATGAAATCGTTGTCATCGCTGATCTGATAATAATACCAGGTATTATATGCAATTGCGATGGAGATATGTCGTTGCAAAGAGCTGTAGTCATCTCCCCACTTGCCCGACACCGGATTAAGATGAACTGTCTGTGTTTCCTCCCGTCCATCACTCCCGCTTTGCCAGGGAAACATGGCTCCCTTGTACCCATACTCTTTAGCATATGAACGAGCCTGATCCAATCGTCTGTACCTGTATTGAAGAATTGATCGGGCTACATCCGGCAGGAAAAGATTATACAAAGGCAGGATATATAACTCATCCCAGAAAATATGCCCTCTGTATGCTTCACCATGCAATCCACGGGCAGGAATTCCCGCATCGATACCGATATTATGAGATGAGGCAGTCACGATCAGGTGATATAAATGCAATCGAATCAGTGCTTGTGATTTGGTATCACCTGTAATCCTGATATCAATCTTAGTCCAGATATCTTTCCATTTCTCAATATTCTCTTTGACCATTGCATCAAATGAACTTTTCTGAACCAGATCATCAAGGCAATGTTTTAATGGATTGGTAACATCGTCAGGCTTTGAAGTATACAGAACCGCAGTTTTATGGATAGATAAGCTTTGATTTTGCTTTAACAAAACGGAAAACTCAGCAGATATTCGTCCTGTTTCAATCTGATATTCCCAATCAACAGATAATTGCTCATTATTCAGGCTAATCTGATGTTTCACAGCCTCAGTGATTTCTATTTGAGATTGCGTAGTTTGCACTTTGAGCCATGCAATGTCACCTGATTGTCCCTCATCAACAGCCTCCAGATGTTTTTGATTTAATGATCGATATCTGGCCACACCGTCATTAATCAAGGTGCCATCCACCAGTGAACGAATATGAAAAGTGCCTGAGTGGTTTATTGGTTCAATTATATATTCATGGGCCAGCAAATGAGGATTAGTCATCGAGGCCAGACGTCTGCTGATAATTCGGGTAAGTTTCTCCCCATCGGTTCGAACAAGCATCTCCCGTTGCAGAACACCCGACTTAAAATCCAGTTCCCTTGAAACAGAAACCAGATTATCGGCTGTGATTGAAAACCAGTCATCACCATTAACTCTGAATTGCATATTCAGGAAGTTGGGGCAATTCACAAAATCTTCGTTTTCAATATCCCGGCCAGCCACTTTGGAAACTAATCGATTGTATAGTCCGGCCACATATATTCCCGGATAATGAATATCACCGGCACATGACTCTTCCATGGCCCCCCGTACACCAAGGTAACCATTTCCGACTGCAAGTAGTGACTCCCTTGATTTCTCTTTTGAGGGATCAAAATCATTAAAGGAAAGGCTCCATTCCTTCCAATCTGCAAGCTCATTAAATGTCTCAGGCATAGAATATTCTTATTTTGAATACTTGATAAATAATTGATCCAGACCATCCAGACCACCAATTTCATCCAGATCTTCAACAACAAAATCTGCCCCGTTTTCTTCCAGATCTTTTCGGTTATCTTCACGGGCAATTCCCAGAGTAAATCCAAAATTACCTTTGGCTCCTGCCTGTACCCCTGAAACGGCATCCTCCACCACAATAGAATCAGAATAGCTCACTTTTAAAACATCGCAAGCTGTTGTGAAAATATCTGGCTCTGGCTTCCCACTAAGATTCAATTCAGCCGATACTTCACCATCGACTCTCACATCAAAAAAACGCAGAAGATCGACTGCAATAAGCACGGGCTGACAATTTTTACTGGAGGAAGCAACTCCCATAGGAATCCCGGCAGCTTTAAGTTCTTTAATTAAGGCCAGGGTAGAAGGATAAATTTCAACACCATCCCTATCCAATACTTCATTAAAAGCCTCGTTCTTTCTGTTCCCTAATCCACAGCAGGTTTCAGCTCCGGGCTTATCATCAGGATCACCAAATGGAATTGAGATACCTCTTGACTCTAAAAAGGATTTCACTCCTTTATATCTTGGTTTGCCATCGACATAAGGTAGATAATCTCCCATATGAGTAAACTCCTTGAAGCTTTCTCCATGTTCCGATTCTCTCTTTCTTAAATAATCATCAAACATTTTTTTCCAGGCAGAAGCATGCGTTAAAGCTGTTTTTGTAATAACTCCGTCCATATCAAAAATAACCGCCTTAAAACTCAAATCTTTTTTTACCATGTGTACTTACTTATTATCAGGATAGCCAAAAGTAAGGCAATTTGTTCATTCAAAAAATAAGGCATAAAGAATTTGACCCACAAGAAATAAACATTACCTTACCCTAAGGAGTATTATATGCTGCTCATTCAAAACCACTATCTATGAAAAGATTGTTCATGATCGCTAATCGCCTGCCCCTCGAAGTATCTAAGCTTGAGGGTGAGATTGAGATTGTACCACGAAGAGATGGTTTTTCCTCCGGATTAAAGAGGTTTTACGAATCATTTGATATTAAGTGGATTGGGCGAGCAGGCCTGGATATTAACGAAATTAGCGAAAATGAAAAGATGAAAATCGACAATCATTTTCGAAGCGGAAATTGTATCCCTGTGTACCTTGATCAAGAATTAAAGCAAGAATACCTTGAAGGCTTTTGCGACAATACACTTTGGCCGGTTTTTAACTATTTTACTCAGAAAGCACAATACGAGACAAGCTACTGGGAAGCTTACAGGCATGTGAATCAGTTATATGCAGATCTCATTGTCAAGTATATCCAAAAGGATGATATTTTGTGGATACATGATTATCATCTCATGCTTCTACCCAAACTTATAAGAGAACAATTCCCAAAAGTATCAATTGGCTATTTTCAGCATATTCCTTTCCCCTCTTTCGAAATCTTCAGATTACTTCCATGGAGACAGGAGCTTCTTGAAGGGGTTTCAGGTGCTGACCTGATAGGCTTTCACACATATGATTATCAGCGGCACTTCATGAGCTCAGTACGTCGTTTGATGGGTTATGAAACATTTTTTAATCGCATAAGACTCGATGACAGAATAATAAAAACAGATGCTTTTCCGAAAGGGATTGATTATGATTTTTTCAATTCTCGTGCTAAGGAGGTCAGTGAACAAACTATTGAGTCAGAGACAGTAATTCGTAGAGAATTGAAAACTTTTCACGAAAGAGGAGCCGGACGAAAGGTCATTTTGTCTATTGACAGACTTGATTACACTAAAGGAATCTCTGATCGCATTCTGGCTTTTGAGCAGTTTCTTAATCTCTTTCCAGAATATTCTGACAAAGTCAGCCTTTTCCTCTTTGTCTATCCCTCCCGTGAAAATGTTCAGGACTATCAGGACTTAAAAAAAGAATTGGATGAATTAGTGGGCCGCATAAATGGGAAATATGGCTCAATTAGCTGGATGCCAATATGGTACTTCTATCGCCAACTTGATATGGAAGAAACAATCGATCTGTATAGTTCAGCTGATGTAGCCCTGATTACCCCTATTCGTGACGGCATGAACCTGATCGCTAAGGAGTATCTGGCCTGTCGGGCCGACCAAACCGGAGTTCTTATTCTAAGCGAAATGGCTGGTGCAGCAAAGGAATTGGGTGAATCAATCATTGTAAATCCTAACAATGTTGAAGAAGTGGCTTTATCAATTCATAGTGCTTTGAACATGACTGTTGATGCACAAAAAGAGCGAAATATCACTCTTCAGAAGAGATTGAAAATATATAATGAAGAACGGTGGGCAAAAGATTTCATAGGTGCACTTGAAGATGTGAAGCAATTACAAGAATCAACCTATACTAAAAAAGTCACTGTTGAAATAACAGCCAAGCTGGTTAATGTCTACCAGAAAGCGAATAACAGGATTATCTTCCTCGACTATGACGGCACGCTGACTGGTTTCCACAAAGATCCGCAAATGGCTGTTCCTAATACCGAACTCTATGGAATACTTGATCAACTTACAGGTGATTCAGATAACACCATAGTGATAATCAGCGGACGTGACAAAGAAACTCTTTCGAAATGGTTCCAAGATAATACTAACCTAGCCTTTATTGCTGAGCACGGCGTTTGGGTAAAAGATCCTGGAGAAGATTGGGGAATGAGTGATCAAATTGACAAAGATTGGATGGAGATAGTTCATCCTATTCTCTCAAATTATGTTGACCGTACACCACGATCATTTATTGAGCAGAAAAACTACTCCTTAGTATGGCATTACCGCGATGCAGACCCTGACCTGGGCACCCAAAGATCATGGGAGCTAAAGGATGATCTGAAAAATTTTGTGGCAAATCTCAATCTCGAAATAATGGATGGCGACAAGGTTATTGAGATTAAGAATGCCGGAATCAACAAGGGTCGTGCTGCATTGAACAAAATGGCTAATGATGAATTTGATTTTATTCTGGCTCTGGGAGATGACTGGACAGATGAATATACTTTTAATGCCCTCCCGGATGATGCCTTTACCATTAAAGTGGGAACAAAGTCAACAAGTGCAAAATACTATATAGATGATGTAAACGAAGTACGAAAACTTCTGAAAAAGCTTAAAAAGTAAAATCCGAATATTGCTTACCCCGCGGAAAGCAGCGGGGAACGCGCTCGCGTAATTCAATCATTATTCCAGTATGTGGCTATTCGCCAGGCATTATCTTTATCATGTGCCAGCCAATCCAAATACTCTTTTTTAGTGCGAAAAGGAGGATCATGATGAGGCAATAATCTTTCAGATGTTTTTATCAGAGGAGCCGGATCAACAGGAATGTACTTACGAAGCTCATTCAATTTTTCCTCATATTCGTGCTGCGCTGCCAAATTTATCCACTCATTGGGATCACTCCTATGGTCATACAATTCTTCACTGCCATCGATATAGGTAGTGTAACGCCATCCTTCAACCCGAATAGAGAACTCACCAAAATCATAAGAACTGATTGCAGGATAATCCCATGTCAGAGAAGGATTCTGCAATAATGGCACAAGACTCCTGCCGTCAATAGCTTCACGTGCCGGGAGATTGCATAAATCTACAATTGTGGGATAAATATCCTGTGTCGAAACCATTCGCAAGCACATTTCTTTGCCTGCAGTGCCTTCAGGCACATCACTTACTCCCTCTGGCACCCTTATCATCAGAACTGTTTGAAGAACATTCTCCCATAAGGCAAATTTCCTCCAATGCTCTTTCTCACCAAGCTGCCATCCGTGATCACTCCAAACCACGACAACAGTATTATCAGCATAGGCTGAACGATCCAAAGCCTTTATCAATCGTCCGAACATTGCATCAGCAAAAGCAATAGATGCCAGATAAGCCTGAACACCAGCCTCCCACTGGCCAGCCTCAACAACGTGTTGATGATAATTGCCTGAGCGATGTGCAATATCGATCATCCGATCACTAAGATCATCAAGATCATTAGCTTGATATGCTGGAAGTTGAACCGAATCAATGGGGAAAAGATCAAAATACTTCGCAGGCACATACCAGGGTGCATGGGGGCGGTAAATTCCACAAGCAAGGAAGAAGGGCTTATCATGCTCCTTCTCCAATTGATTGGCTACCCATTCCACCGATTTATAATCACCCATCAGAGAGTCTTCAATATCGAGAGCTGCCCAGTCAAACATCTTGTACATATTTTTAAACTCAGGCATATTAATAGTCCGGTATTCTTTCAATTCATCTTCCCCCGGCACAGGGTAATCCTGTGGGCGATATTCCTGAGGCATATTCCGCTTTTGTGATGGCCAGTATTCATCCCAACAGCTACTGTCAATCATATGATAATGATAAATTTTTCCTGCTCCTGCCGAATAATAACCATTATCCCGTAGGTAATGTCCGAGAGTTGTGTACTCAGGAATTGCTTCACGCCAATCCTGATAATTTGAATATACTCCGGATGTGTGGGGCGCCAAGCCAGTCATAATTGAAGTTCTCGAAGGATTGCAAGCCGGGTTAGTGCAATAGGCATTTCCAAATTGAACTGCCTCTTCAGAGAATATATCCAGGTTGGGAGTATGAGCCTGTGGATGACCACCCATGTAGCCAACCCAATCATTCAGATCATCAATAGACACAAATAATACATTAGCCTGATTGATCTCAGAAGTATTTCTTCCAGATGAACAAGAAAATAGTATCATCACAATGATTAGGGAAAAAGATGTAAACAGGTTTCTCATGATTGGCAATTTTCCCAAAGTTAATCATCTGATTTATCTTGAAAAGAAGCTATTAACAAATTTGACTATCTTCATTCACTAAATTTTAATTATTACAAGCATGAAAGTTTATCCAGCTATTATTTTTCTTGGCTTATTGTTTTCTTTAAGCCAGGCTTCCGTCGCACAGCAGAATGAGAGCAACTGGCCTGACTGGCGCGGTCCACTGGAAACAGGAGCAGCCATAAATGCCCATCCACCTGTGGAATTCAGTGATACAATTAACTTAAAATGGAAGCTTGATATTCCTGGAAAAGGTCATGCCACACCCATTGTGTGGGGTGATCAAATGATAATATTAACTGCAGTCGCGACAGATATAAAAGGAAAAACTGAAGAAGAGGATACCGAAGAGGAAGGAATGGGCAGAAGAGCCATGTCTCCTAACCAAACCGACCTGATTCATGAATACCGGGTAATCTCAGTGAATAAAAATACAGGCGACATACAATGGGAAACAACTGTTATTGAAGAAATGCCTCTTGAACGGACTCATAAATTGGGTAGTTGGGCATCAAATTCACCTGTAACAGATGGAGAACTAATCTATGCCTATTTTGGTTCACGTGGGCTTTTCTGTCTTGATTTTGAAGGCAAAATATTATGGAAGCAAGACTGGGGGCAAATGGAGAAAGTGATGAGTTTTGGAGAAGGCAGTTCACCAGCAGTATATGGTGATATTGTTGTAGTTGTTTGGGATCACGAAGGACAGTCCCTGATCTCTGCAATGGATAAAAAAACCGGAGAAGAAATTTGGATAAAGGACAGGGAAGAGCGTAGTTCATGGTCAACCCCCCTCATTTTAGATGTAAATGGTAAGGCCCAAGTGATAACATCTGCCACTAATAAAATAAGAAGTTATGATCTCGAAACCGGAGATATTGTGTGGGAAAGCACCGGGATGACTAGAAATGTCATTCCTAATCCTGTATACGCTGACGGAATTCTTTACCTCATGAGTGGTTATCGGGGCACTGCATTGCAGGCGATAGATCTTGCAAAAGCTGAAGGAGATATTACTGATTCAGAGGCCATGCTCTGGCAATACAATCAGGATACTCCATATACACCCTGCCCTCTTTTGATGGATGGTAAACTTTATTTCTTAAGGAATAACAACGGATTCTTAAGCTGTCTGGATGCAAAAACCGGCGATCCTCATTACAGTAAAGTTAAAATTGAAGGAATTGGCAACCTGTATTCGTCACCCACCGGAGCAGATGGAAAAATCTATATCGCTGCTGACGGGATAGTTGTTGTGATCAGAGCTGGTGAACAATATGAGTTACTGTCAAGCACTAATCTTGATGACACCTTCCATGCTTCCCCGGTAATTATTGGAAATGATCTTTTTCTCAGAGGATTTAAATCTCTCTATTGTTTTACTGAGAAGTGAGTCCAAGCGGTACTTTGTAAAGATGCGTGGGTTCCTCAATCCCACCAATTTTTTTAGTGTATAAGAAATACAGAGAACCATTATATACTTTGAAATCTGTCATGTGCGGGAATTGGGGTAGAGTAATAGATTTTACTATTTCTCCACTTACCGCACTTATCTCTTTAAGAGTTTTGGTAAAACCATAAGAATACAGTGTGAAAAAACGGCGGCTGACAGGATCCTGAATAATTTTTTTTGCCCATCGGGAGGAAAGGTGAAAATCCATAGGGCGCATGAAGGTAAACCTACCCTTTCTGTCGTATATTTCAATCTGGTTATCCACACAATTAAAGATTATCAAACTGGAGTCTTTTTCGAATAAAGGAGCATAAGCATCTACAAAACTTACATGCTGCAAATACTGCTGATGATATACTGTATGCCTGAGCAAATTCAATTTTTCGGATGGACCTTTGAAATCCTTCCAACCAGCGGGTTTATCCGATCGGCCAGCTGATCCGATAACATGACTTCCTCCGGTAAGTGCACCTGTTCCGAGTCCCAGGTAATTAAAATCCAGACTATCTAACATCTCAGTTGACTGCATAATCAGGTACTCATACAGTTTTGATGTCATGAAATCTTCCCAATACTCATAATCCTCAACTGTTTTTCGATTGCTAATTGATCTTAAAACCTGATATTCAGTCCAGTCTTTATGGATAAAAGAATAAGTCAACTCCTGAGCCCCCTTATCCATCTGCCTGAGTATCAACGTGTCACTAATTGCCAGATAGGCCTTATCCATCCATGAATGGAAGAAATCTCTGTTAACCGGAGGCATCATAAAGACAGAATCACCCAAAACACCTATCTGACGGGCATTAAAATAATTGAGAACATGAATCTGACCGTAACAATCGCGAACAATTTTTTCAGGTCGGTTAAGCGAAAGAGTTGCTAACTCATTCCCGAAATGATCTGTTACAAGCAATTCGGGTTTCTGAGAATTGATATCCCGGTTAGCTAATAAAAGTATTTTATCTCCAACAAACTCATATTCTCTTATAAAAAGTGGTTTGTCATCAATCAGATCAATGTAGGGCTTAGCCCTGATCATTATTTCATCAAGTTTTATTGCTCTGGGGATCATCTCTGCCTGAATAAGCTCCGCATTAGCCTCTTCGAATGAGAGAAAAGTTCTCTCATATGCCAGGTGACTGAAATTCAGGATTACCGGAAATCCTTCAACTCGTAGTGAAAAATATCCATCTGAGCCACTAATAGTTCCCTTCCCCGAGAACCTGTTGATTATACTAAGCCCTTCAATTCCTGCCTTGGTTTTAGAATCAACGACATATCCTCTAAGCTGGTTTTGTGCTACCAACTGTCGGGGAAGTATTAATAGTAATATAATTACCACCAGGCTAAATAGCTCCAAAAACCTGACCCTTTTATTGATCCTTTTGTTGACCCTTTTGTTTAGATTCATTGTCTGAAGATTTATGTACAGGGAGACAATATTTACTAAAAGTGGCTGGATATATCAAATATACAAATTTTTCCATATAGACCAAGGCTTCTAGGTGCTTTAGAAATAAGTTTATACCTTGCATTTATGAATGATAAGCTTGCAATTCAGTGTATAAATCTCACAAAAAGCTATGCATCAATAAATGCTGTTGATGGATTAAATCTGGATATTCGAAAAGGCGAGATTATGGGTTTTCTTGGCCCAAATGGGGCAGGTAAAAGTACTAGTATCAATATGATTTGTGGCTTACTCGAACCTGATCATGGCAAGGTGCTGATTTTCGGAGAGGATTTACGTATTCACGATAAAGTCAGATATAAAATTGGTATTTGTCCCCAGGAAAATATTTACTGGCCTAAACTCACTGGCCTTGAACAACTCCAGTTTATGGCCAGTATGTACGGTATGAATTTGAGCACTAGTCGCAAGAAAGGGATGGAGCTTCTGGATCGTCTGGGCCTTGCAGATCATGCTCGAAAGCTATCAGTGAAATGGTCGGGAGGAATGAAAAGGAGGCTGAACATCGCTCTGGCCCTGGTTCATGATCCCGAAATAATTGTACTCGATGAACCTGAAGCTGGTCTGGATCCACAAAGCCGCATTATGATCAGGGAATTTATCACATCTTTGACGCCTCAAAAAACCGTTCTGCTAACAACACACAATATGGACGAGGCAGATCGGGTATCAGAAAGGCTTGCCATTATGGATAAAGGTAAATTAATCAGGATAGGAACTCCTCATGAATTGAAAGCTTCCATTGATGGAGACATGCAAATCAAAGAAGTGGTAATTCGCCGGAAAACCCTCGAGGACGTATTTATTAATCTCACAGGTAAAAGTCTTCGTACATGAAAATCCTGGCTATTATTCAAAAAAGTTTGCGTGAGCAGATCAGACAAGTATGGCTGGTGTTATTAACTATCTCCATGGCACCATTTTTTGTTGGTGTTTACTACCTGATGTGGGAAACAAGCTCCATGGATATAACTGTAAGCATTTTAAATCTGGACAAAGGCATTAAGCAGCAAAATCATGGCAATGAATTTGCTTCCTGGGCCCTCAGTCAGGAGTCTGACAGCTTGCCCATCAGTTTCAATAAAGTCAAAGATCGAGAAACCGGAATTGATCGAATTCGCAATAAAAAAACTGAAGCATTATTAATCCTTCCTTCCAATTTTAGTATTGCACTGAATCAACTATCAGCAGGAGAAGCTGTTAAGGTTCCTTTTGAAATAACAGGTGATCTTTCAGATATTAATTATATGGTCGCCGCAATCTGGACCCATGAAATGATTGTGAAGTATATCGGAGAAGAGGGACAGGTGGATAGCTTCACCAAGTTCACAGAGACCCCGGCTGGAGTATCCGGTGATCTGGATGAATTTGATCTCTATGTTCCCGGACTGATAATTCTGTCTACAATAATGCTCATGTTTACTGCTGCAATTGCATTCGTCAGAGAATCTGAGCAAAAAACAATTATCCGGATAAAACTCTCCAAAGCAAAAACATGGGAACTAATAAGTGGTATCAGCCTGGTGCAAATTTTGATTGGCTTTATATCAATTCTATTAACTCTTGGAATAGCAGCAGGGTTAGGCTTTGAATTCAGTGGATCATGGGGGATTTTCCTTGTCATTCTTTCTATTACCTGTCTGTCAATAATTGGCTTCAGCCTTATTGTTGCAGCTCTCACAAAAACAGTTAACCAGGTATTGATTGTTGGGAACTTTCCTCTTTTTCTGTTCATGTTCTTTACGGGTGCAATGATGCCGGTTCATGGTCCAACATTTTTCAGCTTTGCAGAATATGATGTTACTCTTCCGGGACTAATGTCGCCCTATCATGCTGTTCAGGCTTTAAAAAAGGTAAGCATCTATGAAGCTGGATTAAATGAAATATGGCCAGAACTTATTTGCCTCTCAGCAATAACAATATTCTATTTCATAATTGGCGCCTGGCTTTTCAGACGAAAACACTTGAGATTATCATAAGCTTAAAATAGCCAGAATGCATAATAAGCAGGATTGACCAGATTCCAATTAATCAGGAAAGCCAAATAGGCTATCAGTGCCAGGCTGACAAGACTGTACTGTATCCTCCAGTTTGAAGTGCCGTATTTACCAGTCCATATTATTATTGTCCAAATAAGCTGCAGAGGTAGCAATATTCCAAGTAAACTGGGCAAAGCAATAAATACATTTTGATATATTGCTGCTCCAGCTATAATACCTGGAAAATCTGTCCAATACATGAGTTCTACCTCTTGAGAAAGCATGCCGCTAATCATCAGACAAATTACGATCATGACTACTCCATAGTATCTGAAAAAGGTAAAATTTTTGCCATATCGAACATTAATAAACAGTTTGCGATGCTTTATATTCCAAGGTTTCCGTAATAACCATGCAAGAGGCCAGAGTATCAGTGCCGATAAAAGAAACAGAAAAATCACCCAGATTCCGATTTTGCTTAAAAATGACACAAACGGTTTTTCCCCCTTAAGCTTATCAATTATTATTTCACTCTCCCTTTCATAAGCAACAAGTTCAGGAACTTCCTCTCCCTGAAAGACCATTGTACGTAGAAACACCTGGGTCAAAGGTGATTTCAAAAAATCACCATGCTTCAGTTCAAAGGGCCGTGAAAGAACATCTGTGTTTGCCATCACTACCAGTTTTAGTCCTGAAGTACGATCCTGAATAACCATAGCCGACACCCCTGGAGGGTTCCAGCCGTAATGCCAGGCAAAATGGTGCTCCTTAAAGTCCTGCACAAACCAACCCATTCCATAAGGTATGATATTGCCCTTTCTGCCTTCGACAATTTGATACATATTATTCTGGGTATTGGCAGCCAGAAGATTATCCTGACATTGCAGAAAGTGCATGTAATCCAAAGCAGAACTTACCAAACCAGCAGAGGGCCCAAAACCCTGAGGATATTGAACCTCCCGGGCTTGCCCCTTTTCGTCAAGTGAATAATACTTTGTCAGATTATCAACTATGTTGACATAATTCGGGTCATCCAAAGCTATTGGAATTCCGCCGGAAATCGTTCCCGGTGCAGTCTGATTCAGACTAAGAGCTTCTATCACATCCCTTGACAATAAACTTGCATAACTCAGTCCGGATACTGACACAAATACAGAATCTAATGAACCAAATCTATATCCATTGTAATGAAACCTTTTGCCTGGTTCTCCTTCACTACTGTGACTTAGAATATGATACAAGCGGATATCTGAACTGTTCCTGAAGCTAATATCAAAATCAGAAGCCTTATCACTTAGTGAGATAATACCTCTCTGCTGGTACAGCATTAGCAAATATGCTGCAATGGGCTTACTTAGCGATGCAATCTTATAGCATGTACCGGGCTCTGCCTTAATTAGTTGCCTTAAATCAGCATAACCATACCCTTTCTCAAAGAGGATTGAATCCTCCTGGGAAAGAACCACCGACATCCCGGGAATTTTCAAATCCCTGTGCAATTGAGACATGAGCCGGTCAAATTCAACAATACCTTTTGACTCCTGCGCCAGACTCGTAACTGAACTTAGTGAGACTAAAAGAATTATAACTGACCAGTAATTCTTAGCTGATTTCATAAATTCTCATGCATAAACCTGTTTAAAAAGCTAAATTTACTAATTCATTCTATTGATTGAAACCTAAAAATTTCAACAAAGCTTGCAATGACTTTGTTCAATAAAACTAATATCTAATGAAAAAGCTGATTCTCAATGCTATTACTGCGCTTTGCCTGTCTATTATTCTTGTCTCTTGTCAGTCAGGAACTTTTCACTGGACAACAGATTATGTAAAGCTTTCAGTAAACAATAATGGATTTCTAACTGAATGGACCAATCTGGCAAGCTCAGAAACATATTATCCTGATCAGGCAGAATCCCCCTTATTGCAAATCAGGAAAGACTCTGTTTATTATCAGCCTGACAATATGGTTAAGGGAGAAACAGAGGGTTTATTCATCCTCAGCTTTTCAGACCTTGATATCAAAGCTCAGATAAAAGTTAGAGCTGAATCCAGTCACATTGTGTTTGAACTGGTTGAGTGTGACAAGGCAGATGAACTCGATTTGATCGTATGGGGTCCTTATGCCAATACGATTAATCAAATCATTGGGGAGATAGTCGGTGTTGTTCGCGACAGCAGTTTTGCAATAGGTATTCAATCTCTCAATATCCGTACTCTGGGTGGCTTCCCAAGTCAGGAAAACGACCAGGATCCAAGTTATGATATTTTTGAAACGAATAGTTTGGTGGATGTATCTGATTCGCTGAGGGTCTTTTACCGCGGTCAAACTGCCCGCCATACAGACTATGGAAGCATTCTTCAGGCCTATTCACGAAATCGTAATAGTGAACGAATAATCTCTAATTGGAATCACGACTATTATCTTGCTCCGGCATTTGAGGATAAAGGAATCCTTGGTTCCGCAATTGCTTTATTTGGAGCGCCAGCCTCAAAGGCTCTTGAGATTATAGGAAAGATTGAAATAGCCGAGGGCTTGCCCCATCCTATGATAGATGGAGAATGGGGAAAAACCGTACGATCAGCCTCTGCTTCCTACCTCATCATGAACTTTGGTGAAGAAAATCTTGAGGAGGCAATTGACCTGACCAAGAAAGCGGGCCTGAAATATCTGTATCATGGTGGTCCTTTCGTAAATTGGGGCCACTTTGATTTGAATGAAAAAGAGTTTCCTGAGAATTGGGAATCTCTGAAGGCATACGTAAAAAAAGCTGAGCAGGCTGGTATTCACCTGGGCTTACACACTCTTTCTAACTTCATCACTACCAATGATCCCTATGTCACCCCGGTACCAGATGCAAGATTAGCAAAGGTAGGATCATCATCTCTGGCAAAAAGCACCAGCCCAACTAGTAAGGAAATCGAAATTGTTGACCCCTTGTTTTTCAATCAAATGAAAAACAACACTCTTCATGCTCTTATGATTGAAAATGAGATCATCCGCTATGAAAGTGTATCAGAATCTGCCCCGTGGATATTACGCAACTGTGAACGTGGTGCTTTCGGAACCCAGGCCTCAGCTCACGATGAAGGCCAATTGATTTCTAAATTAATGGATCATGGATATCGTACTTTCTTAACCAATGCTGATCTGTCAAAAGAAGTCGCATTAAGAATAGCTGATCTTTATAACCAAACCGGAGTGCGTCAAATTTCTTTTGACGGACTTGAAGGAAATTGGTCCACTGGTATGGGTCAATACGGCAGACAACTTTTCGTTAAATACTGGTATGATGCTCTCAACAAAGATCTCCAGGGAACTGTAATAACTGATGCCTCCAACCCTGGCCATTATTTCTGGCATATGTATACCCGCATGAATTGGGGTGAGCCCTGGTATGCTGGTTTCAGAGAAAGTCAAACCCAATATCGCTTATTGAACCAGGCATTATTCCAGCGAAATCTTATGCCGTCAATGTTGGGTTGGTTTAAAATGACGAATGAAATAAGTCTTGAAGATATTGAATGGTTATTGGCCCGGGCGGCAGGTTTTAATGCAGGATTTGCCCTGGTGACCGGTCCGGAAATCGTACAACAACATGGTAAAGGTGCCTTAATGCTCGAAACCATCAAAATATGGGAGACTGCACGAATGGCAGGGGCTTTCCCTGATAAAATCAAAGCTGAACTTCAGGATATAAGCCAGGAATTTCATCTTGAAAAGGCCGGATCAAACGCATGGCAGCTTTATAAGGCCACCCTGGTAAAAAGTAAATATAAAAATATTGATAAACAGCCGGGAGAACCCAATATTGTAAAAATGGAATTAAACAATCAGAATCCTGAACAAGCCCTGCATCTGATGCTCTCATCTCCCAAAGAATCAGGTCTCCAGAACATGCAAGTTGAGATCGACAATTTCAGAAAAATCCTTCTGCCTCTTGATCTCCCACCCAATCACCATCTGAAATATACAGGAGGAAGCTATGTAGAATTGTATGATGCCAAATGGAATCTTATTTCGACCGGACGAATCATTCAGGATCATTTCATTCTTGATCAGGGCAAGCATGAAATCAGCTTTAACGGTGAATTCACCTCTGAGGGTGGAGAGCTAAGTATCGAAATGCGAACCTGGGGTTTACCAGTACGCCTCTCCAGCAAGGCGGAATAAATATAAAAAAACATATCTGATAAACATTACGAAATGACTGACACTCAATGGCAAACGCTCCTCTCAGTTATCAATGGAGATAAGTTCAAACAGTACCCAACCGGATTTATTATTGACTCACCGTGGTTACCCAATTGGGCCGGAATGAGCATCATGGATTATTTCTCAAGCGAGGAGATGTGGTTCCAGGCCCACCTGAAAGCTGCAAAAACTTTCCCTGAAACAATTTTTCTACCTGGCTTTTGGTCAGAATTCGGTATGTGCACTGAGCCATCTGCCTTTGGTGCCCGCTGCTCTTTTCCCGAGAATGAATTTCCTCATGCTCATAAAATAATTAATAATGCAAATGAGATTGACAATCTTTCCCTGCCGGATGCAAGGAAAGACGGGCTGCTTCCATTTATGTTAAAACGACTGGAGCATAACAGAGCAAAAATGGAAAAAGAAGGATATAGAATCCGGTTTTCTGTTTCAAGAGGCCCTCTTAACATTGCCACTTATCTCATGGGGACTACTGAATTTCTGATGCTAATGATGATGGATAGTAAAAGATGCCATACATTGATACGAATCATCACTGATTTCTTAATCCAATGGCACGATTTACAGAAAAACCGCTTTCCAGAGATAGATGGAATTATGATGCTCGATGATATTGTAGGTTTCGTTAGCCGTGAACAATTTGAAGAATTCGGACTCCCATATTTCAAAGAACTATACAAACGAGAACTTAGTGTTAAACTCCTACATAATGATGCTCCTTCGCGTGAATCAGCCCCATTACTACCCGAAATGGGAGTTAATCTCTTCAACATGGGTATTGATGTAAGCATACCTGAATTGCTGGATATCACTGATAACAAGGTAGCCTTCTTAGGAAACCTTCCGCCAAGGGATGTACTGGCTGCAGATACTCCGGAGCTTGTATATGCAAAAACGAGGGAGTTAATCCAATCCTTCGAGGGGAAAAGCAGAATATTACTATCCTGTGGTGGTGGAATGCCTCCCGAAGTTTCAAGCGAAAATATTCAGGCAATGATTAATGCTGCCCAAAGTTTTTAGTAAACTTTTCAAACCTGAAGTTGTACAGTAATAAATCATAAGACCTGAATTGTGAGAGACAACTTGAAATACGACAAAATAAAGAGACGTAAGATTACCCGAAAAGGATTATTCAATGTCTGGAAATTATTCGGATATATAAAGCCATATCGCTTAGAATATGGATTGGGACTATTCTTTCTTCTGGGAGCCAGCTTAGCCAATCTGGCATTCCCAAAACTGTTAGGCGACCTTGTCAACTCTGGCAATACGGGCCAATTGAATAATGACCTGAGCAATCTTATCATATTACTTGTGATTATACTGATTGTCCAGGCTCTGTTCAGCTATTTCAGAACTGTTCTTTTTGTGAATGTCACAGAAAAATCAATGGCCGATCTGCGTCGCAAAACATACAGTCATCTGGTTAAACTTCCCATGCGTTTTTTTGACAAAAACAGGGTTGGTGAATTAAATAGCCGCATTTCAGCCGATGTATCTCTGGTGCAGGAAACTCTCACTTCTACTCTAGCTGATTTCATCCGGCAGGTCGTCATAATTTCAGGAGGAATAATCCTTTTGCTTTCTATTGTTCCTCAACTCACCTTGTTCATGCTTGCCATTTTACCTGTTGTAGTGATACTGGTATTTTTCTTTGGGCGCTTCATCCGCAGGTTTTCAAAAGATGCTCAAAAAAAAGTGGCTGAATCCAATACCATTGTAGAAGAAACTCTACAGGGAATAACAAGTGTAAAAGGATATACTAATGAGTTTTTTGAGATTGCACGTTACCATAAAAAAATTCTGGAAGTTGCCCAAATCGGGATGAAAAGTGGTCGTTATCGTGGAGCATTCTCAGTATTTTTGATACTCAGTGTGTTTGGATCACTCGTTGCAGTAGTATGGAAAGGGGCGATATTGATGTCACAGGGTGAAATGCTGGCAGGAGATTTATTCAGCTTTGTCATTTACTCAGCCTATATAGGAGGTAATATTGGTGGAATGGCTGCTGTTATAACAAGAATGCAAAGATTTATTGGAGCTACTGAGGATCTGTTTGAGATTTTTAATGCAGAAGAAGAAACAATTACTCAGGTTTCCACTGATTCTGAATCAGCAAACCGCCTGACTGGTGAAATTTCATTTGAGAATCTAAGCTTTGCTTACCCATCCCGAAAAGATGAAATGGTTCTTCAATCCATCAATCTTACAATACGGCCAAATCAAATGATTGCCCTGGTGGGGCCCAGCGGTGCAGGAAAATCTTCCATCGCAAATCTGATCCTACGCCTGTATGAACCTACAGATGGAAAAATTATGTACGACAAGCATCCGGCAGGTGATTATGAACTATCTGACATAAGGAATCATATTGCATTAGTTCCTCAGGATATATTTCTGTTCGGTGGTTCAATCAGGGAAAATATTGCTTATGGCAAACCTGGAGCCTCTGAAGATGCAATCCGGAAAGCCGCAGAGAAAGCCAATGCCTGGGAGTTCATCAGTAGATTTCCCGACGAGCTGGAAACTATTGTAGGAGAGCGAGGAACGCAACTATCAGGAGGTCAAAGACAACGCATAGCCATTGCTCGGGCAATCCTTAACGATCCCAGAATTCTAATTCTGGACGAAGCAACTTCATCCCTGGATGCAGAATCTGAAAAATTAGTACAGGAAGCACTTGAGAAGCTAATGATTGGCAGAACCTCAATTGTTATTGCTCATCGCCTGTCAACTATTCACCGGGCTGACCAGATATTTGTATTGGATCAGGGAAGCATAGTTGAGCTTGGAACACATAAAGAATTAATGGAGAAAACTGAGGGAGTTTATCGCAAATTAAATGAATTGCAATTAATCCAGTAGAAATGACATGGACATGTCCGAATTGTAAAAGATCATTTTCGCGCAACAAACAATGGCACTCTTGCGAAAAGCATGATATGAATGATCTGTTTACTAATAAACCAGCTATTATCCGGGATTTATACGATGAGCTTATCAGCCAAATAAAAAAAATTGGCCCAATGGATATTCATGCCGGGAAATGGAATATTACTTTACGCTCTGGTTCAACCTTCTTCTCAGTTAATCCTGAAAAAACCTATCTGGGCATTGTTTTCGTACGCGATGAAGCTCTTGATGATTTTCCAGTATATCAATGCCATCAATACTCCAAAAACCGTTGGAGCAATCATGTCAAAATCGAAGACTTCGATGAAATCGACAAGCAACTTTTAGGCTGGATCCGTGATGCTTATGAGATATGCAAGTAGGAATCTGAATATAAGCTTTAGTAGGTCTCGGTCATATCTTCATCCACTACAAGAATAAAATCACCAAGGCCCTTGTTATCCTCTTCCAATAAATGAACATCAGCCTGGCTAACTGTATGTATCACCTGGATGTTAAGGCCAGGAACCATTTGATTAACAAACCATATAGTTCCCTCATGATTTTGTGAATGATAAGATCCATTAAAATGTAAAATCTGCTTACCTGAAATAAACTCCTTAAGAATAAAGAAAGCCATTGTTACATCTTTAAGGGCCTGTGCTTTAGGGAGATTAGCTGTTACATGAGCTGGCATTCCTCCACCGCCCATATTGAGCATCTCCTTATAACAAGCTACTTCAGGATCATACTGAATGGGTAAAGGGGCAAAAAATGATTGTCCCTGAACTGAAACTGAGCTCAATACCTCGAACCCTCCTTTAGAAACTATATTTGCATAACGACGTGGAACGTTGGCTGCAATAAATTTAAGGCCTTTGTCTTTGGCAAATTCAACCAATGGTTTGTAATCGGTTTTATAATTAGGCCACAAACGACATTCTGCCTCAAATTTCGATCGGGAAATAAGTCCGCTAAGATATTCATCAAGAATTATCTGGTTATCTGACTCAAACATTTCTGCTGACAGAATCAGATTCTCTTTATGCTTTTCATATAATGAGTTGGTTAGCTCTATCTGTAGCCAGTGAGCAATTGTATTATTATGTAGTTCACCGAAAAAAACAAGATCAGCAGGCTGGATTACCTCGAGCATTTGGTCATATGTTACAGGTGAACCTTCAGCTGTAAATAATTGATAAGCTTTTTTATCCTGAGCAAAAGAGATTGTAGTCAACAGGGTCAGGCAAAACGAAATTAGTAGTGTTCTGTTCATAATTAGATTTATGTCGAAATTACAAGAGTTCTGTTCAAAATTCTAGTCAAAGAAAGCAAAATATTCCTTGGCATTGCCATATGAAACTCGTGAAACCAAGTGACCGACTAAATCCATATCATCCGGGAGGAGACCTGATTTCATTTCATTACCAAGTATATTACACAGAATTCGTCTGAAATACTCATGCCTTGGATATGACAGAAAGCTTCTGGAATCAGTTAACATCCCAACAAAACGGCTCAATAATCCCAAATTTGACAGGGCATTCATCTGCTTTTCCATTCCATCTTTCTGATCCAAAAACCACCAGCCCGATCCAAATTGCATTTTACCTGCCGTGCTACCATCCTGGAAGTTCCCAATCATGGATGCCAGAACATGGTTGTCATTAGGATTCAAATTATACAAAATTGTTTTTGTCAACTGATTACTTTGATCCAGGCTGTCTAAAAACCTGGAAAGAGAAGCAGCTACAGGTAAGTCTCCAATAGAATCAAAACCTGTATCAGGGCCAATTGCCTCGAACATCCTTGTACTGTTATTCCGCAGTGCTCCGTAATGGAACTGCTGAACCCATCCTTTTTTGTGATCCATTCGTGCAAGTTCAGAGAGAATACCTGTCTGAAGTTTTGCTTTCATACTATAAGACAATTCTTTGCCTGTCACTACATTACTAAAAATGACCTCCAGTTCTCTCACATCGGCTCGTGACCACAAGAAGGTGCTTAAGCCATGGTCAGATAACCTGCATCCCCTCGAATGGAAATAATCATGACGTATTTCAAGTGCCTGCAACAAATCCTGATACGACTTAATTGGCAAACCAGCTTTCCCTGAGAGTTGCTCCAGATATTTACAATAAGTACGACTATCCACAATATTAGTGGCCTTGTCTGGCCTGAAGCTTGGCAATACTTTTACTTCTAAATCTGATCTTGCGATTCTTTGATGGGCATCCAGATCATCAATCGGATCATCCGTTGTGCAAACAACTTCAACATTCATCTTTCTCAGCAAATTCTGACAACTGAATTCAGGCAGAGACAAGTGCTCATTACAGTGATTATATATATCATCTGCATTGTTCGCATTTAGCAATTGATTGACCCCAAAATACCGTGATAGTTCCAGATGGGTCCAATGGTAAAGTGGATTTCTAAGAGTAAAAGGTACCGTTTCTGCCCATTTTTTGAACTTTTCACGGGGATTTCTATCTCCTGTGCAAAAGTCCTCTGAAATCCCATTGCTGCGCATGGCCCGCCATTTGTAATGGTCTCCGTTGAGCCATACTTCTGTAAGATTCTCAAATTTGTGATCTGAAGCAATTAAATCCGCATCCAGATGGCAATGATAATCAATAATTGCCTGATCTTTAGCATACTTATGATATAGCTCTACTGCCTGATCAGTTTGAAGTAAAAAGTTCTCATGAATAAATTCTTTCATAATCTTCGCGTTTTAGAAAAGGCGTTTAATATGTCTTTCAAATAAATTTTCTTCCACTTCTCTTGCAATAATCAGTTCATTCCTTTTCAGAGCCTGTCGAAATTCATCCCCTCTTTCTGCTGCCAGTTTATATGCTACATGCATTAACTGTCGCATGCTTGGATTATAAGATGAGTTGTCAGGTATATGCCTGAAAGCTGCGCTAGTCTCTTCACTACTCCATTTATCAATGTTTTGCGGTAAATCTTCTTTCTTTATATCAATCACATCAGCATAAGGGCTACAAAGTTCATGTTGGCGTAAATATGCCTCCTTATATATTTCCTTGACCATCAGAAGACTTTGTGAATCACCCTTTGAAAGACCGATAATCTCCTCGAGCCAGGTAGTACCAGCCGTTTTTACATGTATCCCCATGTCATGCTTTCTGATCAGTTCACCTATAATGGGATATATGCTGAACTTATCTGATCCTGAGTGAATAGATAACTTTAAATCAGACGGTAATCCAAATTCTTCAATTGCATATTTGATTACTAAAAGGTCTGATTCGAATTCCTCTCTGAATAACTCCAGATCACCAACATAATCAACTCCTTTGTTGAACCTGCCCGAGAATTTGGGTGCAATTGTTCGTACTGGTATCTTATACTCAGCTAAAAGGGCAAGAATAATTAATAACTCATTAGGGCTTTGCGGTGTATCGACCTCATCCATTGACACCTCTGCAATAAAATTATCCGTGCCTTTCTTTTCAACGATATAAGCATACAATTCACTCGCCGCCTCAATGGCCAGCAGATAATTCCTGAGAACTTCTTCGAGGAAATCATCCGGGAGGAGTATAGCTTTATCCAAACCCGCAATATTAACAGTTTTTTCCAGTTTTGAAATCATCGCCCTGCCCCGTGCTATTTGATCAGAATCGGGTACATTTCCAATATAGGCTGCAACATCCAGAGTAAAAAAATCAGAGTGATCAATGAAGGGATCAACGCTTTCCATATTTATGTGATCAGCATCAACAAAATATGGATTATCGAATCCTGAATCCTTTATCGCCTGATCAGCTTCCAGCCTTACTGAAACAGGTAAGGTGCCAATAATTTGATGTTCGCGGTTTGACTTGTTCCATACTGGAGTTAGATCAAGGCCTATATCACGAGCCTTAATAATGGCTGCCAATTGTGCTTTTCCCTGATAAGCGAAACGATCTCCTGTACCAAATGAATATTTTCCTAGTTCCATTGTTATGTAATAATTCGTTTTCCGTGTACGCACACGAAGTTCATGTTTTTTTTATCTTTATACAAAAAAAAGGTGAGCGAAGAAGTCCCACATAGGAAAATCAGGATAAAGGATATTGCTGAACAGGCTGGTGTATCAACCGGCACAGTGGATCGGGTATTGCATAAACGTGGTGAAGTTTCTTTAGAGACAAGAAAGAAAGTTCTGAGAATTGCTGAAAAGCTTGAATATAAGCCAAATTTTGTCGCACGTACGCTGGCGTCAAAAAAGGAATTCCATTTTGGTGTTCTCATCCCGGATGCCTCCAATTCAAATCCATATTGGGAAGCTCCTCTAAAGGGCATACTGAAAGCCCAAAACGAACTTCAAAGCTATGGAGTACGACTAAGCATTAAAACATTTTCTTTAACAAACATTGGAGACTTCGCGCAAAAAAGCTCTAAGCTGCTTGAGTTGAAACCAGATGGATTATTATTAGCCCCATTATTCTATTCAGCATCCACAAAGTTTTTAGATAAATGCTCTGTTTTAAGTTTGCCTGTAGTCTTTATTGACGCGCAGCTTAAATACTCTAATCACTTGAGTTATATTGGCCAAAACTCTTGTCAGGCAGGATTTGTAGCAGGTCGCTTACTCGGGATGGGGCAAGCTGATAATTCCAGATTTGCAGTTTTTAATATCGCCAGTGAGAGGGACCAATTACATCATTTCAATGAAAGAGATAAAGGGTTCCGCGAGTTTTTCAAGGAAAAAGTAAGCAATAACGAAATTATCAGCTATGATATTCATGGGGCTACATCAGCCCGATTAAATGAGATTCTACTGGATTACCAGAGGTCATCAGCTGGATTAGATGGTATATTTGTTACCAGTGCAAAATCTCATCAGGTTGCTAAGGAGTTAGAGAAGCTTGGCATGAATTCAGTAAGACTGGTTGGATTTGACCTCGTAAAACAGAATGTAAAATACTTAGATCTGGAGATCATTGACTTTCTGATAAGTCAACAACCTGAGGAACAAGGGTATTTGGGGATTCAAACCTTATACACGGCTCTGGCGCTCAAACAAAGGGTTTCTACATTAAAAAGCACTCCTGTTGATATTATTACAAAAGAGAACATTAAACAATATTTGGCATGCAAATAAATACAAGAAACTATTTATTAGCGATTTCATTCTGTATCTCAGGCTTTGCACTCACTTCATGCAATTCAAACGGCAAACTCCAATCCGGAGATTGGCGTGCAGTCATTATACCTGACACCACAAGACCAGATCTGGAATTACCTTTTAACATAGAGTTTAGCTATGGAAACAGTTCTTCTATTCTGGCAAAAATCCGTAATGCTGATGAAATAATTGAAGTTACTGAGATTGTTGAAACAGATGATTCTCTTATCCTGCACTTACCAGTTTTTGAAGGAACTATCAAAGCCGAAAAAAAGAAGACCAAACTAATTGGCATTTATACTCATAAAGCGGCTGGTCGAACATGGTCAGTGCCATTTGAAGCCTTCCGCGGTGAAAATGATCGATTCACAATCCCTGATGAACCAGCTTTGTTTGATGTATCAGGAAAATGGAAGGTTGAGATCAATCCTGAAAGCCCTGGTGCTGAAATTCAGGTAGGCGAGTTTCGGGCAGAAGGGAATCACCTTACCGGCACTTTCCTCACCACTATTGGTGATTACAGATATCTGGAGGGTAAAGTCAGTGGAGATCAGTTTATGATGTCATGCTTTGATGGAGCTCATTCGTTGATTTTTACAGCACGACTGAGTGAAAATGGAGAAATAGAAGAAGGAATATTCTGTGGTGGGCCATATTGGAAAGGTACCTGGAGAGCGGTAAAGGATCCAGACGTCAGTTTGCCTGATGCTACACAACTGACTTATTTAAAATCCGGATATGAATCAATTGACTTTTCATTCCCGGATCTGTTAGGACAAATGGTAAGTCCTGAAGATGAGAAATATAATAACAAAGCTCTGATCATCCAGATTATAGGGAGCTGGTGTCCAAACTGCATGGATGAAACCAGATATTTCGCGGAACTTTATCGTAAGTACAAGACTAAAGGATTAGAGATCATCGCCCTCTGCTATGAGTCTGATGACTTTGAAGCATCAAAGAGAGCTATTTTTCGATTTAAGAATGACCTGAATGCTGCATATACTTTTTTACATGCAGGTGAATCGAACAAAAATAAAGCCTCCCAAACCCTGCCTATGATTAACCGGGTGATTAGCTACCCCACCTCAATTTTTATTAACAAAGAGGGGGAAATCCAGAAAATATTCACAGGATTTACCGGACCTGGAACTGGCAAACATTTCGATAATCTGGCAAGTGAGATGACATCTTTGATTGAATCTATGCTATAAAATTCTAGGATCGCCGTGGACAAACAGGCAGCTTGAAAGGTATATCTGTACCTTTATATTGGGCCTCAACACAATCTGTTGGGTCACAACATGTCTGACAAACCCTCTTAAATGCTGAAAAACTTTTTAGTGTAATATTTGGAGAATAAAAATCAGATTTGACTCTTTCCTGTCTCAATAAATCTGTACTTAAATACTTTTTATTGTCATCCGGAAAGATTGTCACAACGATAGCATCCTTACCAATTTTCTCCTGCACTTTCAGGGCTCCAATGAAATTAGCTCCTGATGAAATCCCAACTCCAATACCTAATTCTGACGAGAGCTTTTGAGCCATAATGATTGCATCACCATCGTCAACACAAATAACTTCATCCAATTCATCCAGTTTAACTATTTCCGGAATAAACTCATCTGAGATTCCCTGAATTCGATGGTGCCCCACTTTGCATCCTGTAGTTAAGGTCGGTGAATTTGAGGGTTCCAGCGGATATACTTTAATTGATTGATCTTTGTCCCGCAAATAATTACCAACACCCATTACTGTGCCACCAGTCCCAACTCCGGCAATAAAAGCATTCAACTTGAGATTGCGGTACTTTAATTGCCAGTATATCTCTGGCCCGGTGGTAAGATAATGTGCCTCTACATTATCCTTATTAGAAAATTGTCGTGGTAAGAAACTGTTAGAGTCAGATTGGGCTAGTTCATTAGCCTGAGCTATACTACCTGTGAAACCACCATCTGTTTTACTAACTAAACGGATATTTGCTCCAAAACCTCTAATCAGATTAATTCGCTCACTACTCATCCAATCAGGCATGAAAATAGTCACAGGGTGACCAAGAGCCCTGCCAATAGCAGCAATAGAAATCCCGGTATTCCCACTTGTTGCCTCTATCAGCTGATCTCCCTGTCTCAAATGTCCGTTTTCATAACCTTTTTGCAAAATATGGAATGCCATCCGATCTTTAATCGAACCCGTCATGTTAAGATTTTCTGCTTTCGCATAAATTGTTCTGGTCTGACCTTTAAACTCAAATTCAAGTGCTAGTAATGGTGTATTCCCTATTAAACTGGATAGTCCCCGGATTCTTGATTTCATGTTTGTTGTTCTGGATTAATTCGAGCATTTAGTGGCTGAAAGATAAGAGATAGATTCTAACATTAAGAATTTGAATAGCTGATATGTATCATCCTGGCATTATCATAAAAAAATCTCCTGGTTTTTCGTAATTTCGTTATCAGAAGTTAAAGAAACAGCATTATTACTTTCGTTAAAACTATCGTGTAATGGCAGCAAAAAGCAAGCAAAACACATCTATCAGATTCATAATCTTAACTCTGGCAGTGATTTTCGTCATCTGGTCTGTGTATCAGGAGAGGATAGCTAAGACTCAGCTTGGCGTAGTTGAATTTAAAATGGTAACAGGCGAAAAGAATGGATCATTTCAGGTAATCATGCTAGAAACATCTGATAGGTTTTTTGTTCTTGACTCGGCATTCAGAAAGACTTTTGAGACAAATGATGCTGAAGTCGTTTCCAGACCTGAACAATTACAATTACTGTCAGCTTACTCCGATTTACAATATCGGGTTGGATTCCATCAAATTGCTAATGGACAAAGGACTCAATTCAGGATCAACCGTGATCACTTCAATCTTTTGGAGTTTAATAAGGAAATTGAGTTTACTATCCACAGAAAGATCACAGACTCTCTGAATCAGTTAAATATAAAGTAGCTCCTAGTAATTACCACGACCAGTATTCCGATTATCACCACGAGCTCTGGCGTAGCTTTTTGATAAGCTTGAATAACCTTGTACCGCAGTAATGGTGCTATGCCCAACAATCAAAATAGCTCCATTATCCACAATCACTGGAGAACTATTCTCCCAACTAATATTTTTTGACCATAAAAGCTGGCCCGAGGCATTGAATACTCCAAAATTATTGCCCACATATTTTTCTTTTCCAAAGAAATTCCCCTGGGCATCCACTGCTGTTCTTCCCTCCATTAGATTAACACCAATATTGCTCACTGTGATAATGCCTGTGGAAGAAAAAACAACCAAGCCATCCACCGGATGAACCGAAATATAACTTCCGTCTGGTCCAATCACAGTATTCGCAACACTCTGTGAATTACTGAATGAATAGACCCATTTCAGATTCTGGTTTGAATAATACGCTTCAACTTTGCCCATCATATCTACTCCGGTTTGAGAAACAAAAATATCACCACTGCCAGAAACTGGTATATTGGATGAAGCCAATTGATAATCTTTCAGATGGACACGCCAAACCTCGCTTAGCCCCACTGATCTCTTGTTCAGCCAATTGAAGTCTTCCCATTGAGAACCATCCCATGATTGGCCACTTAATTGTGACACAAGGTTATTATTAGGTCCGATAGATAAGCCCTCATAAAAATCTACATCACCTTCGAAAGTATCATCAATACCCTTGCCATCTTCCCCAATTATTGCCATACCTCCTTTCACTCCACCTGCAATCACAACCAACTTTCTCTCTGAATGGTAATATAAATTCTTGATCTCACGATCTGTGATATTATACACCCATAAATTACCTCCGGTAACAGGATTGAGCGCATAGATGACATTCATTCCATGGTAATAAACTATCCCGTCTCCCCCTATTATTGGGCAACCACCAGTTCTGAAATCCCCGGGATTTGATTCCCATTTTTTAGTGCCGTCTCCATTAACTGCAAGAACTCTTACATTCTCTCCTGATGATACCGAAGCTGCTTCAACAGTAACATAAACAGTTTGTCTGCTTTTGTCAAAGGCAGGATCACCAACAAATTTCAACTCTGAATTTCCAAGATTATACTCCCACAGGATATCCCCCAATGTGCCTGAACTTACAGGAAAGATCTCTTCCTCGTCACCGCCTCCTCCATTCCCCCCATTTCCTCCATATCCACTAGCATCACTAATCAGCTCACAAGATGAAAATAATAAGGACAGAACAGGAATGATTATGAATAATCCAATTTTACAGTTCATAAGATAAGTAGTCTGGTTTGTTTGAAAATTAAAGCAAATTTTCAACAAAACAAACTAAATCAGCAAATTAGTAATGTAAAAAGGTTAAATGCTTCTATTTATATATGTAACGTTTAATCTTCTTTGTTGCTGTTTTTTCAAATGGATCTGTGTGTGCTACAACAGTCTGAAGTTTGGAAAAGTTATTCACCCTGTGATTAACAAAAGCATGTAATTCGCGAACTAACTCTTCTGTTCTTTCTTCAAGATTCTTCTTCGCCTCATCTTTCATGTGATGTAGTTGTTTTTCAATTTCTTCAAAATTAAAATGAACCAGGGCAACTAATTTCCCATCCCGGTCAACTACAACAGATTCTAACACATGGCTAAACCTGTTTATAACAGATTCAATTTCTTCAGGATAGATATTTTCTCCTGATGATCCAACAATTACATTCTTCAGCCTGCCCTTTATATAGAGATAATTCTCTTTATCCAGAAAGCCAAGATCACCTGTTCTGAACCAACGGTCTTTCGTCAACACCTGACTGGTCAGCTCAGGCTCTTTGTAATAGCCTTGCATAATGTTATCTCCTCTGACCCAAATCTCGCCCTCACCTGTTTCTTTATCAGGTTTATGGATTTTCATCTCGACATTATCAACAGGTCTGCCTGTTGACTGGAACCTAGTGTACTTAACACCATCGCCGGCAACAAAGGGAGCTGTCTCTGTCAAACCATATCCAATAGCGTATGGGAAGCCCGCTTCACTGAGAAAACGCTCTGTAGAAGCATCCAGTTTAGCTCCTCCAATTCCAAAGAATTTCAATCGACCACCAAATGTTTCATACAAACGTTTCCCTGCAATGCGATGCAATTTTTTTCTGATAAGTGGTATGCGATATAACCTTCGAACAACCGGACTACGATTGAATTTTGCTTTAATCTGCAGCTTATAGATTTTTTCAATAACCAATGGAACGCTGAGCAAATATGTTGGCTTAACCTTTTTCAGAGCAGGAACCAAAACTGATGCTGTTGGTGGACGGTCGAGGTAGTTCACAAAAGCACCAAATGCTATTGGTAGTAATAAACCAACAGTATTCTCCAGAGTATGTGATAATGGAAGAATAGATAAGAAAACTTCACCTTTCCCCAATGGTTCAACTTTAGCACACTGCTGGATGTTTGTATATAGATTCTTATGACTTAACATCACACCTTTTGAGCCACCTGTTGTGCCGGAAGTGTAAATAATTGAAGCCAGATCATCAGGCATGACTTCTGAAGCAATCTCCTTACTTCCAATACCTTGAAACGCCTCAACCTGCTTCAGCTGACTGGTTTCCAGCTCCTTTGGAATTGCTCCAAGATTTTCAATGAGAACAAAGTGCTCAACTTTTTGAAAAACGGTTTCTGTTATTTTTGTATGTAATTTTTCAGAAACAAAAATCATTGTGGCCTCGGAATGCAGAAGTACATTTTCAATTTCCTGAGCAGTAAAGTCAGGTAGTACAGGTACTGCAATTGCTCCATGGCACAGAATGCTAAAATATGCCACTACCCAATTAGGCGAACTGGCTCCGACAATAGCTACTTTATCACCAGGTTTTATTCCTGTTTGTGCCAAACGGAAGAGCTGAGCTTCAACCTTACTTTGCAATTCTGAATATGTCCATACTTTCCCATCAACAAATCCTATTGCAGGTTCAGATGAGTATTTGATAAAACTGTCTCTCAGTAAACTCTGGAGGGTGTGATTATTTTCCATTTCCGGATTTTTTTATTGAACGAAGATACACTTCAAATAAAGAATAACAAATGCTGCCTCCTACAGTTATTAATACAAGCTACTCACTTACTATGTTAAGCTACGGATATAACAATTAAAGCCTCTCGCAACCTTCTGATTGCTTGGTATTTACAAAACCCTTGTTTACCTTTAAAGTGGAAAGACAAGGGTAATCGGTTGGTCCGACGGGTGATGTAAGACCGGAAGCGATAAGGAGGTTTGGCTGAACCTGAATCGTGAAAGCATAAACGGAAGGGGGACACCGTTAGCAACAAAGTCACGCATTGCGAATCGAATTTGCAACACCGCAGTCGGGCCAACCTTTTCAAAAGAACAAAAACCTGATCCGTATGGTGAAGGTTTTTTTTGTTTTGAGATATACCATTCGCTACGGGTCATGGCGCTTTGCAAGAACCCCAGCTAAGTCATCAAGGTCATATCCCCTCTCCTGAAGTAAAACAATCAGATGGTACATTAAATCGGCACTCTCAGAAAGGAAAGCCTCATCATTATCACTTAAGGCCTCCAGCGCAAGCTCAACAGCTTCTTCTCCAACTTTCTGTGCAATCCTTTTCGCTCCAGACTCAAATAGTTTTGTTGTATATGAATCTGCTGGCATATTCTTTTTCCTTTCCTTAATAAAATCATTTAGCTGAATTAAAAATGTAATAGATGAATGATTTTCCTCCTCAAAACATGTATCTGATCCTTTATGGCATACCTGTCCATATGGTCTAACCTTAACTAACAAAGTATCTGCGTCACAATCGGGCAGTATTTCGATCATTTCCAAATAATTCCCACTTGTCTCTCCTTTGGTCCAAAGTTTTTTGCGACTGCGGGAGTAAAAAGTAACTATACCGCTATGAATTGTTTCTTCCATGGCTTCCTCATTCATATATGCTAACATCAGTACCACCTGAGTACTATAGTCCTGAATTATCACCGGAACCAGTCCGGCTCCTTTTTTAAAGTCAATATTCATCATTATGGTTCTTATTCTTAAATTCTTACACTTACATTATTTTTTCGTAAAAACAATTTCAATTGAGGTATAGGTATTTCACCATAATGAAACACACTGGCGGCTAGTGCAGCATCAGATTTGCCCCATTTGAATACCTCAAGAAAATGATCCATTGTTCCGGCTCCTCCCGATGCAATAATTGGAATATGTAACAAATCAGATAACTTCCTTAATGTATCACACACATACCCACCCTTTGTTCCGTCATGATTCATACTGGTAAATAGAATTTCCCCACATCCCCTGTCCTGCCCCTCCAGTGCCCATTCGAACAAGTTTTTTGTATGCTTAATCCGCCCACCATGGATATACACCTGCCAATCATTCCCCGAAGCACTAGCATCAATTGCCAATACAACAAACTGGCTTCCATATGCATTAACCAATTGATTAATCAACACTGGATTTTTAACTGCCGCAGAATTAATACAAATCTTATCGGCACCGGCAGCCAGTAATAGCTCAGCATCCCGATAATCATTAATTCCTCCACCTATAGTAAATGGGATATTGATTTCCTTTGCAATCAACTTCACAAGGTCCACTCTGGTTTTACGGCCCTCATGGCTTGCAGTAATATCAAGAAATACAAGTTCATCTGCTCCTTCTTCCACATAGCGGCAAGCTAGTTCAATCGGATCACCTGCATCCCGGATACCGACAAAGTTCACTCCTTTTACAGTTCTTCCTTCACGAATATCCAAACAGGGAATTATTCTTTTAGCCAGCATAGATCCATGGCTTTAAGTGGTTAAAATCAAGTTTTCCCTCATAAAAAGCTTTACCAATAATAACACCGGTGACTCCTGTTTCAGACAGATTCTCAAGGTCTTCAACTCCTGAAACACCACCGCTCGCGACCAGGTTTATATTAGGATAATCTGCCAGGATATCTCTATAAAGCTCAGTTGCTGGTCCTTTTAATGTTCCATCCCTACTAATATCTGTACAAAAAAAGTCTGCTACTCCCAGCTTATTCCAATAATCAATAAAGCCTGTCAAACTCACCTTGCTTTTTCTTAGCCATGCATGTGTTGCGATATGTCCGTCCCTCACATCTGCTCCAACAAAAAAAGTTTCATATCCAAACTCAGCTATCCAATCCATAACTGTTTTCGGATCGCTAAGTGCAATACTTCCAATACTTACCTTTTGAGCCCCTGCTTCAAGAATTTTTTCCACATCTATGCGTTCCCGTACCCCGCCACCAAAATCAATATTCAAATCAGTCTCCCTGCACAATGTGTGAAGAAGTTTAAGCTGCTTTGGCGCACCATTTCGGGCACCCTCAAGATCTACTATATGCAAGCGGCGAAGTCCGGCATCCTGAAATGAAAGTGCCACAGACAAAGGATTCTCTGAATAAATAGTTTGTCGATTGAAATCACCTTCAATCAAACGAACGGCAGTGCCATTGATCAGATCAATAGCTGGAATTATCTCCATCATAAAGCAATAAAGTTTTGAATGAATTTAGAACCAGTTTTCCCACTTTTCTCAGGATGAAACTGAACCCCATAGAAGTTGTCTTTCTTAAGATAGGCTCCAAATGAGATTCCATACTCACAACTCGCAACAGTAGATTCACCAGATTCAGCATAGAAAGAGTGCACGAAATAAAACCAGGCTTGCTCAGGCAGATCAGTTAATAAGGGATCGGTAGAAGGCATCAGGGTATTCCATCCCATATGAGGTACCTTTTCATTTATTCGAAATTTATAAACCCTCTCCTTAAAAATGCCCAGGCCCCGTGTATCACCCTCTTCTGACCAGGCACACATAAGTTGCATACCCAGACATATACCCAGAACTGGCTGTCTTAAACGCGGAATTAACACATCCAAACCTCTCTCTCTGAGGTTTTTCATAGTACTACTGGCTTCTCCAACACCCGGAAAAATAACTTTATCTGCCTTGCCTATGACATCCGGATCAGCACTTATTTTATAATTAACATCAAGTCTCTTCAGAGCATTTGCCACCGAGCCAATATTTCCTGCATTATATTTTATTATGACAATATTCTCCATTACAAAATCCCTTTCGTGCTAGGTAACTGACACTCTCCGTTTTGAGAAACAGCCATCTTTATAGTCCGTGCAAATGACTTGAAAATTGCTTCAATCTTGTGATGCTCATTTTCTCCATATGCCTCTATTCTTAGGTTACATTTAGCAGCATCAGAGAATGATTTAAAAAAGTGGGAAAATAATTCTGTTGGAAAGGTTCCAATTAACTCTCTTTTGAATTCAGCATCCCATGAAAACCATGGCCGCCCACCAAAATCGATCAGCACCTTCGCTCTGCAATCATCCATGGGTAATTCAAACCCATAGCGGCTGATGCCCCGCTTATGACCAAGAGCTATCAGAAATCCCTCTCCTAAAACTAAGGCTGTATCTTCAACCGTGTGATGTTCATCCACCTGTAAATCTCCCTCAACCTTAAGCTCGATATCTACAGATGCATGATGACATATCTGATCAAGCATATGATCAAAAAAACCAATTCCGCTATTTATCTTTGATCGTCCCTTTCCATCAAGTGACATATTGAGCCAAATTCGGGTTTCACCTGTAAATCTTTCGATCTTGACCTGTCTTTCAACCTTAAATAAATATTCAGCAATAAGTTTCCATGTAGCAAACTCATCTGATCCGAACCTGATGGCCTTACAGCCCAGATTATCTGCTAATTCAACATCCGATTGACGATCACCAACAACAGAAGAATGCTCCAGATCATAATCAGGATTATTCAGGTATGCTGCAAACATTCCAGTCCCGGGCTTGCGCGTAGGCATATTATCCGAAGGTAAAGTTCTATCAATAAGTTCATCAATAAATATTATGCCTTCTGCTCGCAATGTCCCCATAACCAGCCTGTGAACTGGCCAAAAATCAGATTCAGGAAAAGCATCGCTTCCCAAACCATCCTGATTGCTCACCAAAACCAAATGATAATTCAGTTCCCTGGCCAACTTCCCCAAATGTGTAAAAACTCCTGGCAGAAATTTGAGCTTATCAAAACTATCAACCTGTTCATCTGGTGGTTCCTCTATTAAGGTTCCATCCCTGTCAATAAATAATATCCTCTTTTTCATCCGCGTGTGGGTTAAACTATCTTTCCTTTTGTCATGCTCGGTTCATGCTAAAATATTTTGCATCTCCTTTAACAGAAATTCATTTTCTTCTCTCGTACCAATACTTATCCGTAAACAGCCAGAGCAGAGTTCTAAACTGCTCCTGTTTCTTATAACTACTCCTCGCTTTATTAGTTCTGCGTACAGATAATCCGCTTCATCAAGTTTTATGAGTATGAAATTTGCTTCACTGGGATACACCCTTAACACTCCGCCAATTTTTTGCAATTCACCAGCCATCCGCTTTCTTTCTTTTACAATCAGGCCAATCATTTCATATACATAAATGGGGTTATTCAATACCTCCCGGATTTTTCTCTGGGTCAAGACATTAAGATTATATGGATATTTAATTTTCGATAGATAAATAATTATCTCAGGATGACCCAATGCCATCCCGCATCTGATTCCTGCCAGTCCCCATGCTTTAGAGAAAGTCCTGAGCAAAACAAGGTTCCGGTACTTCTTTAAGAGACCTGTCAAACCCTGACTGTCTGAAAAATCAATATAGGCTTCATCCACTACCACTACCCCGTTAAAAGCCCGGACAAGTTTTATAATCTCATCTTCATCCAGTAAATTTCCTGTCGGATTATTTGGTGAGCAAAGGAAGAGAAGCTTATGATTATTCCTGAACAAGCTGATAACACGATCGGCCGAAAGGCTAAAATCTTCATTCAATAATACCATATCAATATCAACTCCCTGTATCGCTGAACAAACAGAATACATTCCATAACTTGGTGCAATTGATATTACCCTGTTTTTGCCAGGATCACATGAGGCCCGTATTAGGAGATCAATTGCCTCATCACTTCCATTTCCAAGAAAAATTTGTTCTGGCTCTATCTCCAGCTCTTCGCCGATCAGAACTTTAATCTCGACTTGTTTCTGATCAGGATATCTGTTCAACTCAGTCCCAAATGGATTTTCATTGGCATCAAGATAAATCCGGGCCGTTCCCTCAAATTCATCTCTTGCTGAAGAATAGGATTGTAATGACCTGATATTTTCCCTGACCCAATTATCTGCACTGAACTTCATTTTACTCTCCTTTCATCATTCTCATCCGTACTGCCTGAGCATGTGCCTGTAAACCCTCAGCTTCAGCCATTTCAATTACATCAGGCCCAAGCTCTGCAAGTCCGTCTGCCTGAATCTCCTGAAATTGTATCGTTTTCATGAAAGATTGCAGATTCAGAGCGCTGAACGACCTGGCATAGCCATTTGTTGGTAGGGTATGATTGGTTCCTGATGCATAATCTCCCGCACTCTCAGGTGTATAGTTGCCAATAAAAACCGAACCTGCATTCCTCACGTCTTCTGATAATTTCCTGGCCTCTTTTACGCAAATTATCAAGTGCTCCGGAGCGTAAAAATTTGAAAACTCCATCATCTCACTCAATGATTCGAGTACAATAATCCTGGAGTTAATCAATGACTGCAAAGCAATATCCTTTCTGGGCAGTTCTTCTACCTGAAGCATAAGTTCCTCTTTAACCCTACTTGCAAATGTTAGACTCATACAAGTAAGAACAACCTGGCTATCTGCACCATGCTCAGCTTGAGATAAGAGATCAGCAGCCACAAAAGCCGGATCTGCTGTTTCATCAGCAATAAGCAAAAGTTCAGAAGGCCCTGCAGGCATATCAATGGCAATTCCTTCTTCACTCACTAACTGCTTTGCAAGCGTAACATATTGATTTCCCGGACCGAATATTTTGTCAACAGGCCTAATTTCTTTGGTTCCATAAGTCATAGCCGCTATTGCCTGGACCCCACCTATGCGAAAAACTTTTTTTATCCCGCAAATATTTGCAGCATATAAGATGGCCGGATGTATCCGGCCCGATGAATCAGCTGGTGTACACATAATTACATCCTGACATCCGGCGATTTTTGCCGGAATACCAAGCATCAGGACCGTTGAGAATAAGGGGGCTGTACCTCCAGGAATATAAAAACCGAGTCTTTCAATAGGAATATCTTTTTGCCAACACTGAATACTCCGGCTGATATAAACAATAGGTAATTCGACCAACTGATTTCGGTGAAATAGTTCAATATTTCGAGCAGCTCGTCTGATAGCTAACTTCAGTTTTTCACCCAATACTTCCTCAGCACTTCTGAATTCCATCGCAGGAATCTCCATTGGTGAAGGGTCATAAGCATCGAATTTCAGACAGTAATCCCGAACTGCATTTTCTCCTGAAGTTTTCACATCATCAAGTATACTTCTTACTTTTCCGACAAGCTGACGGCTATCTATAAGTGGTCTGACTGCCAATTCTTTCCAATGACTTTTTGGTGGTCTTATAACTGTTTTCATCCGTTTATATTTAATTTAATTTATCGGATGGAGCTCGCACAACAAAAACAATCATCCGCGTGTGTGTTAAAATATTTATCCTTTTGGCATGCTCGGTTCATACTAAATCTTTTACTGTATCATCTTTTCTATTGGAATCACTAAAATACCTTTGGCCCCTGCATCTTTCAGCTGTCCTATAGCTTCCCAAAAAGTATTTTCATTAACTACTGAGTGAACTGAGCTCCATCCCTCCCTGGCCAGGGGCATCACAGTGGGACTCTGCATTCCTGGCAAAATACTGCATATCTTTTCCAGACTCTCATCAGGTGAATTCAACAGTATATATTTATTGTCACGTGCTGACAAAACGGCCTTGAGACGAAAAATAAACTCATTCAATATCCTGACTTTTGACAATTCAAGAACAGGTCTTGCAATCACAACAGCCTCTGATCGCAGAATAACTTCAACCTCTTTCAGACCATTTGACATTAGTGTACTCCCTGAACTTACCAGATCACAAATGCCATCGGCCAGACCGATTCCAGGCGCAATTTCTACTGAGCCACTGATTTTATGTATTTCAGCATTAACACCGTGTTCCTCTAAGAACTTCCTCAGAATATTAGGAAAGGATGTGGCAATTTTTTTTCCAGAAAACCATTTTGGTGAATCATAGCCAAAACCTTTGGGAATTGCCAAAGACAAACGACATTTGCTGAAGCCAAGACGTAAAACAATATCCAACTTCTCTCCCCCTTCCAGGAATACGTCCTCCCCAACAAAACCTATATCAGCCACACCATCAGATACATATTGCGGAATGTCATCATCTCTCAGATATAATACCTCAACAGGAAAGCTAGTCGCCTGGGCCAATAGGAGACGTTTTCCGTTTGTAAGTTTAATGCCGGCCTCACGAATTATGTCAAGTGATTTCTCACTTAGCCTGCCGGATTTTTGGATTGCGATTTTTAGTTTTTTCATTTTTTTGCACAAAAAAAAGGCTTGCAGAATCTGCAAGCCTTTTTGGAGTTTATACCAATTTCTTACTTATCTGCACAGCGGAACCACATCAGAATGATGATGACGATGGTTCATATGCAGATTTATTGTTCTCATTTGTTCGAAAATCTTGACAAAACTATATCGTTTTTTCCTTTTTACCAAATTGGCTATAATTCTTTGATTCGGATATTCCTGAATTTGACCACTGATCCGTGTCCCAGAAAACCTATGTGTCCTTTGGTATTCTTCAATCCGGGATGATCACGGTGATCCATGGTTCCATTATCACGTCCATCAGCAATATCACCATCTACAATGACTGTTCCGTTAAGTATTACTTTAACCCGGGTACCCTGAACAATAACTTCTTCAGTATTCCATTCACCAACTGGCTTTAAGAATCCACGCTTTGCAGGGATCACACCATAAACAGACCCATGATACTGATAAGGCTGCAGATTAGCATAAATTGCTGCCGTATTATCCAGAATTTGTAATTCCATCCCTGAATATGCTGCATCTCCTTTTGGAGGGGTTCGAATACCGAGGCCATTGTTTGCTCCGGGTGTTAACTGAAATTCAAATCGGTAATTAAAATCAGCATATTCTTTCTCTGTGTAAAGGTTTCCTGATCCACCCCGATCTGGCCTGATAACAACCACGCCCTCCTCTATCAGATAATCAGTCTTATTGCCTATCCAGCCATCGAGATTTTTGCCATTAAAAAGACTGGTAAAACCGTCGGCCTTTTCTGCTACACTCAAATTGTACTCTCCTGATTTAATTTCACGAACATAAACATCTCTAAAGCCTAAATCAGTGCCATGAGCCTGCAATTCGATTGCTCCGCTTGGGAAAATTGGAATCGAACGATCCCAATAGTTTTCAAGAATTACATTATCAACTACCAATACACCATTAAGATAAACAGTCACATTTTCACCTATCATCGTAATATATAAGGTATTCCAATCATGAATAGGATTATCAGCAACAACAAGTGGAATTCTCTCATGCTTCTGATTATTGTATAAACCGCCCGATCCAACCTGTGCTCCGGCATCTACTCTTGATGTATCCCAAATCTGAACCTGTGGTGTTCCCCGAAGATAAATCCCACTATCACCTTTATCATTGATTTTCCAGTCGACCAAAAATTCAAAATCAGCATAATCCTTATTTGAACATAGATTTTTATACCCTGTGCCAATGAACCTAATTTCACCATCAACCACCTCCCAGTTTTCAGACATCAGAGCATTAGCTTCGGCCTGAGCTTTAGCCAATTCTTTCTCCGTCATTTTAGCTCTGGAAACAGGATTACCAACAAGGGCTTTCCATCCGGAGAGATCATTACCATTAAACATTGATGTATACCCCTCACCCTCAGGCATCTCCTCAATCCATCTTGTTATATTAGCTTTTATATAATCTGATTCTTCGCCTGAGATCACCTTTTTGGCCTTGTTCAATATTTCCTTTACCAGGTCTCCATACATCCCTTCTTTACTACCGGATGGGGGGAGGGCGACTGTGGCAATCGCTCGTCCTGCCTCATTTGCTACCTGAGAATCGTCCAGAAATCTGCTTAGATAGGTCAAAGTAAGGAAGGTTTTATTACCGCCAAGAGCATTAATTACCAGCTTTTTCTGATCAGCATTCTTAGCCAATGGCATGACTTTTCTTAGTAGAAGACGTTTCTGGTCTGCATGAACAGGAGCCTTTTTCACCTGTCTTACATAGCCAGTAAAAGCTTGCTTCTGATACTCCCTGGATCCTTCTTTGCAAATATCAAACAGAGCAGAAGAAGCCGAATAGTCTTTCCAATTGCTTAAGGCTTCAAAGGCCAGCTTTTTAAGTTCATTATCCTCTGAACTAAAGGCTTTAGCTACAGTTTTAAGGGCCTTTGGGCCTCCCAGTGAAGGGAAAATTCCAATAAAACGATCATGATTTTTAGTTGCACCTGAATAGGCATCAAGGACAGGTTTTGCGTGATCAGTCTTAAATTTTTGAGCTGATGAGATAATTGCTGCCTGTGTTTCTTCGAGATAAGGCAGCTCATCTGACATATACAACAAATTCAGCAGGGATTTCATGTTTTTGGAATCTGACACCGCAGCAAGAGCCTTGTAAGCAGCCTTTTGCACCTGAGGATCATCGCTGCCAACATTTTTCCTTACCAATTTGTAGTAAGAAGTTGCCTGGCGATTGGCAAATAACTCCAGTAATGCAACTTTGCCTGCCGGATTTTGTCCCTCAAAATGATCTGCCACAAGTTCTATCTCTGCAGGTCCTACCAATGTATTTAGCACAGCCTGAGTGGTTTTCACCTCTACATCTGAAGCCTTTTCCATATAAGACAACAATGTTCCTGTCGCAGATGAGCCTTTCAATTTTCCCAGAGCTACAACACTGGCATTACGCACACATGGGGCATCAGATCGCATACCCTTCATTACCAAAGGCATTACAGTAAGATCACCTTGTTGACCGAAAAACTGCATCAGTTCGGCCTGAATTGGAGGAGCCACATCAGGATACAAAGCCATCCACTTACGGGTAGCTCCAATATCATTTATTTGTCCGGCATATAATAAAACAGCACCGCGATACTCTTTATTCGGATGTTTTATTCCCTCAAGAAGCAGTTCCAGAACCTCATATCCTTGTTGATCAACCAAAATACTAAGAGCATTCAGAGCATAAGTCAGTTGTTCCGGTTCTTTGCACTTTTTCATCAGCAATTCACAAATCTTCTCACTTACTTCCAATTCGCCTTTTTCACCCAGTCTTTCCGCATAACGCAGCATGGCAGGCATTGCCTGAGTATTTTCATACTTGTAAGCGGCTTCTTTCGCCGCATTCAATATCAGCTTTGAAGAAGAAAGGTCAGCTATCTCTGCCAGGGCATACAGCACTTCATGTTTTAAATCAGAATCATTAGTGTCAATAAGAGGTGTAACCGCCTCAAGACCACAAAGCTGACCCATTTCACCAATAGCCTTAACAACTGTGATCTTATTTTTTGTGTCAAGAGAAGGCAAAGCATCTGCAAGTGCATGAACAGCCTTATGGCCTGCTATAGAGTGCAATAGAGCAACTGCCGGAGCATTGAGCCGTTCATCATTAAGGTAAGCAACAGCAACAGGGACGGCCTCATCTTTAGCAAAGAAATTCAGATGGTAGAAGAAAAAAGCCTTAATCTCTTTATCCGACTTATTTTCCAATGCCTTAATGAACACATTTGAAACCATTATGCGAGCTTCTTCTTTACCGTTACGACCTACATATTTTGACAAATCGCCAAGGGCAAACCTCACCTTTGTATCGTCTCCTGTACCAGGGGCAACAATCATATCAGTGAATTGAAATAGTCCGTCTTCACCCAGATTGATCATATCATTCATCAATCTATCCCTATGACTAAGATCATGAGCAGGCATCTGCGTTAAAACATCAGCTACTTTTGTCTCCAGAGTTCTTTTATCCTGTCCGTAAGCTGAAAATGACAAAGCTGCCAGGAGGATAATTACCAGAGTATTATTTATGTTTTTCATTTCTTTTCTTTCTTTTGATTCTTAAATCAATGCTTCAATTCTTACAGTCGCCATGGACCACGCATTGGTTGATAGATCATCCTGTTGGCCTCATCATCATTAATAAATCTCTGATTTACCGGATCATAGTCCAAAGAACGTCCAAGCCGAACAGCAATAATTCCGAGGTTAACAACAGTCGATGAACGATGTCCGTTCATTTCATTAAGAGCAAACTTCTGTCTTGACCTCACAGAATCTGAAAATATTCCAATTTGAGGCTCAGGATCAGGCATAGCAGCAATCTTTTTCTGAAGATCAGGAATTGTTGATTTGAATCCCCTGAAAACTTTTCCATTAGGCCCCTCAATATATGCTGCATCCTTGTCTTTGTTCTCACCGTCCAGAATGATTTTGCAACCATCAGCATAAGTATATTCAATACGTCTCCATGATCCTACGGCATCGGGATGTTGTTGTGGAGCATCCACATCAACTCTTACCGGACTGGTATCGTCTTTGCCTAAGAGATATTGAACAGGATCAAGATAATGTTGGCCCATATCTCCTAATCCACCTCCATCATAATCCCAGTATCCTCTGAAAACTGAATGTACTCGTTCAGGATTATATGGTTTATATGGTGCAGGTCCCAACCACATATCATAATCCAGCTCGCCAGGTACCGGCATTGGTTTGAGATTGTGTTTGCCACTCCAATAAAACTTCCAGTTATAACCTGTAATTCCACTTACAGTGAATTTCAGAGGCCAGCCTAGCATACCACTTTCAATCAATTTCTTGAGTGGCTTAACATCCGTGCCTAAACCATAGAAGTTATCCTTAAATCTAAACCATGTATTCAGCCTGAACATACGTCCATGCTGCTTAACAGCTTTTACAACCTCAATACCTTCTCCAATTGTACGGGTCATTGGTTTCTCGCACCAGATATCCTTCCCTGCACGTGCAGCTGCAATTGACATAAGGCCATGCCAGTGTGGAGGTGTGGCTATATGAACAACGTCAATATCCGGACGAGCCAGTAGTTCACGGAAATCAGAGTACCCGCTGACATCCTTTCCTACTGAATCCAGGGTTTGTTTGAGATGACTTTTATCAACATCACAAACCGCCAGCAATTTTGTTCCTTCATAGCCAATATGGCCACGTCCCATGCCACCTACACCAATAATTCCTTTGGTTAGCTGGTCACTGGGAGGAATATAACCGGGTCCACCCAATACATGTCTGGGAACAATGGTAAACGCAGCAACTGAGGCAAGAGAGTTCCTCAGAAAATCCCTCCTTTTTAAAGATCTTTTCTTTTCCATTCTATATGAAATTAATATTACAATCTATTAGAAAATGGTATGGCTTAAGCAAGCTGTGAAGTTATTAATTTAGTGTTTTAGAAACAAACCACAGCAAAACTGATTATCTTAGTATTATGAATAAAAGTTCCAGCCTTCTTTTCGCACTGCTCACAAGTACAACTTTAGTCCTTGGCCAAAATCAAAGTACAAATGTGATCCGTATGGGATTAGTTGCTGATATTCAATATACTGACCAAGCTACAGCTGGATCCCGACACTACCGTGAAAGTCTGCAGAAACTGGAGGAAATGGTAAATGTCATGAACTCCTATGAGCTCAGTTTCATAGTTGATCTGGGAGATAGGATTGACCGGGATTTCGCAAGTTTTAAGCCTGTTGATGCTATCCTGAATCGTTTAAATGCTCCTGTTATTTTCGTTCCCGGTAATCATGATTTCCTTGTTAAGAACCGACTTAAAAAAGTGGTCAGACGCAAAACCAAATCAAACAGAGGGTATCAATCACTCAAGCAGGGGGAGTGGCGCTTTATCTACCTGAATGGGCTTGACAATAGTCTGGTAGCGAACCCATGGTACCTCCCGAAGCATTGGATTGCCAGAAAAGAGTTAAAAAAACAGCAGGCAGAGAAACAAGTCAATGCTTATGACTGGAATGGTGGTTTTAGCATCCGGCAGGAAAAATGGTTGATTAATCAACTGGCTTCAGCTACTGAAGATCAACAGGATATTATGCTCTTCTGTCACCAACCTCTTTCTCCAGGTAACGCCCATAGTTTGTGGAATTATCAGAATATCCTAAACCTGTTGAATGATTATCCTTACCAGGTTTTTTGGATTAATGGCCATGATCATAAAGGAGGGTATGAGAAATCGGGTAAGGTTCATCTGCTTACATTACATGGCATGGTTGAAGGCGAAAACCCATCATTCGCTGTATTAACAATTGATGACGAAGAGATTACGCTAAAAGGATTCGGAGACCAGGTTTCTATTCAATTAATGAGAAACGAAAAAATAAATTAGTTCAGAACCCTTCAATATCTATTCTAATCGTTCGGTGAGTTTTTGAACCAACTTTGATTGGCTTAAGAACTCTTTAGCAACCACCCTGATAACGGTATATGTGGGTACCGCCAGAATCATCCCGACAACTCCGCCCAGTGTGCCGGCAGAAATGATAACAAGGAAGATTTCCAGAGGATGAGCCTTCACTGATTTAGCAAAAATCAAAGGCTGGAATAAGATATTATCTATAACCTGAGTGATCTCCATAGCAATAATAATAAAGACAAGTCTGGGTAAAAGCTCAGTGTAAAAGTCCATCGGAATACTAACAGCTGTCCCTATAGTTAATCCAATGAGCAATCCAATTAGCGGTCCTACATAAGGGATAACATTAAGTACACCCGACACAAGTGCAATAGTTACTGCCGTACTAAAATCAAGACCAACTATGGATAAGCCAACAGCGTTGAGCAGAATTATTCCTGTAACCTGTAAAGAAACACCAATAAAATAGCGCTTCAGGAAACGTGAGATTGAACTCAGGGCATTTCTGATTTTTTGCTCTTGCTCCTCAGGAAAAAATAATATAAGTGAGTTTTCAAATAACCTGGCCTCTTTCATAAAGAAAAATGAAGTAAAAGAGATGACTACAAAAGCTACAAAAATATTGCCTACAGTTCCAGCCACGCCTCTGGCGAAGCTGGTAATTCTCTCCAGGCCCATAACAGATGTGATTGTTTCAGTAGCCCAGGCCTCCACAGTAAACTCCTCATCACCAGTCAATTTAAATTCATCAACGAAGTGCTCAAGTTCGGCTATCGGCTCCCTGAGATTTTCCAGAACCGACTGAATATCAAGACTTGAGAAATACTGAAATTCTTTAGCGAGCAAAGGAATAAAGAATCTGAAAAAGAAAATAATAAGAACCCAGATTATTAATAGTGTAAACAGAGAACACAGCCATCTTGGGAAATGCCATTTCCTTATTCTGATCTTTTGCATTACATCCACAAGAGGCTGGCCAATCATAGAAATTATAAAGGCCACTAATACATAAGCCATTACATTGCCCAATTGCCATACAGCTAAAGCTATAAGCAATATGGGTAAAATAAACAGGATGATACGTGTGCTTCTATTCATTAAACAAATCCTAAACTAGTTGATCTAAAATTACGAAAAAAGAGAGAGTATCGCATCCTTCAGGAAGCTCTCCACTAAAATGAAGGCAAGTAAAACAACAAGCGACCAGAGTAAATGTCTGATTATATTTGTATACTGACTGACCCTGATACCCAGTATTACCCGGAGGTAGACCATTAAGAATACCCTCTCAAAAGAATATGCAATTAATGTTGCAAAGGCTACACCCAAGAGTCCGAAATACTGAACAAAAATCAGGCTAAGACCCACATTGACAAGCAATTCAAATCCGGCAGCCAGCATTAATACTTTGGTTTTCTTCAGAGCAATAAATATTGCCTGAGGGAAAAGAAGGCGAGTAAGGATCAATAGTAAATAAACATTAAAAATACCTGCACTTGCAATAAACCGTTCATCGTAAATAAGTGGAAAAAGCAAATAAGAAGTAAGTATCAGGAATAATGTTACCGGAAACAACCACTTTGCAAGTACTGTAGAACGTTCTTTGAGGCTTTTTAATCCGGCATGAATTCCTTTTTCTGTAAACACTGGTATGATCCCATTACTAAGAGCATGAGCCAGTAATGCTACGAGAGGTAATTCCCGGGCTCCATATCTGAAAACCGCAAAAGTGCTCTCGTCATAATAGGCCTTAATAATAAATCCATCAACATAGTGAGCTGATCCACTTAAGAACACACTTACCAGAATTGGAATACCCAGCTTCATATGCTCGACCTGAAACTTCCAGGAAAATTGTATCCGGCTGTATTCGGATATTACAACAAGTAAGTACACAAAACGCAAAAAAGCACTTCCTACTAAGGCTGTAAGCACCCAATTCAGAGGCAGGTTTAACAAAGCAGCAGTAGATACCAGCAAAAATTGAAATCCGAATACCAGCCACCCGTAACGGACTAATTTACGTGCTTCTTTATTTAGAAGATATATATATTCAACTAGTGCCGATGGTGATTGGAATATTACAAATGCAGCAACAAAATAGCTCAGGTTCCGGCCAAGTTTTATATCGATCAGATTAGCTATTGATTCACCAATAAGCAACACTAATAATCCGCCCAGTAATGAAAAAGCCATTAAGCTGATAAAGGCATTGAAAATTTCTGGTGATTTCTTCCCAGATGACTGATCTTCAAAGCTTTTACTGTTTTTGAAAAGCGGCAGTAATGACTGGATGATTCCTGTTACCCAGAAGAAAGTCAAGGCTCCCGTGAACAAGAGCAAAGACTCAAATTTACCGATTGATTCGGTTGATAAGGCTGATTTTGCCAGAACAATACTGATCAGAAACAACGAACCATAACGGATTAGTTGCACTATTTGCAGTCCCGATAGTGAATCAGGTCTGAACAGTTTTTTCAGGGCCTTAGCCAATATTAATCAATTTTTATTGCGTCTTTTACCTTTTGCTTTAATAAAGCATTGTCCAGCACTTCCTTAATAGAACTAACGTACTGAATTCGTAAACCTTTTAAATATTTTGGTTTAATTTGTTCAACATCTTTACGATTCTCTTCTGCAAGCAGTACTTCTTTGATAGAAGCCCTCTTCGCAGCTAAAATCTTCTCCTTGATCCCGCCAACTGGCAATACTCTGCCTCTCAATGTTATTTCGCCAGTCATAGCAAGCTGACTTTTAATCTTTCTCTGAGTAAAAGACGAAACTAAAGAGGATACCATAGTTACACCTGCTGAGGGACCATCTTTCGGAATTGCACCCTCTGGTACATGAATATGAACATTCCATTTCTCAAAAATGTCAGCAGGAATATTGAAGTAATCGGCATGTGATTTTATGTACTCTAAAGCTAGCATCGCTGATTCCTTCATAACCTCACCCAGGTTTCCTGTCAGAGTTAAATTGCCTTTGCCCCGGCTAAGACTACTTTCCACGTAAAGAATTTGTCCTCCTGTTTCTGTCCAGGCCAAACCCGTAACCACACCTGCGTATTCATTTCCCTGATATTTCTCCCTTAAAACTTCAGGAGGGCCAAGAAATTTACGAATCCCCTCTAAAGACAGCTTCTTTTCTACTTTCTCAGCAAAAGCAACACTCTTTGCTATTTGTCTCACGACTTTAGCAATTTTTTTATCTAACTGGCGTACACCTGATTCCCGGGTATAATTCTCTATAATATGAGATAATACCTCATTTGAGAATTTCACATGGCCCTTTTTGAGGCCATGAGCTTCGAGCTGTTTTTCAACTAAATGTTTATGAGCAATTTCAATTTTCTCCTCCACAACATAGCCTGAAATTTCAATCATTTCCATCCGATCCCTCAAAGCAGGATGGATTGTTGCCGGATTATTGGCAGTAGCAATAAATAATACTTTGGAAAGATCATACTCCATTTCAAGGAAGTTGTCATAGAAAGCACTGTTTTGTTCCGGATCCAGAACCTCTAACAAAGCTGATGCTGGATCCCCACGAAAATCACTCCCGACCTTGTCTATCTCATCAAGAATAAATACAGGATTCGAGCTTTGTGCCCTTTTTATATACTGTACAATTCTACCTGGCATGGCTCCAATATATGTTTTTCTGTGTCCTCGAATTTCAGATTCATCTTTTAAGCCACCCAGAGACATGCGAACATAGTTTCTGTCAATTGCCCTCGCTACAGATTTTCCCAGAGAAGTTTTACCGACTCCAGGAGGTCCGTACAGGCAAATTATTGGTGATTTCATGTCACCTTTAAGTTTTAAGACAGCAAGGTGCTCAAGAATTCTATCTTTCACCTGATCTAATCCAGAATGATCTTCATCCAGTATTTTCTGTGCCCTTTTCAAATCGAAATTATCTTCAGTGACCACATTCCATGGTAAATCAAGGATAATATCAAGATAATTCAACTGCACAGAATACTCTGCTGATGAGGGATTAATACGTGAGAGTTTATCCAGCTCCTTCTCAAATACTTTGGCAACTTCTTCAGACCAATCTTTCTTTTTTGCCTTATTTTTGATCTCCTGAATCTCCTGATCCATTGGATTGCCTCCAAGCTCATCCTGAATAGTTTTCATTTGCTGATTAAGCAAATACTCCTTCTGCTGCTGATCAAGCTCCAGTTTCACTTTGTCCTGGATATCTCTTTTTAGCTTTTGTTTCTGATATTCCAATGACAGATACTCAAGTAAACGAACACCACGTTCCTTAAGGTTATCCATTTCAAGAAGTCTTTGCTTTTGGTCTGCATCAATATCCAGATTTGAGCAAATATAATTGACCAGAAAACTTGCACCTTCAATATTTTTCAAAGCAAAACTGGCTTCTTGGGGAATATTAGAGGAAAACTGAACAATTTTGAGTGCTATGTCTTTGACAGATCCAATAACGGCATCAAAATCTTCTTGCTTATCAATTGGTTTCACATCTTCCAGTGCCGTCACTTTTCCCAATAAATAGGGATCATCTGACAAGAGTTCATCCAAATGGAAACGCCTCTTTCCCTGGATGATTACAGAAGTGGAATCATCAGGCATATTAAGAATTTTCACAATACTTGCCACAGTCCCGACACTGTACAGATCATCAATTCCCGGGTCATCAATTACTGTGTCTTTCTGAGCAATAACTCCAATTTGCTTATTGCCTTTGTACAGATCTTTAATCAGTTTTATTGACTTCTCCCGCCCTACTGTAATAGGAATTACCACACCAGGAAAAAGTACCGTATTCCTTAAAGGGAGTATTGGCAGATTATCTGGTATTTCAGTGCTGTTTATGTCTTCATCTTTGCCGTCAGAGAGTAAAGGAATGAAATCTGAATCATCATCCCCAAAGTCCATGAAAATATTATCACTTAGTTTTCTACCCACAGTTCCTACTTTCTAATTGTGTTCACTAAAAATATAAATTTCTTCACCGGAATCAAGTAAGGATACCAGCCAATATGGCAGAATCCCCTAATAATATCCAGCTCAGCCCTATTGGCAATCATTGTGCCAAGTTCACAAAAAAAGGGAGTACTGTCAGTACCCCCTTATAAAATCTATATGTGAAATTATTATTTCTGTACGCGCTTATCCATATGCTGACTATAACGTTTTTTAAACTTATCAACCCTACCAGCAGTATCAACAAGCTTCATCTTTCCTGTATAGAAAGGATGAGAAGTATTGGAGATTTCAAGTTTAACCAATGGATATGTAGTCCCTTCAATCTCGATAGAGTCTCTGGTGTTAACTGTTGAACGAGTCAGGAAGGTGTGTTCATTTGACATGTCCTTGAAGGCCACCATTCTGTAATTATCCGGATGTATTCCTTTTTTCATTGCTCTAATTTTTTTGCAGACCCTTACTACATTCTACATTAAGGGAGTGCAAAGGTAAACACAATCCACATAATTCCAAAATTATCCCTGGTAATTTACTAATTTGATTTTACATGCTTTCGCAGACTACTATTTCCTTGTTCATTGCTAAAACGTTGAAAAGTAGCATTCTGATCGAATAAGTACCGGAAGGTGATATGCTTTTTCATTTGCACACCTCCTATTTGCTCATACATTTTTATCATTCTTGGATTATAATCAGCTACCCATGAAAGCTCCATCTCAGTATATTCCGGCCGCTTTTTCATTGACCTTACAAACTGCAGGAAAAGTGCACTGATCACACCAGAATTCTGGTATTCAGGGATGACACCTGCTAAAAAGACCCGGTTGCGTGTTATTGTCTTTCTCTTTTTCAGATATAAAAATTTCAATGCCTGTAAATAATTCAACCTTCCATTGAAATGCTTCAGTATCTGATTGACATCAGGAAAAGCCACTGTTACCCCGATTGGTTCTCCATCCTTATAAGCAAACCATATGAAATCATCAACAATAATTGATTGCGCCGATTCCAGAACCTGTGCTAGATCAGCTTCTTTCAGATCAACAAAACCTTCCATATAATCTGACCAGGTTTTATTCAATATTCTGACAAAATCCGGAATAAACTTTTTTGATTTCTTTTTTGAGTAGTGTTCGAATGTATAGCCGGGACGAGTTTCAAGATATTCAGCAAATTTCACCATCCTGGCAGGAAATGGTTTGTTCATATCGACGTGATAACTAAATTGCTGGTAATAATCTTTAAACCCGTATGCCTCAAATAGATCCCTGTAATATGGTTTGTTGTATGGCATTCCATAACCCTGAGGAACAAATCCCTCAACGAGCACACCCCAATTCACAAAATTTTCACCAAAATTTATGCTGCCATCCATTGCCTTACATCTTCGCTCCTCCAACCAGTCTTTTGCTGTGTCAAAAAGCAAATCTGCAGTTGGCTGATTATTATGACATACAAAAAAGCCAATCCCTCCTGTTGGCAGTTTATCTTTTCCTGTTTTTTGAAAGTCAACAAAAGCAGCAATCCTGCCAAGAAGCTGTCCGTCATCTGTACTCACAACCCACCGGATTGCCTCAGCATTCTGAAACAAACTGTTTTTTTGGGGGTCGAACATATTCTCAAGCTCCATCCTTAAAGGAGCCACATAATTATTGTCATCCCTGTATTGCTCAATAGCGACAGCATGAAACAACTCAATGCCAATTTGATCATTTACCTCAATAACTTGCATAAATTTCCTATTAGGTAGCGGGTCAAAGATACTCAAACTGTGTTTTTTTCAGGAAATAATAAGCCTAAGAAAATAAATAGAAGCGGAATCGCTGGTTTTTTTTCAAGTGCTTGTTTTTGTGCTTGGTTTTTTCTTAAATTTGTGCCACCAAAAATGGTGGGTGTAGTTCAGTAGGTTAGAACGTTGGATTGTGGTTCCAAAGGTCGCCGGTTCGAATCCGGTCATCCACCCAAAATTGTGTCCCAATCGCCCCCTGGAGATTGGGACTTTTCTTTTTATTATGAACTGGTTAAAGATCAAGACATACACTGAGATCTCACTGGCAATGGTTTTCTGGGCCGCCAGTTTCATCTGGTATAAAGAAGCTTATTTATACCTGGGGCCAATGACATTGATATTTATTAGATTGATTGTGTCATCAGTCTTTCTGTTCAGTTTAATGGCCATTCTAAAACGTCTTGAGATGGTCAAAACAAAAGACATTCCCATATTTCTATTACTCGCTCTGGTTGAACCCCTTCTATATTTCCTGGGTGAAAGCTATGGAATGCAAATAGTGAGTTCGACAGTAGGCTCAGTTATTATATCAACAATTCCCCTTTTCACCCCATTTGCCGCCTTGATTTTTTACAAAGAAAAAATTTCATGGTATAAAATGGCAGGTATAACAATCAGCTTTTTTGGGGTTTTGCTGGTAATCATGGGTAAAGGCTTTCAACTTATCGCACCTGTCGAAGGGATAGCCTTGATGTTTCTGGCTGTAATATCTGCTGTATGTCACTCAGTAATAATCGCATATCTCCTACCTCGTTATAGAATTCTGACTATTATTCTGGGGCAAAGTGCTCTGGGTGTCCTATATTTCCTGCCGATTTTTCTACTCACAGAATGGGAGCTGGCTAAAGAGATTAATTGGAGCTGGACTGTCATTGAACCGATAATTAAGCTAGGAGTTTTTCCATCCTCCCTGTCCTTTATTTTTTATGCCAGAACTGTCAGGATTCTTGGAATTACACGAACAAATGTTTTCATTAATTTCATTCCGATTTTTACTGCCTTTATGTCATTTTATCTTTTGAATGAAGAAATGTCTCTGGGTAAAATCATTGGTATATTAGTAGTTATATCAGGTTTACTCTTCGCGCAATCTGAGGGCTTGCGAAAAAGCACACTAAATAATTCCAAAAACCGTTAGCTTAGGTAAATATTACTATCTTGTTTTTGCTATGAATCAACTGAATCATCATAAAATAGTCCTTTTGTTAAGCGCAGTACTACTTTGCTTTAACACGGTTCATGGACAAATTGGAGGAAGCTATACTTATGGTTTGCTTAATCTGAATACTTCAGCCCGATCAGGTGCTTTGGGTGGTGCCCTCATTGCTGTCACTGATCCTGATGTATCTGTTGTTAATGAAAATCCTGCATTTCTTGGTTTGGGAATAGACAATCAACTCAGCTTGAATTATGTTAACTATTTTGCCGACATCAACTACGGACGGGTTGAATACGCGCATGGTACAAAAAAGCTTGGAACTTTCTCAGCTGGCTTGTTTTATTTAAATTATGGGGATTTCATTGAAGCCAATGAGTATGGTGACATTACCGGCGAATTTCAGGCAGCAGAATATACTTTTGATCTTTCCTGGGGCTACCGTATTGACAGTATTCTATCAATTGGTGTGTCGGTAAGTCCGATTTATTCAGTTTTTGAACGCTACAATTCCTGGGGTATAGCAGTAGATGCCGCTCTTCTATATATATCCCCCGGACAACTGAGTGCCGCCTCTCTGATTGTACGAAATATTGGCACCCAGCTTACCACATACTATTCCCCCGACCCTGAGCCTCTGCCTTTTGAGTTACTGGCAGGTTTTTCGCAAAAAATCCGATATGCACCATTTCGACTCTCTCTCACTCTGAGAAACTTACAGAAATTCAACTTAGACCTGATACAGCCTGATGACGAAACAGATCCTGCAACAGGTGAAAAGATTTATGATAGCAACTTTAAAGAATTTGCCTCAAAAGGATTAGATCATCTGGTCGCCGCAGTAGAATTTGTCCCGGGTGAGGTAATTTCCCTGCGATTTGGTTACAACTTTCGCAATCGCGCTGAATTGAAACTCGGAACCAGAAATACAGCCAGCGGACTAACTTTTGGCCTGGGTCTGAATCTGGGTAATTTCGTTATAGATTATGCATTAGCTAATTATCACGTGGCCGGGATTTCACATTTATTGAGCTTAACTTCGCGTTTAAGCGATTTCTGATTCAGATATTATACTTTAACTCCAAAAATGAATTCTGATAAAAAACTAACCATTGCTATTGACGGGCATTCTTCATGTGGAAAAAGCACAGTAGCCAAAGCACTGGCAAAACTCTTGAATTACAAATATATCGATAGTGGTGCAATGTACCGGGCCATAACCTTATTTTGCATTGAACAGAATCTGGTGTCAGATTCAATAATTGATGAGGAAAAATTGGCTCAAAGTATCGACAAAATCAGAATTGATTTCAGAATCAACGATTCAACAAGGCAGTCTGAAACCTTTCTGAACAATATAAGAGTAGAAGATAAAATACGTGAAATTGAGGTTTCTAATCTGGTTAGCCCCGTAAGTAAGATCGCCTTTGTAAGAGAGGCTTTGGTTGCACAACAGAGGTCTTTAAGTGATGGAGAAGGTACTGTTATGGATGGCAGGGATATCGGAACTGTAGTGTTTCCAGATGCTGATATCAAGATATTTATGACTGCTGATGCTGAAACCCGCGCTAAACGGCGTTATGACGAACTTATTGCTAAAGGTCAAACAGTTAGCATTCAGGAAATCCGTAGCAACATCAATCAACGTGACTACATTGACTCTAATCGTGATATTAGCCCCCTGAAACAAGCTGAGGATGCCCTTGTACTGGATAATTCGGATTTAAGTCGCGAAGAACAGCTAAAATGGATCACAGATATTATCGCTGAGAGATTCAATTGGACAATTTCTTAAGAAACTCTTTATTTATTGCCTCTTTTCTGGGTGCTCATTATTGACTATCTTTGCACCGCTTTTTTCAAATATAGAAATTACCAGATATGCCAAATATAAGAAAAGTAGGCGTCTTAACATCAGGAGGAGATGCCCCGGGAATGAATGCTGCAGTTCGTGCAGTTGTTCGTGGATGTTTATACCACGGAATTGAAGTTGTTGGAATTCGTCGAGGCTACAAAGGGATGATAGCAGGAGATTTTATTCCCATGTCAACCAAAGATGTGGCAAATATTATTCAGCGTGGTGGAACAATTCTTGGAACGGCCAGAAGTATGGAGTTCAAAACAGAAGAAGGCCGAAAAAAAGCATACAATGCCCTGCAAAATGAAGGGATAGACGCTTGTGTGGTAATAGGAGGAGATGGATCTTTCACAGGAGCAGGAATTTTCAGCAAAGAATATGATATCCCGTTTATTGGAATTCCGGGAACTATAGATAACGATCTCTATGGCACCGATTATACAATTGGTTACGACACTGCACTCAATACTGTGGTTGAAGCTGTTGATCGTATTCGCGACACGGCAAGTTCGCACGAGCGGCTCTTTTTCATTGAAGTAATGGGACGTGGTGCCGGCTTTATTGCTCTTCATTCAGGAATTGCTACCGGAGCTGAGGCGATGCTGATACCTGAGATTGATCATCAGGAAGAGGGCTTACATGCTTATTTGAAACGTCAGGACAAAAAATCTAATATCATTCTCGTAGCAGAAGGATGTAAAATGGGAGGTGCAGCGGAAATTGCTGAACGGGTAAAAGAAGATTTTAAAGACCATGATGTTCGGGTTAATGTACTGGGGCATATGCAACGGGGAGGTTCGCCTTCAGCATTCGACCGCTTTCTGGCTAGCCGCTTAGGAGTAGCAGCTGTAGATGCTTTGCTTGATAACCAACGTTCAATTATGGTTGGCTTTGTGAATCACGACATTGTACATGTGCCATTCAATAAAACGATTAAGTTTAATCGAAATCTGAACAGAATCCTTCTGGAAGTTGCAGATATCCTGTCCTACTAATACATTTGTCGGGGAACACTAATCCCGCAAATGATATGGGCCAGGTTCAATATACTAATGTTCTGTTACCAATTCCTATTCCTCAGGTCTTTACATATGAGATCCCTGAAGAATTGGTTTCCCGCCTCAAAGTGGGACAGAGAGTTATTGTGCAATTCGGTCCGCGAAAAGTGTTATCAGCCCTGGTTTGGGAAATTCATCAACAAAAACCAGAACACGAAGCAAAGACTCTCTTAGGGCTCCTCGATCAGGATCCTGTTATTAACCCATATCAGCAAAAATTTTGGGAATGGCTTGCTGATTATTACATATGCAGCCTTGGAGAAGTTATGAAAGCAGCCTTTCCTGCCGGATTAAAGCTTGAATCCCATACACGGATTCTTGTAAATGAAAATTTTGAAGCCCCCGAGGGTTTATCTGAGATCGAAGAGTTGGCCTGGCTTTATCTTCTGAAAAATCCGGGAGTTAAAATACAAGATTTGGGAGATGTATTAAAACGAAAAAATCCATTCCCCATCGTTCAAAGTCTTAACCAACGTGGAGCTATTCGCCTCGAGGAGAAACTGATTGAAAGTTACAAACCACGCATACAAAGTTATCTGGAGTTAGCACCTGAATGGCGCTCAGATGAAGCCCTGCATCAGGTCCTGGACCAACTCATCAGGGCGCCAAAACAAAAAGCCAGTCTGGAGGCATACATATCTCAGATTAATCAGGAAGCTGATGAGCCGGTTTGGATTATTGAACACTCCCTTTTGCTCAAATGTGACGGGGTTTCTTCTGCAGCCTTAAGCTCCCTGGTCAGCAAGAAAATACTTGTCAAAACCCATGAGCATAAAAGCCGACTTGAAGGATTCAATGCTGATGTTGAAGACCCAAAGACACTCAACAAAATGCAGCTGCAAGCCCTGAAACAACTGCGTGATTTCGATGTCATCAAGCCGGTTACCCTCATCCATGGTGTCACATCCAGTGGTAAAACCGAAGTTTACATTCACCGAATCATGGATATGATAGATTTGGGGAAGCAAGTATTATACTTATTGCCAGAAATTGCTCTGACAGAACAAATTATTAATCGACTACGCCGTGTTTTTGGTGATACTGTTGGTGTTTTTCATTCAAAATATTCTGACAGTGAGCGCGTTGAAGTTTGGAATGACATTAACCTGCCGGATGGCAGATATAAACTTATTCTCGGAGCCCGCTCCTCACTTTTTTTACCTTTTAGCAAGCTTGGACTGATAATCATTGATGAGGAGCATGAAACCAGTTATAAACAACAAGATCCTGCTCCGAGATATCATGCCAGGGATGCTGCTATCGTACTTGGACAAATTCATCAGGCTCAGGTAGTATTAGGAACAGCCACACCAGCCCTGGAGAGCTATTTCAATGCTCAGACAGGCAAGTATAATCTTATTGAGCTAACTGAAAGATACAGTGAAATTCCACTTCCTGAAATACTTATTGCCAATGCAAAAGAAGCATATCGTAAAAAAAAGATTACAGGTCATTTCACACCAGAGCTACTTGAAGCTGTGGACCAGGCTCTGGTAAATAAGGAACAAATCATACTTTTTCAAAACCGTCGTGGATATAGTCCTTATCTGGAGTGTGGCAGCTGCGGACATATACCAAAATGCAGAGATTGCGATGTTAGTCTGACACTCCACAAATATAAAAATCGACTGGTATGTCATTATTGTGGCTATTCTGAAAAAGTTTCACCTAAGTGTCCATCCTGTCAAAACTCATCTTTGCGCACACGTGGTTTGGGAACAGAGGGTCTGGAAGATGAAATTGGAATAATCTTTCCTGATGCACAAATTGCTCGACTGGATTTAGATGCAGCCCGGTCAAAAAAAGGATACTCACGCATTCTTGAGGATTTCGAAGCTGGGAAAACAGATATTCTCATTGGCACTCAAATGGTATCAAAAGGTCTGGACTTTCCCAATGTTCGGGTTGTAGGAATTATTAATGCCGATAACCTGCTCCATTTTCCGGATTTTCGATCTTTTGAGCGAAGCTATCAACTGATGACTCAGGTAAGTGGCCGGGCCGGACGTAAGGAGGAGCAAGGATTAGTGGTTATTCAAACCTTTGATCCAAATCACAGGGTAATTTTACAAGTGAAGAATAATGATTATCTGGGCCTCTATAATAATGAAATGACAGAAAGAAGAGGCTTTGGCTACCCCCCCTTTACAAGATTAATTAACTTAACTTTCAAACACAAAGATCAGGATTTGGTAGCCAGATGTGCCCATGTTTTTGCTCAAAAGCTCAGGAAAAAATGGACTACCAGAATTCTTGGTCCTCAGGCTCCTGCAATTTCAAGAGTTCAACAGAATCATTTAATAGTAATCCTTATCAAGTCAGCAAAAGGTCAGGAATTAAAAGAGATACGTTCCAGCATAATAAATCTGACCAACAGAATCAAACAAGATAAAAGTTTCAAATCTGTAATTATTCAGGCAGATGTTGATCCGGTATGATAAAAAAAAAAAGAAAAAAAAAGAGGGCACTTAACCCGTATCACTAATTCTTCTCAAACGGCTGAAATCATTTATTATAAATTTCTTGCCATCCAGGGCTATAAGGCCTTCTTCATTAAACTTCTTTAGCATCCGAATGACTGTCTCAGAACTCATCCCTGATAACTCAGCCAGCTCTTTGCGCGAAAGGGGCAATTCAAATTCTGAATTTTTAAACACGCGATCAGACAAACATAGAAGAATGTCAGCCAGACGACCATAGGCCTGTTTGTGTGTCAGACAAAAGAACCGACCATAAATCTGCACACTATTAGCACTCAGTATATCAATTACCTCCCTGGCAAAATCAGCATTTATATTCAATAATTCCCTGAAAGCATTGATATCAATTTGTGTGATTTCTGTGTCTATATAGGCGGATGCTGAATATTGGTAGGTATTATTGTCTTCAGATACTGAAGCCAAACCTAACAAATTGCCACCAGGTATAATCTTCAAAACCAGCGTGTTTTCACCATCGTCAAGAAATACTTTTGCCAGCCCTGACTCGACAAACATCACATCAGAAACAAAACTACCTTGCTTGCAAATAATTTCCTTTCTCTTGTAAATAATTTTTACCGAATTATCGTCCAGATAAGCCTTTTCACTTGGAGACAATTTCTCAAAACATTTACAAGGATGAATACTTATAGGGCAGCCAGTGAACTTTTGTTGATTTCCCATCCCGTTAAACCTTTCTATTGTCCAAAACTACTAAAAAGTCATGAATTGTATTGATTTAGATCAGTTTTTTTAGCGACCCGAAGCATATTCATTCAAAAGCTATGTCACCATCTATTACTTCCTGATCTCATAGTAATACCACATCTTTATGTTATTACAAAAACGGAAAACATTAATTCTTTCACCATTATGAACAAATTGATTACTAGTCAACTGAGATTACTATTAGGAATGATTCTTGTTTGCATAGTATTTGGTAGTTGCAAAAAAGACAACCCTGATGCTGAGTTTGCATCCTGTGAAGCTTGTCATACAAATTATGCTCATTTGCAAGAAGTTTTTTCACCTGACACGTCTGCTCCAGCTGGAGGATGCGGTGGAACAGCTCCTCATTATGAGCCTTATGACCGTGTGTATATGGGAGGTACAGGATTTGAAGACTATAAAGAATCAGGCCACTATGCTATAGGTTGTGTAGGTTGCCATAATGGAGTGGATGAAACAGCTGACAAAGTAGAAGCACACTCAGGCGACTTCATCAGACATCCATCAATGTTTTACAAAGAAAAATGCGGAACCTGTCATAGCGAAATATCCAATAACTACGATACCAGTATTCATCAGGGAACAGGTCAAAAAAGGAAAGTAACCATGCGAAGTGGACTTAGCGGAGCCCAGGATTTTGACCAACTGCCTGCCCATCAGATTGAAGGATACAATGCCAATTGTGCAACTTGCCACGGAACCTGTGGAAACTGTCACGTCGTACGGCCGAAAATTGCTGGAGGAGGATTGTCTAAAGGACATAAATTCACCAAAACCCCGGATATGGTCGGTATTTGTGTGAGTTGTCACGTTTCCAGAGGTGGTCATGCTTATTTAGGAGTATCACCGGGAACTCAGTCAGACACTCATTTGCAGAAAATGGGTTTCAAGTGCACTAATTGTCATAGCGGTTCAGAATTACATGGTGACGGTAATCCTGTTGACCAACGATATGCATACGCAAAACTGCCAACATGTGATAATTGCCACAGCGGACTTAAATCAGGCAACATGTACCACTCTATTCACTATGATGACTTCAACTGTCAGGTATGTCATTCACAAGACTATAACAATTGTGGAAGCTGCCATGTTCATGGTGAGGGAGCCCGGGTTCCTTCATATATGGACTTCAAAATCGCAATGAATCCTATTCCTGACATTAAAACAGGATTTAATTTCTGTCTGGTACGTCGTACCTTGGCAGCACCTGACAACTGGAAAGAATATGGAGTTGACCAGTATGCCAATTTTGACCAGTTCCCTACATATAATTATACATCACCTCACAATCTTCAAAAATGGACTACACGTACACAAGTTGAAGATGGTGCCAGTTGTTCTTCAAACTGCCATATCAGAAATGAGGGTGGAGTATTAATTAATAAGGAGCTTTACCTTTTTGAAGAAAATTTACTCGATTGGGAAAAATCTGCCACAGGTAGTATCACTGTGGATGGTAACCTTCCGGACTCATGGACAAAATGACCATTTAACTACTTAACTAATAAAATACACAATTAACATTTTAAACATTATGAAAAGATCAAATTTAAAATTTCTTGTGCTCAGCATTCTCTGCGTTTCTCTGCTGGCCACATCTTGTAAAAAAGACCCAGTCCCGGTTAACGAAGCCCAGGTTTTAGTTGACTATCTCGAATCAGCTGATTCACCACTAATGAAAGATTATGTAAGTACAGATATGCCAGCAATGATTCTGGCCAGCGATGTACATACCCTGAACCAAACCGGACAGGTGTATATCATTGATATCCGTGGTGCTACTGATTTTGCAGCAGGTCACATTGCTAATGCGGTGAATGTATCTACTCTGGATATGCTGACTCATGTAGATGGAGTTGATTTGACTACTTATGAAAAAGTAGCTATAGTATGTTACTCAGGACAAACAGCTTGCTGGACAACTTGTTTACTCAGAATTATGGGACATGGTAACGTTTATGCAATGAAATGGGGTATGTGCTCATGGCATGCTGATTTTGCCGGATCATGGCAAGGCAATATTACTAACTCACATGTTTCTGAATTTGTTTCAGAAGAAACAGCCAAAGGAGCAGCTGGTGATATGCCAACATTAACTACCGGATTCGAAACTGGTCAGGAAATTCTTGAGGCACGCGTTGCTGCTGTTTTCACTGAAGGTTTTGGTGCTGCCAAAGTAAGTAAAACTGAAGTATTCGGTGCATTAGACAGTTATTGCATTGCTAACTACTGGAGTGCTGAACATTATGCTGCACCCGGACACATTCCCGGAGCTATGCAGTATACTCCTAAACTATCAATGCAAGTTGGTGAAGATCTGAAAACTCTTTCAACTACCAAACCAGTTGTAATTTATTGCTATACAGGCCAAACCAGTGCCAACCTGACTGCCTATCTGCGCGTTTTAGGATATGATGCTAAGTCATTGCTATATGGAGTAAATGGAATGGCATATGATGAAATGGTTGCAGGATCAATGCCGCATTTCGGTGATGAGTATATTATGAATTACGATTACGTTCAGTAAAAAGTTTTCTCATAGGTTGAACCGAGCATAACAAAACAAAACCATTGTGACGCTTACAAGGATGATGTTTGTTGTGCTGGAGTAATCCGGCAAATTGAATAAATATTAACGGATGAACCGAGCATGACAAAAGGAACAATATTTTAACACACACGCAGCTGATTGTTTTTGTTGTGCGAGCTCCATCCGACAAGTAAAATTCAATATAAACGGATGAATTTAAAGGCTGTCTTCGGACGGCCTTTTTTTTTATGTGTAATGCGTCTATATTTATCCGGCAGGAAAATAAATATATTACCAAAATGTCTGATAAGCTGATCGATCAGGAAATCAATGATTTCTACAATGAAACTTCAGAGAACGATCGTTTGCTTTATGGATTAGGTCCGCTTGAATTTGAAAGAAACCAGGAACTAATTACTCGCTATTTACCAGCACAAAACAGTGTAATTGCTGACATAGGTGGTGGCCCTGGCATTTATTCTCAATGGCTGGCGAACAAAGGTCATACCCTACACCTGATCGACCCTGTTGCCAAGCACATAAAAGAGGCTAAAAAAAAGGCGGCTGCTATGCAAAATCCTTTTCAATGCCTATTGGGGGAATCAAGAAAGATTGACCTGCCGGATAATTCTGTTGACCTTGTTATTTCGCATGGTCCTCTCTATCATTTATTGGAAAAATCTGATCGAATAGACAGCCTCCGGGAGGCAAAAAGAATTCTTAAACCAGATGGTATCATTTTGGGGTTTGCCATAAATTACTCAGCATCCACATTGGTGGGTTTAATTCAGGGCTTAATTCATGATCATGATTTTTATGAATTATGCAAACAGGAGCTAAGCACAAGCATTCATATTGCACCGGCTAATATGGCGGGTATGCTGCCTTCAGCATATTATCACAAACCCAGTCAACTCAAAAAAGAAATTCTCTCTGCCGGATTTAATTTTCTGGAACTTCTGCCTGTGGAAGGGATTATCTGGCTTGATAATAAATATTTTGAGACCCGTTCTGATGCACTTAGAAAGGCTAATATGATGAGCTTACTACGGAATACAGAATCTGACACTGATTTATTAGCCCTAAGTCCGCATTTGATGATCGCTGCAAAAAATAAGATCTAAATGGTATTAACAACCTAAATTAGTAATTATTTGTAGTTTTGTCGCCATAACTGAGCCAAACAAACAAACATGAGACAGCACTTCTTATTAATAATCGCTATCGTCACAGTTTTCAGTATTAATGCAAAGAGCCAGTCATCAGTACCGGCTTTTGATGCTGCCATGGTGACAATCCAAAGCCCTGGATATGCCAGCCCGGGAGATTCATTTATAATAAAAGGAATCTTTAAAAATAATGGTACCGCTGTTCTAACTGATATTATTCTTAACTGGCAAGTTGATGACGGTGAGATACATAGCTACAAAAAAGGAGGAATGAACCTAAGTAAGAGTATTCGGGAAAATTTTGAGCATCCTGATCAGCTGATAGTTGACAAACAGCAGGATTTTACTCTTAAAGTTTGGGTCTCTGAACCAAATGGTGAAGAAGATTTAAAACATAGCAATGATACTCTGTCAAAAGTAATTCAGGTAGTTACTGAGTTTCCTGAACGAAATATCCTGATTGAGGAAGCAACAGGAGCATGGTGCGGTTGGTGTCCGAGAGGACCGATCACATACAGGGATGCTATCAAGCCAAATTATCCTAATACAATACTTGTCGCCTTACATAATGGTGATGACATGGCCATTGCCGATGGGAACACCGTTATTCAATCATATATCACAGGTTTTCCGAGTGGAATGATCGATCGTCGCAACCCTGGTGACTTCCCTTTTGGAATGTCAACAGGAGATTGGAGAACAGCTATCGAAATGATGGATCGCGATTTCACTCCCGTGGAACTAAACGTATATAACTATTTCTATCCCGACACTTATGAATGGCAGATTGATGTGGTAGTTGATTTTATTATTGATTATCAAGGAGATTTGCGATTGAATTGTTTCATTCTCGAAGATAGTGTTACCGGAACCGGCTCAGGATATGATCAGATCAATTACTACAATACGAGAACTGACATCCCTGAATTAACAGGTATTGGGAGTCCGATAGCAGGATACTACCACAATGATGTTGTGAGAGAAATGCTTGGCGGTCCATGGGGGCAAAGTGGTATCATACCTAATAAAGCTAAGAAAGGTGAACGTTATATATTTTCCAGAACTATCAAAGCCAAAACAGATCGCTGGAGAATGGAAAACATTCATCTGGTTGGTATTATTCAGGCATTTAACTCAAATGCGAGTTATCGTCCAATTCTGAATGCCAAAAAAAAGGAGGTCACTATGGCCACCGGGTATGATAGTATGGATATTATGTCAAGCATTCGGATTTACCCAAACCCAGTTGGTGATCAGGCAATACTGGAATTTAATAACAAGGAAAACGGGAAAGCCCGAATTGAGATCATTAATCTTACTGGCCAGACAATCAGAGAATTCAGTATTAATACAATAGAAGGCAAACAAAGCTTTGCACTCGATTGTAATTCCTGGGCAGCCGGGAGCTATTTTGTCAAAATGACTCAGGGAGACGCATGTCAGATAGTTAAGCTATTGAAGAATAATTAATTCTGGTAAGCTGGCACCTTTCGAGATCAATTACATTATCGTGCTGAGTGTTGTGTTGTTGTTCCAATAAGTTGGAATATTGACACTAATGATTTGCTCAGACACCTGTATTTTAAGGTTCTTTGTTGAGAATGTTATACTTAGCTTTTCGCTTTTCCCATCTTTCACGAGCATACTGTTGCATATCTATTATCCTGTCTTTCTCATCAATAATTTCTATACCTAATAAGGTTTCAATTATGTCTTCCATTGTAACAATTCCATCCATTCCTCCATACTCATCCACAATAAGCGCGATATGCTCTTTTTTTTCGAGTAAGATCTCCCATACGTTCATAAGTGTTTGAAATTCATGAACAACGACAATGTTTCTGCAAATATCCTGAAGTTTTAAATTAGCTTTTTCTTCAGCAAGTTTTTCAAATACGGTTTGACGAAAAACATATCCTGTTATATTCTCATCATTTTTTGAATAGACAGGAATGCGTGAATAATAAAGAAACTCCTTTTCTTTAAGAAATTCTCCCAATGACATATTCTCATTTGCCTTAATAACAACTACCCTGGGTGTCATTATTTCAGATACTTTAACATTTCGAAGCTGGATTAAATTCTGAATAATTTTATTCTCCTTTTCTTCAAAAATACCCTCTTCTGTTCCGATATTAGCCATCACGGATATTTCTTCTCTGCTCAAAGAGAGTTCATCTTTCTTCCGGAAAAATATTTTCGTTAAATAAGCTGTCATTATCACTAATGGAAATGTAATAACTACCATTGTATTAATAATTATTCCGGAAATCAATGCCAATCTTCTCCAATACCTTGCACCAATCGTCTTCGGAATTATTTCAGAAAAAACCAATATTAAAAATGTAAGTATAGTAGAAATAATCCCGAAAGATAATTCCCCGAACATCTTAGTTGCTTGAACTCCAACCCCTGCTGCACCAATAGTATGGGCAATTGTATTCAAAGAAAGTATTGCTGACAACGGTCTTTCTATATTGTTTTTAAGTTTGATAAATACTGTAGCTGATTTATGTCCACTTTCTTCTTTTACATTCAGGAAAGACACTGGCGTTGAAAGCAATACAGACTCCATTACAGAACACAGAAAGGAAACAAACAAGGCCAGGAATAAATAAAACAATAGAAGAATCATTACTAATTATTTAGATTATCTGATCTAAAGGTATTGATTTCAACCCTTTTCGACAACAGAATCAGGAGCATAATAATTTCCTTCTTGTCCTCATAGATAGTGCAAGCTGTTTTATTATACTTTCAGGTATTCTGCATTTGAAAATCCACCTCTTCAATAGTATCCCAAGCTAAGCGAAAGGCACCATCTACTACACAATAAATACCAGATAGTATTCTTTCGGTTCATTCTGTTACTTCCTCAGAAAAGCAGCACATCATCTGTTTACTTTTGAAGAAAAAAAATGAAACAGTTCATCAGTATTATCAGTCTGATCATCATCCTGACAAGCTCGATCTATGGTCAAAGTCATGTCAGCCTGAAACAATCTCAAAACAAGTCAATCTCAATTTCTCAAATCGACCGATACATCAATACCATTATGGAAACGAACCATATCTCCGGACTTGCAGCAAATATTGTTGTTGGAGACGAACTTGTTTGGAAATCTTCTTACGGACTGGCTAACCGTGCAAGCAATTTGACGGTAAGTGATGACACACCATTTCTGTGGTATTCAATGACAAAAAGCATTACAGGAGTGGCACTATTAAAACTGCTCGACTCAAAAGACATATCACTTGACTCTCCCATTAATGACTATTTGCCTTTCGAAGTAAAACATCCTAACTATCCTAATACAGCCATTCATTTTCGTATGCTGATGGCTCATGTATCCGGTATCCGGGACAACTGGTCAGTTCTGGATCAATTATTTACATACGGTGAGGACAGTCCGATTCAGCTTGGCCAGTTTTTAGAAGACTATCTCAGCCATGGTAAGCAGTATTACAACTCCGGGTTGAATTTCGGTAAAGAACCAGGGAAAGCGTTTTTATACAGTAATGTTGGAACTGCCCTTGCAGGATATCTTATTGAGTGTATTTCTGGTCAGAGATATGAGGATTACTGCAAAGAAAAAGTGCTGATTCCATTGGGAATGCTTAACAGCCATTTCAAACTATCTGAAATAAACCAGAGCGAACTGGCTGTTCATTACAATAACGCAGGTGTGGCCTATCAGGGAGTCGGACACATAAGTCTGCCATTAAATCCGGCAGGTTTCCTTCATTCAAGCAGCAATGAGATAGCTAACTGGCTCATCTTTTTACTTAACGATGGTAAGTTTAATGGGCAGGAAATTCTCGCAAAGGATCTGCTGGAGCAGATGTCAACACAATCTTATCCCGATATTAATCCCGCGACAGGTTTATTCATGGGATATGATCCCTTGTATCAGACCTGGGGTCATACAGGCGGATTGCCCGCTACAAAAATAAAAACATGCTACTTTGTGAATAAAGAAGAAAATTGGGGCATATCAGTTCTCACCAATGGATTCGGTGATCCCTATCCAATATTCTACTTTCTGATGCAGGCAGCCAAGGAATATGAGAAAATGTCAATCCAACATCTCGACATTGGTGATGAAAATGGGAATGGCATTGCTGAAAATAATGAATTACTCAAAATCAAGCTGGGAATTCGAAACAACACCCTCGATCGGTCTGATCCAATGCGTGTTGAATTAAGAAGTGATAATACTGGTATTGACTTTATTGTAAATCAATCTGACATTAGTTCAACCACCCCTGATGCTGTAATTTTCACCAATCAGGATTTTGAGATCAAACCGACTGATGTTGAGAATTGCGACCATATTAATATAGGAGCAGATTTCTACAAGCAAGACCAATTATTCTCATCCTCCACCTTTACTATTCCTGTTGGGTTAAAACACAGTCTGATTGTTCATGATGAGCATCATGCTCAGAAGAACGTGGCCAATTCAATATCAAGATATGAGGAGATTTTCACCGATCTGGATATCACATATACCTATTACGACATGACTTTGCGCGGGATGCCCAATCTTGAAATGCTCATGCAATATGAAACAGTTTACTGGATGACTGGTCTTGATAATTCAAATCACACCCTCCTCCCGGATGAAGAACAAGAGCTCCTTGGGTCCTTTCTTGACAATCATGGCAAGCTGTTTCTAACAGGACAGAACATCAATGATCAAATCGGACACACCAGTTTTTTTACAGATTATCTTCATGCAAGCTCTGCTGAAAACACATGGTCAGGCATTGATCGTGTGGTGGGTGTTTCATCAGAACCTCTTGGTGAAGGCATCAGCTTTTTTCTCTCAGGAGGAGAAAGCAATAACACACAGTATTCACCTGGAGCCATCCTGCCGGATGATGAAGCTGTTTCATTTCTTCAGTATTTCCACTCGAATAAAAGTTGTGGAATAAAATTCAAAGGAGATTACAAATTAATCTACCTCAGCTTTGGAATCGAAGGAGTGAACAATTATGAAATGGCTAAAACAATTATTGAAAGAGCTGAGATCTTTTTTAGCAATACCTCTTCATCTGAAATAATTGATCACCAAGCTCAAGTTTCAGTTTACCCCACCCCCTTCAATGATGCATTATTTATCTCAGTACCTGAACATGATAACAAACTCATACAAGTGAGCATGCTTAATCTGGATGGCCGGGTAGTTTTTAGATCAAAAATTCAGGCCTCAGGATCCAACTCAGACTTTGATATTAGCTCTCAGGAAAACTTCTCTGATCTTGACTCAGGGACATACCTAATACAAATACTAATTGGTAAGAAGCAATTCGTGAAGAAAGTTATTAAATTGTAAAAAATCCTAGACAAAACGGTTCTTATGAGAAGACTAAGTCTGCATTTGTTTTTCTTAACCATCATGTTTTCTCATGGAATCCAGTTTGTCTCAGGACAAAACACCAATTCCTCAAGCCAGGCCCCGACATTCTTGGAGGATATCAGACCTGAGATTATTCCAGAGCATATATCACAGTTACTCATCCGTTTGGATGCATCAAAGCTAAATAATGACACACAGGAAACAGTATGTATACAGCTGGAGCTGGCATTCAGTTTCTATAAAAGCAAACAATATGATCTGGCAAGGAACTACTTCAGACTGATAAATGATCAATCGGTTTCTTTAGCATCAGAAAAAGATCTTTTATGGTCGAAACTCGGCTTGGGATTAGTGCACTACGACCTCTCAGAATACCAGGAAGCTCTCAACATTTTTGAGACATGCAATCAGGATAGGGATACAATCTCAGATGACACACTACAGTCATACATCTCACGCTATTTGTCTCTTTGCTACCTGAATATTGGCAATAATAAAGAAGCTGAAAAGTGGACTTTGGATGCGCTTAAATATGCTCCGGAGTCTGAAATTCCCTTCCTCCAAAATGAGTTAATCAGGATACTGTTCTATCTTGACAAAAGAGATGATGCCATGAAACTGGCACGGTCTAATCTAGAGCTATTCATGCAATCAGGAGATTCTTTTGGTATTTGTATTGCATACACATCTCTTGGCCAGATTCTTTACCAGATCGGCGAAGAAACCGAAGCTCTCGAAGCCTGGGGAAACTGTTTCTCCCTGGCGCTTGAAAAAAAAGAATTTGAAGCTCTTGTATGGATAAGTAATACTCTCTATCGTCATTACAGAAGAACTGACGAAAAGGAACTGGCCTTGAGATACATAGAATACAATACACTGTATAAAGATTCAATTAATCTTAAAAATTCAAGAATAGAATTGGCCTTTGAAGCAGCGAGAACAAAGACTCTTCAAAAGCAACAGGAACTGAGTCTACTGGCAAAAGAGAAGGATCATGCTCAAGCTAAGATACAGAGAAACAAACTCCTGATGGCAGCCATATCCACTCTTCTATTACTAGTTCTGGCACTCCTCTTACTTTTCAGATACAGATCAAAAACAAAAGAGCAAAATCTTACTCTTGAGCTGAATCGGATGCGTCTGAATCCACACTTTATCTTCAACTCACTGAACAGCCTCCAGAAGTCTATGATACAGGAAGACTTCGAAGCATCAAACCGTTATCTGACAAAGTTTGCCCGTTTGATGCGGGAGACTCTCGATCAGTCGATGGAATCATTTATTCCTTTATCAAGAGAAATAAGCTTCTTGGAAAACTACCTCGATTTGGAGAACCTCAGATTTAACAATAAGTTTTCTTTCCAAATAAAACTTGATCATGAAGTGGATGAATCTGATGTGTTAATTCCCTCAATGCTAATACAGCCTATAGTTGAAAACTCAATATGGCATGGCCTTTTACCTCTGGAAGGAGCCGGGAATATTGAAATCTCTTTTTCATGGAATGAAACCGGAAATCTTATTAAATGTGAGATCTCTGATAATGGCATCGGCAGGAAGAAAGCGGAGAGTCTGAAATCTGAGAACTCAGGTCCTTACACCAGCAAAGGGACTAAAATCTTAAAAACCAGAATCAGTATCATGAGAAAACTATTCCATTCAAGATGTACTCTGGAATACTATGATTTGCAAAACAATAATGGAGAACCTATCGGGACAAGGGCAGTTCTGATTTTACCTACAAAGAATTAATAATCATGCGAACAATCATAATAGATGATGAACAGGATGCGCTTGACAACCTAAATTTTTTGCTTAAAAAATATTGCTCATCTGTTGAAGTAATTGCCAGTTTTACATCTGCCCGGGCAGCAATAACACGGCTCGCCGAGCTCGAGTTTGACCTGCTTTTTCTTGATATTGAGATGCCTCAATTAAGTGGCTTTGACTTTCTTGACCGACTACAAAAAACTGATTTTCAATTGATTTTTGTCACATCCTACAATCAGTATGCCTTAAAAGCTTTCAGATACAGTGCTCTTGATTATATATTAAAACCTATTGACATTGAAGAACTTCAATCTTCAGTAGAAAAAGCAAATCAACGATCGAAGCAGCACTACCCTGTTCAGCCACATCTTGATCAACTTAAGCAATTCAATCAAGGATTGGCTATTGACAGAATTGCACTCCCTCTGACTAATGGCTATAAATTTGTACCCCTGGCCTCCATTTCAATAATTGAAGCTGATGGCAGATATTGTAAGGTATTTTTTACCAACCCGGATCCTCTGTTAGTATGTATAAATCTTAAAGAATTCCAGGAATTACTCGAATCATCCAACTTCTTTCGAATTCACCATACTTATCTGATTAATCTGAATCATATGTCGGGATACAATCGCAGTGATGGTGGATGGGTTGAGATGGAAAATGGCAAATCAGTGCCAGTCTCACGCCGCAAGAAACCAGTATTTGAACAAATGCTAAAAACTCTCTTACCTGGTAAAAAAGGATAATTATTTTATCGTCAATTGTGAAGAGCTTCCTATTATTCGACTCACAGATCCCGTTAATGTAGACGGCGTTTTGCCATTGATTACTGGTATCATCCGATAGGAAATACCATATAAACCAGAAATGACAATTCCTGCTCTGAAATTAACTACTTTCGTTCCCAATTGTATTATCACCATGTATTGGAAAAAACCGTGGTTTCAGTTTGCGATATTGATGCTTTTAGCTTTTGTCTGGGGTAGTTCTTTCATCCTGATGAAGATAGGACTGAAAAGCTTCACCTCATACCAGGCTGCTGCAATCAGGATATTGCTGGCATCTCTGTTATTATTACCCCTGTCAATCAGGAGCATGAAACAACTGAGGCGCAGAGACCTTTCCAGTCTGCTCGTTGCCGGATTCATAGGCAGTTTTATCCCAGCCTTTCTTTTCATGAAAGCTCAAACGCAAATTGATAGTGCACTGGCCGGGATGCTCAATTCTCTTACTCCGGTTTTCACCCTCATTATTGGGATGCTATTCATGAGAACGAAAACAAAATGGACACAAATACTTGGATTGATTCTTGGCCTGGCAGGAGCATTAGGCTTAATTTCTGATGGTGAAATGATCAGTCTTAGTAATATTAATTCCTATTCATTATATATTGTTCTTGCGACCATGTGTTATGCCACCAGTGTTAATGTCGTAAAAACTAAACTCACTCATTTATCAGGAATACAGATTACTTCATTGTCTTTCATGTTCCTTTTGCCTGTATCACTCATTTTTCTACTAACAACCGACTTCCAACCAGTTTTCGCAAGTGAAGGATGGATATGGCACCTCAGTGCACTGGCAATTTTAGGAATAATCGGTACAGCTTTGGCTATGTTACTCCTTAACAGCTTAATTAGATATACCTCTGCTGTTTTCACCTCATCCGTAACATATATTATACCAATATTTGCCATTATTTGGGGCCTCGTTGATGGTGAAAATATTACAGCACTTAGTCTCATCTTCATGTCTGTTATTCTCGCCGGAGTCTATCTGATTAACAAGCGATCCAAAGCAAATAAATCAGAACCAGAACTCATTCCCGGAAAGAATCTCAAATCTACTTAATATCATCAGATAGAAGAAGTGATTTGGCACAACGGAAATATTGCACCAGGGAATCTGCTTACCTATCCCCGATCATCAGAATCAGGTTGGATATACGAAGTGCTGCGTATAAAGGATCATTGCCCTGTTTTCTTTAAACAACATTATGACCGCCTGATTTCGGGCACTAAAATATCCGGAACATCTTTAAGAAGTTCAGAGCATGAAATCCTGGAGGGTATTTTCAATTTGCTAAACTCAGCAGAAAACAGTGAAGGAAACATCCGAATCCAGGTCGAAATTGGATCAGGCACTATTATGATTGGATTTATTCCTCACAAATACCCTGATCCTGAAGAATTTATCAAGGGAGTTTCTACTGGCACTATCCTGATGGAAAGAACAGATCCGAATATTAAAACCTGGAATCTAAATGTTCGTGAGGAAGCTGATAGAATCATTAAATCATCAAAACTTAAAGAGGTAATTCTGCTGGATAATTCAGGTAATTTAACAGAGGGCAGCAGATCAAACATCTTTGCTGAAAAGAAGGGATGTCTCTACACACCACCACTGGCAAGTGTTTTACCGGGAATAACCAGGCAAATAATAATCGATCTGGCAAATAGTTTGGGAATTCCTGTTATTGAGCAAACCATCTCCTATCCGGATTTAGAAAGTTTTGACTCTTTTTTCCTTACCGGAACTTCACCCGGAGTTCTTCCGATCAACATAATTGACCAATATATGTTTAACAATAAATCTGATAAATGTGCCCTTTTAAGAAAGGCTTATGAAAACAGAATTGAGGAAAACATTAAAGAAATAAAACAATTGTACATACAAGATTAGCATGAGCAAAACTAAAACCTATGATTTCGACAAATTGGTAGCCCGAGAAAATACTAATTGTGTAAAATGGGATCTGAGAGAAACGTTTTTTGGAAAGGCTGATATATTACCTCTTTGGGTAGCTGACATGGATTTTGAAACCCCTGACTTCATTATTGAAAAAATAAAGGACAGGATGGAACATCCGGTTTTAGGATATACAATTCGTCCGGATTCTTTTAATGAGGCATTTATTCAATGGGCCAAACAAAAATATCAGTGGGATGTGGATAAGGAATGGATGAATTTCTCACCTGGGGTTGTTTCTGCTGTCACTCTGGCTGTTATGGCATGTACCCTCCCTGGAGATGAAGTCATTGTTCAACCTCCTGTATATTTCCCTTTCTTCCGCTGCGTAAAAGGTCTTAATCGGGTTCTTAAACACAATCCCCTGCGTGAAAAAGATGGCAGGCTATGCATGGATCTGGAACATCTTGAAGAAATTATTACACCTAAAACCAAAATGCTTATTCTATGTAATCCCCATAATCCGGGAGGATCAGCATGGAATGAAAATGAGCTGAAAGCCCTTGGAGATATATGTGAAAAGCATCAAATTTTGGTTCTCTCTGATGAAATACATTCAGACCTTGTTTTTGAACCACATAAGCATATTCCATTTGCGAAAGCAGTACCATCCGGCAGGGTTAAGTCTATTACCTGCATGGCAGCTTCAAAGTCTTTCAATCTCGCCGGAATGAGTACCTCACTGGTCATCATTCCTGACAAGCAAACATTCAAGCTTTATAATGAAATGTTGCAAACAGTTCATATTAACATGGGCAACATACTGGGTAGCATTGCTACTGAAACAGCTTATGCTGAGGGATGGAACTGGCTTCATCAGCTCATGGATTATTTGACAGCCAATCGGGATTATCTTTCAAATTTTGTTAAAATCCGTCTTGATTCTGTTCGAATGCTGATGCCTGAAGCAACTTATCTGGCCTGGCTGGATTTAAGCAAAACAGGACTCTCTGAAGAAGATTTGAATAAACTTATGGTTGAAAAAGCGGGAGTTGCTCTTAATTCAGGAACCATGTTTGGTCAGGGAGGGGAAGGTTTTATGAGAATCAATTTTGCCTGTCCAAGATCCATTCTAACAGAAGCCCTTGAGAAAATAGAAAAAGCATTAAATACAGTTTAAACGGATCCGGGTAATCAATATACCACAGACTTTTCTCTAAATTCAGGTCTCATATGTACCATATTTTCAGGATACTCCGGGCCTGAACAGAACCTGAAACCTAAAAAGGCTACGGTGAGGAGAATCAATCTTCTCAGCACCCGATCCAAGAACAGAACGATCAAGGTAATAATACCTGTTCAGCTTGCATTCAAAACTAAGTTGTTCTGAGATTCTCCATCTCAAGCATAGGTAAGCCCTGTATCCATTACCTGAAAGAACTGGTATACTCATCTGATAATACAGATCCGGCTCATAACGATACATCAATGGAGAATCAGGCCCCATGCTATGAATTAAAACTCCTGTACGATAAGTCAAATCTATGTTTGTAAGTTTTCCCCCAAGGTCACAGGCCACATAATATCCATGCATTTCAGATGGCTTAATACTCAGGTCAGATGCCGCTCCCAATTCGTATATCAGAAATAAGCTACCCGTATCTAATTCTTTGCGATACCTAGCCAGGGCAGACATCTCTCTTCCTTTCAGAGTAATTCTGAAATCTGTCTGATAATCATCATACTGTTTTTTACTCAAACCAAGCCTGAAACTATAATCCTGAATTGGTCTGGTCAATCCTTGCCGCCACCAGCTTGACTCCTTAATCATCCAATCAGAATGCAGAATCCATTTCTTTCGTAAATGGAATTGGTAATTAACTCTGAGGCATATTTTATCAGTAAACAGTTGATCAGATCCATCCAGACTGGTATAACGTTTAAAGTATGCTGATCCGGCATTTTGGAAAAAGAACATGAAGCGATGACGGTCGCTACCGAAATAGCTCAGGCCTAAACAGGTAGCCAGACCACTGGTATCACAGATTGACATCTCTCCAAAGAACATCCCTCCCGGTATTTTTATTTTCGTGAATCCTCCCAAACGAAACACTTTTTCTTCGAAATATTTGAGCTCCACACACCCTCCTCCAACCTGCATTCCATCAGTCCTGTATTCAATAAGCATACCTTCAGCTTGCTCATCAGCCTGCCCGACTCGCTCGATTTCTGTTTTCGTTCGATGATAGCCAGATCCCTGGAACTTCAGTAAATTTCCCTTGTCCACCAGGGCATCGATCCTTTTATCAGAGAAAAACCCAGTCAGTTTCCATCCTTTTTTCTTCCATTCTATTCCTCCACCCCTTAAAAAACGATCCTCATTTGAAGTAGAATTCGCCTTAATACCTCTGGCTCTGAATACCAGTAAATGAGGATCCATATTCCATCCAAAAAAGGCTAATCTTGTTGAAAATAGCAATCCCAAACCATGGTCGAGACTATAATCTCCAAATACAAGTTTAAGTTCCTGCCGGATGGGTTCTATTTCCAATCCGGCAGTTTGATGATCGGTAAAGGGAATCATTGATTCACCTGGGTCACTCTCAGCCAATGAATAAAAACAAAAATTCCTTCCTTTTACAGCAGCCCGGAATCTACTCTGCCAGGGAGATCCCGGATACACTACTTCATCCTTGGAATAACCAGCCTTTTTTTCGAGAACTCTTCCCATTGTCAACATAAACTGCATGCTGAGATCTTGATTATAATAATACTTATTACCAATGCTATCACCTGGTTCATTTTCCACCACAGTTTCAATTAGCTCAAGGATATCGACATCTTCCAATTCAATTCCAAGATCCATCAAACTTGACATCAGACTCATTGTTGTCCAGGGATCCGGCAGCCACTGAGCCCTGACCCCCGAAAGACTGCCAATAAGAATCAGCAGATGCATTATCAATTTTATCCTTCTCATCGAATCCAGCTAAAGGTGCTTGAAGGGGCAAGTCCGAATAAAGAACTTGTCTCAACAATAATCCGAACAGAAAAATTCTCATTAGTGAAGGCATAGCCTAAACTCATTCCGGCAGGATTAAGAATAAGTCCGGCGAACAAAGCATGACTTTTGTTCAATGTCCAGAATAAACAGGAATACATCCTGAGTTTGTGACCACTCATCGCAACAAATCCCAGTCCGAACCATTTATCCCTCTCAAAGTTAAACTGATATTGGCTATGAATAAACAAAGGTGGTTTTGAAGGAGATCTGCTGAACAAACTGCTCAGGTGATCAATATTTGTTCTAATATATTGTTGACTTGTCAGTCTGATCAGAAGAGTATTCGAACTGCTCCACAACAAAGCAACTGGATTTCTCTTAGGAGTGGCAGTAATCTGAGTCACCAGTCCGGTTTGGACAAAAATCCAGGAGCTTAGCCATTTACCCACTGATAATCTGATGCCATGGACCTGCATTCCCGGTTCAGCCAGTAAAGAATACGAAGCCTTCAATCTACTCGACATGAAAGTCGTTTCCGCCTCAAGCCCGGTATACAATAAATTTGAAACGGCTAAAGGCTGGTCGAAACGGATTGAAAGGATGTCTCGCTCTTGCATCAGGTGTTTGGACAGGTGAATTTCCTGCCAGCCTGTAGACAATACAGAACCAGCCACCTGGGCTGAACAAGGAGCTAATAAGGTGACCCAAAAGAAGAAATTAATGGAAAAAAATACCGGATTCATCTATACTGTTTACAAGTATAGATGAATCCGGAGACCTGAAATGGAAATTAATTGGTCTTAAATTTGAATTTAATTTCTGCAAGACCCTCATTTGCTTTGACAATCTTCTGAGCAAGAGAGGCTTTGAAGTCAATAACTTTTTTATGCATTTCCTCATCTCCCGTACCTATAATCTGAGCTGCCAGAATCCCTGCATTCTTGGCACCATCCAGAGCAACTGTGGCTACTGGTATCCCTGATGGCATTTGAAGAATGCTTAATATTGAATCCCAACCATCAATAGAGTTAGATGATTTTATTGGTACTCCGATCACTGGGTTTGGTGTTAATGCTGCTATAACACCGGGAAGATGAGCAGCCCCTCCCGCACCGGCAATAATAACACGAACACCTCTGTCATACGCACCTTTAGCAAATTCCATAGCTTTCTCTGGTGTACGATGAGCAGAAAGAGCATTAATTTCAAAAGGAATTTCAAACTCGTCGAGTATCTGCGCTGCTCCTTGCATTATTGGCATGTCAGATGTACTCCCCATTATAATACTAACTCTTGGCTTCATAGGATTCCTAATCGATTGTTTTTGATAATGTAATGTATTATAGAAATACCATTCTTTTTATAGCTTTGCAAGGTACAAAAATCAACTGATCCAATTGATATGAACGAGGTAAAAGTACTGGACAAGACATTCAGAAAGAGCATCTCTCATGATAAAATTATGGAAACTGTTGCCCGTATGGCTGCTGATATGGATCGTGACCTTATGGGAAAAGACCCTCTTTTCTTATCAATTTTGAATGGAGCCTTTATTTTTTCTTCCGACCTGTTCAAAATGCTACAAATGCCATGTACTATTTCCTTCGTGAAATTTGCTTCCTATGCAGGAGACAGCTCAACTGGGAAGGTCAAAGAGCTAATCGGATTATCGGAGGACTTAAAAGGAAGAAACATTGTCATCCTGGAAGATATCATTGACACAGGTCTTACTATGCAACAATTTCTGCCAGTACTGGAGAAGAAAAAGCCGGCAAGTGTCAGAATCGCTAGTTTGCTTTATAAACCCGAAGCCTTCAAAGGAAGTTACTCAATTGACTACATTGGTATGTCAATTCCAAATGATTTCATTGTTGGTTACGGCCTTGACTACAAAGGATACGGAAGAAACCTCAAAGCCATTTATACAGTTATTTAATGAACCCTTATTAAAGTATGATTCACCTTATACTATTTGGACCTCCGGGTGTCGGAAAAGGCACCCAGTCTCAACGTATTATACAACATTTTGATCTGCTCCACATTGCTTCAGGAGATTTATTAAGAATACAGATTATGAATCAATCTGATCTGGGAATAAAAGCAAAACTTTATATGGATAAAGGAGAGCTTGTCCCCGATGAAATTGTAATCAGTATGATAGAAAGTATTCTTAGCTCTCTGGATGGCAAGAATGGAGTTGTTTTTGATGGTTTTCCACGCACACCACCACAAGCCGAAGCGCTTGACGGCTTATTAAAATCAAGAGGTGAAGAGATTTCAGCCCTTGTTGCTCTCAAAGTTCCTAAAGAAGAGCTGGTGAAACGTTTAGAATCCCGGGGCTTAACATCAGGCCGGGCTGATGACTCCAGCATAAAAACCATTGAGAACCGTTTAAAGGTATATGACAATAAAACCTCCCCCGTTATAAAACATTATAGCGAACAGGGAAAATATCACCCGGTTAACGGAGTTGGGATGATTGATGACGTGTCAAAACGCCTGATTGATATTATTGAACCGATTGTGGAAGCAATTTAATTTATGGCAGATAGCAATTTCATAGACTACGTAAAAATATTCAGCCGTTCAGGAAACGGGGGAGGAGGATCATCTCATCTGCGTCGACAGAAATATATGCCCAAAGGAGGACCTGACGGAGGTGATGGAGGACGTGGCGGACATGTAATTGTGAAAGCCAATAAGCAACACTGGACCTTACTCCATCTAAAATATAACCGACATGTATTTGCCGGAAATGGTGGTAATGGAAGTCGTGAACAAAGGTCTGGATCTGATGGTGATGATAAAACTATCGAAGTTCCTTTGGGTACAGTTGTTCGCGATGTCGAAACCGGAGAACTATTATTTGAAATTACAGAGGAAGGTCAGGAGGTAATCCTAATGAAAGGGGGCAGAGGGGGTTTGGGAAATTATAATTTTAAAACCTCGACAAACCAAACACCAAGGTATTCCCAGACAGGCGAATCTGGAATTGAAGGTTGGGTTATTTTGGAACTTAAAGTGCTTGCTGACGTTGGCCTCGTTGGCTTTCCGAATGCAGGTAAATCAACTCTGCTGTCTGTTGTATCAGCGGCCAAGCCCAAAATTGCCAACTATCCCTTTACCACCCTGGTTCCTAATCTGGGTATCGTTTCATACCACGACAATCAGTCATTTGCTATGGCTGATATTCCAGGGATTATTGAAGGTGCTCATGAGGGTAAAGGCCTGGGTCTTCGCTTTCTGAGACATATTGAACGAAATTCTGTTCTCCTTTTTATTGTACCTGCTGACAGCAAAGATATCCGGGAGGAATATAATATTCTCCTCAAAGAAATTGAGCAATATAATCCTGAATTATTGGATAAACGTCGGGTATTAGGAATTTCTAAAGCCGATTTGCTTGACGAAGAGCTGACCGAGGCATTGTCTCAGGATTTGCCTGATCTGCCGCATATTTTTTTCTCGGCCCTTAGCCATTATCAGCTTGACCCTTTGAAAGATATGTTATGGCAGGCTTTGCATATGTAGCAAGATGATTGAGCAACTTATTCAATTTGATCAGAAACTTTTCACCCTACTGAATGGCTGGGGAATTCCGTTTTTCGACCCTGTGATGCGTTTAGCCTCCGCAACATGGATATGGATCCCAGTATATTTATTTCTAATTCTGTTCATGCTAAAATCCGGCAGGAGAAAAGGGATATGGGCAGTGATTTTTTTAATCATTACATATTTCCTTACAGAACAGCTTTCTGTTCATGCATTTAAAGAAGTTTTCGAACGTTTGCGTCCCTGTCATGATCCTGATATGGCAGAGAGAGTTCGCTTAGTAGTAAATAGTTGTGGTGGCCGTTTTAGTTTTGTATCAACACATGCCACTAACGCATCTGGCTTAGTTGTTTTCAGCATATTGTTTTTCATGAAAAAATCATTCACCTGGCCCCTTCTAATCTGGGCCTTAATCGTCAGTTACAGCCGAATTTATGTGGGTGTCCACTACCCTGGTGATATACTCGGCGGCTGGATTCTTGGTACTATTATCGGATTGCTTACTTTTGCACTTTTCAAACTAATTTATCAAAGACAATTATTAAATGGCCCCACAAGTAAAGAAAATTGAGATCCATACCCATCCGGAAGGTGAAGAAATTTATCTTAAGGAAATTAGTGAATTTGATGAAAGGGGAAATTTAATTCTTCAAGAAGAGTACCTGCCGGATGGCAGCATTGAAAATAAAACTGAATCCTGGTATGATGGTGACAATCGCATTCTTGAAGAGAAGCAGTATACAGATGAAGGAGTTTTGGCCGATCATAAGAAATACAATAGGAATGAGCAGGGTGAGCTGCTAAAAGTAGAAATCGCCTATCAGGATGGTTCAAAAGCTTTTCAAACTTCACACATCGACCCTGATTCACTTCTGGAGACTATTGAAGAAAAAGACGAAGACGATGAACTGGAATTCAGAGAGTTAAATCAATACAACTCTGACAAACAATTATTAAGTAAGGAAGTTTACGACTTTAACAATAAGCTGAAAGAAGCTTTTACTTATGAATATAATAGTGATGGGAACCTTGTAAAAAGGGCTCAGTTTGATCACAAACGTAAACCCGAGCTGCAAACAGAGTATAAGTACAATGAAAATGGCTTAATGGTTTATCGTGCTAATCGCAACCGCAAAGGTAAATTATCTGATTTTCTCAAAGTAGAATACGACAGTAAAGGTCAGGTAGTTAAACAGAGCTTTAGCGACAATTTCTTTTTTGTTTTTGAATATGACACAAATGGAAATGCTGTTCTGGAGGAACGCTTATCTGCCAATAATGAGATGGAGTATCAGAGCCGCTTCGAATATGATGAAAACAAGCAGTTGATCAAGGAAATCAATGCTGGTTTTACCAGAGAACTGACCTATCACTATCACAAAGCCTAACAAAAAAGGTCTCACCAAACCAGCTGAAACCCAGCAGTGTTAATAGTTCTGTTGAAAACCTGATTCCAAATCGGGGGGGCTTTTTATTATCTTTGTACTTATGGCAGAAAAGAAGATTGAACAATATTCAGAAGAATCTATTAAGACTCTATCGCCAAGAGAGCATATTCGCTTAAGACCTGGTATGTACATTGGTAAATTGGGTGATGGTTCTTCGCATGACGACGGAATTTATGTTCTGCTCAAAGAAGTGATCGACAACTCTATTGATGAGTTCATGATGGGGAATGGTAAGGTAATTGACATATCCATTGAAGAACGGGAAGTATCTGTACGCGATCATGGAAGGGGAATCCCTCTTGGGAAGGTAGCCGATGCAGTATCCAAAATGAATACAGGCGCAAAATACGACTCCAAAGTTTTCAAAAAATCTGTTGGTTTGAATGGTGTTGGATTAAAAGCTGTGAATGCATTAACCAGTTCATTTGTAATTCGCTCTTTCAGAGAAGAACAAGTAAAGGAAGTTACTTTTACTCAAGGTAAGCTGATAGATGATAAAAAGCTTGCAAAGACTGAAGAAGAATCAGGAGTTGAAATAAGTTTTGTTCCTGACAAAAATATTTTTGGCAGCTATCGTTATCTGAATGAGTATGTTTCTAATATGCTCAAAATTTATGTATACCTGAATGCTGGTTTGACCATTCGTTTTAATGGGGAGAAGTTTTTCTCACGTTATGGCTTGCTGGATCTGTTACAATCCAAAATGAGCCAGGAGGGTTTATACCCGATTATCCATTTGAAAGAAGAAGATATTGAAATAGCAATTACTCATGGAAACCAGTATGGAGAAGAGTATTATGCTTTTGTGAATGGGCAGCACACCACACAGGGAGGAACCCATTTATTAGCCTTCAGAGAAGCTCTGGTAAAAACGATTCGTGAGCATTATCAAAAAGATTTCGATGCATCTGACATTCGTGCATCTGTGGTTTCGGCCGTTAGTATAAAAGTAGAGGAGCCTGTTTTTGAATCTCAAACGAAGACTAAGCTGGGGTCAAAGGATATCGGGCCCAATGGAATAAGTATCCGTAACTTCATTGTAGACTTCCTTAAGAAACACCTTGACAATTATCTACACAAAAATCCAGAGGTTAAAGAAATATTGTATAGAAAAATTCTGGATTCAGAGAAGGAGCGAAAGGCCATTTCGGGTATTAAAAAGATTGCCCGGGATAGGGCAAAAAGAGCTTCACTTCACAACAAAAAACTGAGGGATTGCAAAATTCACTACAATTCAAAGAATGACCGCCGACAAGAAACCTCAATTTTCATCACAGAGGGTGACTCAGCATCAGGCTCCATTACAAAATCACGTGATGTAGCAATACAGGCAGTTTTCAGCTTGAAAGGGAAACCTAAAAACACTTTTGGTGAAACCAAAAAGCTGGTGTATGAAAACGAGGAGTTTAATTTACTTCAGGCAGCACTTAATATCGAGGAAGGCATTGAAGATCTGCGATATAACAATGTAATTATTGCCACCGATGCAGATGTGGATGGAATGCACATACGCTTACTTCTGCTTACTTTCTTCCTTGAATTTTTTCCTGATCTAATCAAATATCGACATCTGTATATTCTACAAACTCCCTTATTCAGGGTAAGGGATAAAAGAAAATCATACTATTGTTATAGTGAGACTGAGAAAACCCGGGCCATAAAAAAGCTCAAAGGAAAACCTGAAATTACCCGATTCAAAGGTCTCGGTGAAATATCACCCGACGAATTCAAATACTTTATTGGGCAAGACATTCGTCTTGAACCTGTTCTCTTAAGGAAGGAGGATGCCGTTCAAAAAATGCTTGAATTCTATATGGGAAAAAACACACCCGAGCGACAGGAATTCATAATTGACAATCTGGTAATTGAAGAAGATACAGTGATGACTGAATAAGGAAGCAGAGTAACATGACCAAAGAACAAAACTTAGATAATATACCTGAAGAAAATCATGAGCAGGATCTTAATCCGGAGAACGGTAATGGTCGTACTAAAGAGATTACCCATCTCCCCGGAATGTATAAAACCTGGTTCCTGGAGTATGCCTCATATGTAATTCTGGAAAGAGCCGTTCCTCATCTCTATGATGGACTTAAACCAGTACAACGCAGAATTCTTCATTCAATGCGACGTCTTGATGATGGCAGGTTTAACAAAGTTGCTAATGTGATTGGGCACACTATGCAATTCCACCCACATGGAGATGCCTCAATAGGAGATGCTTTGGTTCAACTGGGCCAGAAAGAACTACTGATTGAAACTCAGGGAAACTGGGGAAATATTCTCACTGGTGACAGAGCTGCAGCGCCGAGATATATTGAGGCACGACTCTCTAAATTTGCTCAGGAGGTAGTTTTCAATCCCAAAACTACAGAGTGGAAATTATCATACGATGGTCGAAATAAAGAACCGGTTAACCTGCCAGTTAAATTTCCATTGCTTCTGACGCAAGGGGTAGAAGGTATCGCTGTTGGTCTGGCTTCCAAAATTCTTCCGCATAATTTCATTGAACTCATAGATGCCACAATTGCCTACCTTAAAAATGAAGAGTTCACTATCCTGCCGGATTTTACCACAGGCGGAAATGCTGATTTCAGCAAATACCAGGATGGACTCCGTGGTGGTAAAATTCGTATCAGAGCAAAAATTGTCAAACAGGATAAAAGAACACTGGCTATTACCGAGATTCCCTTTGGTAAAACCACCAGCAGTCTGATCGACTCTATCATTTATGCCAATGATAAAGGCAAAATCAAAATCAAAAAGATAGATGACAATACTGCAGCAAAAGTAGAGATTCTGATTCACCTGGCTCCAAATGTATCAACCGACAAAACAATTGATGCATTGTACGCCTTTACAGATTGTGAAATCTCTGTATCTCCAAATTCATGCGTAATATCTGATGACAAACCACGTTTCCTCGGTGTTACACATATGCTTCAAACTTCTGCAGACAATACCGTTGCCTTGCTGAAGGAAGAATTATTGATCAGGAAAAGAGAATTAGAAGATGACTGGCATAATTCATCACTTGAAAAGATATTTATTGAAAATAGAATTTACCTTCTGATAGAGGAATGTGAGACCTGGGAATGTATCATCAAAACCATTGACAAAGGATTGAATCCTTTTAAAAAACTACTACAAAGACCTGTCACTGAAGATGATATCACAAAACTTACCGAAATAAAAATAAAGCGAATTTCCAAATATGATGCTTTCAAAGCAGATGATCATATCAAGGCTATAGATAAGGAGCTCCTGATTGTACAAAATCATCTTAGCAATCTCATAATATATGCCATTGACTATTTTAAAGGATTGAAAAAAAGGTACGGTAAGGGGAAAGAGAGAAAAACAGAAATACGAAACTTCGATAATATTGTGGCAACCAAAGTTGTAGTTGCCAATGAAAAGCTCTACGCTAATTTTGATGATGGTTTTATTGGAACATCCCTGAAAAAAGACCAATTTCTCTTCGAATGTTCTGACATTGATGAAGTAATCATTATTCGTAAAGATGGATCATACCTTATCACTAAGGTTGCTCCCAAAGCCTTTGTGGGTAAGAATATTCTGCATGTAAGCGTATTCAAAAAAAATGACGCCCGAACAACCTATAACCTTACTTATCGAGATGGTAAGAATGGCCATTCATATATAAAAAGATTCGCAATAAAAGGAGTTACCCGCGATAAAGAATATCAACTGACAAAAGGAACCACCGGATCGCGAATTACCTATTTATCCGTTAATCCAAATGGCGAAGCTGAAGTAATCAGGGTTGTTTTGAAGCCCAAACCAAAATTAAAGAAGCTCAATTTCGAATTTGATTTCAGTGAACTGGCGATAAAGAATAAAAACGCCATGGGCAATATTCTTACGAAGCATAGTGTTCATAAGATCAGTCTAAAAGAAAAAGGAGTTTCAACTCTTGGAGGAAGACAAATATGGTTTGACGGAGATGTCAACAGGCTCAATGCTGATTCGCGAGGAATATACCTTGGAGAATTCACCGGAGACGATCGCATTCTGATTATAACCAAAAGAGGCAGTTTCAGACTCACGAATTATGATCTGAGCAATCATTTTGATGAAGAAATTTTACTTATTGAGAAATTTGATTCCTCCAAAGTATATTCTTGCATATTCTTTGACGCTGACCAGAAATTCTATTATTTGAAACGCTTCCAGATTGACGGCTCTACCAATGGGAGGCCTCAAACATTTGTTGGTGATAATCCTGATTCAATCCTTATTCATCTAATAGAAGATCTTTTACCCAATATTGAGATTTGCTTCGGCGGTAAGAACTCAGAGAAAGAAAACGAAAAGATCTTTGTTGCGGAATTCATAGCTCTTAAAAGCTTCAAGGCCCGAGGTAAACGTCTGACAAACCATGAAGTTGAAAAGATTGTCAAACTCGAATCTACCGAACCAGACCCTGAACTGATTGATTCAATTTATGGTGAAGGATTTTTCACAATTCATCAAGAAGAAACTGCTCTGGAAGTGGAGGATTATGAAACCCTCACCAAATCAGATTCAGGCAATAAGGAAACTACCGTAATTCCTGAAAAACTGACCGAGAAGAAAGCAGAGAAAGAAACAAAAACAGTGGATAAGAGTAAGAAACCTGATGATAAAATTAAATCTCCCAAAACCACTGAAGAACAGAATCGGGATGATGATGATGACAATTCTTCAGCACAGATGACTCTTGAATGGTAGACGAAACAACAAATTGCCTGGTAATCATGGGATTCATGGGTTCAGGGAAATCAACCCTGGGGCGTTCACTTGCTAAAAGCTGGCAGTGCGACTTTACCGATCTTGATCATTATATTGAGGCCAGTACACAAATGAGTATATCCCGCATCTTTGAATTACATGGTGAATCTGGATTCCGAAAAAAAGAACGCCTGGCATTAATTGAAATCTTGCGATCACCAATACCGAAAGTTTTGTCTCTTGGAGGAGGTACACCCTGTTTTCTGAACAACATGAATGAAATTAATAATCTTTCCAGAAGCGTGTATCTGAAACTTTCGCCAAAAGAATTGACAAGACGCCTGCATAGATCTCATAATCCACGTCCCTTGCTAGCCGGGAAATCAATATCAGAATTGGAAGAATACATACAAAAAGAACTATGCCATCGAGAACAATACTACGGATTAGCCAAACATATCATCGAATCTGACAGTATCAGAACAGAAGATCTAATCACCTTTCTCCCCAGACTTTAACAACTTGCTCTTCTCATCAAAATCCAGTGCTTTCCAAAGAGCTGCAGTCATCTGTTCTTCCACATCGCCAAATCGATCCTGATAGTCTTCGATGCTTCTGCGTATCACACCATGCGCTTCCTCACGGGAATATATATGTGTAATTTCAGTCTTCTTTTTTGAAAGACCAGGCATATCCTTATATGTCAAGAAATAGTGTCTCAACCTGGCAATAAGAGTTTCAGGAATGTACTCTATATCACGCCAATGCTGATATACTTCATCATTTTTCATAATGGCAATTATCTTATCATCAGCTTCACCACCATCAATCATTCTGAATCCTCCGATAGGAATTGCTTTCACTAAAAGATTACCATGTTCAATATGTCGTTCAGTAAGAACGCAAATATCTAAGGGATCCCCATCACCCATAAGCTCTTTTCGTCCGGTTTTTGCCCGGCATAAATTCGCAACTCTCTCCCAGCAATATGTCTGAGGAATAAATCCATAGAGAGCTGGAACATGATTTGAAAATTTCTGTGGGCGGTCAACCTTCATATATCCTGATTCTTTATCAATCTCATACTTAACAGTATCAGTTGGTACAACTTCGATATATGCTGTAATCTCATCAGGAGCGAGTTCACCTATTGATATACCATGCCATGGATGGGATGTATATCTCAGGCCAATCATCTCCCATAAACGACTCAATTCTTCTTTTGCCATTTGTTGGGTGTTATATCTGCAAATTTAGCATTTACCTGATTAAAACCGGAAATAAATAAACGGTACTAATTCACTTGACTGGAACATGTAAATAATAAATAGTACGGCCATCATTGAAACAATTTTGAGCCAATAAGGCCAGGTAATAAACCTTCCTCTGAAGTTTTCAATCCATCCGGTAGGTACAAGGATAAATAAAAAGCTTATTATCAATATAATTAAGGAAAGGCCATAGGCTGGGAAAAGACTATCAAAACTACCGCCTCCAAAGCTGGTAAATATCTGTTTGAACATATTGAAACCAACCTGGGGCGTTTCGGCCCGGAAAAATACCCAGCCAATGGTAATCAGGTGAAAAGTAAATAATCGTCTGATCCAAAGCCTGGTGGATTGACCTCGATTTGGAAGGAGCTTTTCTATAACCAACAATATCCCATGATATGCTCCCCAAATAAGAAAGCGCCAGTGAGCACCGTGCCATAAACCACCCAGTACCATTGTAATCATTAAATTGATATTCTGTCGCAATTTACCATGCCGGTTTCCTCCCATTGGAATGTATAAATAATCGCGCAACCAACTTGAAAGACTGATGTGCCAGCGTCGCCAGAAATCAGTAATTGACACAGACTGATACGGAGCATTAAAGTTTACAGGTAGTTTAAAACCAAGCAGCAGGGCAACCCCAATAGCAATATCTGTATATCCTGAAAAATCAAAAAATATCTGAACGGAATAACTATATATTGAAAGAAGATTTTCAAAACCCGAATAATAAGCCGGTGATTGAAACACCTTATCAACTACTTGAACGGCCAAAAAATCAGCTACAACCATTTTTTTAAGTAAGCCACCAAGAATAAGATACACAGCATGCCACATCTGGCGGCGCGTGAGCTTATACTTTTGATACAATTGAGGGATAAAGGAGGCTGCCCTTACAATTGGCCCTGCCACCAGCTGTGGAAAGAAGGACACGTAAAAACCAAAATCCAGGAGACTGGTCACAGGCTTGACCTGTCCCCGATACACATCTACTGAATAGGAAATGGTTTGAAATGTATAAAATGAAATTCCCACAGGCAGGATGATATGATCAATATCTAATGTTGCTCCACTTAATTCATTCCAGAAAAGAGCCAGATAATTGGTAACTCCAATATCGTGATTCAATAATCCAGACAACAGATCTGAAATAAAATAGGCATATTTGAAATAAAAGAGAATACTCAGGTTGACTACAATACTTAGGATCAGCCAGGCTTTCTTCCTGTATCCGTCAGAACTCCTGAATATGGCTTTACCGATGAAATAGTCAGCAAGTGTTGATACAACCAGCATAAAGAAAAATAATCCCCCGGCTTTATAATAGAAAAACAAACTGACTACCAGGAGGTAGGCATTCCTCATAACGGGTTTCTTATAAAAGAAGGAATAAACGAGCAGTACTACTGCCAGCATCACCCAAAAAAGGGAACTGGTGAAATACATCGGATCCTCCGGTGTATAAAGGAGGATATGTAACCACTTATTCTCCATTCTCCCCTTGCTCTACATATCTCTGAAAACCCTCAATAAGAGCAGCATATATTCCATCTGCAACTACTGCTCCACCTGGAATAGTAAAGTGGGTATAATCTTTGCGCAATAATGGTGGATGTGCCTTTTCCCAAAGAATGCAGGATTCCATTCCACCCATGAACTGGAATAAATCAAAAAATGCAGAGCCAGTTTCTCTGGCGGCATCTCTCATTGCTGCAGAAACCTTCGGAACTGAAGCAAATGATCTGGCATGACTGCCTCTGATTTTTCCCATATCTGAAACCCCAATCAAGAGTATCGGGATATCACCAGCCATTGATCTGATGGTCTTTATCTCCCGTACCAACAACTGGCGATAATAATCAAATTCTGATCTTTTGGCTGGCACAACATTAATTCCAAAATGCAAAATAATTAATTGAGGGTCAAGATAACTGAGATGTTGTTTATACACCTCTGGGTTGATGCTGCTGAACTCCAATCCTGCACTCCCACGCAGTGGAATATGATCGACAATCACACCGTCGTCTGACTCGAAGCTGATACCATGAATAATTGGACTTCCTGTAGAATTAATACTAATTTTAAACTGTTCAGCTGATTGCTCAAACGCAAAAGGAATCGCCTGAATTCCTGGACGCGATGGCACTGTAGCCGTAAAATTATCAAGCATAGATGACAAACCTACTTCTGTATGACTGATGGGCGATTCAATATACAAACGACCATCACTGATTTGGTTAAACTGGTCATTGCTAGTTCTTAAGTTAAAACTTGAGAATGCTTTTATACCCGAGAAAATGCAATAGCTCAATGCTGCACCAAAGCGATTCTCTCCAGGTCCATTTCCAGATCTTACCACTCCATATTTCTTCCAGTTTTTACTATTACTGAGCTCAAATATCAGTGATGTATAAAGGGGCTCGTACAATGCGTACAATCCAGATCCTGACCCACCAAATTCTTTCTGGAAAGATTGTCTTAAATACTGTACAATGCGATCCCCCTCAATCTGAGAATCACCATAGTATAATATTCTGGTTTTCTTTCCTTCAAGCTTGCTTTTTTGGAGTGACTCAAAAAAGCCAAGCAGAGCCATCTGAGTTTCATCCGGATACTCAACAGGTTGTGGATGAACGAGTTTTCCATGACTGGCTTTTAAATCTGAAATTTCGTACTTCAGCTGGGACTCAGCAGGTTCATCGGCAGGTTTGTAAATCGGAGCTGCGATAACTGGTCCCGATCCTCTTACAATAACTGTACGATCAACTGAAAGCCTCGGCAATCTGATCTCATGACCTCCTAACTCAATTGTACTGTTACTGATTAGAATTCTAAACAAGAAAAGAGCTATCAGCACCCAAATAAAACTAATAAAAACCTTATAAGGTGGATACTCTTTCAATTCAATAATTGTTTAGATGTTCAATCTTTCCTAGTGCATTTCAAATACCAGATTAATACCAAGATAACTCTCTTTCCCGGGCAAATAACCCTGAATGGGACTTAAAATTAAACTTAAATCATCACTCACATCATAGTTAAAGAAATGTCCGTCTACATTGGCATCTACTACATTCAGTCCCCAAACCGCCAGCATGATAATTACTGACATATCCCTGTTCTTGCGATACTCGTCAATTTTTGGCAATAGTTGACTTGTTGTATGAATATCATCTTTATTAAACACCTCAGCCTCTGGGTCTTCATACAGCCTGATATAATCGTCTCTGCAAACTACATAATTATGGTGGTTATCATAAATAAAGTATCCTACCGTGGCCAGACCTGCGTATACGATCGGAATCTTCCAGTATTTTCTGTTGTATGCCTGCCCCCAGCCTGGGATTAGCGCTGAATACAAAGCAGATTTAGATGGTGAATGTTCTGTTGACCGTAACAGTTGAAATAGTTTACTGGAATCTGCCTTTGCACGCAACTGAGCGTGGTTTTGAGGAACAGTCACCCACAAGAGAATGAGAATCAATCCAATCAGAAATCGCCTCTTTGGGTGCATTAATTTAAATTGGGCATTTCTATTTGTCGAGTTGATCAAGTATTCCGATGATTCTTTCAAGGTCTGCATCAGTAGTAAATGGGATTATTATATTGCCTTTCCCATATTGATTTCTATTAAAATCAACCGGGGTACTAAAAAAACGACTTAGCTGATCTTTTAGTTTATCATATTGATCTGATTTTTCAATAGTGCCCTTTACAGGTTTTTTTGGCTTAGTTTTATTTCCCTTGACCAGCTGTTCTGTTTGTCTGACTGATAATCCCGCCCTTAATACTTTATTGAAAATAACCAGTTGTCTTTCTCGATCCTCAATATTGATCAAAGCTCTGGCATGCCCCATACTAAGTTCATTATTACGAATACCAGCTTGTATTTCAGCAGGAAGCTTAAGCAATCTCAGATAGTTGGATATTGTAGATCGTTTCTTACCCACTCTCTCGCTCATACTTTCCTGAGTAAGCTTACATTCTTCAATCAGGCGCTGATAAGATATTGCTACTTCAATGGCATCCAGGTCTTCCCTTTGGATATTTTCGACCAGAGCCAATTCCAGCATAGCCTGATCATCGGCCTTACGAATATAGGCTGGTATTTTTTTCAAACCCACCCTGATCGAAGCCCGGAATCTTCTTTCACCTGTAATCAGCTGATATTTATTCGCAGCTGTCTGACGAACTGTGATTGGTTGAATAATGCCAAGCTCTCTTATGGAGTCGGCCAATTCTTCAAGAGCCACATCATCAAATTTCTCACGAGGCTGAAACGGATTTGTCTCAATCTGACTTATTGGTATCTCATTTACAGAAGCTCCAGGCTTTACGTCAGCATCTTCAATAAGTGCACCTAATCCTCTGCCTAACACGGTTTTTTTCGCAACCATATAAACTGTTTATCAGGCCCCGGGCCTATTCATCTTCTCCATCAACCTGAATCACTTTATCAGATTCATCCAACTCGGTCATACTATTTTTCTGCAGTAGCTCACGGGCCAGGTTCAGATAATTTACAGAACCCTTAGAATCAGCATCATACATAACCACAGGTTTCCCATAACTCGGTGCTTCACCTAATTTGATATTCCTGCGTATTATTGTCTCGAAAACCATTTGCTGGAAATGTTTCTTTACTTCATCGTACACTTGATTTGACAAGCGCAGACGTGCGTCATACATTGTCAGAAGAAATCCTTCAATCTCCAATTCAGGATTAAGTCTGCTTTGTATGATTTTAATCGTATTCAACAATTTCCCCAGTCCTTCCAAAGCGAAATACTCACATTGTACAGGTACAATAACAGAATCGGCTGCAGTAAGTGCATTAACAGTTAACAATCCTAAAGATGGTGAGCAGTCAATCAGCACAAAATCATAGCCATCTTTCACATCATTAATAACCTTAGCCATCATCTTCTCCCTGTTGGGAAGATTCAGCATCTCAATTTCAGCTCCAACTAAATCAATATTCGAAGGCAAAACATCAAATCCGGGCACTTCCGAATTTAAAATAATATCAATGGCATTTACTTCATCAATAATACACTCGTAGATACTTGTCTTTACAGCCCTTACATCAAAACCAGCTCCTGATGTGGCATTTGCCTGTGGGTCAGCATCTACTAATAATACTTTCTTTTCCAGTACAGCCAAACTTGCCGCCAAATTAATAGCCGTAGTGGTTTTGCCAACTCCTCCTTTTTGATTGGCTATTGCAATAACTTTCGTCATGAAAAACTATCTAATTAATTAAAAATTATCTCAAAAAATTCAAAGCTCAAATTTATAATTAATATTTGAATCTATCGGATTGTTTGTCGGGCTTTTTTTAACATGATCCGATTATTCTGATTGTGAGAATATCCACAGATCAGGTATTATGGATTTTCATATCTTTCACCATGAGCTGAATACTTGACATTCCTCTATAGGTATTCTCTTCCACGCTAAAAACCAAGTCAAAAGCTTTCCCCTTATGGATATCGTTAAAAAAATGCCCCATATTAAAAGCAATAGCATCCATTGTGCCATGACCAGGTGACTCAATGACGAGGCTTAGTTTTAAATGCTCCCATCCTCTGCCCACCTGTCGTGACCTGCCTGTATCCCTAAGATTCCTGGCAATGAAAACCGGAGTGAGATTATCAGGTCCAAAGGGTTCAAATTGCTTTAAAATTCTAAAAAACTTTGCACTAATCTGATTCAGTGTGATTTCCTGATCAATAAGTATCTGTGGCTTTAACTGGTCATCAGTTATGGTTTCTTCCACATAATTCTCAAAGCGCTCAATAAAAGCATCAACATTTTCTACCGGCATGCTTAATCCTGCGGCATACTTATGACCACCAAAGCTCTCTAATAAGTCAGAACATGCACTAACTGCCCGGTAGAGATCATATGTATCAATTGATCTGGCTGAACCTGTTGCCATGTTATCTGAACGGGTAAGAATAACAGTAGGTCGGTAAAAATGCTCTATTAACCTACTTGCCACGATACCAACCACTCCTTTATGCCAATCAGGATTATACAGCACTGTAGATTTCTTAGCTGGTCCTAACTCAAGTTCCTGCACAAGTTTCATGGCTTCCTCAGTAATATCACCATCTATATTTTTCCGGTCCTCATTAAACGAATTTATCTTGTTTCCCAATTTAATTGCATTGACTTCATTTTCACATACCATGAGTTCAACTGAACTGGCTCCTGAGGATATTCGACCAGCAGCATTGAGCCTTGGACAAATTTTAAAAACCAAATCTGAAACAGATAAAAGCTTATTGCCACAATTTGATATTTGAATTAAGGCCTTCAAACCGGGGAGAGGATCCTCATTTAGTTTGCGCAAACCATGATATGCCAGGATTCTGTTTTCTCCTGTCATCGGAACCAGATCAGCTGCATTGCTAACACAAACCAAATCCAGATACTGCGCAACTTGTGCAAATGGGATTCCATTCCTTAAGCAAAAACCTTGCAATAATTTAAAACCCACACCACAACCTGATAATTCTTTATACGGATAATCACAACCATCACGTCTGGGGTCAAGTATAGCACAAGCATCAGGCAATTCCTCTCCTGGCAGATGATGATCACAAACTATAAAATCAAGTCCCTTCTTTTTTGCATAAGCAATCTTATCAACTGCCTTTATTCCACAATCCAGGGCAATTACAAGACTATAATCATTCTTAAGCGCATACTCAATACCCATAAAGGATATTCCGTAACCCTCTGCATATCGATCAGGAATGTAATACCCAAGTTTTTCTGTCCTTTGTCTTAAAAAAGAGAATACAAGAGCAACAGATGTGGTTCCGTCAACATCATAATCTCCGTAAACGAGAATCTTTTCACCATCATCCAAAGCCTTTTTTAAGCGTTGAATTGCTTTATCCATATCCAGCATTAAGAAAGGATTATGCAAGCCTTCTAATTCAGGACGAAAGAAATGACGTGCCTGATCAAAGTCATTGATTCTTCTTTGAACCAACAAACTAGACAGCGCAACATCAATACCAAGTTCATCTGAAAGACTATCAACAAGGGCTCGGTTCGGTTCGGACAATATTTTCCATTTCTTCTCCATCCAGCAGCAAATCGCAAGATTTAAAGATACGCATTTTTACCTTTTGATTAATTCTGTCGGTAAAGTATCTTTGCACAAAATCAATCGCATGAGCATGCAGGAATTAAGCGAACAAGAAATCATACGTAGAAAGTCACTTGATGAAATCAGGAAGCTGGGCATTAACCCCTATCCAGCAGCTAAATACCCGGTGAATACAAACAGCCAGGAGATAAAACAGCTTTACAAGCAGGAAGAAAATAACTTTCAGGAAGTTTGTATTGCCGGACGAATCATGAACCGACGTATCATGGGGAAGGCCTCTTTTGCTGAGATTCAGGACGGTAAGGGCCGTATACAGATCTATTTTAACCGTGATGAATTGTGCAAAGGAGAGGATAAATCCCTGTACAATATTGTTTTCAAAAGGCTTCTTGACATTGGAGATATTGTTGGTATCAAGGGCTATGTATTTATTACTCAGGTCGGGGAAGTCAGTGTTTTTTGTCAGGAGCTGACCATACTTTCTAAATCCATAAGACCTCTGCCTGTTGTGAAAGAAAAAGAGGGTAAAACATATGATGCTTTTTCGGATCCCGAGCAAAGGTACAGGCAAAGGTATCTTGACTTAGTTGTGAATCCTCAAGTGAAGGAGACATTTAAAAAGCGCAGCCAACTTGTACGTTCAATGCGGAATTTTCTTGATGATAAGGGATATCTGGAGGTAGAGACTCCTATATTGCAACCCATTCATGGAGGTGCTGCTGCTCGGCCTTTCAAAACTCACCACAATACTCTTGATCAGACATTGTACCTGAGAATAGCCAATGAGCTGTACCTCAAGAAACTTATAGTTGGTGGATTCGATGGAGTATATGAATTTGCCAAAGACTTCAGGAATGAAGGAATGGACCGTTTTCATAATCCGGAGTTCACTCAGATGGAGTTATATGTAGCCTACAAAGATTATTTCTGGATGATGGATACCGTTGAGGAGATGGTTGAAAAGATAGCTCTTGACCTCCACGGCACCACACGAGTCCAGGTCGGAGAACATGTAATAGATTTCAAAAGGCCATGGAAAAGATTTACCATGTTTGAAGCCATAGAGCATTTCACCGGCATTGATGTAAGTGCCATGAATGAGAGTCAATTGCTGGCTACCTGTAAACAACTGGGGATAGACACAGATGAGAGCATGGCTAAAGGTAAATTGATTGATGAAATTTTTGGTGAGTGCTGTGAAGCCAAGCTTATTCAACCTACGTATATTACTGATTATCCGGTAGAGATGTCGCCATTAGCAAAAAAGCATCGTTCAGCCGACGGATTGGTGGAGCGTTTTGAAGCCATCTGTAATGGTAAAGAAATCTGTAATGCCTATTCAGAATTGAACGACCCAATTGATCAGAGACAGCGCTTCGAAGATCAACTGCTGTTGGCTCAGCGTGGTGATGAAGAGGCCATGGCCCTCGATGAGGATTTCTTAAGAGCCATAGATCTGGGTATGCCACCAACCTCCGGTTTGGGAATAGGAATTGATCGACTCGCTATGATCATGACCAATGCTGCCAGTATACAGGATGTAATATTCTTCCCGCAAATGCGACCCGAAAAAATTATTGAGCCAGACAAGGATTCTGTATTTACCGAGCTTGGCATCCATGAAGATTTGATTCCTCTTATAAAAAAGACCGGTATCATCAGGCTAAGTCAGCTATCAGATGTTAATCCAAACAAATTTCACCAAGATCTGTGCGGAATGAATAAGAAACATAAAATGGGACTTAAAAATCCAAGTCAGGATGAAGTTAAATCCTGGATTGAGAAGATTAATTCAAAATAATAAAGAATGATTCAATTAGATTTATCAGGTCTTGAACAATTGATTTCAATTGACAGTGTAGCGAAAAACTCTTTGGAGAAAAACCAACTCTTACATAATGGACAAGGAGCAGGAAATAATTTCCTGGGCTGGGTTAATTTGCCAGCAGGAGTGAATCCTGAGCTCTCAGGTATTATTGAGCTAACAACACCCCTGAGGGAAAAACTTGATTGCATTGTCGTAATTGGAATTGGCGGTTCTTATTTAGGAACTAAAGCGGTGTTAACTGCCCTGCGTCCAACTCTGGCACTTGATCAATCTGCTCCACAAATTCTTTTTGCAGGTCATCAGCTCGACCAGGCTTATCATACACAGTTACTTAAGCATCTTGAGCAAAAAAACTGGGGTATTGTAGCTATTTCTAAATCAGGAACAACCACAGAACCTGCATTAGCTTTCAGACTCTTGAGAAATGCTTTGATATCTCAGTTCGGATCAGATGAATCACGTCATCGAATTATTGCTGTTACCGATAAAAATAAAGGAGCGCTGCGTTCCCTTGCTGATAAAGAACAGTACCAGACTTATGTCATTCCTGATGATGTTGGGGGCAGATTCTCTGTTCTGACACCGGTTGGATTAATCCCGCTTGCCCTTGCTGGGATTGATATCAGGGGACTAGTGAATGGAGCCCTTTCTCAAATGGAAAAATGTGGCCATGATCGAACATTTAATAACAATATGGCAGCACAATATGCTGCTGCTCGCTTCTTATTGAATCAGAAAGGTAAGAACATCGAAATTCTATCCAATTTCAACCCTGCTTTACATGACGTAGCAGAATGGTGGAAACAATTATACGGGGAAAGTGAAGGAAAAGATGGCAAAGGTATCTTTCCTTCCAGTGTTGATCTCACAACTGATCTGCATTCAATGGGGCAATTTATACAGGAGGGAACACGTAATCTTTTTGAAACAACAATATTAATTCAAAAGGCAGCTGGTGATATAATCATTCCGGAACAAGATGACGATTCTGATCAATTAAACTATCTCGCCGGAAAAAGCATGGATTATGTAAATAAACAAGCAGCAGAAGGAACATTGTTGGCTCATGCTGATGGCGAAGTACCTGTTATCAGAATAGAAATGGACGAATTATCCGCCTATTCCCTTGGTGAATTATTCTATTTCTTTGAAAAAGCCTGTGGTATATCAGGCTATATGTTGGGTGTAAACCCTTTTGATCAACCTGGAGTTGAAGCTTATAAAAAGAATATGTTTGCCTTACTCGGAAAACCTGGTTTTGAAGAAGCCACTCTGGAGATAATGAAACGATTGAAGCAATAATCCAGATGAAGTCAAATACTCTAAAAGGTTATCTTCTGGCTCTGATCGGAGCCTTAGCGCTGGCCTTGTCGTTCATTTTCAGCAAGTCTGCTCTCAATACGGTTCATTTTGTTCAATTCGGACTAGTATGGTTTGCAATGGGATTCATTTGGCTTTGCGGGTACATTTGGATTTCAGGAGATTACAGAAAAATCCTAAAGCTTGGTACATCAGGACATATTTATACATTTCTGGTAGGACTCTTTGAGGCTTTGGGAACTGTTTTCTTCTATCTGGCTCTAAATAAAGTCGATAATCCGGCTATTGTTTCATTTCTTGGTAATGCCGGACCTGTTTTTGTAACAATTTTCGGTATTCTTTTATTAAAGGAAAAGTATTCCGGGCTTGAGCTCTTCGGTGTACTCCTGGCCATCATGGGAATTTTCACGATCTCTTTTCGCGGTGGTAACCTGATAAAAGAACTATTTATCGATGGCACAGAATGGATAATTCTGGCCTCACTGATGTTTGCAACCGGTACGCTTATTGGCAGAAAAAAAATTGAAAAAGTCAGTCCTTCAATGCTCTCAATGATTCGTGTATTATTGTTATTGATTGTTTTTATAATTCTCCTTTTCTCTCTCAATCTTGATCTTGAAATACCCGGGAGAGCTTATGTGAATATGGCTATCGGCTCATTATTGGAGGCTTTGATCACAATGGTAGCAGCCTATTCAGCATTGAAATACATTCAGGCCGTAGAAATGTCCATTCTTATCAGTACAAAAAGCATATGGGTCCTGATCTCAGCCCTGATATTCTTTGGATTATTCCCTGAAATACATCAGGTTATTGGTGGGATCCTCAGTTTGATCGGAGTATTTCTCCTGACAAGCGGAAAGCGTATCAAAAGAAAACGATCAGCTTAATTATCCTCCTGGTTTTCAAGCCACAAGGCATCTAAGGCTAATTGCTTTTCAACATCAATTCCGTTTTTTACGGCCTTGGCCGCAACCTTATTATACCAGGTGGTATCCTTGCGTATCTTCATCGCATAAAAAGCAGCATCCTTAACAATCTTTCCGTCCTGATCATCACGCCAAAATTGGTAAAATGCATGTTCACGCATCGATGCTTCCATACTGATGCTCTTCCTCCCGGCTTCTCTTTGCACCAGGTCAAACCATTCAAAATTTCTAATAATTGCAGCAAAATAATCATAGAGATAATTGACCATTTCATCCGGATAGTATTGCTTATACAGATGGTCAATAAAATTCCATGACATTTTGTAGTAGAACCTTTCAGTCAGCATTAGCAAAATAAGATCCATTTGTTCAACCTCCTCCCGGATATTAATCATGGAAGTATCTTTCCTGGCTGTCCATGTATCCGGGTATATAGTATTGCTATAATACCAGAATGCTTCATTTGCAAAGGCCTTCCCAGGAATACCTGCGTTTAGAATATTAAAAAAGAAGCTGTCAGATATGGATAAAACTCTTGGCTTAAGGCTATCAGAAACGATGGAGAAAGAGAATTCGGGATAAGCCATCCTGGGATGTGGAGAATTCCAAAGCAAATTCATAATGTCTTCAAGATCACTATCGGTATCCCTTAATTCATTTGTCACTTCAATACTATCAATAATTAAATGAGGTATTTGCTTATATGTCAACTCATCAGCAAATCTCAACAAGGTGTCAACTGCTCTGATCATGCCATAATTCGACCAATGAATTCCACCTTTGGGGAACAAAGGATACTCGCTGAGAGATTTCTGTGAGACAAACCAGGCATTCAGATCAATAGTTGGAATCGCTTTCTTTCTGGCCTCAGTCTTGATCAAATCGTAATTGCTGGGTCGTATTGTATCCCTCATATAGTGATCAGGGATATACTCCGGATAAAAACTGACTTTCCCCGGCTCCAGAACCAAAGCCATTTCCACACCCAGTTTCGTCAGTGTATCTCTGACAAGAGCCAAACGTGCAAACTTTTCGTTCCAAAACCATTCACCAAGAAAATCCTGCCCCTGATAGGAGCGAATGTAGTCAGACTCATACAAATAACCTTTCTTACCAACAACTACACCTGATGCATTGGCTTTATGAAACAAAGAAAATTCTGCCTGGTTCTTTAATCGTATTATCCATGGTCTGAATCCAATTCTTTCCTCAATTGCCGATTCATATTGTTGCTGAAACTCGCCATTTATCCAGGCATTCAGGTTCCAGGCAGGGAATACTGGTGCAGATACTGAACCCCTTAGCTTACTAATCGGTACCAGCTTGGTTTTAAATTGCAAGAAAGGCAGGAATAGTAATACCAGCAGAACTAAAAAGATGATATGTTTCCCATGCTTCTTCATTAAAATCGAAAATAAATGAATGGATTAAATCCGGAGGATGTTATAAATCCAATACAAAGAATCAGTATCAAAACAGCTGCAATAGAGCGATAGAAATAGTTTTTTAGCGAGGTCGGCTCAGAAAGAAAGCGGTTTTGCCATGATTCAATACCTGGCCGGATTGCATAAATAGCAAAAAATCCGCCCAGAATAAGGAAAAACCAAAACTCAGATCCGGGGCGCAGTTCATATCCTGCTGGATGCCAGGTAAACATTGCACCGAGGTAATCCCTGATCTGGATAAAACTTTCAGCCCTGAACAATACCCATCCCACAAGAGTAATCACATAGGTTAAAATAACAGCGGGAATTTTTCCCATTCTTTGCGTCAATTTAGCCAGGAACAATCGATCCAGAACGAGAAATAATCCATGAAAGGCTCCCCAAACAACAAAGTTCCAGGCTGCTCCATGCCATAAACCGGAAATCAGAAACACGATCCATAAATTGAAGTATAATCGCCGTTTACTTTTCACGCGACTTCCTCCCAATGGAATGTACAGATAATCTTTCATCCAGCGCCCCAGAGTCATATGCCAGCGTCTCCAGAACTCTGTAATATTTTGAGAGATATAGGGATTATTAAAGTTCTCAGGAAACTTGAATCCGATCATCCGTCCGATACCGATTGCCATATCAGAGTACCCTGCAAAATCATAGTAGATTTGAAAAGAATAGGCCACTATTCCAATCCAGGCCAGACTTGTACTCAGGCTATCTCCTGACAAGGCAAAAATGGCATCAACCTGTTCACCAAGTGTGTTGGCTATAAGAACTTTTTTAGCCAGGCCTAAAATAAATCTGAACAGACCAAGAAGCCTATTATCCACAGTTTCCTGATGGGAGCGATCTTCTATCTGGTCAGCAATTTCATGAAAACGAACAATTGGACCGGCAATCAGCTGAGGGAAAAGGATGATATAAAGGGCATAATCCGGGAGGCGTCGTAAAGGAGTGTGCACTCCCCGATACACATCAATTGAATAGCTTAACTTTTGGAATGTAAAAAAGGAAATCCCGATGGGTAAGGCTATCTTCACCCATGTAAACTCACTACCTCCAAGTGCCAGAACCAGCTCATTGACATTGTCAACCAGAAAATTAGCATACTTAAAATATACCAGTAAACCCACGTTTAACAGCACGGATAAGGCTAAACCCTGTCTTCTTTTCTTTCCCCTACGAACAGCCAACCATCTGACAAGATAAAAATCTGCTATTATGGAGGCAGATACAACAAAAATAAAGAGTGGGGCTCCCCACATATAAAAAAGAACACTGGCAGCCAAAGCTACCAGGTTCTTATATGCCTTATTCACCACATAATAAACCAATAAAAATATTGGCAGGAAGAACAACAGAAAAAGGCTACTGCTGAAAACCATTTGGATCGTTATGCTAAATGATTGTTACTTGCTCAGATTATGTTTCTTAATGAAATCATCTAATAATCCGCTGAGGTCAGGTTCTCCGATCTCCTGCAGGTCGTAAAAAACACGGGTGTTCGGTTTTTTAATATTGATAATCCTGTTCAGGTCAATCGGGGTTCCAATAATAACTGAATCACAATCAGTATTATTGATAGTCGTTTCAAGGTCATCAAGCTGTTGCTGACTATAACCCATTGCAGGTAGTAATTCGCCTATATAAGGATATATTTCAAATGTTTCGCTCAATTTCCCAACTGTAAATGGACGAGGATCAACCAACTCAGCAGCGCCATATTTCTGAGCCGCCACCACACCAGCTCCTATTGTCATTTCACCATGAGTAAGGGTGGGACCATCTTCAACAACCAAAACCCTTTTCCCTCTGATCACATCCGGATTATCAACCCTGATTGGTGAGGCTCCATCAATTACGATTGCTTCAGGATTCAGTTTAGCAATATTTTCTCTTACAATTTGAACGCCTTCAGGATCTGCAGTATCCATCTTGTTAATTATAACCGCATCAGCTAATCTCAGATTGACTTCACCCGGGTAATAGGAAATTTCATGATTTGGACGATGTGGATCAGCCACAGTAATTGTAAGATCAGGCTTGTAGAAAGAGAAATCGTTATTTCCTCCATCCCATAATACCACATCACAACCCTTCGGATCTTTTTCAGCTTCACGAAGAATCGCTTCATAATCAACTCCTGCGTAAATTACATTCCCACGAACCACATGTGGCTCATATTCTTCCATCTCTTCAACTGTACACTTATGTTTTTTAAGATCACTTAGCTCCGCGTAACGTTGAACCTTCTGTGCTGCCAAATCTCCGTATGGCATTGGATGACGTACTGCCACAACATTAAGCCCTCTTTCCATGAGTAGCTCAATAACCCTTCGTGAAGTCTGACTTTTCCCACATCCTGTACGTGTGGCAACAACAGCAATTACAGGTTTTGTGCTTTCAATCATTGTATGCTTTGTACCCAGTAGTGCAAAACTAGAACCACAGCTATTTACCAGAGCACTCATATTCATCACCCTGTCATAAGGCACATCACTGTATGAGAACACACAGCAATCTACAGAGTGCTTCTTAATCAAACCAGGCAATTCCTTTTCATCAAATATGGGTATACCGTCCGGATACAAATCGCCAGCTAATTCACCAGGATACTTACGGCCGTCAATATCAGGAATTTGAGCCGCTGTAAAAGCAACTACACTGTATTCTTCACTATTCCGGTAGTATGTATTGAAATTTTGAAAATCTCTACCGGCAGCACCGATAATAATGACATTCTTTTTGGACATATGAACTGTTTTATATTGTTATTAGATAAGCAAGATGTACAAAAATACATTTTAAACCATAACGCAATTATGACTTATGTTAGGCTACAACATCAAATCGATCTGTGTCAAGGTGGAGAAAAATAAACAAAAGAATTGTAAAACTCCATAATGACGATCCTCCATAACTAAAAAATGGCAATGGTATGCCTATAACTGGCACTATTCCAATTGTCATTCCGATATTTACAAGGAAATGGAAGAAAAAAATTGAGAATACACCATAACCAAAAATTCTTGAGAAATGGGATCGCTGACGTTCAGCGAGAAAAATGAGTCTTATCAGGAAGCCTGCAAACAGAAGCACAATTAAAGTACTTCCTACGAAACCCCATTCCTCGCCAATAGTACAAAATATGAAATCGGTGCTTTGCTCAGGTACAAAATCAAAACGGGTTTGTGTACCCTGAAGAAATCCTTTACCCATGAACCCTCCTGAACCAATTGCTATCTTTGACTGATTCAGATTATAGCCCGCCCCCAAGGGATCATTGTCCATGCCTAACACCTGATCAATCCTTAAACGCTGGTGCTCCTCCAGTACCTCATTGAACAAAAAGTCAACACTCCCGATTAGAATTACAGACCCGAGCCATACTGCAAAAATAAACTGTAATTGTCTGCGTCTTGTCCTGTACAAAATATATAATACGATTGGAGCTGAGAACAAAGATCCTGATAAAACAATTCTGTTTGCTGATAACTCCCAGCCCAGTCTTTGAGACAGGTAATATATGAGCATGAAAATTCCTGCGAGAAGAACGCTTCCAAAAATGAAATAACTGATCCGACGAATTCTCCAGGACGCAAAAATAAGCGAGGCCAGACTCACTAAAGGAATTAGTACTGATATGGATATAACTAAGGTGAGAAAAAAGAACATGACAGAGAATAACCCAAAAATGAATAAACTTTCATTCAAGCCTTCCCTGAATAAAACCAACACAAGAGCTAAAAAGACCATAGCTGTTCCAGTATCATTTTGCTTAAGAATCAGGAGTGTTGGTGCAATTATCATTAATGCAAGGAGTAATAGGTTTTTTGTTTTATGAATTTCAAAATTGAAGCGTGACAAAAATTTGCTAAGGGCTAAAACTGTAGCAATTTTGGCAAATTCTGCGGGTTGCATGCTTAGCGGCCCAAAAACAAACCACGACCGTGCACCATTAATTTCTTCTCCAACAAAAAGAACCAGAATCAAAATCAAAACCATTCCAAGATATATGGGATAGGTAAATAATACCCAGAATTCACTGTCTATTATTATTACGATTAGAGCTAAAACCAGGGCTGCGAGTAAGAAAACAAATTGCTTACTGTATCTTGTGGACATATCAAAAAGTACAAATGACTGGTCTTCCTGATGTGTTGCAGCGTATATACTAACCCAACCCAGCCCCACCATGAGTAAATAAATTACTATAGTGATCCAATCAATCCTGGCAGTAATACTTTTGCGATAATCGACCATCAGTATAATGCTTTTTCAAGGATCCGTTTTTCCTTCTCAGTCTGGCTTACTTCCTTCGTCAAATACTTCTCAATCATCAAACTGGCTATTGGGGCAGCCCATTCCCCACCACTACCGGCATTTTCAACATATACGGCAATGGCAATTTTTGGATCATCCATTGGTGCAAATGCAAAGAATCCTGAATGATCCTCACCATGTACATTCTCTACAGTACCTGTTTTCCCACAAACACTCACATTTGGTACCCGTGCTCGCCTGCCTGTACCAAATGGTTCCCAAACAACATCATACATTGCCTCTACCGATATATCAAAGTAAGAAGGCCTGACAGTAGTATATTTTCTCTCATGGTAGATATCCGGAATTTGGCTCTCACCCTCAATGGCTTTAACAAAGTGAGGCACAATGTAGTATCCTCTGTTTGCTATTATCGCAGCAAGATTGGCTATCTGAATTGGGACAGACTCCACTTCTCCCTGACCATTGCTGTTTGAGTAGATTGTACTGAAGGCCCATCTCCTGTGACCATACCATTTATCATAAAAGGCTGCATCAGGAATAAAACCAGCTTTAATATTAGGTAAATCAACCTGCAGTTGAGTACCCAATCCGAAACTTAAAACGTGATCTCTCCAAACCTGAATACCTGCTTCGCTATCTCTAAATATACTACTGAACTTCCGTGGCTGAATAATTCTCTTGTATACTTCATAAAAATATGGATTGCAGGAAAATTGTATGGCTTTTTTTACATCAGTAGCTTCTGGATGATTGTGGCAACCAATCAGATCCTTATTACATGCAAAACCAGTACTAACATTGATCACTCCTAATTCAAGTCCGATCAGAGCTTGTACTATTTTAAAAATTGAACCAGGAGCATATCGTGACATGGTAGCCCTGTTGAATAAGGGGTCCAGCGTATCTGTTTGCAAGCTGGCAAAGCTTTCCGAACGTTGCCTGCCTATCAACGAAGATAGTTCATATGAGGGACTGGAGACCAGAGTAAGAATTTCACCAGTTTGTGGCTCAATAACTACGATACTACCTTTTTTGTGTTTCATTAACTGCTCCCCATAGGCCTGCAATTCGACATCCAGAGTTGTAGTAATATCTTGTCCATGTACAGGAAGAGTATCGTATTTTGCCTGTTCATAGCTTCCCTGAACACGTCCGTGAACATCAACCATGTAATAGCTCACACCTTTCTTTCCACGAAGCATATCCTCATACTCCTTTTCTATTCCGGAAGCGCCCAGGTAATCTCCAACTGCATAATATGAATCTTGTCTCAGATCTCCGAGACCAGCCTCGCCAACATAGCCCAGCACGTGAGAAGCCACCTTCTTCTGATAAGCGCGTTGAGCCCGTCCCTGAATATAAAATCCCGGGTATTTAAACAGTTTCTCCTGAAGCTCTGCATATTGTTCACCCGAAATCCGACCTAGTAATAAAGATGGCCGCGAAGTAGAATAATCGCGTGCTCTTGCCAGTCGTTGAACCAGTTCATTATGATCAATCTCCAACATCTCACACATTTCAAGAGAATCGAAAGCCACAACTTGCCGAGGCAAAACCATCAGATCATAAGCCGCTTCATTATAAACCAAAACATTATTATAACGATCCAGGATTTTCCCTCTGGCTGGATATTCAGTTTGTCTTTGACGGGTATTACTATTAGCTGACAGCTTATATTTGGGGTTGATTAACTGTAAAATTGAAAGCTTAATAATGAATGCAATGGCAACGAGGAGTACCGCGCCTCCGATAATAAACTTTCGGTTTGCAAAATGTCCTTGCACAGTTGATATAACTATTTACGTTGGTATCTGAATCCTTCCCAGATCAACAAGAGCAAGATCGTAAAAACTGAGCTTAAAACAAACCGTAAAAATGTTTCTGGTATTCCGGAGAAACTAAACTCCTCGAGAAAAAACAATACAATGTGGTGAATACTTACCATGATCACCACATATAGCCCATACCATCTGAATCCCTGATCATTGGCATCAGGATTACTACCCGGCTCATACTCATCGCGTGACCTGATCCATGATAGAATAACCGGACGAGAAAATGCCATTGCTACTGTGGCTGCTATGTGGAATCCAATCGATGATCCATAAACCATCCATCCCTGCGGAAAAACATCGATAATCATTCCTAAAATGAAAGCCAGCACAAGGAGTAACCAGCCCGGAGTTTCGAAAGGGAGAATCAGTATAAACAATATATAGCAATACGGATTGATATAACCACTGAACTGCATATTATTCAAAATCAGCACCTGAAATAAGATGAGAAAAAGAAAATATAATCCATATTTAATCAGTCTATTCCTCATTAGTTAGCTTCTCCAATTCGATCAGCTCCTTTTTATTTTTATTTTTGACAATATACACCTGGTTGAGATGTTTGAAATCATTAGTCAATTTTGCCCGTAGAATTAAGAAATTCCCATCTGTAGCAGCTGAAACCTCAATAACCCTGGCAACCAATTCTCCGGAAGGGAAAATGGCAGAATAGCCACTGGTAACAATACTATCTCCAAGGTTCACATCAACATGTGAAGGTATTTCAGAAACTTCAACTTCCATATAGTTTCTTGTGTTCCAGTTCATTGATCCAAAATACTGAGATCCTTTCAGCTTGACACTAATTCTTAACTGCTTATTTAGAACTGAGATTACCCGAGCAAAATCCGGAGATACACTTTTTACAACACCAACTATTCCGAAGGGAGAAACTACCGCCATATCAGTTTCAATACCTGCATTGGATCCTTTATCCAGAGTGAGATAATTAAATGACTTATTTATTGAGTTATTGATAACCAGAGCAGGGAAAAAATCGAAATCCTTTTGAACAAGAGCAGAATCGAGGGCCAGATCTGCAGTAAATACTCTCAGGTTGGCATTCTCTTTTGCCAGTTTTTCATTTGCCTGGCGTAAACTCATATATTGAGTTATTTGGAAAGCTTTTTTATAAACCACTGAACTGAAAGCATTAACATTGGCACTCATACGTCCCCTTTGAACTGGACTATTACTCAGGATCAGGACGATGGCAATCGCTTCCATAATTATGAAAATGATCGTGAAATTATATCGTACAATAAACCTGAGCAGATTCCGCATAGTGTTAGCTTATCATCGCATAAGAAATCTGAACTTATCTACATTTTTGAGAGCAATACCAGTACCTCTTGCCACTGCATGTAATGGATCATCGGCAATATGAAAGGGAATGTTAATCTTCTCAAACAAACGCTTATCAAGTCCGCGCAACAGAGCTCCACCCCCGGCAAGGTAGATTCCGGAATTAGCAATATCAGCATACAATTCAGGCGGGGTCATTTCTAACACAGTCATAATTGCTGATTCAATTTTCGAAATAGATTTATCAAGTGAGTGAGCAATTTCGGAATAAGAAACAGGTATCTCAAAAGGCAGAGCTGTCATCTGATTAGGTCCGCGTACAACGTAATCATGAGGTACTGAATCCAATTCAGGAAGAGCTGCCCCAACATTAATTTTGATATCCTCTGCAGTTCGTTCCCCAACTTTGATATTATGCTGATGCCGCATGTAACTCTGAATATCAAGGGTGAATTCATCCCCGGCAATTCGCATTGATTCATTACATACAATTCCACCCAAAGCAATTACTGCAATTTCAGTTGTACCTCCTCCAATATCTACAATCATGTTTCCATCCGGTGCTTCCACATCAAGGCCAATACCTAGAGCCGCAGCCATCGGTTCATAAATCATATATACTTCCCTGGCTCCAGCATGTTCACTTGAATCACGTACTGCCCGAACCTCAACTTCTGTGCTCCCGCTTGGAATGCAAATCACCATCTTTAGCGACTGAGAAAAATATTTTTTTGTGGGATTGATCATTTTAATCATTCCCCTGATCATCAACTCTGCAGCATTAAAATCGGCTATTACTCCATCCCTTAGTGGTCTGATAACCTTAATATGCTCATGCGTTTTCCCATGCATCTGCCTGGCCTTCTCTCCAAGAGACAACAATTTTCCAGTATGGGCATCCACTGCAACAATGGATGGTTCATCAACAACAATTTTGTCGTTATGAATAATTATTGTATTTGCTGTGCCCAGATCTATCGCAATCTCCTGAGTTAAAAAAGAAAATAAACCCATAATCGTAACTCTCCTGTATCCGTCAGTTAATGTTTAAAATGTCTTGTACCTGTAACTACCATACTCATATTATTCTCATCGCAAAAATCAATTGACTCCTTATCCCTGATTGATCCACCTGGTTGAATCACTGACTTTATACCTGCTTTGTGTGCAATCTCAACAGAATCTTTGAATGGGAAAAAAGCATCCGATGACATAACAGCTCCATTAAGTTCAAAACCAAACTTGCCTGCCTTTTCAATTGCCTGTTCCAGTGCATCAATTCTTGATGTTTGCCCCACTCCGCTTGCCAGTAATTGTTCATTTTTGACAAGAACAATAGCATTTGATTTTGTGTGTTTTACAAGAATATTTGCAAACAGCAGATCTGCAATTTCATCTGAGCTGGGGGATTTTTTTGTGACTGGATTAAAATCATCCCTGCCTTCAGTTTTCATATCACGATTCTGCCATAATACGCCATCGAGAATCGTTCTGAACTGAACATCCGGCAATTTGGAAGGACGCCGTTTCAAAATAATTCGGTTCTTCTTCTTGTTCAGAACTTCAAGTGCCTCCTTCTCATAGTCAGGAGCAATAATAACTTCGTAAAATATTTTATCTATCTCCGTTGCTGTTTCAAGATCCAGCACTCGATTTGTCACCAATATTCCTCCAAAGGCAGAAACCGGGTCACCAGCAAGAGCATCTTTCCAGGCATCTGACATTTTTGCTCGTGAAGCCAATCCACAAGCATTATTATGTTTAAGAACAGCAAAAGTAGTTTGGCTGAATTCATCAATCAATCGCACTGCAGCATCAATATCCAATAAATTATTATAGGATATCTCCTTACCATTAAGTTGTTCAAACAAATCAGACAGATTTCCATAATACCTGCCCTCCTGATGAGGATTCTCCCCATAGCGGAGAGTTTTATAATTATCAAGGCTGAGTTTTAAAGCAGATTTCTTTTCTCCATTAAAATACTGCCAGATAGCAGTATCATAATGAGACGAAACAGCAAAGGCCTCACCAGCCATTTCTTTCCTTTCATCTAAACTACTTATTCCTTTTTGCTCAGTAAGAATTCTTAAAAGCTCGCCATAAGAATCCTTGGAAGGAACAATAAGTACATCACGGTGATTTTTTGCAGCGGCCCTGATAAGAGAAATACCACCGATATCAATTTTCTCAATAACTTCTGATTCCGATCCTCCTGCCGCCAGTGTTTCTTCAAAAGGATATAAATCAACAATAACCAGATCAATCTCCGGAATACCATATGAAACCATAGTATCCTGATCTTCTGACACTTCCCGCCTGGCTAATATTCCTCCAAAAACCATGGGGTGAAGGGTTTTCACCCTGCCTCCCAATATACTTGGATAACCTGTTAAATCTTCAACGCGTGAAACCGGTATACCCTGGCTTTCAACAAAATTGGCAGTACCACCTGTACTAAATATTCGCACCCCCAACAGGTGTAAATGGGAAATTATTTCATCAAGTTTATCTTTGTGATAAACTGAGATTAGAGCCGTTTTGATTTCTTTCTTGTTTCCCACTTGATAAAAGTTTTATTTCAAGCAAATTTAGATAAATTGTATGAAATTGTATGATGAACCAAACATTACACAATTCCAATTTTTATAATAGCATATTAGTCAAAGCAAGGTAAATCAGTAAACCCATTATATCATTAGTGGTTGTGATAAATGGACCTGTAGCCAAAGCCGGATCAACCTTATATCTATTCAATATCAAGGGAACAAAAGTTCCAAAAATTGATGCGAAAATTATTACAGTAAATAAAGCAAGACTAACAGTCGCAGTTAAGAGATATCCCTCCCCAACGAGGAGATTATAAACAAGCATCAGAACCGATAATATGATCCCATTAACTACACTAATTCTCATTTCACGAAACACTCTTCGGGCAATGCTACTCATGTGAATACTATTACTGGCTAAACCCTGAACAATTATCGAAGAAGATTGAACCCCAACATTTCCAGCCATCGCAGCAATCAAAGGAAGAAACATTACAAATGCCGTTTCCTGGGCAAGCTCCGGTTTAAAGAAACCAATTACTTTGGCTCCCAGTATCCCCCCAACCAAACCTATGATTAACCAGGGTAAACGAGCACGTGTTTGCACCAGTAATCTGTCATCAGGCTCAACATCTTCACTAATACCCGAAATCATCTGGTAATCTTTCTCTGCTTCATCCCTGATTACATCAACAACATCATCAATAGTAATTCTGCCGACCAGACGCCCCAGACTATCTACAACAGGTAGAACTACGAGGTCATATTTTTGCATAATTTTTCCAACATCTTCATCCTCCATGTCGGTTTTCACAGAAATGATGTCTTTTTCACACAGATTTATTGCCTTTCGATTTGCGGGAGAAATCAGTAGTGTTTTTAATGATAGGATTCCCTGTAAAACTTCATCATCGTTCAGCACATAAACATAGAAAACCTCCTCTACTTCTTCAACCAGTCGTCTGATTTCTTTAATACACTCATCTACTGTCCAGTTCTCTTTCACAACAATATACTCCTTTGCCATGATTCCACCGGCGGAATCTTCACTGTAGTTAAGCAAATCTACAATATCACCGGCCTGGTCCATATCATCCATCTTGGATAAGACCTCCTCCTGACGCTGCTCTGACATATCGGCAAGAACATCGGCAGCATCGTCTGAATCCATATTGTCGAGATACTTCTGTGCAATATCCTCACTTGGAAGAGCTTTCAGTAATCGTTCTCTGTCATCCTCTTCAATTTCAACCAGTACATCTGCTGCAACTTCTTCATCTAACAATCTGAACAGGAATAACACCTCCTCCAAACTCAGAAAATCAAAAATTTCAGCCAGGTCTGCCGGATGAAGAGTAGCCATTTGAGACAAAGCCAGGTTTTTATCCTCAGCTCTGATAATATCTTTTAATTTCTGGATGTAATCCCTGGTTATTTCATATTTGTGTGCCATAATAATTTCAGTTTACCAGGTTGAATAATGATAAATGCTGTCGACGCTGACAGAATGCCGCAAAAATAATCACAAATTCTGAGCTCCGAAAGAGTCGGATTCAATAAATCTCACAAGTTCAATGAATCCATTCAAATCAAGTTGCTCCGGCCGTAACTTCAGCAATGGTATATCCGCATCTTTTGTTGGTAGCATCATCCCAAGACTGTTTCTAAGGGTTTTACGCCTTTGGTTAAAAGCCGCCTTAACTACACGTCGGAATAAAACATGATTCAGTTCCACAGGCTGTTCTCCCTTTTTCTCTAATACTAATACACCAGATTTTACTTTAGGTGGCGGCTGAAACACATTCTCAGGAACTGTAAAAACATATTTTCGTGTAAAATAAGCCTCCAGCAAAACGCTCAATATTCCATATTCTTTCGTTCCCGGTCCAATCGTGATACGCCTGGCTACTTCCCTCTGAAACATACCAATAACCTGACTTACCTGTTCACGTGAATCCAGCAGATGGAACAGAATCTGAGTGGAAATATTATATGGAAAATTACCTATTACGGCAAGCTTTGACTTAAAAGTTGCCCCTAAATCCATTTTGAGAAAATCAGCGTTATAAATGCGACCCTGTAACTCCGGGAAATTTGTTTCAAGGTACTCTACACTCTCCTTATCAATCTCAACAACATGAACTCGCTCTCCGAATTTTTCCAGCAAAAACTCAGTCAGTACTCCCATTCCCGGACCAATTTCAAGAATAATATCTTGAGCTTGTGGCTCTAACAAGTCCACGATCCTCTTTGCAATTCCTTTATCCTTGAGAAAATGCTGACCTAATCCCTTTTTAGCTTGAACGCGCATACCCTTTTTGATTTCAATTTTGATTCTATCTTTGCTTAAGCTCTCAAGCACATCAAATGTAACCATTTTGCAGTTGTCAAAACGTATACAAACTCTGGTCAAGATTCTGATCACCCTGGCGACCTTCGGCTATATTGCCTGGAAGCTCATGAGGTATGAGGATTTGGGTAGTACTGGTCAATTATTCATAAGACAATTAGGCGAAGCCCCGGTCTTACTCCTGGTTTTAGCCATACTTATGATGCCCCTGAACTGGTTGCTGGAAATGAAGAAATGGAAAAATCTCATTTGTTTTTTACACCCAATATCATGGGCAGAAACCATTAGGGCTGTGCTTGCAGGGCTAACAATGGCCCTTCTGACTCCAAACAGAATTGGGGAAACTTTCTCGCGTGTGTTTGTTCTGCCCAAAGAGCAAAGAGTTGCAGGAGTAGGTCTGTCAACTGTAAACAGTCTGGCTCAAATCGTTATCATCCAACTATTTGGAGTACTAGGCATACTTATTTTGCTCAATAATGAGCTATTTCTGGAGACAACCCGAACAAATATTGGATGGACGATATTGGTTTTAGGTGCTCTGATAAGTGTACTCATTGTTATCATTTTTTTCAGAATCGATAAAATTGGCAAGGTTTTCGGCAGATGGAAAAGAATAAAGAAATTTACTGACTCGATCAATATTATTAACAGACTGAGTTACAAGCACAAATGGACTGTACTTTTCTGGTCAGGTCTAAAGTATTTTGTATATACCACGCAGTTTTACCTGCTACTCGTATATTTTGGTGTTGATATTCCTTGGTACACCTGTTATCCTGCTATGATGACAATCTATATCTTGCTAAACTATATGCCCGTAATTGCTATTGGTGAAGCAGGGATCAGAGGCTCAGTAACTCTATTTATTATTGGTCAGTTTTCAGAAGCCACAATCAGCATTCTGGCCGCATCCTTTGGTCTTTGGTTGTTGAATATTGTAATTCCGGCAATTATCGGAGGCTTCATTATGCCCAAAGTGAAATTTTAATATGTTATTTTTAAGCCCTGTTCAAACAACATAATATGGATATTCTGTTAATCATTCTCGGCATAATATTAATACTCATAGGACTAGCAGGCTGTATAGTTCCAATAGTTCCGGGCCCCCCAATCTCCTATGGTGGTATTATTCTTTTGCACCTTACAGAGAAAGTTCATTTCGACCAAAAATTCCTTATCACTTGGGCCATCATTGTCACAGCAGTTACAGTTATTGATTTTATGACCCCAATCTGGGGCACAAAGAAATTTGGTGGTACAAGAAGAGGTACCTGGGGTGCCACTATAGGGCTCCTCCTGGGTTTATTCTTTTTCCCTCCGATTGGTATCATTCTCGGACCATTTGTCGGAGCCGTTGTTGGTGAACTCACACATTCTGAAGACATGAAAAAGGCTGTGCGATCAGGATTAGGATCTCTTCTGGGCTTTCTTATTGGCACAGGACTTAAATTTGTTGTATCCGGATTTCTGCTTTACCATTTTTTCAAAGCTGCCTTCTGATGGCTTCAATCTGGCTGGTTCTGGCGATAATCCTCGGGCTTGCTTATCTACTCCTGATGGCCTCAATCCTTGTTGGATGGTTCAAGATCAACAAAGAAGTCATAACATCTGAAATTGCTGATAAAAAAGCGGAAATTAAAGTTTCTGTTCTGATCGCCTTCAGAAATGAGGCCCCTCACCTTCCAAATATTTTAGAAGATCTCATTCAACAGAATTATCCGGTAGGATTGAGTGAATTTATTCTCATTAATGATCATTCCAGTGATAAAGGCCCCGCTATTATTGAAAAGTGCCAACAGCAACATTCTGCCATCAGATTATTGAACAGCCCTCCGGATGAAAAAGGCAAGAAAAAAGCTTTGCGGTATGGATTGTCATTCAGCCAGGGGGAAATAATTCTCTTCACAGATGCTGATTGCAGATTATCTCCTGACTGGATTAGCACAATGGTACAATCGTTTTCCGATCCGTCGTGTATCCTTTGTCAGGGACCTGTTATGATAAGTCCTGCTAAAACTCTTCTTGCAAAACTACAGCAAATAGAGTTTCTAAGTCTTATGATGAGCGCCGCCGGGTCAATTGGAATCAGGCAGGGAATACTTGTCAGTGGTGCAAATCTGGCCGTTAGCAAAAAGTTTTATCAGAAAGTTAGCCTGGAGTTGAAGGATCATATAAATACTGGTGATGATATGTTTCTTCTTGAACAAGCAAAAAAAGAGCAAAACAGTAATATTTACTATTGCAGGCAATCTGGGGCAATTGTCAGCACTCCTCCCATGCAAAAGGGAATTAAACTATGGAACCAGCGAAAAAGATGGAGCTCCAAATCGATTAACTATCAAGATAATGGGATACTATTTTCGGCTTTCCTCGTACTTCTCCTCAACTTATTAATCCTTTTATCCTTGCTGGCAGCAATATTCAATGTCATCCCCCCTCATTTTCCTGTTATCCTATGGATTTTCAAGGCTGCTGTTGAATTTCCTATTATTATGGCAGGATGTAATTTTTACCGGATTCCCAGGGCTGTTTTCTCATTCCCTCTGGCCCAGCTTATATATCCATTTTACGTTGTTTTCGTTGCCTTCAACGGAGTTTTCGGCTCTTTTAACTGGAAAGACAGAAAAAGATAAGTTATAAATCTCTTTTCATCATAATTCTACGTGCAATCAAATAAAATATCACCGAATAAACAATTGCCAGAATTAGGTTTTGATAAAGAGGAAGTGATTCTGTAAAACCATTGATTTCAGCATTCTCCTTAATAAAAGCCACCACTCCATTTTCGGGTATAGGAGTTAACTTTGTAATGACTTTCACCGGAAAAAACAACCCCATCTTAGTCCAGATATACTTTTTAACTACCAGTCTGATAATAGGCTCCAAAATCAGGGAGTAAACTAATAATACTACCATCGACAATGTCTTATTCTGCAACCAAATAGCCAGAAACATAGCAAAAACCATATAGCAAATGGCCTGTATAAAGTATATTCCCAACATATACATATGGGAGATAGTATCAGAGAAATCATAACCATTACTATAAATCAATCCGAAAATCCAGGCAAAAACAAATATCAAAACTGTATTTGCAAATGCTATAGCAATAATTACCAATAGCTTACCGTGGATTAAATCCAAACGACTCATTCCATCTACTATATGCTGCCTGAAAGTGCGAAATGAAAATTCGTTGCCAACCAGGAAAATCACCAATATTGCAAGGAATAAATTTGCTTTGGCCGCCAACCATGCGTATGTATCCCAGATAACCGGGAAAGAATAGAAGGAGGGTATATCAAGAATATCATTATCAGCCGTCAGATCAGTTTGCAGTTTTATCAATGGCAGTACAATAATAGAAATCAGAAACGAGGCCACATAAATAATACCCAAAACTTTAAATACATTGTAATTAAGGGTTTTATTCAATTCTATTCGTAATAGTCGATTCATAAATCTAATTATTAGTTATCCGCTTGTTTAAGCAGTTCCAGAAACTGCTCTTCCAGGCTTTGTTTGTGTATTTCCATTTTATTTAAAGAGATGCCCTGATCCATCAACGATTTGTTTAGATCTCCTGAAGAAAACCCATCTTTAAGTACAAGCTCAAAATGAATTTGCCCTCCGGATACTTTCTCAGTTCCCGGATAATTATCCAACAAGTTACCAAGTGTTTCCATATTGTCTGCAGACAAAAAGATTGTCTCTTCAACTTTCATAAGTTGTCCCACCTCACCACTAGCCAATAATGTACCGAGTCGAAGTACGGCCACATGGGTGCAAACTTTCTCAACTTCATCCAGAATATGGCTGGCCATTATAATAGTTTTACCTTTTTTAGCCTCCTCCCGGATGATCTCTCTGACCTCGGCAATCCCTTGAGGATCCAGCCCGTTAGCAGGTTCATCTAAAACTAAAACTTCTGGATCACCCAACATAACAGAAGCCAGAGCCAGGCGCTGCTTCATTCCGTATGATAATGTTTGGAAACGGCTTTTGCGTCGCTCATACAATCCCGCCACCTGAAGAACTCTGGAAACCTCGGTCATGGGAATATTTTTTATATCACAAATAATCCTCAGATTTCTCTCAAGATTTAAGTAGGGATAAAAATTCGGAGATTCGATCAGAGCTCCGATTTTTTGTCGGCTTCCAGGCTTGGGTGCCTCCTCAAACCAGGAGAACTCTCCGGCATTCATTCTTACTATACCCAGGATCATAGCCAGTGTGGTTGTTTTACCACTTCCATTCGGACCAAGAATTCCGAATACCTGACCTTTATCAACCTTCAAATGGAGGTCTTTTACCGCATGTACAGGTCCGTATGATTTATCCAGACCATTAATTTCAAGAATTGTCAAAATTGTAGTTCTTAATTTTTGGGGAAATTATAACAAAAAGATATAAAATCAATTACCAATTTCAGATATGAATTTAATTCTCACCAACCTGATATCTTCTTCAGAATACTCCTCTTCACCAAGTTCTTCGAGGGCAGCTTCAAGAGACTCATCTTTAGCATCTTCCTTGAAATAAAGAAAAATATCCTCCTGATGATACTCATCCATAACCTGATCAACATAATATCCAATATTGATTTTGGTTCCGCTATTCACAATTGACTCAATCTCATGCAGCAAAGCATCCATGCTAATTCCTTTTGACTGAGCAATCACATCAAGTGACACCTTTCGATCAATACTCTGTATTATTGACACTTTTAAGCCTGATTTGTTTACAATGGATTTAACCACCATATCCTGAGGTCGGTCAATCTCATTCTCTTCGACATATTTTTTGATCAGACTGACAAACTCTTTTCCATATCTTTTTGACTTTCCAGAGCTCACTCCGGTCATATGTGCCATTTCCTCCAGGGTCACCGGATAGTTAGTAGCCATATCTTCAATCGAGGGATCCTGGAAAATAACAAATGGGGGCAGCTTTAATTTTCTGGCGATATCCCGCCTCAGTTCTTTAAGCATATTGAAAAGCCCTGAGTCTAATGCTGCACCTCCTCCACCTGAACGTAATATGGTTAGACCATCGGCCTCCTCATAACTATGATCTTCAGAAAGAATAAATGAATGGGGATTTTCGAGGTATTTCAGACCTTTGGCAGTAAACTTTAGTACACCGTAGTTTTCGATTTCTTTGCTGACAAGTTTTGCGATAAGGGCCTGACGAAGAACCCCCTGCCAGAACTTTGAATCCTTGTCCTTCCCTTTTCCAAAAATATCCAGGTGATGATGCTTGTATGACTTAACTGCTGAATTCACATGCCCTGTCAAGATGCTTGCCAGGTGTTCTGGCTTATACTTCTCTTTCGCTTCAATCATACACTGAAGAGCCATAGTAAGGTATTCTTTCCCTTCATATTTTTTCTTCGGATTATTGCAATTGTCACAATTTTCGCAATTTTCCTGATGATAATCCTCACCAAAATAATGGAGAAGATGTCTTCTCCTGCAAACTGAAGACTCTGAATAGGAAACAGTGTCAAATAATAACTGCCGTCCGATCTCCTGTTCAGCTACCGGCTTTCCCTGCATGAATTTTTCAAGCTTCTGGATATCTTTGTAACTGTAGAAGGTCAGACACAATCCCTCACCTCCATCCCGACCAGCCCGTCCGGTTTCCTGATAATATCCCTCAAGACTTTTTGGCACATCATAATGAATGACAAAGCGTACATCCGGTTTATCAATCCCCATCCCAAAGGCTATTGTTGCCACTATTACATCTACCTCCTCCATCAGAAACATGTCCTGATTCCTTGATCTTGTAGCCGAATCCATTCCGGCATGGTATGCCAGGGCCTTAATATCATTTACCTGGAGCGTTTCAGCAAGTTCTTCTACTCTCTTACGGCTCAAACAGTAAATTATACCAGATTTCCCTGTATGCTGTTTAATAAAACGAATGATTTGTTTCTCCGGATCTGTTTTTGGCCTGACTTCATAATACAGATTCTGCCTGTTAAACGATGATTTAAACACTTCACCCTCTAAAATACCCAGGTTTTTCTGAATATCATGTTGTACTTTAGGCGTAGCAGTTGCAGTAAGGGCCAGAATAGGTTTCCGTCCGATTTCTTCAATTATCGGGCGAATACGCCGGTATTCTGGTCTGAAATCATGACCCCACTCTGAGATACAGTGTGCTTCATCAACAGCAAAGAAAGAAATCTTAGCTTCCTTGAGAAAATTCACATACTCCTCTTTTGTTAAAGATTCGGGAGCCACGTACAGCAATTTTGTTATGCCGGATCTTATATCAGCCATGACATGGCTAATTTGCATTTTACTTAAAGAAGAATTCATGAAATGAGCAATTCCATCCTTCATACTTAAACTCCGGATTGAATCAACCTGATTTTTCATCAGGGCAATTAGTGGAGATATAACAATCCCCGTTCCTTCCATCATCAAGGCAGGAAGTTGGTAACACAGAGATTTCCCTCCACCGGTAGGCATCAAAACAAACGAATCACCACCAGCCAAAACATTCTGGATCACCTCCTCCTGGTTGCCTTTGAATGTATCAAATCCGAAGTACATCTTCAGATAATGACTAACAGCAACCCCGTTCTCTGACATTAAGCTTTTTTTTATGATAAATAAAACCCAATCTTAAATTGGGGTTTTCGTATTATTGTAGACTAAATTTACAAAAAATGTCGATACACCTAACATCAATCTAAAGCATATATAAACAAAATGACAGAAGAAGAGATTCTTGACCTTGCAAAATCGACAATATTAACTGAACGAGATACTCTCTCAAAGATTGCAGTATCTATTGACAGCAGATTTGTGAAGGCTGCCCAAATCATTGATCAATCAAATGGTAGAGTGATTATTACCGGTATAGGTAAAAATCAGTTTGTCGGACAAAAAATCGCTGCTACCTTGAATTCTACCGGCTGTCCATCCATTTTTTTACACGCTTCTGATGCTATTCATGGAGACCTGGGTGTTATTCAAAAAGATGATATAATTATTATTTTGTCCCGTTCGGGTAATTCTCACGAGATAAAAGTTCTGATTCCATTAATCCGTTCGAGGAATAATACTATTATTGCCATAGTGAGTGATCAAGACTCTTATTTGGGAAAACAGGCTGAAATTTGCATTCACCTTCCTGTCGAAAAGGAAGCCTGTCCGCAC